>ERZ827186.5-NODE-5-length-347037-cov-16.678378_pt1 | contig 347037 bp, 302 predicted proteins | sample MGYA00519918_ERZ827186 | MGnify/ENA primary metagenome ERZ827186 (study PRJEB31778, sample SAMEA3449275) | human gut metagenome | biome: human gut; feature: human-associated habitat; material: faeces | place: United Kingdom | collected 2010/2012 ...
TTAAGCTCATTCGTGCCGAAAATACTTGGCTGGAAGCGGCCCGGGAAAATAGGTCAGTGCCAATACAAGCTTAAGTGCCATCTCTTTGCGAGATGGCACTTTTCTATCTCAATAATTATTTCAGGAGGAGTATTTTATGAAGGCCAAATCCCTTTCTGCGCTTCTTATTCTGGCATTGCTGCTGGCGCTTTGTGCCGGCTGCACTATTCACATCAATCCCAGCGCCGGCATTACCACCAATGACTCGTTCCACTATTCCACTTACGATAACGCTGCCGATTACACCGCGGGCCGCTTCACTTATCAGGCGGAGGACATTCGTGCCGTCCGTGTTTATTGGGTCGCGGGCAGCATCGATCTTATCGAAAAGAATTCTGCTGAGCTTTCTGTCAGTGATTCAGCGGATAACCGTTCGCAGGAGGCCCAGCTTCATTCTCTGCTGCGGGATGGCATCCTTACCATCCATTACTGCGCCTCGGATTACCGCGGTGAGATGCAGTCCGAATGGAAGCAGCTCACCATCGAGATCCCCAGCGGTATCGAACTGACGATCGAAAATGTCAGTGCACCGATCCGCGCGGCAGCGCTTTCCACGCCGCAGCTCCACATTGCCACGGTCAGCGGGGATATCGCCATCGATAGCCTGGTAGGGGAAAACGCCGAGTTTGATACCGTCAGCGGCAATATCGAGGTGGATACCGCCAATGTAAAGACCGTATCCTTGAACAGCATTTCCGGCAATTTCGATTGGGAACGGCTCACCGTGGATCAGCTCACGGCCGATACCGTTAGCGGCGACCTGGATTTTGAATTTATCTCCTGCCGGGAAGCGGCGCTGAATACCATCAGTGGAGAAACCGACCTAACTCTCCCGGCACAGGGTGGCACCGTCCGCTTTGATACCGCCAGCGGTGCTTTTATCACCCAGCGCGCCTATCAAAAGCAGGATCATTTCTACGGCTTTGGCCCGGCGGATTGCAAAATCAGCGTCTCCTCCACCAGCGGCGACCTGGAAATCGAATAACCGCAGGATATTTTTGCATAATTCACAAAGAGTATGGAAGATAATTATGCAAAAAACTGATGAAAAAGAGGTGGCGGCGAGTCGCGAAGAATGCTAAAATAAAAGTGCAGAAGCCCCATGGGGCTTTGGTCGTGTTTGTCCTCAAACACGATGCAAACTGTGGGTAAGCGCTGCGGAATACAACAATAACCAAGAAGGAGAGGCGAACAACAATGAAAAAGACAATAGCAATGCTGCTGGCCCTGCTGCTGGTAGCAGTCATGCTCCCGGTAACAGCTATGGCAGCGGAAGTAAAAGAGGTATCTACAGAAGGAGAGCTAACTGCTGCTATTGAAGCTGCCAGTGATGGTGACACGATAAAGTTGATTGATAATATAGAGGTCAGTGTGCGGCTTGTCATCAACAAGGCTACCACACTTGATTTGAACAGCAAGGCGCTAACTAGTACATGGGCTATGCCTAGTGATGCATCTGGTGCCGAACGCTACGCGTTGGTAAATAATGCTGTCCTAACTATTAAGAACGGTTTCTTTAATGTTGGTCAGGCTCGCGGAATTGGTGCATATGCGGCTTTAACGATGGATGGCGTAAAAGTAAAGCAGGCACTCACCGGCGGTCATGCTTGTCTGGCACTCTGCGCTAATGGAACGACATACAGCATTATGAACTCTACTATTGATGGTGCTTATGCGGTTTCGTGCTTTGCTGATAATGCCACCGTCAATATTGCTAGCAGCAATATTATTGGTACAGGTGAAACCCTTTACCATAATGGCAGTAACTATGGTCTGAAGCTAACAGTTTCTAATACGACCATCAGTGGAAATGGAAATGGTTGTGGTGTTTATATTTCCGGTTCAAAAGCCGCCCAAAGCAATGCGGCAAATCAAAATGGTGTGGGCGGTTATCAGAAAGCCACATTTACCAACTGCACTATTTCCGGTACCAACGGTGTGGAAGTGAAGTACACCGATTTGACGCTGGATAACTGCAAGGTTAGTACAACGCAAAGTGCACCGAGCTATACGCAGAATAACAATGGCCCTGCTGCAAGTGGCTTTGCTGTTGTCTCAACTGATAATGCTATGAATGAAACCACTCCTGTGCCAGAGGGCGCCATCACCATCAAGGGTAACAACGGCGACTATGATGGGCTTGTTGGTCTTGGGACACTGGATAGTGTAAGAAGCGATTATTCTGGCTTTACAACCGAAAGCATCGAGGTTTCTGGCGGCACATTCTCAGGCAACATCAAGGATTATACAGGAAACAATTTGGTCATTGCTAAAGATGGCGGTGACTTCTATGTTGGTGGTACTGCACAGAGTACACTGGAGAATGCGAATGCGAACGATAGATTTCATGTAGAAAATGCGACGGGCGGTAAGCTTGATAATGTTGCTGCGGGCGTTACGCTGATTAACAATACCAGCGAACCATTGACTGTGAACGGGGAAACCTATGAGTTTGAAGAAGTAATCACCGTTAAGCCCAAGAACGCCACCATCGTTATCATCCAGCCCACCGAGGATAAACCCGCCGAGGATCAGAAAAACCCCAGCACCGGTGCCAATGACTTTGTAGGCATTGCGGCAGCCATGGCAATTGTCAGCGTAGTGGGTGCGGCAGCAGTGTCCCGCAAAAAATAATTCGATAATGCCGTAAATACGAAAACATGCTTTAAGGGCGTTGATACCTGCGTATCAGCGCCCTTTCTCTGCTCTTATTGAGAAGCTATTTTACCCAGTCGTCCGGCAACTTCTTGGCGGTAAACTCCTGTCCGTTTAGGTAAAATAATGGGGAGCCCTCCAAAATGCCGGTAAAGCGCAGCCGCCAGGCACACAGCACCTGCTGCTGCAATTTTAATGCCCGGTTTTTCTTCAGACTTTCCGGTGTGCAGTACTTGGTATCCCCCAGCAGCGGCCATCCCATGTGGGCCATATGCGCCCGTATTTGATGGGTGCGGCCGGTGTGCAGTGTTACCTCCAGCAGGGCCAGCCCATTTTTTTGCCGCAGCACCCGGTATTCCGTTAGGATGGTCTTGGCATCCGGCTGTGGCTTATCAAATACCGTTACGGTTTTTGTCCTGGTATCCCGCCGCAGAAAGGCTTTGCAGGTAGCATGGTCGGGATTGGGGACTCCCACAGTTACGCAGCGATAGGTCTTTTCCACCTGCCGCTCCTTGATGATCTCATTCATTGCCTGCAGCGCTATGGCATTCTTGGCGCACAGTACCAGCCCGCAGGTGTTGCGGTCGATGCGATTGCACAGTGCCGGCGCAAAGCTGTTTTCCTGTGCTGGGTCATATTCGCCCTTTTGGTACAGGTATTTCTGCACCCGTCCGATCAGCGTATCCGCGGTGCCGCTTTCATCCTCATGTACCACCAGCCCGGCGGGCTTATCAGCGATAAGGATATTCTCATCCTCATAGATGACCGAAAGCGTGTCCCCGGCCCGCAGAAAGGCCCCATCTGTCCGCTTTTCCTCAAAAAACTCATCATTGAGGTACAGGCTTACCACATCCCCCACGGCCAATCTGGTGCTTATTTCTGCCCGCTTGCTATTCACCTTGATTCGCTTGGTGCGGATTCCTTTATACATCATAGAGGAGGGCAGCAGCGGTACGGCTTTGCCCAGGAATTTATCCAGCCGTTGTCCGGCATCATTTTGTCTTATTGTAAATTCTTTCATTTATGAGTCCTTCTTTTACGCCCGGCGGCTCGCAAAAATGAGCCCCGGCTGCGTCAGCCCCTTGACAGGCGCCAGCCCGATTCCATCGGGCGCCAGCCTGCCTGCGGGCCTTCCTTGCCGTCTTCTCATTTTTTCGGCCGCCCGCCGTCTGTTCTTTTTTCAATATTCAATATAAGCATACCCGGATTTCAGCTCACCGTCAAGCCCCACCGCCCTTTACTTTTTGCGGCGGGAATGGTAAGATAGGAACAGAATTTTGTCGAAAGGGGAGGGGAGCGCATGGCCAATGAACATTCCGGTCACAGGGACCGCCTGCGGGAGCGTTACCTCTCGGAGGGCCTGGATGGCTTCCCGCCCCACAATGTGCTGGAGCTCCTGCTGTTTTATTCGGTGCCCCGGCGGGATACCAATGTCTTGGCTCACCGCCTCATTGAACAGTTTGGCTCCCTCGTTGGTGTCCTCAATGCCGCCCCGGAGCAGCTGGCCCAGGTGGAGGGCATCGGCATGAATGCCGCCGTTCATCTCCACCTCGTCGCGGATATCGCCCGTCGCTACTATGCCGAAGCCATCACTCCTCTGCCCAATGATGCCCAGCGGGAGGACCTAATGCGCTATTATGGAAAAAAGCTGGTGGCCGCCTGCAATGGCCTGCCGGAAGAAACACTCTATCTCGTCTGCCTGGATAATAACCTCCGGGAGATCAGCACCGACCGCATCTCCACAGGTGCCCCCAATGCCGTGCAGTTGCCTGGCCGTAAAATCGCTGAGGTAGCGCTGCGGCACCATGCTCCCAGCATCCTGCTGGCCCATAATCACCCGCGCGGGCTGGCCATCCCCTCCCGGGAGGACATCGCCGCTACCCTATCCCTGCGGGATGCTCTGCGCGCCATTTCGGTCGATCTTATCGACCACTTCATCATCGCCGGCAGCGATTATGTCTCGATGCCTCAGTCGGGTTTCTTCAGCTCGGCGGCCCGGCAGGCTTTCGCCCTTCGCAGCCCGGAGGATGACCTTGATCCCGGCTTTCCAGCCGATTGAACGGGCGGGCACGCCTCCGCTTCCCCTCAGGCTAACCCTCGCGGGCAGCCCTCGTCCGCTCCGCCGCGCCCGCCCTAAATATTCCCCCATAAACCAAGAACCGGCTTCAGAGCGTTTTGCTCCCCAGCCGGTTCTTTTTGCACCTTATTTCTTCTTCAGCAGCTTTCCAAGGTACTGCCCGGTAAAGGAAGCCTTGCAGTCCGCTACCTCCTCCGGAGTGCCGCAGCAGACGATCATTCCGCCGCCGTCGCCGCCATCGGGGCCCAGGTCGATGATATAATCCGCCGTCTTGATGACATCCAGGTTGTGCTCTATCACAATAACGGTATTACCTGCGTCCGCAAATTTCTGCAGTATCTCAATGAGCTTCTTCACATCATCGGTGTGCAGGCCGGTGGTGGGCTCATCCAGGATATATACTGTCTTGCCGGTGCTCCGGCGGGAAAGCTCTGTCGCCAGCTTCACGCGCTGTGCCTCGCCGCCGGAAAGGGTCGTCGCCGGCTGTCCGATCTTGATATACCCCAGCCCCACATCGTACAGGGTTTGCAGCTTGCGCTTTATTTTTGGCAGGTTCTCAAAGAAGGTCAAGCCCTCTTCCACGCTCATCTCCAGTACATCATAGATGCTCTTGCCCTTATATTTGACCTCCAGCGTCTCCCGGTTATAGCGCTTGCCCTTGCACACCTCGCAGGGGACATACACATCCGGCAAAAAGTGCATCGGGATCTCCAGAATACCGGCGCCCTCGCACGCCTCGCACCGGCCGCCCTTCACATTAAAGGAGAACCGCCCGATCTTATACCCGCGCATCTTGGCCTCATTGGTGGCGGCAAAGACCTCCCGGATATCATTGAACACGCCAGTGTAGGTGGCAGGGTTGCTGCGGGGCGTCCGCCCTATGGGGCTTTGGTCGATATCAATGACCTTATCCACCAGCTCCAGCCCATGCAGCGTCTTATATTTGCCGGGCCGCACATGGGCCCCCATCAGCTCCTTGCTCAGCGCCTTGTTCAAGATCTCATTGACCAGCGAACTTTTGCCGGAACCAGATACACCGGTCACCGCCACAAAGCATCCCAGCGGGAATTTGACATTGATGTTCTTGAGGTTATTCTCGGCAGCGCCCACAATCTCCAAATAGCCGCCGTTACCGGGTCTGCGTGACTCCGGCAGCGGGATCTTCTTCGCCCCGGAAAGGTACTGCCCGGTGATGGATTCCTTGCAATACTTGATCTCGTTTGCCGGGCCGCTGTATACCACATGGCCGCCGTGGATGCCCGCGCCCGGGCCGATATCCACAATGTAATCAGCGGCCTCCATCGTCTCTTCATCGTGCTCCACCACTATGACGGTATTGCCCAGGTCGCGCAGGTTCTTCAGCGCCTCTATCAGCCTTGCATTATCCCGCTGGTGCAGCCCAATGGAGGGCTCATCCAGGATATACAGCACCCCCATCAGGCTGGAACCGATCTGGGTCGCCAGCCGGATACGCTGGCTTTCCCCGCCGGAAAGAGTGCTGGCGCTGCGGGCCAGGGTCAGGTAGTTGAGCCCCACATTGCTCAGGAACGAAAGCCGGCTCTTGATCTCCTTGATGATCTGTCCGGCGATTTTCTGCTGCATATCGGTCAGTTCCAGCGTGTCCATAAATTGCAGCGCGTCCCGCACACTCATCTTACAAAAGTCGCTGATGTTGATGCCGCCCACCGTTACCGCCAGTATCTCGGGCCGCAGGCGGTCACCGTGGCAGTCGGGGCAGGGGACAGAGGACATGAAAGTGGCGATATCATACCGCATCCATTCGCTGCTGGTCTCCTTAAAGCGCCGCTCCAGGTTATTCACGATGCCCTCAAAGTCATTGACGAACTTGCCCTTAAAGCCCGCCGATTGCCGCACCATCTCAAATTTTTCGCCCTTAGTGCCAAAGAGCACCAGGTCCAGCTTGTCCTTTGGCATATCCTTTACCGGTACATCTAGCGGTACGCCAAAGTGCTTATTCAGTCCGGTAAAGTACATCTCCCCAATGGAGCCGGGGTCGCAGCTCCAGCCCGTTACCTTAAAGGCGCCGTCCCGGATGGAACGGTCGGGGTAGCGCACCACCAGTGCCGGGTCTACCTTCTGGAACACACCAAGGCCGGTACAGGTGGGGCAGCTCCCGGCGGGGTTATTGAAGGAGAACATATTGGGCGAAAGCTCCTCGATGGAGATATCATGGTCGGGGCAGGCGTAGTTTTGGCTAAAGAGCATCTCCTCGCCGCCTACCACATCTACCAACGCCAGCCCGCCGGTCATGGCGCAGCAGGTCTCTATCGAATCCGCCAGCCGGGAGCGGATCTCCGGCTTGACCGAAAGCCGGTCCACCACGATCTCGATGGTGTGTTTATAGTTCTTCTCCAGCTTTATTTCCTCGGTCAGCTCGTACATATTGCCGTCCACCCGGGCTCTTACATAGCCGCTGCGGCGGGCCGCGTCCAGTTCCTTCTGGTAGGTGCCCTTGCGCTGCCGCACGATGGGCGCCATCACCTGGATGCGGGTGCCCTCCGGCAGTGCCAGTACCTTATCCACCATCTGGTCCACTGTCTGCTGGGTGATCTCCCGCCCGCAGATGGGACAGTGGGGGATACCGACTCTGGCATATAAAAGACGCAGGTAGTCGTAGATTTCGGTGACGGTGCCCACGGTGGAACGGGGATTTTTACTGGTGGTTTTCTGATCGATGGAGATGGCTGGGGAGAGCCCGGAAATTTCGTCCACATCGGGTTTTTCTGCCTGCCCCAGGAACATCCTGGCGTAGGAGGAAAGACTCTCCACATAGCGTCTTTGGCCGTCTGCGTAGATGGTATCAAAGGCGAGAGAGGTCTTGCCGCTGCCGGAAAGCCCAGTAAAGACAATCAGCTTATCTCTGGGGATCTCCAGGTCGATATTTTTCAGGTTGTTCTGCCGCGCGCCGCGGATCACGATTTTATCTAATGCCATTGGTTCCTCCTTGCCGCAAAGGCCTAATGTTATCAGCGTTTTGCGGCAGTAAAGCTTACTTCTGTTACAGGGTCTCTTTCAGCTTGGCTATCTTATCCCGCAGGTAGGCGGCATGCTCAAATTCCAGCAGCCTTGCCGCTTCCCGCATCTCGGCGGTCAGCTTGGCGATGGCCGCTTCGGTCTCCTTGCGGCTCATCTTCTTGCCGCCCTTGCCGTTCTTCTTGTCCGTCACGCTGATCTCCAGCACATCCCGGATCTCCTTCCGGATGGTCTGCGGGGTGATGCCGTGTTCGGTGTTGTATCTCTGCTGGATCTCCCGCCGGCGGTAGGTTTCCTGGATGGCCTTCTGCATGCTGTCGGTCACTTCATCGGCATACATAATGACCTTGCCCTCAGCGTTTCGGGCCGCCCGGCCGATGGTCTGCACCAGCGAGGTCTCGCTGCGCAGGAAGCCCTCTTTATCGGCATCCAGGATCGCCACCAGCGAAACCTCGGGAATATCCAATCCCTCGCGCAGCAGGTTGATACCCACCAGCACATCAAATTCGCCTTTTCGCAGGTCGCGGATGATCTCCATTCGCTCGATGGTATCCACATCGTGGTGCATGTACCGCACCTTGATGCCGGTTTTTTCAAGATAGGCGGTCAGATCCTCCGCCATCTTTTTGGTCAGCGTCGTTACCAGCACCCGCTGTTCCTTTGCCGTCCGAGCGTTGATCTCCCCAATGAGGTCGTCAATCTGTCCCTCTACCGGCCGCACATCAATTTCGGGATCGAGCAAGCCGGTGGGACGGATGACCTGTTCAGCGATGAGAGCACTTTCGCTCTTTTCCAGGTCGCCGGGCGTGGCGCTCACGCAGACGATCTGTTTGAGTTTGCCCATAAATTCATCGAATTTCAGCGGGCGGTTATCCAGCGCCGAGGGCAGCCGGAACCCATACTCGATGAGGGCTTCCTTGCGGCTGCGGTCGCCGCCGTACATGCCTCGGGCCTGCGGCAGCGTCACATGGCTTTCATCGATGAAGATCACAAAATCCTCGGGGAAATAATCCAGCAGGGTGTAGGGCATGCTGCCGGGGGCGCGCCCGCTCAGCACGCGGGAGTAATTCTCGATGCCCTTGCAGAAGCCGATCTCCTGCAGCATTTCGATATCATAGTTGGTGCGCTCGGCAATGCGCTGCGCCTCGATGAGCTTATTATTGGCCCGGAAATATTCCACCCGTTCATCACATTCCCGCCGGATCTCCTCGATCCCGGCCATGAGCCGCTCCCTGGGGACGATGTAGTGGGAGGCCGGGTAGATGGCCACATGGCTCACCACATTTTTCACTTCGCCGGTCACGGTATTGATCTCGCAGATGCGGTCGACCTCATCACCGAAAAACTCCACCCGGATGGCAGTCTCGCTGGAATAGGCCGGGAAGATTTCCACCACATCCCCGCGCACACGGAATTTATTGCGGACGAAATTGATATCGTTGCGCTCGTACTGGATCTCCACCAGCTTGCGGATCAGCTCGTCCCGGTCTTTTGTCATGCCCTGCCGCAGAGAGATGACCATGTTGCGGTAATCGATGGGGTCGCCCAAGGTGTAGATGCAGGAGATGGAGGAAACGATGATGACATCCCGGCGCTCCGAAAGGGAGGAGGTGGCGGAATGGCGCAGCTTTTCTATCTCCTCATTGATGGCACTGTCCTTCTCGATGTAGGTATCGGTGGAGGCGATGTAGGCTTCCGGCTGGTAGTAGTCGTAGTAGCTCACAAAGTATTCCACCGCATTCTTCGGGAAGAACTCCTTGAACTCGCTGCACAGCTGCGCCGCCAGCGTTTTATTGTGGGCCAGCACCAGCGTGGGCCGGTTGATGCGCTGGATGATATTGGCCATGGTGAAGGTTTTGCCGCTGCCGGTCACGCCCTTCAGCGTCTGCATCCGGTTGCCGGCTTCTATGCTTTTTACCAGGGCATCTATGGCCTCCGGCTGGTCGCCGGTGGGCTGGAAAGGGGATACCAGTTCAAATCGGTCTTTGCTCATACGCCCTCCTTGTCGCTTCTTTTCCACTTTCTATTGTACCACAAAGAGAACGCGAACACAAGTTCGTTTCGCAAAAATCAATGAGGAAATTTGCGGGAGAAAAAGATGCAATTTTGTGCGAAAGCGACCAAAACGGCCGGTGCAAAACGCCAACAAAAAAGGCGGACGCCGCGGCACCCGTCTTTTGGGATCATTCTTTTGCCAGCACCTCTGTCAGGATTTTTTGGAACTGGGGCAGCCACCACAGCAGGTAGCCGGCCCGGGTGGGGTGGATGGCATCGTTCATGTAGAGCGCCCGTTCCTCCGGGGAAAGGGCATTAAAGGCGGTATCGTGCCACAGGTCCAGCAGGGCAAAGTCCCATTTTTCCTGCAGATCCACCAGCAGGTTCACCAGCTTGTGGTAGCGGGGGTTATCGTACCGGGCGGCGGTGTAAAAGACGATGGGGCAGCCCCATTTTTCCCGCACCATGGCCAGCACAGCCTCCATGCCGCCGACAGTGGTGGAAACATCAAAGTCCTCCGCCCGGAAGCAGCGGCTGACCCGGCCCGGCACACTGCGGAAGGTGGCGTCATTGGTGGAAAGCTGACACAGGAAGCAATCGGGCGCCTGCGGCATGCGGGCCATGCGGCGGTGCAGCCGCTTAAGGTAGGAAAAGTATCCCCGGTCCGCCAGGGTGGTGGCGGAAACAGTCTCCTGAATGATGCGGCAGCCATCAATGCGGGCGAGATAGTCTAGGAAGGAGACCCCGCCGGAGGAAAACCCGGAGGAGATGGAGGAGCCGAGACACAGGATGGTTTTTCCCCGCAGGGGGCTGTTATCCCTGGGCAGCTGGCGGCGCAGGGCATAGGGGGCGGCATTGCCGGGGTGGCCCAGCCCAAAGAATACCCGCAGCGCAATAATGGCGGCGATGAGGATTATTATGCCAATCACGATGAAAAGGACTTTCATTTATCTTCCTCCTGTGCTATAATTACAAGAGTTGGCTCCGATAGAGCGGCCCGTGTGGTGGTTTTCTACCTCCATTAAGCAACAAATGGGTGGGTTTTGTCAATACGGGAGCCGAAAGAAATACCCAAAGGAGGAAAAGCGCATGGGGAGGCCATCACTGGCGGAGCAACGCCGTGTGGAAATATGCCGGGCGCTGCAAAGCTGTGTCATCCGCAACGGATCGTATGAGATGACCTCGGTGAAGGACATTGCGCAGGAGGCGGGTATGGCCGCCGGAATGCTGCATCACTATTTTGAGAGCAAGGATGATATTCTGCAGGTGACGGCGGAAATGGTGCTGCTGGAGCTGCAGAACCACCTGAGCGACCTGCTGCGCATCAAGGATGCCGCGGAGAGAGAAAAGATGCTGGAGGAGCTGCTGGGCGATAACGAGCAGAACCGGTTTTACATCATGCTGCAGGCCATGGCTCTGGCCATGCCGGCGGTGAATGAGCTGCTGCTTGGCAAGCAGGAGGAGATGCGGGATATCCTGGCAGAACGGCTGGAATTCCGCGGGAGTGACCCGGAAAAGGCCAAAGCCGATGCGGATCGGATGACCTTCCTGCTGTGCAGCGCGCTGACCACCCCCAAGGGCGTACAGAGCGCCGCCGCGCGGCAGATGACAGCGGATATCCTGCAGGAGCTTTTCCCATTGGGCTAAATTACAACAGGCACGCCTTACGGGGCGTGCTTTTTTGTGGGGTGGGGAAAGGATTTCTTGCGGCAGGTGTTGCGGTGCGGGAGGATTCATGATACAATATAGGGTGGAAAATTGTAAAAAGAGAGGGTGGCGGGCCTTTGAGCCAAACCGAAAAAACCATACAGAATTACCGGACGCTCCGCGAGCAGCAGGGGTGGGCCGATGCCATAAAAAAATACCTCAGCGAAAAGTACGAGACCCCACCACTGGCCCATGTGCATTCCTTTGGCTGCCAGCAGAGCGTTTACGATGGTGAACGCTTTAAGGGGGTGCTGGCCCAGCTGGGCTATGGCTTTACCGATGAGATCCGTCAGGCGGATCTCATCCTGTATAATACATGTGCCGTGCGGGAAAATGCAGAGCAGCGTGTCTTTGGCAATGTGGGGGCGCTCAAGGGCCTAAAAAAACAAAAGCCGGACCTGGTGATCGCCCTGGCGGGCTGCATGACCGAACAGCAGCAGGTAAGCGAAAAGCTGAAAATGAGTTATCCCTATGTGGATCTTGTAATGGGCAGCAATGCCGCCGGCCGGCTGCCGGAGCTTTTGTACCGTGTCCTTATCGAAGGGCGGCGCAGCATCCGCCGGGATGCAGGGGAGGGCGGCACCGATACCACCCTGTACGAGGAGATGCCGGTGCTGCACGAAAGCCGGTTCAAGGCCTTTGTGCCGGTGATGTACGGCTGCGATAATTTTTGTTCCTACTGCATTGTGCCCTTCGTGCGCGGGCGCGAGCGCAGCCGCCTGCCCGCGGATGTCGCGCGCGAGGTAAAAAATCTGGTGGAGAACGGCTGCCGGGATATCACCCTACTGGGGCAGAATGTGAATTCTTACGGCAAGGGGTTGGATGAGCCGTGCAACTTTGCACGGCTGCTGCGGATGGTGAATGACATACCGGGAGATTTCCGCATCCGCTTTATGACCAGCCACCCCAAGGACTGCACCCATGAACTGCTGGACGCCATGGCGGAGTGTGATAAGGTGTGTAAACACCTGCACCTGCCGGTACAGAGCGGCAGCGACCGCATCCTAATGGCGATGAACCGCCACTACGACTTGCGGCATTACGAGGAATTGCTGCGCTATGCCAGGGAAAAAATGCCGGGGCTTTCCATCACCAGCGATATTATTGTGGGTTTTCCCGGAGAAACAAGGGAAGACTTTGAGAAAACGCTGGAGCTGGTACGGCGGACCAAATACAGCGCGCTGTTTACTTTCATCTACTCCCGGCGCAGCGGCACGGCCGCCGAAAAGCTGCCCGATCCCATTCCGGCCGAGGAAAAAAGCCGGTGGTTCAGGGAGCTGCTGGATACCCAGGGGGCCATCGGCAGCGAACTGCTGAAAAACTATGTGGGCAAAACGCTGCGGGTGCTGGCGGAGGACGAGGGCAAGACCCCCGGGACTCTTAGCTGCCGGGCGGAGGATAATACCATTGTGGAGGTGGCCGCCCCACCCGAAATGATCGGGGAGTTCCTGCAGGTGCGCATCACCGCCGCCATGAACTGGGCGCTGCGCGGAGAGCGCATTTAAGCCCCGAAACAAAACTAAGTCAAGTTAAAACTGAAAATATAAATTCAAGCCAAACGGAGGATAAAACGATGACTTACAACGAGCTGGTAGAGAAAGCAAGAGAGCTGGGTGTTGCTATCCAGGATACCGATGAGTTTACTGCCTTTATCGTGGCCAAAACTGCGGCGGATAAGAGTGAAAAGCTACAAGATAAGCTGGGACAGTTCAACCTGAAAAAGCTGGATCTCAACCGGGCCATCATCGCCGAGGAAAAGGACAACGAAAAAATAGCGGAGCTGAACGGAGAGGTGAAGAACCTGTACGAGGCGATTGTGAGCGATCCCCTAATGATCGCCTATTCCACCACCAAGGACGAACTGGATAACACGGTGCGATTCATCATGCAGATCATCCAGGGCAGCGCCAATGGCGATAACCCCTACGAGATCGAGGAACAGTCCTGCGGCGGAGATTGCTCCGCCTGCGGCGGCTGCCACTGACGCCAACTAAGACCTGACGAAATGACAAAAAAGAGGGTGCCGAAATGTCGCTGATACCGCAGGACCGCAGTAAATTATCCCCCATGATGCAGCAGTATCTTTCCATGAAGGATGAGCATCTGGACCAGATCCTCATGTTCCGTCTCGGAGATTTCTACGAGATGTTCTTTGATGATGCCGTGACCGCCTCCCGGGAGCTGGAATTGACGCTGACCGGGCGGGACTGCGGCCTTCCCGACCGTGCGCCCATGTGCGGGGTGCCCTATCACAGTGTGGAAAACTATATTGCGCGGCTGGTGAAAAAGGGCTACAAGGTTGCCATCTGCGAGCAGATGGAAAACCCGGCGCTGGCCAAGGGGATGGTCAAGCGGGATATTGTACGGGTGGTGACCCCCGGCACCCTGATGGAAGCCAACATGCTGGAGGAGGGCAGCAATAACTACATTTGCAGCCTGTGCCCGGCAGGGGAGCGCTGCGGTCTGGCCTTTGCCGATATTTCCACCGGCAGCGTGCTGGTGACCGAGGTCTCCGGGGAAATGGCGGCCATCAACGAGCTGGGCAAGTACGCGCCGCATGAGGTCATCTATGCCGAGGAGCTGCCGCAGCTGCGTTCAGTGGTGGGCTTTCTCAAGGACCGGCTGTGCTGTGCGGCCCAGGCGGGAGACCGTGATGCCTATACCGAGGAAACAGCCAAAAAGCTGGTAACGGAGCAGTTTGGCGCGGATACCGTGACCCGACTGGCGGGTACCCCGCTGGCGGTGCGGGCCCTGGGCGGGCTGATGGCCTACTTGAGGGTGACACAGTTCACCGGGCTGGAGCGCCTGCTGGAGGCAAAAAGCTATCTGCCGCAGGAATATATGCGGCTGGATGTGGCGGCCCGCCGCAACCTGGAGCTGACCGAAACGATGCGCAGCCGGGAAAAGCGGGGAACGCTTTTCTGGGTGCTGGATAAGACCAAGACCTCGATGGGACGGCGACTGCTGAGAAGCTCTATCGAGCAGCCGCTTTTATCGGTCAATGCCATTAACCGGCGGCTGAATGCCGTGACCGAGCTGACCCGGAACAGTATTCTCATCAGTGAGCTGGCGGCGGCCTTGGATGGCGTGTATGACCTGGAACGGCTGATGACCCGGGTGGTGTACGGCAATCCTCCGGTGAAGGATATGATCGCCCTGGGGGCCACCACAGCCCGCCTGCCGGCCATTAAGGAGCTGCTGGGTGAGGTGCAGTGCGCCCTGCTGCGGGAAATTGAACAGAACATAGACCCCCTGGAGGATGTGGCCCGGCTCATCGGCTCGGCCATCGATCCGGACAGTGATATTCCGCTGAAAGAAGGCGGTGTTATCCGGGAGGGGTACGATAAGCAGCTGGATGAGGCCCGGCATCTTTCTAAGGATATCCGGGGCATTCTGGCGGAGATAGAGGAACGGGAAAAGGATGCCACCGGCATCCGGACGCTGCGCATCGGGTATAACCGGGTGTTCGGCTATTACATTGAAGTATCCAATTCCTTCAAGGATCAGGTGCCGGCGCACTATATCCGCAAGCAGACCCTGACCAATGCCGAGCGGTACATTACCGAGGAGATAAAGGAGCTGGAGGAACGGGTGCTGCACGCCCAGCAGGAAGCCATAGACCGGGCTTCCGAGCTGTACGAGCAGGTGAGAGCGACGGTTGCGGCGGAGCTGCCGCGCATCCAGCAGACGGCGGCGGCCGTAGCCGGGCTGGATATGCTGTGCGGCCTGGCCACTGTGGCGCTGAATAACAACTACTGCTGCCCCACGGTGGATCTCTCGGATGAAATTGAAATCAGCGAGGGGCGGCACCCTGTGGTGGAGCAGCTGCTGGACGGCGTGCCCTTTGTGCCCAACGATACCAAGCTCAATAACCGGGAAAACCAGATTGCGGTACTGACCGGCCCCAATATGGCGGGTAAATCCACCTATATGCGGCAGGTGGCGCTTATCGTGCTGATGGCGCAGGTGGGGTCTTTTGTCCCGGCGGCCAGTGCCCGCATCGGCATTGTGGATGGCATCTATACCCGTGTGGGCGCCAGCGATGACCTGACCACCGGCCAATCCACCTTCATGGTGGAAATGAGCGAGGTGGCGAATATCCTGAAGGAAGCCACCGAAAAGAGCCTGCTCATTCTCGATGAGATCGGGCGGGGGACCTCTACCTATGATGGCATGAGCATTGCCCGGGCGGTGATTGAATACATTGCCGACCGCAAAAAGCTGGGGGCCAAGACGCTCTTTGCCACCCACTACCACGAGCTGACCGAGCTGGAGGAGCTTATTCCCTGTGTGAAAAACTACAATGTGGCGGTAAAAAAGCGCGGCGAGGATATCGTCTTCCTGCGGCGCATCATCCCCGGCGGGGTGGATGAAAGCTACGGTATCGAGGTTTCCAAGCTGGCGGGTATCCCCCGGTGGGTCATCGACAGAGCCTACGAGGTGTTGTCTTCTCTGGAGGATGGGCAGACCGTGAGCGAGGCAAAGGTAAAAACCCGCGCCAAGCCCAAAGAGGAAAGCGAGCAGTTGTATTTCATTGATGAAAAGGCGGAAGCCATAAAGAAACGGCTGCGTGGTGCCGATCCCAATACCCTAACGCCCATCGAGGCGTTGAACCTCATTTATGAACTGAAGAAGCTGCTGTAAGCGGCAATATAAACCAAAGACACCATGGCAAGTACAGTGAAAGGAGATGAGCCTGTGCCGAAAATCAATATACTGGACCGGGAAACCGCGGAGCTGATCGCGGCGGGTGAAGTGATAGAGCGTCCCGCCTCGGTGGTGAAAGAGCTGGTGGAAAATTCAATCGATGCCGGGGCGACCGCCATCACGGTGGAGATCGGACACGGCGGGGTACGGCTCATCCGTGTGACCGATAACGGCTGCGGCATCGAGCGGGAGGATGTGCCAAAGGCATTCCTGCGGCATGCCACCAGCAAGGTGCTGCGCCCGGAGGATCTTGACCGCATCGGGACGCTGGGCTTCCGCGGGGAGGCGTTGGCCTCCATCTGCGCGGTGAGCGAAACGGAGATACTGACCCGCGCGGCGACCGAGGAGATCGGGACGCGGTACACGCTGGCCGGGGAGTGTGCCGGAGAGCTGGCGGAGGCGGGCTGCCCGGTGGGAACCACCATTACGGCAAAAAATCTCTTCTACAATGTCCCGGCCAGGATGAAATTTCTGAAGAAGGACAGCACCGAGGGAACAGCGGTGGCAACGCTGATGGATCGGCTGGCGCTTTCTCACCCGGAAATTGCGTTTAAGCTTATCCGGGATCGGGAAGTAAAATTGGCCACCCCCGGCAGCGGCGACCTGCTGGCGGCCATTTTTGCGGTGTATGGCAATGAATTTGGCCGGGGTCTCATCCCGGTGGAGTGTGAGAACGGGCCCATCCGGGTCAGCGGCTACCTGGCAAGGCCGGAATGCTGCCGGCCCTCCCGCAGCATGGAGCACTTTTTCATCAACAATCGCTATGTGAAAAGTGTTACCATCATGGCGGCGGTGGAGGAAAGCTACCGCAATCATATCATGGTGGGCAAGTTCCCGGGGTGTATTATCAACCTGGCGGTAGACCCTTCCCAGGTGGATGTGAATGTCCACCCGGCCAAGCTGGAAGTGAAGCTCAGCGATGAGCGGACGGTCTTCGATGCGGTGGTGAACGCCTGTCGCGGCGCCCTGGCCCGGATGAACAGGACGGTGGCGGTGCGGGATGTGGGCGGCAAGCGCTTTAGCGATTTTGAGCTGCGTAACCGCCCCACCGAGGGAACCCAGACTCGCATGACTGTGGAACAGTACCGTCAAATGGCGGAAAGCCTGCCGGAGAAAAAGAGCTACGGCAGCATGGGTACCCTGATGAGCGGCGGCGGAAGCGACCAGTACCGCCGTGGCCTGCCGCCAAAGGGGACAAGCTATGGCATGGGGGCGCAGCCCCCGGCAGAGCCGAGAAAATGGGAGCCGGTAAAGCCAAAAACATCTGTAGAGGAAATTGGCGTTACAGATGATGAACCGCATAAAAAGGCGGAAAACCCGGCGGTAACTATTACAGATAAGAGCAATGAGGCAGTAGCACTGTCGGCCATAGGCGGCAGGCCTGTGGTAGTTGATCTACCGGTGGAGGAAGCAAAAGCCGAGCACCATGAGCCGGTGACCCTGCCCATGTACGGCGGTAAGCCGGTGGTGACTGAGCCCCTGGAACCGACGGCACAACGAGAGAAACCTGAACAGGCGCAGGAACCGGAACCGGATTACCGACTGATCGGAGAGGTCTTTGCGACATATATCATGGCGGAGCGGGACAATGAAATGTTGCTTATTGATAAGCATGCGGCCCATGAGAGGATCCTCTTCAACCGGCTGAAGCGCCAGCACCAAAGCGGCGCTGTGGAACGCCAGGTGCTGTTGGTGCCTTTGACCATCCATATGCCGCGGGAGCTGTACGATGCCGCCATAAAGAACCTGGATTGCTTTGAGCGGGCAGGCTTTGCTGCGGAGGACTTTGGTGAGGGGTGCCTGCGGGTGCGGGAAGTCCCGACCATCCTGGAGGATACCCCGGCGGAGGACCTGCTGACCGAGCTGTGTGAGCGGCTGCTGCATCGCGGCGGCATGGATGAGGAAGCTATTTATGATGAGCTGTATCATTCGGTGGCGTGCAAGGCAGCCATCAAGGGGAATATTCCCTCGATGGAGCGGGAGCAGCAGGAGCTGCTGCGGCTGCTGTGGGAGGACCCCACAGTGCGCAACTGTCCGCATGGGCGGCCGGTGGCCATTGTCATTACCCGGCGGGAGCTGGAAAAAATGTTCGGGAGGATCGTTTGATCCATTTTGCGTAGAAGGAGGGGAGTGCCGTGCGGCTGAAACCGAATACGCTGATTGTAGTGGCGGGGCCCACGGCCTCCGGCAAAACAGCGCTGGCCATCCAAATCGCGAAAGCGGTGGATGGAGAGATCGTTTCCGCCGATAGTATGCAGATCTACCGGGGAGTGGACATTGCCACGGCAAAGCCCACCCCGGAGGAGCTGGCGGCGGTGCCTCACCACCTTATCGGCTTTTTGCCGATGGATCGGGCTTTTTCGGTGGCGGATTACGCGGAGTTGGCCCGCAAGGAGATCAATGATATTCTAAGCCGGGGCAAGGTGCCGGTGCTGTGCGGCGGTACGGGGCTTTACATCAAGGCCATTGTGGACAATGTGCAGTACAGCGAGGCAATCACCGGTGATGAAGCGCTGCGGGAGCGGCTGCGGCAGCTGGCGGAGCGGGAGGGCAATGATGCCCTGTGGCGGCGGCTGGAAGCAATGGACCCCGAAACGGCCAAGCGTATCCACCCCAATAATGTGGGCCGGGTCATTCGGGCCATTGAGGTGATGACGGTCAGCGGAAAGTCCATCCGGGAACACGAAGCCGAAAGCCTGCGGGAGCCATGTCCCTATCATGTTATTGAGCTGGGGCTGCGCTATCACGACCGGGAAACGCTGTATGGACGCATTAACCGGCGGGTGGATAAAATGGTGGAGATGGGGCTTACTGAGGAGGTAAAAGCTGCCCGGGAACAGGGCCTGACCGCTACCGCCGCGCAGGCCATCGGCTGTAAGGAGCTGTATAGCTGGCTGGACGGCAAAGAAACCCAGGAGGAAGCGCTGGAAAAGCTGAAGCAAAGTACCCGCCGCTACGCTAAGCGTCAGCTGACCTGGTTTGGGACGGATCAGCGGATGCGCTGGATCGAGCCGGACACGCTGGCCGCGGGGGAAACGCCGCTGGATAAGGCAATGGAGATACTGGAAAAGGAGGGAATGGCATGAAAAGCGGAATGGGCAAGCTGCTGACCTTTATTATGGCGGCATTTTTGCTGGTGTTTGCGGGCTACCATGCCTACCGGCACTTTTTCAGCGACTATACTACCGAGAATGTGTACCGCTATACGGTGTACCACAGCACTACCGCTCAGGGGGTGTTTTTTCGGGAGGAAAAAAGCCTGGACCAGTCCGCGGGCAGCAACCTGCGCTATGCGGTGCGTGATGGCGAAAAGGTGCGGGTGGGCAGCGTGCTGGCCTACCGGTACAGCGATGCCCTGAGTGCCGACTTGGCGGAGCGCCGGGCAGAGGCCCAGAAGGAGCTGACCATGCTGCAGAGGGTACTGGCCCAGCTGCAAAGCAGCAATACCCCTACCGTAAGCGACCTGACCAGGAATACCGATATCGACCTGCAAAAGCTGGCGGAAGCGGTGGCACTGGAGCATTACAGCGGGATGGATACCCTGGCGCTGAACCTGCAGGAGGAGATCAACCTGGGCAGCGGCATTACCGGGAAAACAGCGGCGCTGGAAGCCCGCATTGCTGAGCTGGAGGCCCAGACATCTGGGAGTGCCAGCGGGGAAGCGGTATACAGCACACTGGAGGGGTATTTCAGCAGTGCGGTGGATGGCCGGGAAGGGGAATATACCCCGGCCCGCCTGGAAGCGATGAGCTGCGATGACCTGCAAACGCTGCTGACTGCCGGTGAAACGGAAGAAGCTGGGCTGGGCAAGGTAGTTTCCGGGCCGGAGTGGTACTTTGCGCTGACCATCAGCAGCAAGGAGCACAAAAACTACCAGCTGGGCAGCCGGGTCAATCTCGCTTTTTCCGGGGGAGGCACAGCACAGGGCACGGTGGTGCGCACCGAGCTTTCCGATGATGGCAGCGCCATGATGTTGGTCATCCGGGGTGATACCGTTACGGAGGATACCGTATCCCGCCGGGCAGCTACGGTGCGACTTTCTTCCGAAAATTACACCGGCGTGCGGTTTGATAAGGAATACCTGCGCATTGTGGATGGCGTAAAAGGCGTTTATGTCGATAATGGGTACAGTGTCAAGTTTAAGACGGTGGATATCATTTATGAAGGGGACACCTACTACCTCAGCCGGCTGAATTATACCGGCGAAGAGCAGCTCAATATCTTCGATAAGCTTATTGCAAGTAAAACGGAGCTTTACGATGGGATGCCGCTTAGTGATTTGTGAGGGAACTTCCGGACATGGACACAATTTCTTGTGGTAACGCATTGACAGGAACCACAAAGAATGGGATAATAGATTTATATATCAAATATTCTGCGCAAGGAGGCCGTTATGAGTTTCATCAATAAATTCAAGGACTTTATGGGGATCGGCGAAGAAGATTTCGAGGACGATTTTGAGGAAAACGAGCAGCCCGAGGAGATGGAAGACGATCCGTTTGGGGGCTTTTCCATGCAGCCGGAGTACCGCCCCGGCAAAACCGAGCCGGCCGAAAAGACCGCGGCGCCCCGCAAGGATAATAAGGTCGTCAATATCAATACCACCACGCAGCTGCAGGTGGTGCTGGTGAAGCCGGAAAAATTTGAGGATGCTTCCGGCATCGCGGATCATCTGCTTGCCAAGCGCACCGTGGTGCTCAATCTGGAATCGACCAACCGCGAGATTGCCCGCCGACTGGTGGATTTCTTAAGCGGTGTGGCCTATGCCAACGGTGGTCAGATCAAGAAAGTGGCAAATTCTACTTATATCATCACCCCCTATAATGTAGGCGTGATGGGCGACAGCCTGCTGGACGAGCTGGAAAACAGCGGACTGTATCTGTAAGCAAGGGACCGTAACACTGGACCGGCACGACCGGGGGAGGAACAGAAAATGACCGAGAATTTGGCTCATCCGCAGTTTAGCAAGGGACTTTCCGGCTATAAGGTCGAGGAAGTGGATTCTTACATCGATAAGGTACTGGATACCATCAAGGATCTCAAGGACCAGAATGAGGTTTTGGAAGAAAAGATAGGCGTACTGGCCGAAAGTCTGCAGAAATACCGCGAGGATGAGGACAGCCTGCGGGAGGCGCTGCTGGGCGCGCAGAAGATGGGTGACAGCATCGTCAAGAACGCGAACAATAAGGCGGAGATCACCATGCGGGAGGCTTCCGTTAAGGCGGCGCATATCGTGGAGGAGGCCCGCAAAAAGGTGGAGGATGAAAAGGACGAGCTCATCCGGGTACAGACCGCTGCCGCCGATTTTAAGGCAAAGCTCATTGAGCTGTACCGGGAACACATCGAGCTGGTGACCCGCATCCCCGTAAGCGATAGCGCCCCCGCAGAGGAAGCTCCTGCCGTGGAAGAGCCCATTGCCGAGGAAGTGGCCGAGACGGTGGAGGTAGCTGAACCGGCTGTGGAACCTACCCCTGTGGAAGCGGCCGAAGAAGCGGCAGCCGAGCATGAGGAGCAGTCTGCCCCCGTGGAGGAAGCACCTGCTGCCCCCATAGTGGAAGAAAAATCGGATATCCCCGCGGCTGGTGAGGACATCTTTGCCGAGTTTGAAAAGAAAAAACAGCAGATCCTCAATTTTGATATCGGGGAGCAGCCAGAAACTGAGCGCCGCAGTAAATTTGCGGGGCTGAAGTTCGGCAACGATTTTAACCTGATGGATGATGAGGACGACGACTTTTAATAAAAACTAAAGCAGTCTGCGGCCTGTGGTAAACGGGTCGCAGACTTTTGAGGGTATTGATATGTTCAAGATCATTTCGGTTGTGATCGGTTTTCTGCTGCTGGGGCTGGACCAGTGGAGCAAGCAGTGGGCCATCACCCACCTGGAGGGGGCCGGTACGGTACCGGCGCTGCCGGGACTTTTCAATTTTGATTTTTTGCCCAATGGCAATGACGGCGCTGCCTGGGGAATGCTCTCCGGCAAGCAGACGCTGCTTATCGCGGCGACGGCCGTTATGCTGCTGGCTATCATCATCTACATGGTGGCCAAGCGCAAAAAAATGGCCAACATGGCCTTCCTTTCGCTGATACTGGTGGTATCCGGCGGCGTCGGGAATCTTATTGACCGCGTGGCGCAGGGCTATGTGGTGGATTTTATCCGCTTTGCGTTCTGGAACCGTTTCCCGACCTTTAATGTAGCGGATATCGCCATCACCGTTGGCGTGGCGCTTTTGGTCATCTATATCCTGTTTATCGACGGGAAGAAGGAGAAAAAGAGTGGAACGCCATGAGCTGACCGTGACCGCCGAAGCGGCGGGCTGCCGGCTGGATAAAGGGGTGGCGCTACTGGTGCCGGAGCTTTCCCGCAGCCAGATACAAACGCTGGCGGAAAAGGGAAGTATCCTGAAAAACGGCGCTGCGGCAGGGAAGAAGGACACCCTGCGGGAGGGTGACAGTATCATCATCACCCTGCCGGACCCGGTACCCACCGGCACCCAGGCCGAGAATATCCCGCTGGAGATCGTATATGAGGACGACGACCTGCTGGTAGTGAATAAGCCCAAGGGAATGGTGGTTCACCCGGCGGCAGGTAATTATACCGGCACGCTGGTGAATGCCCTGCTGTATCACTGCGGGGACAGCCTTTCCGGCATCAATGGAGAGATACGCCCCGGTATTGTGCATCGCATCGATAAGGATACCAGTGGGCTGCTGATCGTGGCCAAGAATGACACCGCCCACCGACACCTGGCCGAGCAAATAAAGGCCCACAGCTTTACACGGGAGTATGAAGCAATAGTTTACGGGCATTTTAAGGATCGGCAATTTACCGTGGATGCACCGATCGGCCGGCATAAAACCGACCGCAAAAAGATGTGTGTGACCGAGGAAAACAGCCGCCACGCTGTTACCCATGTGCAGGTGCTGGCGGAATATCCCGGCTTTAGCCATATTCGGTGCAGGCTGGAAACCGGCCGTACGCACCAGATCAGAGTGCATATGGCCTATATGGGCCACCCGGTGGTGGGCGATCCGGTGTATGCTCCGGGGCGGCCGGACTGCGGGGTGCAGGGCCAGTGCCTGCACGCCAAAAAGATCGGATTCATCCACCCAAGAACGGGCGAATATATGGAATTTGATTCAGCGCTGCCGCAGTACTTTACGGCACTGCTGATGAAAATAAGCAAAGAGTAATCGTGTAATCGGAGGTAGCTATGACACAGGAAAAACTGGAACAGCTGAAAGCGACCGCCACAGAGGTGCGCCGCGGTATTCTGACCGAAGTTCACGCCGCCAAGTCGGGTCATCCGGGCGGCTCGCTTTCGGTCGCGGATATTATTACCTACCTGTACAGCGAGGTGCTGCGGGTTGACCCCGAAAATCCCCGCTGGGAGGACCGTGACAGATTGGTGCTAAGCAAGGGTCACACCTGCCCGGCGCTGTACGCTATGCTGGCGGAAAAGGGCTTCTTCCCCAAGGAGGAGCTGACCACCTTCCGCGCGATCGGTTCCCGTCTGCAGGGCCACCCCGATATGAATAAGGCCCCCGGCATTGATTTTTCCGCCGGTTCGCTGGGCCAGGGCGTCAGTGCCGCCTGCGGTATGGCGTTGGCCGGTAAGCTGGGGCACAAGGACTACCGCGTCTATACCATTCTGGGCGATGGCGAAATTGAAGAGGGCCAGGTGTGGGAGGCCGCTATGTTTGCCGACCACTACAAGCTGGATAACCTTTGCTTCATCATCGATAACAACGATCTGCAGATCGATGGCCGTGTGGGCGAGGTTTCTTCTCCCTACCCCATCGATGAAAAGTTTCGTGCCTTTGGTTTTGAAGTATTCTGCTGCGATGGCCACGATTTTGCCGCGCTGGAGGAGACATTCCAAAAGGTACTGAAGGTGACCGGCAAGCCGGCAGCGATCATTGCCAAGACCGTAAAGGGCAAGGGCGTCAGCTACATGGAAGACCAGGTGGGCTGGCACGGCAAGGCCCCCAATGACGCCGAGTACGAACAGGGCATGAAAGAGCTGGAGGAGGTGCGGTAACATGGCAGAGGTAATGAAAAAAGCGACCCGTGACAGCTACGGCGAAGCACTGGTAGAGCTGGGGCAGGAAAACCCCAATATTGTAGTATTTGATGCGGACCTGGCCGGTGCCACCAAGACCGGCGTATTCAAAAAGACCTTCCCGGACCGCTTCTTTGATTGCGGCATTGCTGAGGGGAATATGATGGTAGCGGCAGCGGGTGTTTCTACCTGCGGATACATTCCTTTTGCCAGCACCTTTGCCATGTTTGCAGCCGGCCGCGCCTATGAGCAGATCCGCAACAGCATTGGTTATCCCCACCTCAATGTCAAGATCGGCGCGACCCATGCCGGTATTTCCGTCGGTGAGGATGGTGCGACCCACCAGTGCAATGAGGACATCGCCCTAATGCGCACCATTCCCGGTATGGTGGTTATCAATCCCGCCGATGATGTGGAAGCCAAGGCTGCTGTAAAGGCTGCCGCTGCCTATGTAGGCCCGGTTTATCTGCGCTTTGGCCGTCTGGCTGCCCCCATTTTTAATGATGCCACGACCTACAAGTTTGAGATGGGCAAGGGCATTACCCTGCGGGACGGCAAGGATGTGACCATTGTGGCTACTGGTATCCTGGTAGGCGAGGCCATCAAGGCTGGTGAGCTGCTGGCCGCTGAGGGGATCGATGCCCGTATCATCAATATCCACACCATCAAGCCTATTGATAAAGAGCTGCTGGTAAAGGCCAGCCGGGAGACTGGCCGCATTCTCACCTGCGAGGAGCATTCCATCATTGGCGGCTTGGGTTCCGCCGTCATCGAAGCTATCGCGGAGGATGCCCCCTGCAAGGTCAGCCGCCTGGGTGTCAACGATCAGTACGGTCATTCCGGCCCCGGCGCCAAGTTGCTGGAGGAGTACGGCTTTACTGCCGAAAACATTGCGGCCCGTGCCAAGGAACTGCTAAAGTAATCGAATCACCACGCCGCCCGGCGCTGCTTTGTGCGGTTCCGGGCGGCTTTTGCGCAAAGAAAGGAGGGCTTCTATGGCGAGATTTCGTCTGCCGCAGCGGCGGATGGATCGTGTGCTGCCGGTGGCGGCCCTTCTGCTATGTGCGGGATTGCTGCTCCTGCCGTTACGGGAGGAACCCTATACAGAAACGCCCTTTGCCGAGAGGATGGAGGCTGTCCCGGAAGACTTGGATGAATTCCTCAAGCTGGCGTCTACCGATATTAATACGGCCGATAAGGAAGCCCTGATGGAGCTGCCCGGCATCGGGGAGGTCCTCTCCGACCGTATCCTGAAATACCGGGCGCAGCATGGCCCCTTCGCCGATTGGTCTGAATTCCTTCAAATTCAAGGGATAGGGGAGCACCTGGTGGAGACCCTACGACCGGTAGCGTATCTGGGCTGAACAGCCGCCAAGGCGGCAGGAGAAAAAAGGACGAAAAAAATCTAAAAAAAAGCAGTAAAACGGTTGACAAGAGGCTGATGATATAGTATAATTCGTTTTGTCGCCTGCGGAAATATCCGCCGGAGGACAAGCCAATGTGGGAGCATAGCTCAGCTGGGAGAGCACCTGCCTTACAAGCAGGGGGTCACAGGTTCGAGCCCTGTTGTTCCCACCAATGGCCCGGTAGTTCAGCTGGTTAGAACGCTAGCCTGTCACGCTAGAGGTCGTGGGTTCGAGCCCCATCCGGGTCGCCATTTCCGGCTCTGTAGCTCAGTTGGTAGAGCAGTGGACTGAAAATCCACGTGTCACTGGTTCGATTCCAGTCGGAGCCACCATTTGCGGGTTTAGCTCATCTGGTAGAGCGCCACCTTGCCAAGGTGGAGGTAGCGAGTTCGAGCCTCGTAACCCGCTCCAAAAAAGGACGCCAATAGGCGTCCTTTTTCTTTTGGAGCAGGGGGACGCATCATTTCAATAAAGGGACAGCAGCTATTCTAAACCGATGGTTATTTTTACCCTGTTTGCCGCTCTTTTGCGGCCTTTAGGTTGACTTTAGCCTTAGATTATAATATAACCAAAAGTGAGATAGCTGTGATAGAAAGAGGGGGTGGAGATGCGTCTGCTCATAGCGGAGGACGAGGTAGACCTGGCGGAAGCGCTGACGGCATTTTTTGAAAAAAACCAGTTTGCCGTGGATTCCGTCCACAATGGCTTTGATGCCTATGAATACGGCAGCAGCGGGGAATATGATGCCATCATCCTGGATGTGATGATGCCCAAGATGAATGGTGTGGAGGTGCTGCAGAAGCTCCGGGCCGAGGGCATCAAGACACCCATTATGATGCTGACCGCCAAAGCGGAAAAGGATGACCGCATCACCGGATTTAATGCCGGCGCGGATGACTACCTGCCCAAGCCTTTTGAGCCGGATGAACTCATTGCGCGGGTACGGGCCATGCTACGCCGCAGTGAGGATTACCACCCCACCTTGCTTACTTGGGGCGATATCACCCTTAACCCCGATACTGGTGTGCTTTCCTGCGGCCGGGAATCCGTCCGCCTCAGCGGCCGTGAGTTTCAGGTCATGGAGCTTTTTATGCGCTCGCCCAAGGTGGTTCTCTCCGCTGACCGCATCATGGAGCGGGTATGGGGCTGGGATAGCGATGCCGAGATCAATGTGGTGTGGGTACACATTTCTAATCTGCGTAAAAAGATCAAGTCTATCGGCAGCGGTGTCACCATCACCGCCAACCGCGGCATGGGCTATCTGCTGGAGGAAACCAAATAATCAAAACCCTGCGTAAGCGTTTTATCCGCATCGCCATGCTGGCTGTTACAGCTGTGCTGCTGGCGCTTTGCCTTATCGTCAATGCCGCAAATTATATTTCGGTGGATAACAGCCTGACCAACATGCTGCAAATCATCAGCAATAACCGGGGCATGGTGCCACAGTCACCCCCCGGCGGCTTTGATAAACCGGGGACCCGACCGGAAGGCGGCTTTACGCCGGAAACCCCCTTTTCCACCCGCTATTTTGTCCTTTGGTATGATGCCGATGGCACCCTTCTGCGCTCCGACCTTGGTAAAATAGCCGCGGTGACCGAAGCCGATACCGCCGAGTATCTGCAGGCCGCGGCAAAGCACGGCGCCGGTTATTGTTGGGTCAATGGCTATCGTTGTTTTGTCACACAAAGCGAAGACGGCGGTTTTATGGCCATTTTCCTGGATGCACATCGTGATTTACAAACAGTGAAAACCACCGCGTGGCTTTCACTGGCGGCTATGCTGTTCTGCGTGGCGTGTGTTTATCTCGTCGTCACGCTGCTTTCCCGCCGCGCCATCGATCCGGTGGTGAAGGCCAGCGAAAAACAAAAGCAATTCATCACCGATGCCGGCCATGAACTAAAGACCCCCATCACTGTTATTGCTACCAGCCTTAAGGTGCTGGAAATGGAAAGCGGCGAGAACAAATGGATCGATAAATCGCTGGCCCAAACCGAAAAGCTGCGGGATCTCGTCAATTCTCTGGTCAGTCTTTCCCGTTTGGATGAGGAACAAAGCCCCCTTAAAATGGCTGAATTCCCCATCAGTGAGGCCATCAGCGAAACGGCTGAGTCCTTCCGGGATTATGCCGAAGCGAACGGTCATGAGCTCCAATTGGAGATTGCTCCGGCGCTTACCTATACTGGCGACGAATATGCCATCCGCCAGCTGGTGTCCATCCTGCTGGATAATGCCGTAAAGTATGCCGATGAACACGCTTGCATTAAGCTTTCTTTGGAAAAGGGCAAAAAGGGTCCGGTCATTCGCACCATGAATCCCTGCACGGGACTTACCCGGCAGCAGGTCGAGCGGTTATTTGACCGCTTTTACCGTGTGGATCAATCGCGAACGACCGGAGGGTTTGGAATCGGACTTTCGATGGCACGCAGTATCGCAGAGGGGCACAAGGGGAGTATTAAGGCGACCTGCTGTGAGGAAAACAAAATTGAATTTACGGTTTTACTGGGCAAATGCGTTTGAAGCAAAAGGAAGCAGAGTGGAAAAGCTCTGCTTCTTTTTGAAATTGAACGGCGAAAATTTGTTCTTTCTCTATTGAACCACCGAGGCAATTCTGATAAAATAGGGGAGTAGGACATAGCGAGAACCCCCGCTGCATAAGTTGGGACGGGGTGATGGAATGGAGAAGCTATGGTACAAAGCAGTAATGATCTTTGCATTTTCGATGACTGTGGTGGCAGCCGGGTATTTTCTTACAGGGTTGAACGATCAACTGGCACAGCAAGTGCAATCCGGTGCAGTGGATAATATGTCGGTAGTGGTGCTGGATGCCGGTCACGGCGGTATGGACGGCGGAGCAACCGCTGCGGGGGTGCGTGAGTGTGAGATCAATTTGTCAATTGCCCAAAAGGCGCGCGATTTTTTAACACTGATGGGATACCGTGTGGTGATGACCCGCGAGAAGGATACGCTGCTTGCAGATGAAGGCGCTGGAACGGTTCGGGCGCAGAAACGCAGCGATTTGAAAAATCGATTGGAGATCATGGAAGGGACCCCCAACTCGGTAGGGGTGAGTATTCACCAGAACCATTTTTCACAGTCCTATGTGCATGGGGCGCAGGTCTTTTACGGCAAAGCGGACGGCAGCCGAGAGCTGGCGGAGCGGATCCAAAAGAATATAGCGACATATTTGCAGACCGACAATAAACGCAAGATTAAGGAAGCAGATTCATCGCTGTTTATCTTGAATAACAACAGAGCCAACCCCTCAGTGATGGTAGAATGCGGTTTTTTATCAAACCCAAAGGATATGGAAGATCTGCAGCAAGAGAAATACCAGGGTATGCTGGCTTTTTTGATTACCGTCTCACTGATGGAATACGAACACGCCCCGCAGGGATAGCAGCGTAAAGAAAGGAAACAGCATGGCAGTAAAAGAAATAAAAGAGAAAAGTATTTATGTCTGTACCGAGTGCGGTTACGAGAGCGCCAAATGGCAGGGGCGGTGCCCAGATTGCGGTAACTGGAACACCCTGGTGGAGGAAACACGCATTATAGGTAAGGAGAAAAAGGGTGCGCCTGCAATGCAGCGGGAGGCTTCGCCGGTGATGGCATTGGATACTGTTAATGCCGATGAATCGGTGCGGTACCACACCGGCATGGAGGAGCTGGACCGGGTACTGGGTGGCGGCATTGTGCCGGGTGCGGCGATCCTGGTCTGCGGCGATCCGGGGATCGGTAAATCCACAGTACTGCTGCAGATGTGCCGGACGCTGGAGGATGATTTGCAGGTTTTGTATGTTTCCGGCGAGGAAAGCCCCCGGCAGATCAAACTGCGGGCCAACCGGCTGGGAGTGACCGGGGAAAAGGTGTTGCTGACGGCGGCCACCGATGCCGAACAGATAAGAGAGACGATACTGGAGAACAAGCCCGATATTGTGGTGGTGGATTCCATTCAAACCCTTTCAGTCGCCAGCGTCAGCTCCTCGCCGGGCAGCGTTTCGCAGGTGAGAGAATCGGCTATGCTGCTGATCGACGCCTGTAAGGGACAGGAAATCCCGTTGTTCATTGTGGGGCATGTGAACAAGGACGGCAATATTGCGGGCCCGAAGGTGCTGGAGCATATGGTGGATACGGTCCTTTACTTTGAGGGAGATAAAAACCTGAGCTACCGCATTCTGCGGGCTAACAAAAATCGCTTTGGCTCCACCAACGAGATCGGCGTTTTTGAGATGGGGCAGAACGGCCTGCGTGAGGTGCCGAATCCCAGCGAGGCATTGCTTTCCGGCAGACCATTGGACTGCAGCGGCAGCTGTATTACCTGCCTGATGGAGGGTACCAGGCCCATTTTGGTGGAGATACAGGCGCTGGTGACCAAAACCAGCTTTGGCAACCCGCGGCGGGTGGCTACTGGCTTTGATATGAACCGCACGGCGATGCTGCTGGCAGTGCTGGAAAAGCGCGCGGGCTTTTATATGGGGAACCTGGATGTCTTTGTGAACGCGGCTGGCGGTATGCGGGCGGACGAGCCCTCCGCTGACCTGGCGGTGGCGATGGCGGTGCTGAGCAACCTGCTGGATAAGGTGATCCCCGATGATATGCTGCTGCTGGGCGAGATCGGCTTGGCGGGGGAGATCCGCTCCACGCCGAAGGTGCAACAGCGGGTAGGGGAGGGCTACCGATTGGGCTTCCGGCGTTTTCTTTTGCCGAAAAGCTCAATGAAGACGCTGAACACGGCTGACTACCCCGAGGCGGAGTTTCTGCCGGTGGGTCAGTTGAGTGAAGCTGTGCGGCTGCTGCGAAACTAACAGAATAGACAAAAATTGACGGTTTATCAGATGGTAGGCCGTCTTTTTTTTGAAAATTTGTAGTGAAAATGCACAATGAATAACAGAAAATTTATGCTGATATGTAAAATCGCATATAAAGATATTGACAGAGGTGGGGGGGCGGAGTATATTGTAATTAAATTGGTCGACCAACCATAAAATAAACAAAATATTGACAATGAAGGTAAAGTAGCTGCGAGAGACCAAGGCAAGGTTAATGGCAGCGAAAAGGAGGAAATTATGCTGAGTTTTTGGCGTGCAATTTTCTATTCGTCCTTACTCGACCCAATTTTTACGGCAGTAGCCTCTGCACTGGGTGTAACAAAGCAGGTGTGTAAGGAATACTGCACCAGCGGTGTTATGGAGTATGGTCTTACCATGCTGCTGATTGTGCTGGCGGTCATTCTGGTCATCGTTCTTATCCGTGTATTTGGTCTACTGAACGGCGGCAACCTAAGCGGTAAGTACAACCCCGAGAGCCTGGAAAAGGTGAAGAGCAGTCCTCTTGCGGGCAAGAACATCGTTTTCCTGGGCTCTTCCGTCACCAAGGGCTTTGCGGCCTATGGCAAGTCTTTCGTTGACATGATCGCCGCCCGCACCGGCGCTACCTGTGTGAAGGAAGCAGTAAGTGGTACTACTCTGGTGGACGACAACGCCAAGAGCTATGTGACTCGTCTGAAGGCGCTGGACCCCAAGACCCCCTGCGACCTGTTTGTTTGCCAGCTTTCCACTAACGATGCTACCAAGAAGAAGCCTTTGGGCAAGGTAGCGGCTGCCGGTGAAGCCTATGATACCAAGACCATCTGCGGCGCGATCGAGTACATCATCGACTACGCCAAGAAGACCTGGAACTGCCCGGTGGCGTTCTATACCAACCCCGAGTATGCTTCCCCCGAGTATAAGGACATGGTCGATGCGCTGTATGCCATCGCCAAGAAGTGGGATGTTGCGGTCATCGACCTGTGGAACGACCGTGAGCTGAACACCAAGGAAGCGAAGAAGCACACCTGCATGAACGACCAGATCCATCCCACCAAGAAGGGCTATGCCCTGTGGACCCCTGTTATGGAAGCGGCCCTTGGTAATGTGGTAGAGGGTAAGGCCGTACCCGCTCGTCCCAAGACTGAGCCGGCTGTGACCCGTGAGGAAGTGGCGAAGAAGAAGAGCGGCCGCACCACCAAGAAGGTTATCCTGCGCATCCTGGCCGCTATCCTGGCAATCATCATTGTAGTTGGCGCCAGCACGGTTCAGCAGCTGTTTGCTGTTACCGGCATGAAGAATGAAGGTAATAGTGATACCTATAATCCTGAAAATGTTACCATGAAGGCTGATAGCCCCATCAAGGGCAAGAAGCTGCTATGGTTGGGCTCCTCGGTATTCCAGGGCTTTGGCGCTCGTAATACCTCCCCGGCACTTTGGATCGATGCGATGGATGGTACGATCTCTACTATTGAAGTTAAGGGCGGTACCTTCCTTGCTTCCATCGACGGTTCTATCGGCGGCGGTGTTGCTGGTTCCATTTCGGCTGACTCGTCCTATATCAACCGTCTGCGCAACCATACTGCCGAGACTGATCCCGATCTGGATCTGGTAGTGGTTCAGCTCTCCACTAATGACTCCAAGGGTCAGTGCGAGACCGGCGTAGTAAGCGACAGCTTTGACCCTGCGACCTTTGATGAAGTAACCACCACCGGTGCGCTGGAAGCGATCATTGCGTACGCTAAGGAAACCTGGGGTGCTCGTGTTCTGGTTATCACCGGCACTTACTTTGAGGATGAAATGACCTATTCCGGCGGACAGAATGCAGAGATTTACAAGACCATGATCGAGCGATGCCATGAGCTGGACGAAAAGTGGGGCGATGACTTCACCGTTTTGGATCTGTGGCACAATGATGCGATGTATGAGAATGTTAAGACCGGCGATGCTCTGTGGAGATCCTACATGAGCGACGCGATTCATCCGACCAAGAAGGGCTACCTTGAGTGGTGGGGTCCGTACATTGAAGCACAGCTGTACGAGATGCTTGCTGACTGATTTAGTTAGACATTCTCCTCTTGTGAACATATAGCAAAGACCGGAGCCTCTTAAGGGGCTCCGGCCTTTTGCTGTTCAGCGGCAGCAACCGGCCATGTGGATGAGTTTTTGCAGGCATTCGGCGTGCAGGGTTTCATCATCAGCCAGGCGTTCCAGCAGGGGACACAGAGCGGCATTGCAGCAGAGACGGGCCGCAGAGCGGTAGGCATCGGCAGCATCCAGTTCGGCACGCATATCGCCCAGCAGCATACAGCAGGGATCGGTGGCGTAATTGACAAGGCCAGCGTGCCAGTATTGCTTCTGTGCCGGACGGATAAACTGGGGGTCACCGCCCATCATGGCAATGCACCGGCCCAACAGCGAGATGTGGCGCATCTCCACCATATTGATCTTGCCGATGGCTTCGGCAATTTCCGGGCGGCAGCTGCTCAGGATGGTGCTCTGGTAGCTGTACTGCATGGTGGTGGTTAGCTCGCTGGTACGGCCGGAGTAGAATTCAGTCAGCATGCGAAGATCGGCGGTGTTGTAGCACAGGCATTCCGGCATGGGGTAGCCCTGCGACGCCTGAAAGATCATTTCCTGCATAGAATCACCTCCTGATGGCATCTTATGCAAAATAGCGGAAAGGGGGAACATCCCGCCGGTGCTGAGAATATACTGCCCCAAAAGGGGGAGTGCCGCAGTGAGGATAAAGCACCATGCAAGCAGGCGAAAAATGCAGAATATAAAGTGGGGCAAAGTGCTAGTGCTTCTCAGTCTGGTGGGGGGGATTATCGCACTGGATATGGGCATAAGGCCAATGGTGCGGGAAGCGGCGGCCAGCCAGACGCAGATTGCGGTGAACCGGATGATCCAGCGGGCGGTACTGGAGGTGCTGGAAGAGGACGGGCTGCGGTATCAATCTTTTGTTAGCCTTCAGCAGAACCAAAGCGGGGAGACCACTGCCCTAATTACTGATACTGTGCTGATCAACCGTCTGCAGGGGGAGCTGCTGGAGAAGATATTGCAGACGCTGCAGCAGTACCGTGAACTGAAGCTGGAACTGCCGCTGGGAAGCCTAACGGGGATTCAGTTCCTGGCGGGACGGGGGCCGCTGGTAGCGCTTCAGCTGCGGCCGGTGGGGCTGGTCAAGACCAAGATCATCAATCAGTTTGACGAGGCAGGCATCAACCAGACAAGGCATCGGATTCAATTGCAGGTAACGGTGGATATGCTTTCACTGCTGCCGGGGTATCGCATCAGCAGCCAGGCGCAATGCAATGTGATCTTGGCGGAGACGATTATAGTGGGACTGGTGCCGGATGCCTATACCGAGGTGTATGGCGGCACTGATGACCTGGTGGGCATGATACAGGACTACGGCGCGCTGGTGGGGTGAAATTCATCCCAAAGAAATACCGGGAATTTATTGTATTTGTGGGGCAAAGTTGCTATAATATATAGGTTAAATTGGGGAGGTGTGCAGATGAGCGAGGACATTCGCCGCAAAATGCGGGAGCTGGAAAAGCAGGTTGAACATCATATGCATCTGTACTACGACTTGGATGCGCCGGAGCTGGAGGATTATGAGTATGATCGTTTGATCCACAGCCTGATGGACCTGGAGGAGCAATACCCGCAGTACGCTTCGCCCAATTCGCCGACCAAGCGGGTGGGCGGTAAGGCGCAGAACACCTTCCGGGAGGTCACGCACAAAGTGCAGATGGGCTCGCTGCAGGATGTATTTTCTACCGATGAGCTGCGTGCCTTTGACGCGCGGGTGAGGGAGGAAGTGCCGAACCCCACCTATGTGGTGGAGCAGAAGATCGACGGACTTTCGGTTTCGCTGGAATACCATGATGGGGAGCTGGCGGTGGGATCTACCCGCGGTGATGGTTTTACCGGGGAGGATGTGACCGAAAACCTGCGCACCATTCGCAGCATCCCGCTGCAGTTGCCGGAGGCGCTGCCGCTGCTGGAAGTGCGCGGTGAAGTGTATATGCCCGTGACGAGCTTTAACCGGCTGGTGCGGGAACAGGAGCTGCGGGAGGAGATACCAGCGAAGAACCCCCGCAACGCGGCGGCTGGCTCGCTGCGGCAGAAGGACCCCAAAATAGCGGCGGCCAGAGGACTGGATATCTTCTGCTTTAATGTGCAGCAGCTGGAGGGTGTGACCTGTGAGCGGCACAGTGAGTCGCTGGAGCTGATGCGGCGGCTGGGGTTCCCGGTTTCGCCGGATTACAAGGTATTTGATAACATAGAGGACGCTATAAAACAGGTGGAAGTGATAGGCGAGCTACGCGGATCGCTGGGATACCAGATCGACGGCGCGGTTATAAAGGTGGACCGCTTTACAGATAGAGAGCTTTTGGGCAGCACAGCCAAATATCCCAAATGGGCGGTGGCCTTTAAGTATCCGCCGGAGGAAAAGGAGACGGTACTGCGGGATGTGGTGCTGCAGGTGGGACGCACTGGCGCAGTGACGCCGACCGCGGAATTTGACCCGATAGAGCTGGCGGGCACCACTGTGAGCCGAGCCACCCTGCATAATCAGGATTTTATCACCCAGCTGGGGGTGAATATCGGAGATACCATCGTGGTGCGGAAGGCCGGGGATATTATCCCAGAGGTGATAGCGGTAAAGAACCACCCGGAAGGGACATCCGCCTATACACTGCCCACCCATTGTCCATCCTGTGGGACACTGCTGGTGCGCGATCCTGAGGTGGCGGCTATCCGCTGTCCCAATATCAGCTGCCCGGCGCAGATACTGAGAAGTTTGATCCATTTTTGCAGCCGTAATGCGATGGATATAGAAGGACTGGGAGAAGCGGTGTGTGAGCAGCTGCTTGCGACTGGTTTGGCCAAGACACCGGCCGATCTGTACCGGCTGACCAAGGAAGAACTGCTGGGGCTGGAGGGATTCCAGAAGAAGAAGGCGGAGAATATCCTTTCGGCGCTGGAAAAATCCAAGCACAATGAGCTGGGTGCGCTGCTGTTTGGCCTCGGTATCCGCAATATCGGCGATAAAGCGGCGAAGTTGCTGGCGCAGCGGTTTGGTTCCCTGCAGGCGGTGGAAGCGGCTACGAAAGAGGAGCTGCTTTCCATTGAAGGCTTTGGTGAGATCATGGCCGAGAGTGTTTTGCAATACTTTGACGATGAAAATAACCGTCGGTTGTGCCATGATTTGCTGGCCCTTGGTATGGAGCCGTGGGTGCCAGAGCAGCAATCGGCCGCTTTGGCGGGGATGACCATAGTAGTAACCGGCACATTGCCGAACTATTCCCGTGAGGAGATCCAGGATCTCATTGAGAAAAACGGCGGGAAGGCCTCCGGCAGTGTGAGCAAAAAGACAAGCTATGTAGTGGCCGGAGAAGCCGCGGGAAGTAAGTTGACCAAGGCGCAGAGTCTGGGTGTGCCGGTACTGACGGAGCAGGGATTACTGGAACTGATAGAAAGGGGTTCTTAAAAAATATGGAGATCGATATCAAGAAAATCGCAAAGCTCTCACGGCTGGCCATTGAGCCGGAGCGAGAGGAAAAATTCCAGAAGGATATGCAGAACATCATTGAGATGGTGGAGCGGCTGCCAGAAATGGAGACTGGGGATCTTTCCCCCAAGGTAGAAGACACCATGACGCTTCGGGAGGATGTGGTGGAACCTTCTCTGCCGCGGGATGAAGTGCTGAAGAATGCTCCGCAGGTGGCGGCCGGCTGTGTGGTAGTGCCAAAGACGGTAGGTTAACAAGAGGGAAAGGAAGTGGACAGCATGGAACTGTATAAACTGACCGGCGGCGAACTGCACCGGCTGATGAAAGAGAAAAAGGTTTCCGCGGTGGAAGTGACCGAGGATACTTTTGCCCGCATTGCCAAAGTGGAGAATGGAATTGGCGCTTTCATTACCGCCACTCCGGAGGAAGCAATGAAAACGGCCCAAGCGGTGGATAAAAAGATAGCGGCAGGGGAGGAGCTGCACCCCCTGGCCGGTATTCCCATCGGCATTAAGGATAACATCTGCACCAAGGATATCAAGACGACCTGCGCCAGCAAAATGCTGGAGAATTTTGTGCCGCCCTATGATGCGACGGTCATCACCAAGCTGAAGGCTGTGGACTATGTGATGACCGGCAAGATGAACATGGACGAATTCGCCATGGGTTCCTCCTGTGAGAACTCGGCGTTCCATATCACCCATAACCCCCACGGGCTGGATAAGGTGCCTGGTGGTTCCTCCGGCGGTTCCGCGGCGGCGGTAGCAGCGGGAGAAGCGGTGATGTCCCTGGGCAGCGATACCGGCGGTTCGATCCGTGAGCCTGCCGCTTATTGCGGTATTATTGGCCTGAAGCCCACCTATGGCGCGGTAAGCCGCTACGGCTTGGTGGCGTTTGCTTCCTCTTTGGATCAGATTGGCCCGATGGGACGCAGCGTGGAGGATGTAGCGAACCTGTTCTATACCATCAGTGGACAGGACCCCTACGATGCTACCAGCATGCCAACCCATTATCCAAAGACTGCCGAGGGACTGGGGTATGACCTGGCGGGTCTGCGCATTGGCGTTCCCAAGGAGTTCTATAAGCATGTGGATGTAGCGGTAGGTGCTGCCATTTGGCAGGTTATCCGCACGCTGGAGGCCCGTGGCGCCAAGGTGGTGAATATCAGCCTGCCCAGCACCGAGTACGGCCTTTCCGCCTATTACATCATTTCCTCGGCGGAAGCATCCTCCAACCTTTCCCGTTTTGACGGTGTGAAGTATGGCTTCCGCGCAGAAAACTACACCGACCTGAACGATATGTATGAAAAGACCCGCAGCGAAGGCTTTGGCGATGAAGTAAAGCGCCGCATTATGTTGGGTACTTTTGTGTTGTCCTCCGGATACTACGATGCTTACTATAAAAAGGCCAAGCTGTTCCAGCAGAAGGTGCGTGCCGAGTATGATGAGGCCTTCAAGCAGTGCGATGTTATTGTGACGCCCACCGCGCCGACCGCGGCCTTTAAGATTGGTGAGAATGTTCATGATCCCTTGAAGATGTACGCCAGTGATATCTGCACCATTACTGTGAATATTGCAGGCCTGCCGGCGCTTTCTCTGCCCATTGGCATGGACCATGAGATGCCGGTGGGAATGCAGCTCATTGGGCCGCATTTCTCGGAGGAGAAGCTTCTGGGCATTGCCAAGGAATTTGAGACCCTGCGCGGCGGCCTGTGCAAGGTAGCCACTGTGGTGTAAGGAGGGAGAAACAACATGAAATACGAAATTGTCGTTGGTCTGGAAGTCCATGCGGAGCTGAATACCAAGACCAAGATCTACTGCGGATGCAAAAACTCCTTCGGCTCCATGGTCAATTCCAACTGCTGTCCTATCTGCACCGGTATGCCCGGTACTCTGCCCACCTTAAATAAGAGTGTGGTGGACTATGCCGTGCGCATGGGCTATGCGCTGCATTGCAGTATCAATAATATCTGTAAGATGGACCGCAAAAACTACTTCTATCCCGATTTGCCCAAAGCGTATCAGATTTCTCAGTTTGATATTCCGCTGTGTGAAAACGGTTATATTGACGCCATTGTAGATGAAGAGGGACACACCAAGCGCATCGGTGTGACCCGCATCCATATCGAGGAGGATGCCGGTAAGTTGATCCATTCCGATGATTTTGCGGGCAGCCTGGTGGACTTTAACCGCTGCGGCGTGCCGCTGATCGAGATCGTTTCCGAGCCGGATATGCGCTCCTCCGCCGAGGCAAAGGCCTACCTGGATACCATCAAGGCGACCTTGCAATATCTCGGTATTTCCGACTGTAAGATGCAGGAGGGTTCTATCCGCTGTGATGTCAATGTATCGGTACGGCCGGAGGGCGCGACGGAATTTGGTACCCGTGTGGAGATGAAAAATGTGAACAGCTTCTCCGCTACGGTTCGTGCTATTGAGTACGAAGCCGCCCGCCAGATTGAGATTCTGGAAAACGGCGGGGAAATCCACCAAGAGACCCGCCGCTGGGATGACATCGCCGGGAAGAACATTCTGCTGCGCTCCAAGGAGGATGCCCAGGATTACCGCTATTTCCCCGAACCCGACCTCAAAACCATCTATGTGGAGGAGAGCCGGCTGGAGGAGCTGAAGGCGAGCATCCCCGAGCTGCCCAATGATAAGCTGCTGCGCCTGATGAAACAGTATAAACTGCCTTACTTTGATGCCAATTTGATGGCGGAAAACCCCGATAAGGCGGATTACTTTGAGGCGGTGGCGGCGCTGGGCAAGTGCCAGCCGAAGAATATCAGTAACTGGCTGCTGGGCGATATTACTCGCATTATCAATGAAAAAAACCTCATCCTTGCCGATACCAAGCTTTCCGCTGAGAAGCTGGCGGATATGCTGGCGATGATCGAAACGGGAGAGATCTCCACCACCGCTGGCAAGACGGTGCTGGAGGAGATCATCTTCAGCGATAAGACCGCGGCAGATGTGGTAGAGGAAAAGGGTCTGCGCCAAATGAACGATACCGGTGCGCTGGAGCAGGTCGTCAGTGATATTCTGGCAGCCAACCCCAAGGTGGTAGAGGACTACCGTGGCGGTAAGACCAATGCGCTGGGCTTCCTGGTGGGTCAGTGCATGAGAGCTTCCAAGGGCAAGGGCAACCCCAATATCCTGCGTGAGATGTTGGAAAAGGCACTGAACAGTTAAAAAACTTTACGGATACAAAAAGACGGACTGCAAGGTGTGCAGCCCGTCTTTTTTATCATCGGGAAGAGTTTAGGAGGAAGTCTTTTGCGCTTTGGCCATTTTGGGGATATCGCCGACGCCATCCAGTACAATGCTGGGGCGGTAGGCATAGGTGTTTAGTGTTTCTCGGGTGGAAACACCGGAAAGCACCAGTACTGTGGACATGCCGCTTTCCAAACCGGAGATCACATCGGTATCCATGCGGTCGCCGACCATAACTGCCTCGGCGGAGTGGCATTGCAGCATGCGCAGGCCGGTGCGCATCATCAGGGGGTTGGGTTTACCACAGAAATAAGCCTGCTTGCCGGTGGCCATTTCGATGGGAGCGACCAGTGCGCGGCAGGCGGGGGCGATGCCGTCCTCGATGGGGCCGGAGACATCAGAATTGGCACCGATAAGTTTAGCGCCGGTCATGACCAGGTTGGTCGCTTTTGTCAGAGTATCCAACGAATAGGAGCGACCCTCGCCGACTACAACATAATCGGGGTTAACATCATTCATTGTGATGCCGGCATCGTATAGGGCGTTCAGAAGCCCGGCCTCACCGATGGCGAAAACGGAGCATCCAGGGGCCTTCTCCCGAAGGAAGGCTGCTGTGGCCAAGGCGCTGGTGTAGAAATGTTCTTCCGGGACATCCAGCCCCATGCGGGCAAGTTTTTGATTCAGTTCCTTGGGGGTGTAGCCGCTGTTATTGGTTAGGAACAGATATTCCTTCTTTTCATCCTGCAGCCATTGGATAAATTCCCGTACGCCAGGCAGAATGCGGTTCCCGTAATAGATGACACCATCCATATCGCAGATGAAGCCTCTTTTCTGGTTAAAATCGAGTTTATTGCTCATAAGATGTGATCCTTCTTCCAATAGTATGGAATCATTATACCATTGGTTAGAGAGGAATTCCATCAACAAATTGCAAAATTTACGGCAAGAGAGGCATAAAGAAAACCGTAATTCTTGACAATAAGAAAAGCTGTGGTAGAATACAATTTGAGAACGAGACTCAAATTGCGGGAGAAAGAACCATGAAGAAACGCTTTGTTTTGATACTATTGGCTATTCTGTTATTGTCAGGGTGTGGACCTTTACAGGAGAAGACCGAGAAAATACAGATTGTAGCAACGATTTTTCCTCTGTATGATTTTGCCCGGGAGATAGCGGGAGAGGATGCCGAGGTAAAAATGCTGCTGAAGCCAGGCGCGGAGGTACACAGTTACGAGCCGACCCCGCAGGACATCATAGCGATACAAAACTGTGATGTGTTCCTCTACATTGGTGGGGAATCGGATGAATGGGTGCGAAATGTGCTTTCTTCGGTGGATACCAGCCGTATGCAGGTATTGACACTGATGGATTGTGTGGATGCAGCCGAGGAAGCCGAAAGCGGCTTTGCATGGAGCGGGGAGGATGGCCATGATCATGATCACGACGGGCATGACCATGGTGACGCAGAGTATGACGAGCATATCTGGACCTCCCCCAAGAATGCCATATTGATGGCGGAAGCCATCGGTAAAGCAATACAGGCAGCAGATAGGGGTAGCGCGGAGTATTATCAAACCCGTACTGAAGAATATACGGAAAAGCTGCGCGCATTAGATAGCGAGTTGACCAAAACGGTGAAGGAAGCAAAGCGTGATTTGCTCATTTTTGCGGACCGTTTTCCGTTCTTATACTTGGCGCGCGACTATGGGCTGGAGTATTATGCTGCCTACCCGGGCTGTTCCTCCGAGGCGGAGCCGAGCGCGGCCACAGTAGCGGCCATTATAGAAGAAGTAAAACAAAGCGGTGTGCTGGCTATCTTCTATATTGAGCTTTCCAACCGGCTGATGGCGGATACCATTGCGGAGGCAACTGGTGCTGAGGAATTGCTGCTTCATTCCTGCCAGAATGTTTCCAAAGAGGAATTCGAGAGGGGGGAGAGTTATCTCTCGCTGATGGAGCAGAATATTAAAATGCTGAAAATAGCACTGAACTAAAACAGAAATAAAAAGCCGACCCGGTATACAGTCGCTGTACCCTTGGTCGGCTTTTTATTTAGGCTCGCGGAGGGGAAGGATTCTGCAATTTCCAGCCTGCCGCCTGCTTTCGTCCACTGATGAAGCGACGATAAATTCCGTCCCGCTCCATCAAGTTCATCAGGTGCTCCTTATTGGACGATTTGTCCTTTATCTCTACCACGAGGATTTGATCGGCGTGGCGGAGGGCCTTTAGCCGGTGGGTAATCATAATGATGTTTTTTCGTGGGTCAGCTCTTTTTTATTCTCGGAGTCCACATTTGCCGCAGCCGCTGCGCCCGCACAGCAGTACACACTGTCCATCCGGAATGGTAAGGTCAATATTCTTCAAACTGCCTTCCGAACTGCCCAGATAGGCAAAGGATACATTCCGAAATTCAATCGTTGGGCTATCACCTTCCATATAAGCTAGGATATGAGAAGTGCTGCAAACAGAAAAAGCGCCAGCCAATCCTCAACACGCATTTGAATGTTGACAAGGCAGGTGCGGAGATTTAGATTCCCAATACCGCGTGTGACGAAAGCAATGGAGAGTTCATCTGCGGCCTTACTGGTAGCGATCAAAAGTGGCATATAGATGCAATTTACCGTCATGCCAGTGTGGATCTATTGAGTTGCCTTTTATTTGCTGGATAGTAGTTATACTGTCTAACAAATAAAGGGCAGTTTGTTTTGGCTCGCTAGTTTTATTGGCATACGGTTGGCCTACCGCAGCATGCATAAAACCTGTCCCGGCACCATATGATGCACCAAAGGACAAGGAGGGACCTATGATGTGGGATGTCCAAAAGCTTTTGGGGCAGTTACCGCAGCCGGTTGTCACAATTCTGCGGCAAGCCACGCCGACGCTGCTGGAACAAATGACAGAGATCCGTCTGCGGTCGGGTCAGCCACTGGTGGTTACAGTCGGGGAGCGGACACTATTCCTTTCTAAATCCGGCACAGTTGTACCGGCAGAGCAGGGCTTTATAATACCGCAAGAGCTGGTGCAGGAGACAATGCTTTCGCTTTGTGGACACTCGTTGCACGGGATAGAAAAAACGCTGGAGCAGGGCTTTTTTACAGCGCAGGGCGGGTTTCGTATTGGGGTGTGCATGCAGCCTTATGCTGTGCGGCAGGGACGGGCGCTGTCGCTTTGCATTCGATTGCCAAGGGAAGTTATTGGGGCGGCATCTGATATTTATTCTGTTTGGCAGCGTTCACAAGGATTGATTTTGGCTGGGCCGCCGGCCAGCGGAAAAACCACCATTTTGCGGGATCTGTGCCGATTGATTTCATCCGGAGAAGGAGGAACATCCAGCCGAACCGTCCTGCTGGATGAACGCAATGAGCTGAGCGGCTGGGATGGTGAAAAATGTGCATTCCAGCTGGGCCCCTGTACAGATATCCTCAGTGGTTTGCCCAAGGCGGAAGCCATTAGGCGAGCCACCCGCACCCTTTCGCCGCAGGTCATTCTCTGTGATGAGATTGCGGATGAACACGAAGCAACAGCTATACAGTATGCTTTTTTCTGCGGGGTGCGTTTTGTGGTCACGGTACATTGTGGTGTGGGGCAGGAGCCATTTTACAACGCTATGCTGCGTAGATTAATGCAAACCGGAGCATTCAGTCATCTTTATCTGCTGGGGCTGCCGGTAGGAGAAGCAAGTGGAACGGTGGTGACAAGGGATGAGTACGATCGCAAAGCTGCTGGGTTCGGTACTGGTTTTGGGCGGATGTACGATGATGGGATTTACTCTGGCGGGGCGGCTGCGTACCCGACGGCAGTTAGCAGCTCTGCTGGGACGCTACTGGGGAGATTTTCTGCGGCAGATGGAATTAACCTCCCAGCCGCCTGCGCAGATTGCCGCGGCGTTGGCGGAGCGCAGCGCTTATCTGGAATGGGCCTTTGCGCAGCAGTTGGCGTCCCAACCGGAGGCGGACTTTGGAATGGCATTGATCGATATAATGCAAAACACGGCGTTGCCGGAAGCATTTCAAAAGGCAATGATGCCATTGACGGAGGTGCTGGGGAGTACGACGATGGAAGTCGAGAAACAGGCACTGATAGGGGCGCTGATGGCTCTGCGGCAGGAGGAAAAATACTGGACAGAGCAGGAGAACCGACAGGGGACGCTTTTCCGACGGCTGGGAATGCTGGGTGGATTGGCGTTGGTGGTCCTGCTTATCTGATGGAGGAAACAGCATGGAAGTGGATCTCATCTTCAGAATAGCGGCGATTGGTATTATCGTATCGGTGCTGTACCAGGTGCTGCTGCGCTCCGGCCGGGAGGAACAGGCGATGCTTACCTCCCTGGCAGGGCTTATCGTGGTGCTTACCATGCTTATCTATGAGATCAGCGGTCTTTTTGATACCGTCAAGGAAGTATTTGGGCTGGTGGTACTATGGAAATTACCGCTTTGATCGTTCTGTGTATTATCGCAGCACTGCTGGCGCTTTCGCTGCGGGGGCAGCGGCCGGAGTTTGCTATGCTGCTTTCCTTGGGGTGTGGACTCTTTGTGCTGCTGTATCTGTTGGGGCAAATGAAGGACATCTTTTCCGGCTTGGAGGATATTCTATCCGGACTTTCCGGACAAAGTGAATTGACCGCCATCATCTTAAAGGCATTAGGGGTTTGTATTGTGGCGGAATTGGGTAGCCAGTGCTGCCGAGATGCCGGAGAAACAGCGATTGCTGCCAAGGTGGAGCTGGCCGCCAAAGCAGCATTAGTGATGATGAGCATGCCAGTATTTGCTTCGCTGCTGGAAATGGCCGGGGAGCTGCTGCGCCTATGAAACATATAGTTAGGCTTCTGCTTGCGCTGATTCTCTGCGGGTGCGTGGTACTTTTTCCGGTGCGGGCGCAGACTATCGATCCTGCCACTGAGGTGGAGCAATATCTTGCGGGAGAGGACATGACCGCTGTAAAGGATGCTATTCCGCCGGAAGTGGCGGAGCAGATGGAACAGCAGGGGATCAGCTCTTTTTCGAAGCTCATTTCCATGCCGGTGGAGCAAGTGTGGAAGATTTTTACTGACGCATTTAAGGAACATCTGGGCGCTCCGCTGCGAGTATTGCTTTCGCTGGTCGGCGCAGTGCTGCTGTGCAGCCTTGTCAAGGGGATTGGCAGTTCGCTGGGCAGCGGTGTACACCAGGTGTTTTCCATCATTATGACGGTCTTTGTCATTTCGCTTCTCATTCGTCCGGTCATCGAGTGTATTTTGTCACTCCATACTGTCTTTGCGGATTTCTCCCTGTTTCTCACAGTGTATATCCCGGTTTTTGCCGGAATCATGACCACAGCAGGCCAACCCATGACAGGTGCGCTCTACAATGTGCTGCTGTTTGGTGCGTGCCAGGGGATCAGCTCTCTGCTGCAGGCGGCATTTGTGCCTGTTATCAGCTGCTATCTTTCTTTGGCTATTGTTACTGAAGTGGTTCCGCAGATGGGACTGGCCGGGATTGTTTCGGGCTTCAAAAAGTTGATTACATGGGCATTGGGTCTTACCATGACGCTGTTTGTGGGGCTGTTGTCTCTGCAATCCGCCATAGCGGGTGGCGGTGACAATGTGGCGGTCAAGACTACAAAGTTTATGATCAGCAGTCTGATCCCTGGAGTGGGCGGCAGTCTTTCGGAGCTTTTTATGGCGACACAGGGGTGTGTTCAGCTTGTTAAAAGTACCGTTGGCGCGGCCGGGATAGCGATTGCTGTGCTGACCTTTTTGCCGGTATTATTGCGGGTGACACTGTGGCAGCTGGTTACGGCAGCGGGTGGCATTGTGGGGGAAATGCTGGGTGCTGGAGAACTTTCTCGTTTGCTTAAATCGGTTGGCTCGGCACTTTCGGTCATGCTGGCCATTACCCTGTACTATGCCATGCTGTTTATTGTTTCCACTTCTCTTATGATACTGGCCTTCAAGGGAGGATAAGCTATGCAGGCAATCCAAAACTGGTGCTATACCATATTTGCGGGGGTGCTTTTTTCCGGCATTGTACTGCTGCTTACCCCAAGTGAGCGATTTCGGCCATTGATGCAGCTTTTGCTAGGGGCTTTTTTGCTGGTTTGTATTTTTACTTGGTGCGGCCGGGCTAATATCCAATTGGAGATGAATATGGAAGAAGCGGAGCGGTATAGGCAGGAGATCGCCGGCCGAACAGAGGACTACTTTATAGAACGGATCAAATATCTCTCACAGGAGGAACTGGAGAAAACGGCAGAGGAATATCTGTCCGACTATGGCATAAAGCCGGGGGAATACCAAATATACATGGAAACAGAGGAGCACTCGGATAGCGCAGAGGGGGTCTATTTACTGCTACGGCTGCCCGCACGCGTGATGGATCAATCTTTGACCATTAGCCGAGCACTGGGCTACCAACTGGGAGTGGATGTGAGGATAGAAACCTATGGAAAAGATGCGGGATAAAAATGGGAATCCTGAGAAAAAGTCCTCCAGGACCACGCTGATTATGACCGCGGGACTGCTGGGGATCCTGCTTATTGGGATAGCGCCGATGCTGAAAACGGATGGTGCTAAAAAACAATTTCAGCAGGAGACAGTTCCCTCGGCAGAAGAATATGCCGCCGCGCTGGAAAGCCGCCTGGAGGGAATCCTGGGGCGCATTGACGGGGTAGGGGAGGTCGAGGTGATGATCACCCTGAAAAGTGGCTACACCTACACCTATGCTGTTACCGAAAAGGTGAACAGCGATGTAAGCGAAGAATATAAAAGTGATGATCAGCGAAAATCCCAACAGAAAAACACCACCGAGCAAAGCTATGTTATGGTGGAGGACGGCGGCAGCCCCCTGGTCACGGCGCTCAATGAACCAGAGATCAAAGGCGTAGTGGTGGTGTGCGCCGGAGGAGGAGCCCCCAAGGTGGTGGCACAGGTTACCGCGGCGGTAAAAACCGCGCTGGATATTTCCTCTGCTAAGATTACCGTTTCCAAGATCAGCTCCGGCGCCGCCGGTCACTGATAGATTAAATCACAGAGCCTACAAAAAGGAGTGCATAGCAAGATGAAACTTTCCATCAAAAAGGGCCATATTGTACTGGGGGCATTGGTGCTGGCGCTGGGGGCGGCGGTGTACCTCAACTGGGATTACATGAAACAGACCGACTATGTGGCGGCTGGAAATACCAATCAAACCACCAATGATAATGAAGGAACGGCCAATTACGGGGATGCCTATTTTGTATCGGCACGACTTTCCCGTACACAGTCCCGCGATGAAGCAATGGATGCCCTCAAGTATATGCTGGAGGATTCTGCTATGGAGGAGGGGGCAGCTGCTGTATTGGCACAGCAAGCGCAGTCACTGGCCAAGACCATCGAGACCGAGGGCAAGATCGAGAACATTATTAAGGCCAAGGGTTTTACGGAATGCATGGTTTACCTGGATGAAGATAAGGTAGATGTCATTGTGCAGAGCACTGGACTTACCGATAGCGAGGCCGCGCAGATTATGGATGCTGTAATGAGCGAGGTGGAGGTAGAGGAAAGCAATGTTTCCATCATTGAAATAAAGTAGTTGCCACCGGGCAAAAATATTGCTATAATATAAAGGTATTAGTCCTAACATAGGAGGTGCAACACTTATGGAATATGAAAACACTGCCGGCAGTCTGAAGATCTCCTCCGAGGTCGTGGCTTCGATAGCAGAATATGCAGTAAAAGAAGTAGAGGGTGTGGCGTGCCTTGCCCCCATCGTTTCCAATATTGGCGGCTGGCTGCTGGAAAAGCAGACCATTAAGCCTATTTCGATTCAGATGAACGAAGGCAAGGCAACCATTGACATCCGTCTTTTGGTGGAGCCCAATGCCAAGATCCCCGTCCTCAGCCGAAAGCTGCAGGAGGCGGTGAAAGATGCCGTTCAGAGCATGACCGGTATCGAAGTAGCTACTGTGAACCTTTACATTGCCGGTGTTTCGGTACCCCGTACCGCCAATACCGCTGAATAAGAGCTCGATTCGATAGCCCTCTTAATAGCGTATATATTAAGAGGGCTGTCTTACTGAATGGAGGACGACAAAATATGACCAGACGCGAAGCCCGTGAGCAGGCGCTTTCCATGATCTTCGAAATGAACTTCAACGATAACTCGGTGGATGAAATGGTGGATAACGCCCTTATCTTCCGGGATGAATCGGTGGATGAATACGCGGTCCAAATTGCCCAGCAGGTGCGCTTGCACTGGGAGGACAACCTTTCCGCTGTGGAGCAGTACAGCAAAAAGTGGAAAGCAAACCGTCTGCCCAAGGTTTCGCTGGCCATTCTTATGCTGGCCATCACTGAGATTGCTTATGTCAAGGATGCCCCGGTCGGCGCTGTTATCAATGAGGCGGTGGAACTGGCCAAAAAGTATGCTGGCCCGGAGGATGCTTCCTACATCAATGGCGTGTTGGGCGGTTATGTTCGTGGAACGATGGGCGAAGCAGCCCTCCCTAAGGAAGCCGAAGAATGATAGTGGGGAGTGCTGCGGCCGGTGGGTGGCAGGCTCCCTTTTTGCAATAAACCCCAATAATGCATGGAAGGAGGTGCCATCATGCCGACGCAAATCATCAAGGTTTCGCAGCTTAATCGCTATGTGAAAGCCCAGCTGGAGGAAAACACGCTTTTGGGTGATCTCCTTGTCAAGGGAGAGCTCACCAGCGTCAGTTGGCGCAGCAGCTCAGGTCACTTCTATTTTACCGTCAGTGAAGGCGGTGCCTCCTTGCACTGTGTAATGTTTGCACGCTATGCCGAAAGACTTCCTTCCTTTCCGGAGGAGGGCAGTACCGTTATTGTACGGGGGGCAGTTACCCTGTATGAACGGGACGGGCAATATCAATTTTCTGCCTATGATATCCAAAGCATGGGACAGGGAAGCGGCAGCGCTGACTATACCGCTCTTCGGCAAAAGCTGCTGGCAGAGGGACTCCTTTCTCCAGAGCGCAAACGCAAAGCACCTCTCTTTCCGCGGGCCATTGGCGTTATTACCTCTGCAGAAGGCGCCGCTGTGCAGGATATCATCACCGGGATGCAGCGACATAATGATCTGATTCCGCTTATACTTTATCCTGCCACGGTGCAAGGCAGTGCAGCAGTAGAGCAGATTCTCTATGCCCTGCACTGTGTCATAGCCGAAAATCGCTGCGATATCCTTATCATTGCCAGGGGCGGCGGCGCTTCTGAAACGCTTGCAGTCTTCAATGATGAACGCCTACTGCGGGCAGTAGCGGTCTGCCCAGTGCCAGTTATTTCGGCGGTCGGACATGATGTGGATATTACTCTGCTTGATGAAGTTGCTGATATCCGGGCTGCGACCCCAACGGCTGCTTGCCAGTATTGCTGTGTATCCAAAGAGGAACTTTTGGCGGAGCTGAATACTGCTAGGAGCGAATTGCAGCAGGCGATTAGCCGTCGCGTGACTATGGCACTGCAGCACACGGCTTCGCTCCAGCGAGTATTACGGGCTCGTTCCCCTATGGTGTTGTGGAGCAAAAATCGCCAGCGCCTGGCCTATCTTATTCAGTTGCTTCAGGGCAATATGCAGCACGCCCTGTGGCGGATGACCCAGCGGGTTGCTCACCAACGAGGCCAGTTGGAACTTTTAGATCCCGCCCTGCCGGTGGAACGGGGCTATACCATTACTTATATGGTGCGGGAAACGGACAAGATACCGATTTATACCTGTGGGAAACTCCGCCCTGGGGATCCCCTATTGACCCGCTTGAAGGATGGAGAAGTTTTCTCCACAGTAACAGCCATTAATATCCGAAAGGAGTAGCTATGGCACAAAAAACACTGGAAAATGAGCTCAAGGAGCTTGAAAATATTGTTGCCCGCCTTTCATCGGAAGAACTTCCGTTGGAGGAAGCGATTGCCCTTTACACCAAGGGCTTGGAGTTGAGCCGCAGCTGCGATGCGTTGCTGGCCGCTGCCCGCCAGACAGTAGAAATGGGAAAAATGCAGCTGGAGGACGAAATCAATGACCTGGAATGAGCGTTATCCTACCTATTGCAGCATGATAGAAACCACCCTGCCGCAATATTTACCCTCGGTGGAGTTGCCGCAGGGTAAGGTGAGCGAAGCAATGGCATACAGCCTTTTGGGCGGTGGCAAGCGCGTTCGCGGTTGTCTTACCCTGGCGATGTGTGAGCTGTGCGGTGGCGATGTGGAAGCTGCTCTGCCACTGGCCTGTGCCGTAGAGATGATTCATGCCTATTCGCTCATCCACGATGACTTGCCCTGCATGGATAATGATGATTTGCGCCGCGGCAAGTCCTCCTGCCATGTTCAGTTTGGGGAAGGCATCGCTCTTTTGGCCGGGGATGCCCTGTTGACCCACGCTTTTTCGGTAGTGTCCTCCGCCTATTTCAGCGGCAGCCTTCCGGCGGAAACTGTTCTGCGCTGTGTTAACCAGTTGGCATGTGCGGCTGGGGTAGAGGGTATGATCGGCGGCCAGGTGATAGATACCATGCCGGAGGAAGTGCCCATGACCCCAGAGGAGCTGGAAGCCATGCACGGCATGAAAACCGGAGCGCTTATTCGAGCTTCGGCAGTGCTGGGGTGCCTTGCCGCCTGTGCCCCGCGGGATGTCATCCTTCAGGCGGATCTATATGCAGCCAAAATTGGCCTCGCGTTCCAGATTGTCGATGATATATTGGATGTGACCGAAACCAGTGAGGAATTGGGCAAATCCGCCAGCGATGCTGAAAATCACAAGACCACATATATCACCCTGTATGGCGTGGAAAAGGCCCGTGAAATGGTGCGTCGATTGGTGTTGGAGGCTGACCTAGCTGTAAAGGGCACAATGCTGGATGATGAAATGCTGTATGAGCTGGCTGATACCCTGGCTAAGCGCAATCACTAAAGAATAGGGGAGAACCAGAACTATGACAGAAAAGACAAGACTGGATGCTGCCTTGGTGGAACGCGGCCTTTGCACTGGCCGCGACCGTGCAAAAGGTATCATTATGGCGGGCCAGGTATATGTCAATAACCAAAAGGCGGATAAGCCCGGCATGACCATTTCCCCGGAGGATCAAATTGAAGTCCGGGGCGACCAGCTGGCCTATGTCAGCCGAGGCGGCTTAAAGCTGGAAAAGGCCATGAAGGAATTTGGCCTGCGGTTGGATGGCTGTATTTGTGCCGACATTGGCGCTTCCACCGGCGGCTTTACCGATTGCATGCTGCAAAACAGCGCCGTCAAGGTCTATGCTATCGATGTCGGCTACGGACAGCTCGCATGGAAACTCCGCTGTGATGAACGAGTTATCAATTTGGAACGCACCAATATCCGCCATGTTACCGAAAAAGAGGTACCGGAGCTGCTGGATTTTGCTTCGGTTGATGTTTCCTTTATTTCGCTCAAGCTGGTGCTGCCGGTCCTGTATCGGTTGCTGAAAGAGGGCGGCGAAGCTGTTTGTCTCATCAAGCCCCAATTTGAAGCCGGCCGGGAACTGGTTGGGAAAAAGGGCGTGGTACGGGAAGAGAGCACTCATGTGATGGTGGTGGAAAACGCTCTTTCCTTTGCAAAGGATAATGGCTTTACACCTATCCATCTCACCTTTTCGCCGGTCAAGGGCCCGGAGGGTAATATCGAATACCTTATGCATCTCAAAAAAGGTGAGTATGAGAGCGCCTTGCCCATACCGGCGGAAATCGTCCGCCTTTCTCACCAAACACTCAGCGAATAACATACCGGAAAGGAGGACTGCCGGTTGGATTTCTTTCTAATTGCTAATTTTTCCAGGGAAAATGTCCCGACTGTCACCTGGGATGTTTGCCGTGAATTGGCTGCGCGCGGCTGTGGTGTTTTTGTGGCGCCTGTGCCGGGGGCGGTCTATCCACCCAATGTGCAGGTGATCGATACGGAATCGTTTTGTGCTCATACTGGTATGATCCTCTGTATCGGTGGGGATGGCACCATTATCGATGGGGCGCATTGCTCGGCGGCGTATGGGCTGCCGGTGCTGGGCATCAACGCCGGCAGATTGGGTTTTTTGGCTCAGGTGGAACCGGAAGATGCTGCCAAGGCGTTTGATCGTATCTTAGCCGGGGAGTACACAACTGAAGAACGCTTTGGTATCTCACTTACGCGTCAGGGAGAATCTGGTGAAGAGCTTATGGTGTCCTTTGCCCTCAATGACATCGTGTTCACCAAGCCGGTCATGACGAATATTATTGATCTTACCATCGACTGCGATGGCCGCCGCATGAATTCTTATTTGGCAGATGGATTGATTCTATCCACTCCAACCGGTTCTACCGCTTACTCGCTTTCGGCTGGCGGCCCGGTCATTGATCCCGGTCTTTCCACAATCTCTATTGTTCCCATTTGCCCGCACAGTGTTTCCGTTCGTCCCATTGTGGTTTCGGCAGGGCGCAGCGTCACCATTCGCAGCCATCAGTCTATGTGCGCTGTGGTGGATGGCCGAGAACGCATTGAATTGCTGCCGCAAACGGCTGTAACGGTGCGTAAAAGTGATAAAGCTGCGCGTTTTGTTTCCTTTGGGGAACACGAATTCTTCGAGATCCTGTCCCACAAATTGCTGCAAAGGGGTTAAAACAGTATGAAAGCAACACGCCACGCCAAAATCCTGGAGTTGATCCAGAATCATACCGTTACCACACAGGAGGAGCTTCAGTCCCTGTTGGAAGCGAACGGCTTTTATGCCACCCAAGCTACCATTTCCCGCGATATCCGCGACCTTCGCCTGGTCAAGGTGCTTTCGCCCAGCGGCATTTACTACTATACGCAAAGCAATACCGCACCGGCTGATACCCTGCAACTTTCCGGTGATTCGGTCTTTATGCGCAGCATCCGTTCAGTGGATTGTGCCGGTAATATCGTTGTCATCAAGACACATTCCGCGATGGCTTCCGCTGTGTGCGAGGCAGTGGATAATAGCAGTCGTCCGGAGATCCTTGGTACCATCGCAGGGGAGAACACCATCTTTGTTTTGCTTAAGACCGAGCATTTTGCCGATGAATTCTGCACCCATCTGCGGGAACTTATGAAAAAGAATCTTACCCGCTAAAAAACTGTCACAATGCCACTAGAGAAAGGAGCTCCCCATGCTTTCTCAGCTTTACATCGAAAACATTGCCGTCATCCGTCAGGCCACCATTGATTTTCAGCAGGGCTTCCATGTCTTCACGGGCGAGACCGGTGCCGGTAAGACCATCCTCATCAGTGCTATCAATGCCGTGCTGGGCGGACGGACCTTCAAGGAGATCATCCGCACCGGGGAGACCCGGGCCACTGTTTCCGCACTGTTTACCGAAATTTCGGAAGAACTCTGCAAAAAGATTGAAGTACTTGGCTATCCATTGGAGGATAACCAGCTTTTAGTTCAGCGGGAGATCGACCTTTCCGGTAAGGGGCAGTGCCGTTTGGATGGCCGCCCGGCTACTGCCGCAATGCTGCGGGAAGTTTGCTCACTGCTCATTGATATCCATGGTCAGCATGATAATCAGGAGCTGCTCAGTGCCGAAAAGCACCTCGGCTTTTTGGATAGCTTCGGGGAATATCCGCAGGAGCTTGCGGCATATACCGCCGCCTATGATAAAATGTGTGACTGCGCCGCCCGTCTGGACAAACTGCAGATGGATGAAAGCTATAAGCTGCAGCGCATGGATATTCTTCAGTTTCAAATTAAGGAGATCGGCGATGCCAAGCTGTCCGATGGGGAAGAGGAACGACTGGTTGAGCAGCAGAAGCGCATCCGCAATGCCGAGCGCATTACTGAATCGCTGGGGGCAGTTTACACCTTGCTTAATGGCAATGGAGAAGAAATGCGCGGTGTTTTGGAAGCATTGGAGGAGGTCTCTACCGAACTTGACACCGCGGCTAAGTACCTTACGGAGTTTGGGGGATACAGTGAAAAGCTCAGCGATGCCTACTATATGTTGGAGGAGCTGGGCAGCCGTGCCCGCGATACGCTGGAGGACGCTGATTTTGACCCACGCCAGCTGGATGCCATCGAATCTCGCTTGGATACTATCTATAAGCTTAAGAAGAAATATGGCAATTCTATTGCAGAGATTTTGGAATACTTCGAGAGAATCAGTGAAGAATATCAATCGCTGGAGCTTAGTGATGAATTGACTGCCCATCTGCAGCGAGAGCTGGATGAAGCCAACTTGGTGCTGCACACTGTGGCAGAGGCCTTGACGGCTTGCCGTCTTGCTGCTGCTGCGGAGTTTTCCGAGCGAGTAGAACAGGAGTTGGCCTATCTTGATATGGCTGGTGTTCGGTTCTCCATTACCCGCCGGGAAAAGCCCTATGGCCCTACTGGCGCTGATGAAATGGAATTCATGATCTGTACCAATACCGGTGAGGAAGCAAAGCCTTTGGCCAAGATCGCCTCCGGCGGTGAGTTGGCGCGTATTATGCTGGCCATCAAGAATGTACTGGCCGAAAAAGATGGCATTGGTACCATCATTTTTGATGAAGTGGATACCGGTGTTTCCGGTCGCGCCGCGCAAAAGATCGGTAAAAAGCTCGCCGAAGTCGCACGCCACCGTCAGGTCATCTGCGTTACGCATTTGGCGCCAGTCGCGGCCTGTGCCGCCCACCACTACCGCATCTACAAGACGGTGGAAGATGGCCGCACCTTTACCCGTGTGGAGGAGCTGACCCGCCCGCAGCGGGTGCAGGAATTGGCCCGTATTATGGTGGGAGAGAATATCACCGATAGTGCCCTGAAGAGCGCTGAGGAGATGTTGGAGTCATAATTCTATCTTGCTTATGTGATGCCGCCCTTGCCCGGGGCGGCTCGCTTTTTGCCGAAATAGGAAATAACATATCGAGCCAGTTACAAAGGCTCCATAAAATCAATGGACAATTCCAAATGTATTGCGCAAAATGTTCGATATCCTGCGTCAAATGCGGGATGTTACATTGAAAAATGCAGGGAGTTGTGGTATAGTATTTCTATTAATTTATAAAAATTCACCCCAAAGGAGGGAACCGATACGATTCGATTCTTCTTTACGGCGCTGCTGTGCCGTGTATTAAGCGCTGTTGGCTCATTGCTGGGAGGTGGTACCGATCTTCCCGGGCGTATTGCTCTGCGTCTGCATCCCCATGTCATGAAAAAACTGCGCTTTTCCGGCCGAGTTATTTGTGTTACCGGCTCCAATGGAAAAACTACCACATCCAATCTCATTGCCCATGTGCTGCGCAAAAACGGCTTTACCGTTATCAATAACGCGAAGGGCTCGAATCTGACCGCCGGCGTAGCTACCACTCTGCTTTCCGCTTGTACACTGGGCGGTGTTGTTCGTGCCGACTATGTAGTGCTGGAGGTAGATGAGTGCTGGTCCCGCTTTATCTTCGCGGAGATTCCCGTGGATTATTACCTTGTGCTTAACCTCCTGCGGGATCAGGTGGTGCGTAACGGCAACCCGGATCTGGTATTTGAAAAGATTGCTGAAGCGATTGCCAAGCGCCCGGATATGACGCTGATCCTGAATGCCAATGAGCCAATCAGTCAGAATCTTGCCGGGAACTATCATACCGTATATTTTGCTATGGATCGCACCGAGCGCTCCACCGATCACTGTGTCAGCGGCACCAATGATTGCAAGATCTGTCCGCGTTGTTTCCATCCGATGAATTATGAGTTTTACCATTACAATCATTTGGGTAAATTCCATTGCTCTCACTGCGATTACGGTTCCCATCAGCCGGATTTCTTCGGCACCGATGCCGACTTTGCAGGCAAGTGCATCACCATCAATGGTACGCCCGTCCATGTTACCTACAATACCACCTTCAACTTCTTTAATACTGTGGCGGCAGCCGCTGTTTGCTGCACGGCCTCCGGTATCAGCGTAGAACAGTTCGCGGCAGGCTGTGCCGATTTCCATGTGGCGAAGGAGCGGCTGGATGACTTCAAGTTTGACGGTCGCCGCACCGTACTGATGATGACCAAGCAAAACGCCGCATCTCTCGATCAATCCATCAGTTATGTGCTGGAGCAGCCGGGAGAGAAGAGCATTGCCTTGTATATCAATAATGTCATTTATATGGAATATAAGGATGTATCCTGGCTATATGATGTAGCATTTGAGCGCTTAAAGGGTAAGGTGGAGAAAATCCTATGCACCGGCAACCGTGCGCTGGATGCTGCTGTATGTCTTAAAACAGCAGGATTTGATGATAACACCCTGTTGATGGAGACCGATATGGCCAAAACAAAGGAAGCCTTCCGCAAGACCAAGGGCGACATCTATATTCTTGCCGCATCCGCCTTTGGCAACGAAGGTAAAATACTGGAGGAGCTGAAAAAATGAAACACATCAGAATACTCCATCTTTACAGCAATGCACTTGATCTTTACGGTGACTACAAAAACCTGACGGTACTGCAGCGCCGCATTGCCGAAACCGGCAACACCTCTGATATCACTGAGATAAATTTGGATGAAGTTATCGACCCCACAGGCTATGACTTCGTTTATATTGGTCACGGTAAGGCTCGTAACCTTGCTGCCGTAGCACCGCACTTCGTGCAGTACGGCGACACGATCCGCACGGCCATTGAGGGTGGGCAGGTATGGTTTGTTACCGGCAATGCCAGAGAACTGTTTGGTCAAAGATTTACCACTCCTACGGGGGAGACGATGCCTGGTATTGGTCTCTTTGATTACACTGGTGTAGAGACCAACAAGGTTTTTGTCAGCGATATGCTGGCGCAGCCCGTCTACGATGAAAACGCAAGGATCTATGGCTTTATCAACCGCACTGCCTACCTGGTAGGGGAGAACCGCTACCCACTGTTTACAGTGCTTTCCGGCTGTGGCGATGGCGAAACACCCGATGGGAAAGAGGGAACTCTATACCGCAATTTCTTTGCCACATGGGCCATGGGTCCTATGTTGGCCCGCAATCCTTCCATGCTGCGGGAGCTATTGCACCGCCTGCTGGGAGAGGATTACCGTGAGTGCGATATGAGGCTGGAGGAAAAAGCGTTGGCGCTGGTTACGGCCGAATTTGATAAGAAATAAAGGAGGGCACAGCATGAACGATAATCGGAGCGGTGGGGAAGGCCTGCAAAGAAAGCTCTCTCCACTGAATGTATGGGCACTAGCCCTAGGCAGTATTATCGGGTGGGGTGCGTTTGTTATGCCCGCCAATACCTTTTTACCCAATGCCGGGCCGCTAGGTACTCTTATTGCTATGGCTGCGGGCGCAATCATTATGGTCGTTATTGCCCTCAATTACAGCTATATGATCAACCATTTCCCGGTAGCGGGTGGCGAATTCACCTTTACCAATGCCTCGTTTGGGCCCACCTGCGGTTTTTTGTGCGCGTGGTTCCTGGGCCTTTCCTATCTTGCCATCGTGCCCTTGAATGCTACTGCTTTGGCGCTCATCGGCCGTAATCTCTTCCCAAATCTGACCCAGTGGGGCTATCTCTATTCGGTGGAAGGTTACAGCATTTACGCTGGTGAAATTCTGCTGGCCATCATTGCGCTGGTGCTTTTTGCGGTATTCAGCATCCGGGGTGTCAGCGTGGCTGGCAAGTTCCAGACTGTCCTGGCGCTTTCTCTGGTTGGCTGTGTGTTCCTGCTGGCGATTGCTGCGCTGTTTAGCCCGCATGCTTCCGCTTCCCATTTGGCGCCCGCTTTTACCACAGATGCCACCGGTAAGTCTTCGTTGGGCGGTATCCTTGCTGTGGTAGCGGTTGCGCCTTGGGCATTTGTCGGGTTCGATTCCATTCCTCAGGCTTCGGAGGAGTTCAATTTCTCCCATAAAAAGAGCCTTGTTATTATGGTTCTTTCCATCCTGTTCGGCGGCGCTCTTTATGTCATCCTCAATACCATCACGGCCGCAGTCCTGCCCGAAGGCTATACCAGTTGGGTGCCTTATATTGCCGATTGCGCCAAAGATACCCTGCCCGAAAGCCTTGCCGGCTTTACGGCGCTCCCCACCTTTAATGCGGCCCGTCTGATCCTCGGCAAGCCCGGTCTGGTTATTTTGGGCATTGCGCTGTTCTGCGCTGTACTTTCCGGCATCATTGGCTTTTATATGGCTACCAGCCGTCTTTTGTACTCCATGTCCAAGGACCATGTCCTCCCGGGCTGGTTTGGCCGCCTGCACCCCCGCTATAAAACCCCGATGAATGCCATCCTGTTCATCATGATCATTTCACTGTGCTGCCCATGGTTTGGCCGCACTGTGCTCAATTGGGTGGTAGATATGTCCTCCATCGGTGCCGCTATTGGATATGGTTTTACCTCGGCCGCCACTTTGGTACAGGTTCGCCGCAATAAGGATACCTCCGCATGGATGACCATAAATTCCATTTTGGGCGTCATTTTTTCGCTGTGCTTCATAGCACTGCTTATCGTCCCCAATCCTTGGGCATACCTGGGGCCGCAGTCCCGTATCGCGTTGGTTATTTGGACTGTCATGGGTGCTGCATTCTTCCTCTACACCCGGCGGAAGAAAGCAGCGGAGAAGGCCATCGACGCTTGACATTGGCGGTAAGTTTGTTATAATAGATAAAAAATGAAACGCGAAGAAGGAAACCGAGTACCTCTTTTTTAGCCTTTCCAGAGAGCCGGCGGTTGGTGCAAGTCGGTAAGGAGGAAAGCAGGGAAATACATTCCGGAGCGGTGGCCTGAACAGACGACAGTAGGGCACGACGGGGTGCGACCGTTACATCGCAGAGGTCTTTCCATAGGACCTATCAAGGGGCTTCCGGTAACGGCAGCCCGAACCAGAGGTGGTACCACGAAGTCCATTCGTCCTCTGTCCGTATTGTAACGGACAGAGGATTTTTATTTTATTAGGGAAAAAGAAAAAAGGAGATAAACTATGCAGATTTATGAAGAGCTGGTTGCCCGCGGACTTATTGCGCAGGTTACCAATGAAGAAGAAATCAAAAAAATGATCAATGAGGGCAAGGCAACCTTCTATATTGGCTTTGACTGCACAGCCGATAGCCTGACGGCCGGTCACTTTATGGCCCTGACGCTGATGAAGCGCCTGCAGATGGCAGGGAACCGTCCCATTGCCCTCATTGGCGGCGGTACCACTATGATCGGTGATCCCTCTGGTCGCACCGATATGCGCAAGATGCTCACCGCGGAGGACATCAACCACAATGCCGAATGCTTCAAGCGTCAGATGGAGCGCTTTATCGAATTTGGCCCGGATAAGGCCATCATGCTCAATAACGCTGATTGGCTTCTCAAGCTCAACTATGTGGAGCTGCTGCGTGAGGTAGGCGCCTGCTTCAGTGTCAATAATATGCTGCGCGCTAAGTGCTACGAGCAGCGCATGGAAAAGGGCCTTTCCTTCCTTGAGTTCAACTACATGATTATGCAGTCTTATGATTTCTACTACATGTTCCAGCATAATGGCTGCAATATGCAGTTTGGCGGCGATGACCAGTGGAGCAACATGTTGGGCGGCACCGAGCTGATCCGCCGCAAGCTGGGCAAGGACGCCCATGCAATGACCATCACTTTGCTTACCGATTCACAGGGCCACAAGATGGGAAAAACTGCCGGCAACGCCGTTTGGCTTGATCCCAATAAGACCAGCCCCTTCGATTTCTACCAGTATTGGCGCAATGTTGGCGACAGCGATGTTCTCAAGTGCATTCGCATGCTTACCTTCCTGCCGCTGGAGCAGATTGACGAAATGGATAAGTGGGAGGGCAGCGAGCTGAACCGCGCCAAGGAGATCCTGGCCTACGAGCTGACCAAGATGGTACACGGTGAGGAGGAGGCAGAGAAAGCGCAGGCCGCAGCCAGACAGCTCTTTAGCGGCACGGGCGACAGCGCGAATATGCCTACCACCACCTTTACCGCTGCTGACCTCACCGATGGAGCCATTACGCTGGCGGATCTGATGGTCAAGGTGGGGCTTGCCCCCTCCAAGGGCGAGGTCAGACGGCTGGTACAGCAGGGCGGTGTCGCTGTCAATGATGTAAAGGTAGATAACTTTGCAGAAAGCTACGATGAAGCGGCGCTCCGTGCCGGCCTTATCATCAAGAAGGGCAAAAAGGTCTTCCATAAGGTCGTGCTGGAATAATGCAGAATGACACAAAATGTTTCACGTGAAACATTTGTTCTTAATTGACTGATCCACAACCAAGAAAAGCTCCCCTTCCAAATGAGTGGAAAGGGAGCTTTTTTATGAGGAGAAGCGGTGATCTGATTACTGCTTTTTGTGGGTAAAGAGTCGCTTCCACCACGGCTGCGGGGCAGGCAGGTAGCCGCTCTTAATGAAATACCGCAGGTAACTTTGCAGCAGAGCTGCATCCACTGGTTGGCATGCAATGCCGCTGCCTTCGAGCAGCCGATCGGTATTGGCAGTGGAAAAGCGTGCCTGGTGAGCACCGAAGCGGGCAATCATATCCTCGCCGGCGGTGCGCTGGTCAGTAAACAGGCAGGAGAGAATACGCAGAACATTTTCCTCACTGGTGGTGGCAGTCAGGCGCTGGCACCATTCCTCATAGGGCAGCAGTTCCAGCGGATAGCCTGCTTTTTTCATCAGAGCGGTCATCTGCCGCAGCGGCATCAACCGGTGATTAAGCAGATTGAAGGCATGTCCGCAGCACTCATTCCGGAAGGAAATATGAATAAGCGCATCGGCGACATAGTCTACCGGGGTCAGGTGCAGATTAACCTCCACATCTGGAGCGGCGCCCAGCTGTACGCAGCCTACCATGGAGCGACTGATGAGATCTTCCAGCTTCCAAATGCCGGTGGCAAGGGTACCTGTGATATCACCAGGGCGATAGACCGCTGCCCGCAGGCCACGCTGCCTGGCCAATTCCACCAGCTTTTCGGCTACCCATTTGGTCTCGGAATAGCCGAGGAAGTAGCCATCGGGAGATTCTAGCGGATCATCCTCCATTACAGTGCAATCGAAATGACTGGGGTTATCGTATACGCTGTAACTGGAAACATAGTGGAAGTATTTCGGACGGCCTTCGCAGGCCAGTCGCAGACATTCAGCAGTGCCCAGTACATTAGCGTGCTTCATCTGCCGGTAGGGAAATACAAAATTGAGCACAGCGCCATTATGATAAACCGCATCGACCTCACGGGTCAGCAGCTGCCAGTTTTCTTCGGTCATGCCCAGGTGGGGCTGAGTCAGATCGCCCGGCACAGCGTGCAGGTAGGCAAGATAGGAATCCTGCCAGCACTCGAACCACTTCATATTATTGATGATGCGCTCCAGAGCCTTTTCGGGTGTGGCGGCCCGGGCATGGCAATATATTTTGATACCATGATCCTTCCGCTGCTCGATGAGAGCCCGAATGAGATAGGCCCCTAAAAAGCCGGTAGAGCCGGTGAGGAATACGGTATGGCAATCCTGCGGCTGGTAAGCATATTCGCCATGTGGGGCAATTTCTGCGGGCAGGACGCACTCTGCACGCAGGTCGGGCTGGAAATCCCGCTCCCGGCCGGAAAGCAATGCGCTGAGATAAGCAGATATGCCGGAAACAGTAGGATCGGCGGCTATGCAGCGGATATCAATATTGATGCCAAGGTCCTGTTCCAGGCCGCATACCAGCTCCATCATGCGCAGGGAATCACCGCCGAGGTTGAGGAAGCTGTCATTGGGACCGAAGGAGACGCCAGGCAGGACTTCCCGGAAAATGGCACTGATAATAGGCTGGATCTGCTCCGGGGTAGCATTGGGTGGGAGCTCGATTTTTTGCCGGGAGACAGCGGGTGCGCTCTGCTGGGAAGTTGTGGCATTACCGCCGCTTCGGCTACTGTAAAGGAGGGGCAGTCGGCCGCTTTCGTACAGGGTATGGGTCGCCAGTGTTTTGATCTTACGGTTATCGGTGCGGGGAAGGCTGCCGGCCGGAGTAAAGGCGACATCCCAGAAGGAGAAACCGAAATTCCGGGCTGTCAGGCGGTTGACCTGGGCGGCAATGGCCGCATAATCCGCATCGGGAGTGGATTCGGCACAGAGGATGGGGTGTTCGCCTTCTGGAGAGGGGAGGGAGAATATCGCAATGGCATCAGCGGGAAGCGGAACACCTTCCTGGCGAAGCAGCAGGGTGATATCACCGGGGAAGATATTTTTGCCGCTGATAATAATCATTTCCTTGATTCGTCCGGTGAGATAGAGTTGTCCCTCATACAGAACACCCATATCACCGGTGCGGTAGAACTGGCCCGGATAACCAGGAATGATGGTTTGGAAGCGTTTCGTTTCTTCGGGATTCTGCCAATAGCCGGCGCATACGCTGCTGCCCTGGATGCAGATCTCGCCGATTTCACCGGGTTCACAGGGGGAACCATCCGGACGGATGGCGACCAGGACCATATTGCCGGCAGGCCGGCCAACGCTGACGATCGCTTTTTCGCCGGTGGGGGAGGGCAGAAAACGCCCCTCGCGGTAGGATTCCAGATCGATATGCTGACAGCGGAAATCCCGGCTGGCCAATGTACCAACACAAACACACTCCGAAAGTCCGTAACCGGGGGCAAAGCAATCCAGTGAAATACCAAACAAATCGCAGAATTTATCCACGGTGGCGGCATTTACAAATTCGGAGCCATTAATGAGGTGGGTGACATGGGAAAGATCATACTTTTTGGCTTCTTCCGGAGAGATGAGTCGGGTACAAACCTCATAGGCGGAATTGGGCGCTGCGGTGATATTTACCTTGTAATCGGCGATGACCCGCAGCCAGATGGTGGGCCGGGCCAAAAACTGCAGGGTGGGGATAAAGTAAGAGATGCCGGTATCGGCAATGACTGGCAGAAAAATGGCCACGATGAGGCCGATATTGTGGTAAAAGGGTACCCAGGAGGCAAGATTGTTCTTAGTGTGCTGGAAATCGAAGATCTCCAGGCACTGACCGATGCAGCCCATGAGGTTTCCATAAGTGACCATAACGCCCTTTGGTGCACTGGTGGAGCCGGAGGTATACTGCAAATACAGCAGGTCATCGGCTTCATGCGGAGTCAATTTGCCCAGGGGTGCGGGTTTTACCTTATCGGAGTAGATGCGCTTGAGTGTCACAACATTGAGGAAGGCTTTTTTGAGCAGTGAGCCGGTCACATTGGTATCGGCCTCCTTTTCCATGCCTTCGTTGGAGATGAGAAAGCGAGGTTTACAAGATTTGAGTACCGAGACAAAACGGTCCAGCTTGCCTTCATCAATGGGAGGCGGGATAACGGTAAAGATCACCCCAGCGATCATACAGCCCCAAATGGCATAGACGGTTCCGGCATCCTGCATGGAAAGGATAATAGCGCGGTCACCGGGACGGGCGCCCTTTTGACGCAGCTCCGCGGCCATATCCATAGCATGCTGCCATGCTTCGCCAATCGTTATATAGTGGTGAACATAGGGCACGCTTCCGCAATCCATAAAGTCATACATCGGCCGTTCAGGGTTCTGCGCGGCATCCCGCATGAATTTTTCCAAAATACCATCCATTATAGCCACCTCCATGGGAAGATTACCAATATTTATTAGTTGGCCAATCAACCAATATACTAAGGATAGTAAAACACTTTTTGGCGAGAATGTCAACAGGCTCGCAGTAATTTTGCTAACATTCCGCAAATTTCCGGCGAAATATGCCATGGGAAAAGAAAAAACTCCCGACAGAGGATCGCTTTGTATCGGGCGGTTCTACTATCAGGAGTGCGGGACTATTATGATGGGTTATTCTTTGGGGGTGATGGCGCCGCTGCGGTAGGCCTCCAGCAGTTCCTGCAGATCGGCTACCCGGCGGGCAATGGCCTTACCGTCGTCGATATCCCGGATGAGCTGGCGGCGTGGAAATTTTTCTACCACGCGTACCTCGGAGTGCATATCTTCATTGTTACGCATGGCCTCGCTGATATTGATGGGATGGTGCTGGGCCAGCAGCAGCTGGTGGGAGTTGCTGACCAGGGTATAGCCGCAGCCGCCGGTGACGGAATTGAGACGCTCATTCATGCCGCCATCAATATTGATGACACGGCCATTGGCCTTGACAGGAGACTCACCGGCTTTGACCGGGACATGGCCGGTGATGATCTTGCCGTGGACGGGATCGGCTCCGAATTCTTCCAGAATGCGGATGGCGGTGGTTTCCTGTTCAATCCATGTGTAATAGGGGTCTTTCTCCTCCTTGCCGGCGGTATCATCCGCAATGAAATAGCGCTCGAAGGTGGCAATCTTATACTTACCGCTTAAGGGAGAGTGGGTGCCGCACCAAAGGTACCACATGAGATCCAAAGAGTTTTTGCGTAGCTCGGTATGGCGGGGTGCGTAGGAGGCCACCCGGATGATATGGTTATAGGCTTCCAACATGGCGCGTCCGGCGTACTTTTTGCCATTGATGGTGGAATAGTGCAAGGTGCCGTCCTCATTCATGGGGATACAGCCATGATAGAGCAGATAGCCATTATTGACCTTATAGATGGAGCCGTTATCCAAAAGAAATTTAAGATGACGCTGCATCCGGATACTATTACGGAAGGAGAAGGCCAAATCGTTCATGACAGTTTCCTCCTCCGGAGAGAGACGATAGGGGTCTTCCGGTGAGAGGGTGGGGAAATGGGAATCCTTGAGGTCATACCAATGACCGTCGATTTGGATACGGTGGGTCTTGGAGTCCATCGTTTCCCAGAAGAGACGGTGTGACATGTGATATTCGGGATGATCCCGCAGGATGCGGCCCTCCAGCTTGAACTGGATGACCGAGATGGCCTTGTGCACCTTGGCGGTGAGTTCATCATTTTCCCGGCGCTGCTTCAGTTCAGTTTCCCGCTTGCTGTGGCTGGGCAGAAAAAGAGTGCAGGGATCATCACGGTAGGTTTCCAGCGCAAACTGGGTGAGAGGGCGCAGGTTAATGCCGTAGCCGTCCTCTAGAGAATCAAAGTTATTGTAGCGGATGCAGTTGCGCAGCACATTGGCGATGGAGGCCCACTGGCCCATAGCTGCCGCCATCCACAGGATATCGTGATTGCCCCACTGGATATCGACATTATTATACTCCATCAAGGTATCCATAACCTTATGAGCGCCGTTGCCGCGGTCGAATACATCGCCGACAATGTGCAGTTTATCAATGACCGCGTGCTGGATGAGCTCCGAAATGGCGATGATGAAAGCATCGGCACTGCCAATTTCGATGATGCTGTGGACGATATTGTGGACATAGGTGGTGCGGTTGTCATCCTCATCAGCTTCGGAGTAATTGAGCAACTCATCGATGATATAGGCAAAATCGTGGGGCATGGCCTTGCGCACCTTGGAGCGGGTGTACTTACTGGTGGCCTTGCGGCAAACCTGCACCAAATGCAGCAGGGTGGTGGTGTACCAGACCTGGTTTAGTGAGCCATGAGCTTCCTTGAGGAGTGCCAACTTTTCTTCCGGGTAATAGATGAGAGTGGCCAGTTCATCCATTTCGGCAGTGGACATTTCCTCCTCTGAGAAGCATTGGAAGATCTTGCGTCGGACGGAGCCGGAAGCATTTTTGAGAATATGAAGAAAAAGGCGGTATTCACCATGAATATCGCTGATAAAGTGTTCGGTGCCTTTGGGCAGGCCGAGGATGGCATTTAAGTTGATGATTTCGGTAGAGACCTGGGCAGGGCTGGGAAACTTTTGAGAGAGAAGCTCCAGGTATTGCAGTCGTTCTTCGGTCAGGTTCAAGGGATCGCCTCCGTGGGGTAGTATGTTTTATTTTATTATAAAGCAAACGCCCCACGGTGGCAAGCAGAATTCAGCAGAGTCCGAGTTGTTTCGTCATAGTAAATTGTTGTTGCAGTAATGCAAGGTGCCCCGGTTCTATGAGGGAAAGTGGCATGCGGCAGCTGCCACAAGGGAAACCAACAAGCGGCATGGCAGCTTTGACAGGGATGGGGTTGACCTCGCAAAAGAGGGATTTCATCAAGGGAAGAAGGGAATAGTGCAGGGAATGGGCTGCCGGTAGATCGTTCTGCAAGATCGCCTGACAGAGGGCTTCGGTGCTGTGGGGAAGCAGATTGCTGAGGACGGAAATGCAGCCGTGGGCTCCCAGGGACATCAGAGGCAGGGTGAGGTCATCATTGCCGGAATAGAGGGGGAGAGTATCACCAAGTTCCAACAGGTGTTGATGAATGAGGCTAAAATCGGTACTGGCTTCCTTAAGGCCGATGATATTATCAACTTTGGAAAGTTTCCGGCGGCTCTCCATATCGATGGTCACCCCGGTACGGGACGGAACATTATAGAGGATGACCGGGAGCGGTGTGGCGGATGCCAGCCGCGCAAAATGCGACTGTAAGCCCTTGGGCGTGCATTTATTGTAATAAGGGGTGACTAGAAGCAGGGCATCGGCACCGGCCGCCGCGGCGGCCAGGCAGTTCTGTTCGGCACGGGCGGTGTCATTGCATCCGGCTCCAGCGATGACCGGCACCCGGCCGGCTGCGGTTTTGGCTACAGTTTGGATGACGGTAAAGCGTTCCTCATCAGTGAGAGTAGCGGCTTCTCCCGTGGTGCCGCAGGGCACCAACGCTGAGATACTGCTTTGGATCTGCCATTCTGTAAGGCGGGAGAGAGTTTCTAAATCCAAAGAGCCATCTGGCTGCATTGGGGTGACCAGTGCCGTGGCTGCCCCGCGGAATAGAATTTGTTTCATATGAAATACGCCTCCTTTCATCCTTAGTATATGAGAGGGAGTAGCGTGTCATTAAAATGGAACGAAAAAGAAGCCGATCACTGAAAATGACCTGCTTCTTTTAGATGGAATATTCAATGGGGTAGTACAGCGTTTAATGTCTGGTGTTCCTTTGGGGCTTCGTTTCGTTTGTAATGAACATGGCATCGCCAAAGGAGAAGAACCGGTAGCGTTCTTTAACAGCCTCATGGTAGGCATTCATGATGTGATCGTACCCTGCAAAGGCAGCGACCAGCATGATAAGGGTGCTTTCCGGCAGATGAAAATTAGTGATAAGGGCATCGATGCATTTCCACTGGTAGCCGGGATAGATGAAAATATCGGTATTATCGCTGCACTCGCGCAGTCCTTTCCCGGGAATATAGGCAGATTCCAGCGTGCGGCAGCTGGTGGTACCTACGGCAATGACACGGTGGCCAGTGCGTTTGGCCTCATTGATGAGATCAGCGGCCTCCTGCGAGACCCAGTAGTGTTCTGAGTGCATATGATGCTGAGTCACATCGTCTACCTTCACCGGACGGAAGGTGCCAAGGCCAACATGAAGTGTCAGGTAAGCTATCTTTACACCTTTCTCCTGAATTTTTTGCAGTAGTTCTTCGGTAAAATGTAGCCCGGCGGTGGGGGCGGCAGCACTGCCCAGTACCTTATTGTAGACAGTCTGGTAGCGTTCACTATCTTCCAGCTGTTCGGTGATGTAGGGCGGCAGCGGCATGCGGCCAACTTCCTCCAGCACCGCAAAGATATTATTGCCCTCGTATTCAAATTTGACCCGACGGTTGCCGCCTTCCAGGATTTCCAGTACCTCGGCGTGCAGCAGCCCATCACCGAATACAAACCGAGCGCCGATCTTGGCCCGTTTGCCTGGGCGCACCATCGTTTCCCATTCATCATTGCCAAGCTGTTTTAGAAGCAGAAATTCAATGGCACCATCCGTATCCTCTTTCTTGCCAATCAGGCGGGAAGGCATGACACGGCTGTTATTGACCGCCAGTACATCTCCTGGGTTCAGGTAGTCAATGATATCGGTAAACACATGGTGAGAGATCTCGCCGGTTTCCTTATTCAGCACCATCAGGCGGCTGCTGTCCCGACGCTCCAGCGGTGTTTGGGCGATGAGTTCCTGCGGCAGGTCGTAATAATAGTCGGATGTCTTGGTCATCAAACGGTCTTGCATCTTTTTACCTTCATTCCATAGTGTTTTACATTTCAGCCTATTATAGCACACTTCTTCTGCCGGTACAACCGCAAAAGAGCGGGGCTTTGACGGGTGCTGGCCCAAAAGCAATACCATTGGTGGGGGAAACATTTATTCTAATGAGATGACCGGTGCTCAGGATGCCCAGACGGCACATCAGGTCACAGAGGATATTCTTGACCTGACCGGTATGACCCGCATAGTCATTACACATATGCTGGAGGAGGCACTGCTGCGCCGGTATGATGGTATCCTGGCTATAAAGAACGGCACAATGGAGGAATGCGGTCACTTTGATGAGTTGATGGCAAACAAGGGGTATTTCTACGCATTGTTCACCGTTTCGCAATGAGGTGAGAGTATAATCAAAAGCAGGACGACTGGAAGTGGTCATTCTGCTTTTTCTATTTATTAAGATTTGGCGAATGGTATTTTAATTGAAAAGGGCACACTATTATGGTATGATATATTTGTTTTATCAGACGGGCATTATTATTGGCATAGGAGAAACTGAGTGAAGAAACACTGGCTGCTGCTTATTTTAATTGTGGCGATTTTTCTTTTGCTGTGCTGGTCACTGTGGTGGAGCAACTATGGACTAAAAACAGTACGATATACCGTTGGCGGTATGAGTTTGCCGGAAGGCTTTAATGGCTATCACATCGTACAGCTTTCTGATCTGCATAGTGTGTCCTTGGGAGAAGAGAACGGTCGATTGCTGAAAGCGATTCGTGCGGAGGAACCGGATATCATTGTAATGACCGGCGATATGGTGAGCCGTTATGATGAGGACTTTAGTGTGACATTGGCGCTGTGCAGTGCACTGGCGGAGGAATATCCGGTCTACTATATCCGTGGGAACCATGAGGAAGGACTGGCCACCGCCGACTGGGAAAGCTACCGTGCTGCGTTGGCAGCATCCAGAGTACAAGTATTGGATAATGAAACGGTGCAGCTTACGGCGGAAAACGGCGACAGAATCAACCTGACGGGACTGTGGTACAAGCTGGATTATTACCACAAGTATGCCAGCCACTATCGCCCAGTGACGGAGGAAACGATGTATACCATACTGGGAGAGGCACCGGAGGGGTATAATATTCTGTTGGCGCATAATCCAAACTATTTCCCGGTATATGCTTCGTGGGGTGCCGATGTGACCTTCTGCGGGCATATCCACGGTGGGATGGTATGGCTGCCGGTACTGGGCGGGATTCTTTCTCCCGAGACGATCCTGTTCCCGGAATATGACGGCGGAATCTACCAAATAGAAGATAAAACGATGATCCTGAGCCGGGGGCTGGGACGGGGGCGAATGGGAGTTCGGCTTTTTAACCCGCCGGAGCTGGTATGTGTAACACTGACAAGAGAGGAATAAAAAGAATGTATCAACTGAAACTGACAGAAGGAGCAGCCCGGCGGGGAGCGCTTACCACCGTACATGGTACGGTGCAGACGCCGGCCTTTATGAATGTGGCGACGGCGGCTGCCATCAAGGGCGGTATTTCCGCTTATGACCTGAAGGAGCTGAAGTGCCAGGTGATGCTGTGCAATACCTATCACCTGCATCTGCGACCTGGTGATAATGTGGTGCGTCAGCTGGGAGGGCTGCACAGGTTTACCGGTTGGCAGGGACCCATCCTGACCGACAGTGGCGGGTTCCAGGTGTTTTCGCTTGCATCGCTACGGCATATCGAGGAAAAGGGAGTGACCTTTGCCTCCCATATCGATGGACATCGTATTTTTATGGGACCAGAGGAGAGCATGCAGATCCAGTCGCATTTGGGTTCTACCATTGCAATGGCATTTGATGAATGTATCGAAAACCCATCGCCCCGGGATTATGTGCAGAAATCGGTAGCACGGACGACCCGATGGTTGGAGCGCTGCCAAAAGGAAATGGCCCGGCTGAACAGCCTTGAGGATACTGTGAATCCACACCAGCTACTGTTTGGCATCAACCAGGGCGGCACCTATGAGGATATTCGGGTGCAGCACATGAAGGATATTGCTGCGATGGGACTGGACGGCTATGCCATCGGTGGACTGGCAGTGGGCGAGAGCGCCGAAGAGATGTATCATATCATTGAGGCTGTGGAGCCCTTTGCCCCGAAGGATAAGATCCGTTACCTAATGGGTGTTGGTACACCTGTGAATATCTTGGAATCGGTACACCGGGGAGTAGATCTTTTTGACTGTGTGATGCCAAGCCGCAATGCCCGACATGGCCATCTTTTTACCTGGGAAGGGATCATTAATATCCAAAATGCTAAGTATGTAACGGATGACCGCCCGGTGGATGCCCTTTGCGGGTGCCCATTGTGCCGTAACCATACCCGCGCCTACTTGCGCCACCTGATGCGTGCCAATGAAATGCTTGGTATGCGGCTGGCTGTGATGCATAACCTGTGGTTCTATAATACACTGATGGAAGAGATAAGGTTAGCACTGGATGAGGGACGGTTTGAGAGCTTCTACCGCGAGCATGTGCCAATACTGGGTAAGAGAATATAAAAGTGCGGAATAGAACAATATTTTCTCCGGATTTTACTTGCAAAATGACCGGTAATTCTCTATAATATTTGTTAAAGACTTTTTTGGAGGATAAAACAATATGAACATTGCTTTTCTTGAAACTGCTTCTGGCTCCGGTTCCATGTGGTCTTCCATCATTATGATGGCTTTGATCATCGTTGTATTCTGGTTCTTCATCATCCGTCCCCAGCGGAAAAAGGATAAAGAGACTGCCAAGATGCGCAGCGAGCTGCAGGTAGGTGATGAGATCGTCACCATCGGCGGCATCATTGGGATTATCGTCAGCATGAAAGAGGATTCCCTCGTTATTGAGACCGGCAGCGACCGTTCCAAGGTCCGCCTGGCTCGTTGGGCCATCAGCGGCAAGAACACCACTGCTGAGCCGAAGTAATTTCTTCTAAAATATCGCCTCCCATCATAGGATTGAACAGACAATCCGGATGGGAGGCGTTTTTATGCCCAAAAGCAGGGAGAAAGGCCACGGGGTGAAGGGGAGCGGCCCGCCGTTGCGGGAAATTGCGATAAGCGCTGGAATGGGTTCTGCTGTGGTGCTGGCATTGTTGACGGTATTTGCCCTGGTAATGAGTGCGCAGGATATTCCGGGCGGGTTGACCGCGCCGATGGTAACGATCACCCTGGTGGTTGGGACCTTGGCAGCAGGTTACCGCTGCGGCCGGCAGTTGCGACAGAATGGCATCGTGAATGGAGCACTGACAGGCGGAATGATGTACCTGGTGCTGCTGGCAATTTCCCTAACAGTTCCGAGAAATGAGGTGGGTCTGCTGGCACTGTATAAGTGCCTGCTGATGCTGGTGGGCGGTGCCATAGGGTGCATCCTGGCAGTAAACCACCGCAGCAAAGCAAAGATGAGCCACCCCAAGCGGCGATAACAAAATGTGGAGGATGAAAAATGTTGCCTAAGAGAAAGAAAAGTCATTATCCAGTACCTGGGCGGCGGGAAAGCCTGTGGAAGAAGCGTGGGACGACAATTCAGTATCTTTTATATTTTGCGGCAGGGGTGCTACTGGGCAGCATAGCAGCGGTGTTGTGCGGGGCAGAGTCTATCCCATGCCGGATCCTGGTGAATCAACTGCGGGCTATACCGGAACAGGGCCTGTGGGCATTGTGGCGTGAGCGACTGCTGTTTATGGCGATTCTGCTGCTATACCTGATGATCGCAGCGCGGTGCCTATGGGGGAATTTAATGATTCCGGTGGCACTGGTGTTGTATGGAATAGGGCAGGGAATAGTGGTCAGCTTTTTGCTGATGTTGGTGGGTTTGGGCGGAATCGGATATATTTTGTTGGGGATACTTCTGCCAAGGACGGTGCAGTTGGTGGCGCTGATTTTGATGTGCAACTTGGCGCATAGCCGCTGTGAGCAGATGAGCGGGGCAGAAGGGAACGGACAGACGGCGATGTGGATACTGAGCGCTTTGCTATTGGCTGGAGGGGGACTATTGGAGTCGACAGTAAAATGGAAAATGATTGCAGGGATTCTATCGTAGCAAAACCCCTCCCGGTTTGGGAGGGGTTTGCGCTGTATGAGTACCATTGAGGAGGAGCTAGCTTACTTTTCGTTCTTGTCCTTCAGAACATAGTTGAGGATAAGATTGAGCAGTACGCCTGCAACGACCGCGATGAACACGGTGGAGGTGCAGAGCATATTGAGGAACGCCGGCAGGCTCTTGGCCCAGGCGCTGTAAGTAGAGGCGCAGTGGTAAGGCAGCATGATGGCCAGTGCCAAAGTAGTACCGGCTACCAAGGTGTTGCGCAGGGAGCGTTTATCGCTGATGATGGAATCAATGCCGGAGAACATAATGGTAGCGGCAGAGATAAGGAATACAGCACCGATAACAGAACGCGGAATGCCGGAAAGAATATAGGCCAGCTTGGGGCACAGACCATATGCCAGGAAGATTACGCCAGCGATCTGAGTGACGCGGCGAGAGCATACACCGGTAGCGGAAATGATGCCGATATTCTGGGTGTAGCTGGTGCAGGGCAGACCGCCGAAGAAAGCGGAGATCACGCAGCCAAGACCCTCGGCAAAGATACCGCGGTCGATGTGCTTGATGCGATAGACCTCATCGCAGGCAGCGCAGGTAGCGGCGTAGTCACCAACCGATTCGAACATGGAAGCAATATAGCCGGAGAAGCCGCCGACGATAGCGGCACCAACAAAGGCGATGGTGGAACCGCTCTGACCTTCCAGACCAGTGTAGGGGAACAGCTTGGGCAGTGCGAACCAAGGAGCATTGTGAACGGCTTCCCAATTGAACACGCCAAGAGCGGAGGCGGCAACAACGCCAACAATGATAACGGTGATGAGAATGAAGCCCTGGGAAAGCAGACCTTTGCCACCGCGGAACTTAAGAACCAGAGCCAGCAGGAAGGCTACAGCGGCCATGATGAGGCTCTTAGCATCCTGAGAGGAGAAAGTCCACTGAACAGCGATACGGGCAGCTACATAACCGATAGCTGCTACTACGGAACCAACTACAACAGGGGGGAGGAACTTGCGGATCTTGCTCATAATGCGGGCGCCGCCCAGCAGAGTTTCCAGTGCGCCGCCGACAATGACGGAGCCCCAGACAGCGGGCAGACCATAGGTAGCGGCTACGCTGCCCATGGAGGAGGCGAGGGAAGCCGACGGGCCCTGAACAATGGGCAGGCGGTTACCAATGGTAGTTTGGATCAGTGTGCAGATACCCATGACCAGGAAGCATGCGCTGATCATGGTGGGCAGAACGGTGGCAGCATCCAGACCGGCCAGGGAGACAAACATACCGCCCCATACAAAGGGGGTAAAGTCTACCAGAGTAATCTGGACGGCAAAGTAGAGAGATTTCCACCAGGGCTTGGGCACATCTTCAATGCCGTAGGTGATCTCAATGTTGGATTCGATGGCTTGATCGAATACCGGCTGTTCAGGCTGATACATAGTGACTCTCCTTTTTTCTCTATACATTTTTTGACCTAATGTGCCGTCGGTTTTCGCCATTATCCCTGTGAACACCTTGGTCAAGTAGTATATTAGCACTTGTTTTTTCCATTCGTAAAAGCGAAAAATGTAATATAATGGGCATAATTTTGTTGCATTTTAACATCTTAGCTACGCAAGTTGCGCATTTAGGCTATTAAAATCAAGGAAAATAATAATTATATGCACAAAAAGCAAAAAGAATTGAGGTAAAAATTGTTTATTGTGGATAGTGCGTAAAAAGTGATAACATAAATTGATTTAATTTATCGATTCATCTATAATATGATTAAGAGAGTAGTTCATTTTTGAGAACTTTGACGGAGGAAGCAAATGAAAAAGCAGAAAAAGCAGCCACAGCTGGAGAGCCAGAATCTGATCCTTTATCCGCTGCTGCCGGAACAGATGAACCTGCTGAGGGATGATCCGAATGAATTATGCAGGAGCCTTTCTTTGGTGCCGGATGATTATGCCAAATACGGCGAATGGGTCATGTTGGCAGAGGAGCAATACCGTAAAATGATGGCGGATCAGGAGTATATGTCCTTTTATACGCTGTGGATCATCACCGAGAAAGAGGACAAGCACCTGGTGGGATATTTGTACTTTTTGGGACGCCCCAGCGATACCGAAGCGGTGGAGTTGAATGGCTTTATTAAGCCGACATACCGCCGGAAAGGCTATATGACCGAGGCCCTGAATACCCTGCGTGGGTGGGCCTTTGCTAATAAGAGTGTGACCATTATGTTGGCACACCCGCAAAGGGATGATGAGATATTCCACGGGCTGCTGCGTAAGAGCGGTTTTGGCCACTGGGTGGAGCATGAGCATGAGAAGTCTCCTGCTGTAGAGGTATGGTGCAGTGAAAAGAAGACCCGCGCTATGGTGAAGGTGGGGCTCCTGTTGGGTCTTGGCCTGGGTGTTGTGGCTGGCTCGGCCTTTGGAATCAGTCGGTGGATCACCGCATTAGCAGGCGGCATCTTGGGCGTTGCCGTGTGTACTGTATTTGATGTGAGAGAATCTCGGAGAAGATATGCTCTGCTGAAAGCGGAGCAGCAAAAGCCGTAACTTGAAATAAGAATAAAGAGAAAACATAAGGCGGCAATTTAGGCCGCTAAGAGAGAAACCAATAACATTCAAGAGGAGAAATATGGCGACAATATACGATATTGCGAAGGCCAGCGGCGTTTCTGCCACCACGGTCTCCCATGTTCTTAACCGGACAAGGTATGTGAGCCCGGAAATTACAGAACGGGTAATGGCTGCGGTAGATGAGCTGGGCTATGAACCGCTGCGCCGGCGCAACAGGGGTGAGGAACCAACAGCGGCCAAGCGCGGCTGTATGGGTCTTATCATTGACCGGCGGTTGCTGACAGTATGTGGATGCCGATCCTATGTGCGGATGTCCGGACGGTACGAATGGATCACGATCTCGGTAGATGGATCGCTGACGGAAAAGCAGCTGCATAGATATATGAAGCAGTACCACCTGAACCGTGTATTGGTGCATCAATCGGTGGAGTATAAATGCGGTGATAGAGCGATAAATCCTGTGGAACCGGGCAGCATTCTGCTGCTGAATCAAAGTGTACCGCCGGAGCGCACCGACCAACGCCATCTTGCATTGGATTATGAGGGTGCCATGCACCTTGCATTGGAACATCTGATCCGGTGCGGGCACACCAATATTACTGTGGTGGGAGGAGATTTGAACCGGTACTGTCAGGAGCAGATCCTGCGGGCGTTGGAATGGTGCAGTAAACGCTATGCAGTACGCCTAAATCAGGATAATATAATATGGCTGGGCGGAGAGAAGAACTCCGGACTGCCAGAGCAGGAAAGCCTGGGGACCGCCGTGATTTCGGTGGGTGTACCGGGCATTATGGCGGTAACAAAATATTGCTTTGCCAGTGGACGCCGCGTACCGGAAGACTTCAGCTGGATCGCCATTGATGACGACGACTATATACAGGGTTATAATCCGGCAGTTACTTATGTTCGTCTAAATCCGGAGGTATTCCGCAGTGTATTGGAAAGCAGCGATGGGCCAGATAAAAGAATTGTTTGTGCTCCGCAATTGATAATCCGTCATTCTACCAGTGTATTGCCGCGTGATCCTCAGGGACAACCGGCCAGCAATGAAAGTGCTGTATCATTAACCATAACCGAAAAAATGCTGATGCAGAAGCGTACCGGTCGGATTGGAGTCTCTTTTGCACAGGCGGAAACACTTTATTCTCAGATGATTTTGCAGGGGATAAGGGAGGTCGCTGCAAATTTGAACCTGGATCTACTGCCGGTACAGGATGCCAGAATGAACAGCGGGGTGGAAAAGAATCAACTGGTGTGGTTACTGCAAAACGGTGCGGATGCGATCATAAGCGTTTCCAATGACCATAGCGGGATGGTGGAGACCTTTCAACGGTTAAAAAGGGGTAGCGATATCCCATTGATTTTGGGATCACATCTGCCGATTGATCTGCCTGGATCTGTGTTCCACTGCTGCATTACCACCAATGATGAGGAAAAAGGGCGGCAGGCGGCGCAATTCCTGGCGGAGCAGATGTTGTCCCGGCAGATGCAGCGGTTGGTAATGCTGGTGGATAAAAACACAGCAGCGGGTGCTCAGCAGTGTGTCCGAGCATTAATTACCGCACTGCATGGTGACTATCCCAGAATACAGGTGTTGGAGCAATTAGAAATCAATGATCATTATTCTGTGGATGATTTTGAGAAGCTGTACCGCCGCTATCCTGAGATGCAGGGCCTGTTTATCCAGAATGCAGGTGCGGCGGCTCGGATCAGTGGATGGCTGCACGCGAACCGCCGTGATGATGTAGTAGTTGTCACCAGCCAGATCAACAGTTCCGTTGCGCAGCGAATGCTGCAGGTGACCAGCGGAAGAATGGGCATTGTCTCTTCAAGGCCAATTGAAATGGGACATCTGATGGTGTATTCGGCAGCGTGTGCGCTGCTGGGAAAACCAACACCAAAGTATGTTTCGGTGGATCCCATTACGCTTAACCAAAGGAATGTGGAGGAGCTGTGGCCGCTACTGACACAAAGCAGACTGAAATAATGGTGAAATAACACCATCACAAATCGCCCTGTGCTGCAGGAATAATTCCTCGGTGCAGGGCGATCTCTTTTGTATGGAACGCAAGATGATGACAAAGCCCAAAGGCACCGGGGATACCGGTGCCTTTGGGCTTTGGGAATATGAGGGGGCCTATATAAAGAGAAGAGAACAAGACGGCATTACAGCATTACAGCATTACAGCAACTGAGCCCGGCGGATGAAGGAAGCAATGACTTTACCGTGGCGGATGATGTAGGGACGGGAAGCGCGGGTGCGGATGGCATCGTGGACATTAGGGGCTTCTACCAGGTTCAAGTCAGCATCGTTGCCTACTTCGATGCCGTACTTCATTTCAGGATCGAATACGCGAGCAGAGGCTTTGGTGAGCATGTTCCACATGGTACGGGCAGCTTCGGGGGTATTGTACTGGGCGCAGTAGCAGCCAACCAGACCGTAATCCAAGGGATCGCCAGTGCCGTAAAGGTGGAAACCATCACAGATGGTATCCTGAGCGGTGACAACATTGATACCCATTTCCACCATCTCACGAATGCGGGTAACACCGCGGGTGCGGGGTTCGGGGTCAATGCCCATGATGGCGAGGGTCTGGGTGTTGGCGCAGACATTGACATCCGCCTGCTTAAGCATCTTCATAACCTTGATGGCGTGGGCCTGGTTCTGGTAGGTGATGGAGGTGCAGTGACCGCCGGTTACACGGCCCTGCCAGCCATGCTGCATAGTAAGCCAGGCGGTGTATTCCAGGGAACGATCGAACATATCTTTGGACTGATCGATGTGCATATCGATGAGGCAGTTGTATTTTTCGGCCATCTTAAAGACGAAATCCACATGTTCGCGGGAATGCTCATCCAGCATTTCAGCGGCAGGCATGCCACCCATAACATCGCAGCCCATTTCCATGGCTTCCTCCAGCAGCTTATCGGTGCCAGGATCGCAGATGATACCTTCCTGCGGGAAAGCGATGACTTGCAGATCGCAGATATCTTTGGTGGCTTCTTTGGCCATCAGAACACCCTTCAGAGCGTTGAGGTTAGGATCCAGGGTGCTGATATCCACATTGGTGCGCAGTTTGGTGGTACCATACATGACACAATCCTTAATAGCGCGCTCAGCCCGGGCAGCTACGGCCTCAGGAGTATACTTGCGGATACGGTCGTGCATGACATAGATGGAGTCTTCCAGGGTTTCTTCGGTAGAAGAGATCCAGTTGCCCTTGCCATAGCTTTCACGGCCCTGTTCATAAGAAGTGTAGGCCTTATCAAAGTGCATATGGGTATTTACAAAGGTGGGGCAAGCCATCATACCAGTGGCATCGATAGTTTCGACCCCGGCGGGTGCTTCGATGTGCCCGGCAATTTCCTTGTATTTTCCGTCATCACCGATGAGAATATCAACGATTTTGCCGGTCCCATCCAGGTTGGCGTTTTTAATCAGCAGCATTTTATGTACCTCCAGTTATTGATAAAGGGGAATTCATTGTGAACATTCTCCTTTGTATGTCTCTACAATATAGTATTTTTTTGATTTTGTCAAAGCGCAGTTGGACTATTTTTACAAGAAAGCACAGCGCAATTTGTATATAATGCAATGACCTGGTTGGCTAAATTGCGCAACTAAGTGGCGGATTGTGTTATTCTAAAAGAAAATTATTGTAGAATATCACAAAATGAAACGGGAGAAGCTGTATATGCTGCCAATACGATAAAATTTAAGAAAAAAGCCCCGCGGGTTAAATACCGTGGGGCTTAGCTATGGAATTGTTTTATAAATCGAGTTTGTCGATACGATGGATACCGATGTGATCGAGGAAGTGAACGGCATAATCATAGATATCAGAATTCTTGAAATCTACCGCCGAATCGTGGGCGTCGAAGCCAATAATTGCGGTAATGCCATGATCTTTGGCAATGCGCCAGAAATCGGGATGAGGGAAACAATCCAGCCGATTATGTTCCAGCGCGAAAAGAAAACCGGAGATGTTATATTCGAGAATTGCATTGCAGCGAGCCGCAGTTTCACAAATACGATGACTGAGTGCAACACAGTGTTCATCAAAATAAGGGTAACCGCGGATGAAAAGATCAGGGTGGGCCACATAGGTATAGAATTTACTTTCAATGCCCGGAATGATGTTCTGCTCGTAACGCTCGAGGTCATGGGGCGCTAAAATATCACGGCCGAAATAAAAACGCTCCGGGACGGGGGCATCCAGTTCATCGTAGTGGGCACCGTAGATCAGATATTCGATCCCGTATTCCGACTTCATATCAAGAAGCTCCTGCATATGGTGGGGAAAGTATTCCGCCTCCAGGCCGAGGTGAATCTCGATCTGGTCCTTGTATTTTTCCCGCAGGCGGTTTACGCTGCCGCAGTATTCCGGCAGGTATTGCGGCTCCATGCGGACATGGGAATCGTAATCGGCAGGGAAGTGGGGCCATGGGGTATGATCAGAAAAGCCTAAAATATCAAAGTCAGCTTTTATGGCATTGAGTACAATGCGCTCATCATTGCCCATGGCGTGTTTACAACGGTAGGTGTGGGTGTGGTAATTGGTTTTCATTCGGTTTCTGCTTCCTTTTTGGATGGTTTGGATTTAACATGAGAAAGGGGATTGCGGTCAGCGGCATTGGCAATTTGATCATTGCTGACATGGGTGTATATTTCTGTGGTGCCAAGATTGACATGGCCGAGAATTTCCTTTAGAACACGGATATCCACACCACCGTATTGATACATGAGAGTGGCGGCAGTATGACGAAGTTTGTGAGGGGAATAGCCCCGACCGCCTAAGCCGGCGGCTTTTAGATGTGTTTCTACTATTTGTTCCACCCGGCGGGGGGTAAGCGGTGCACGGGTACGGGAGGAAACAAACAGGTAGGGTTTATCGGCATCCTTTGGTGGTTCCGGACGAACGGCCAAATATTCCGCGATGGCGTTAAGACAAGCGCTGTTAAGATAAACCATGCGCTCTTTATTCCCCTTGCCCAGTACAGTAAGGGTGTCATCCCGGATATCCGAGAGCTTAATACCGACCAACTCCGAAAGACGAATGCCACAGTTAAGCAGAATGGTGATGATACAATAATCGCGTTCACGATCCTTGCCTTCAATGGATTCCAGCAGGTGCAGGCTTTCATCCAAAGTAAGGTATTTTGGAAGACTTTTGCGCTGGGCAGGAATCTCCAACTGTTCCATGGGGTTTTCCTCTAGGCGGCCAGCCTTACTTTGCAGATATTTATAGAAGCCGCGCAAGCTGGAAACCTTGCGGGCACGGGTCTTGGCGTTATTTTGGTTAACGCTTTGCACATAAGCCAGGAAAGAATATGCATCGGAAAGGCGTGCACTGAGAATCATTTCCTCGCTGATGGAGGCAAACGAAATGCTTTCAAGATTTGGGTCGTCCGTGGGTAGGGGAGTGCCACTGTGAGTGGCCATTAGATAACGCAGGAATAGGCGGAGATCGTTGTAGTAGGCTTCTACAGTGCGGGGAGAGCGTCCCTTGATGGTACTCATATAGATGAGATAATCGCGCAGCAGCTGTGGCGCAGGTGCTGCCATGATAGAAAATGTCTGCATTCGGTTTCCTCCTCTCTTCGGTTTATTGCCAATCTATTATAGTAGAAATGCAAGCTGCATGCAAGTGCGTAGATGCGCAAAAAGGCCGGAGCCGAAGCCCCGGTCATTTTTGAAAATAATTGAGGAGGTGATAGTTGTTTTATAAAAGAGAGTCTCTCCAGAAGCGCCCGGAGAAGCAGGCCGATGCAATAGATGCGATACCCTGCAGGATAAGCACCAGTCCAACGATCCAACTGAGGGCCATAGCACCGGAAATGGGATCATAGAACGAAAGGATGCCCGCAGCAGTAAGGAGGATACCAAGGACGGTAAACCACCCCCAACCCCGCACACCAAGACGCTGAAGATCAAAGGAGCTAACAAAACGGCTGATACCACCAAATAGTAGCCACATCCCGAAAATAAACGGCAGCGAAAGCATGGTGAATGCCTGGTTGCAGAGCAGGAAAATGGCTAACAGTACAGTGAAGATGCCATCCAGTAGGAACCAGCCGGAACCGAGCATAAAGCGCCGGGATGATGCAAAGATGACAATATCAACGATACCGGAGAAGAGCATGGCCAGTCCAAGTATAAGGGAAAGCCCGCTCAAGGCAGCATCAGGAGAAACAAAGCAATACACGCCTGCAACAATAAGCAGTACACCGGCAATGATCCATAAAACTCGCGATAGGGTTTTATTCATAAATGACATCCTTTCAAAAAATTATATTATTGAATCGGTGGGGCAGAGGAGAGGGCGATTTTATTTAATCTCGACTGTGGATCTTGAAGGCAATTGACGGGAAGCCTTTGGAACGGAAATGCACAGGATGCCGTTTTCAAATTTAGCAGTGACCTGGGTAGGATCAATATCAGTACCAACATAGAAGCTGCGGCTACAAGAGCCCGCATAGCGTTCTTGACGGATGTATTTTCCTTCCTTATCACTTTCCTCTTTATCAAGTCCTTTGGCGGCGCTAATGTTTAGACAGCCTTCTTTCAGCTCGATGGAGATTTCATCTTTCTTAAAACCGGGCAAGTCAATATCCAGCTCGTAGGAGTTTTCGGTTTCCCGAACATCGGTCTTCATTAGATTCTTTGCGCGTTTACCGTAAAGAGGGTTATGACCTTGAGGCGTCATCATGGCAAATGGTTCATTAAAAAATTCGTCGAAAAGATTTTCACCAAAGATACTGGGCATCATAATTCATTCCTCCATTATTTTTTGATATAAGAGCTGTTAGGCTGTTTTCTTGGAAGATTTTGTTGAATCTTTCAAGTACAACTTCATTATAGCTGTGCAATTAGCAGTGTCAATAGACAAGTGCTAATGTTTACAATTAAAATTGAATTTATTCATAAAATGCACTATTTTAAGGAACAATGCGAAACAGAGGAATGCTGGCGGGCACAGCTTCCCGCCAGCGCTGTGTCTGAGCCGAAGCCGCAAAACCATGCAAAGGAAGAAAATATGTGAAACTTGGAGCCGCATTAGAAACTATCGGGTGCGGCGGGTGACTTAATTTAGCGAAATTTTTTGATAAATTCAAAGTGGGGGATTGACAAGAGTTTTCTGTTGTGATATATTCTACTTGTTGGTGCCATTTCGCTAAATTAAGATTTAGCGCAATAAGTGGAGGCGCAATAACATAATACAAGCAATATCGATTATATAAAAAAAGCCCAGTGTAAACTGGGCTTTTTGCTATGTCATTCTTTATTTACTTTTTTGAGCAAAGTATTGATATAGGTTACATTTTAGCATTCCATTATAGAGCTTACGCTTTTTATCTGCTTTTCTGCCAAAGCTTTGCTCGAAATTTTCCGCTGATGAAATGATGTAATAGGCTGTCTGCTGAGATGGCTGAAATACATTACCCATCGTTTGGTATAGCTTTGTCAAATCTTCGCCATTCATTAGGCGCTCGCCGTATGGCGGATTTGTCACGACCAATGACTTTCGATCTGGAATCGTGAAATTTTTAACATCCGCCTTTTCTAACCGTATTAGTCCGGAAATACCAGCACGGCGTGCATTCGCTTTAGCAATCTCCAGTGAATCTTGGCTGATATCGCTGCCGAAAGCAATAAATTCTATGTCTTTGCGGATTTTTTCTATCGCCTCTTCCCTACTCGTTTGCCATATTTTAGACGGTAAGCTATCCCATTTTTCTGCTGCAAAGCGGCGGTAAATGCCAGGGGCAATATTTTTGGCTTTATAGGCTGCTTCGATCAAAAATGTACCTGAGCCGCAGAACGGATCATACAGCTGTGTATCCGGGTATATTCGTGCAATATCCAGGATTCCAGCCGCTAGAGTTTCCCGAATTGGGGCAAGATTTGCAACTTTACGGTAGCCACGCTTGTGCAGTGCTATGCCACTGGTATCCAGCATTATGGTGGCAATATCCTTATTAATTGAAAATTGTATTTGGACGGTTGGACCGGATTCTTCCAGCCAGGCAACACCATATTTACGGGAAAGACGCTTGACTGCAGCCTTTTTGATGATGGATTGGCAGTCCGGAACACTATGGAGCTGTGAATTTAGACTCCATCCCTTAACTGGGAAAGCGTCTTTCTTACCAATATACTCTTCGAAGGGGACTTTTTCTGCGCCATCAATGAGCTGCTGGAATTTGACAGCCCGAAAGCTGTCTAGGACAATGAGAACTCGCTCGGCGGTGCGCAGATTTAGGTTAGCCCGGGCGATCCCCTCCGCATCAGCGGTGAATTCTACTCGACCATCGGTAACAGAGATGTCCTCAAAGCCAAGGCGTTTTAGTTCACCGCTTAGGACGCTTTCCAGGCCAAATAGGCAGGGAGCACATAGTTTATATAATTGATTTATCATGATGAAATTTGTCCTTTCCCGTAAAAAGCGGTGGGAAGCCAGCTTGCTTCCCACCGGTGATCACTTTACTTTATACGATTCCAATGAGGGGGTGCCGTTTAGTCATCCAATGGCTGCAATAGACCATAGTTGCCATCCTTGCGGCGATAAACTACATTGATTTCGCCAGTTTCCGGGCTGCGGAACAGGAAGAAAGTATGTCCCAACATATTCATCTGCAGGATGGCTTCTTCTGCATCCATGGTTTCCACATGGAACTTCTTGGTCTTCACCAACTCGGTAGCAGGAACAACTTCTTCCTCCAGAACATCAGCTGTACCGAACGCTGTAAAATCCATTGCGGATTTGAGACGCTTTTCCAGGCGCTCTTTGTTGCGGACAATCTGTTTCTGCAGAACATCCAATACTAGATCCAAAGAAGTTTGGCGGTCATCAGAGGTGCGTTCAGCGCGGAAGAACATACCGTGGGACTGAATGGTCACTTCAACGGTTTCATCCTCATTGTGGTTGGTCACAATGATATTTACCACAGGATCGTCATCAAAAAACTTGCCGAGCTTCTTCAGGCGCTTTTCGGCATATTCCTTAAAGCTGTCACGAATCACGGTCTTTTTACCAATGTAGTTGACGGTCATGATGGTCACTCCTTGCTTGTATGGTATGAAGATCGGTTTCCCTTTCTCCTGGCTATATTATACCAAGCAGACAAGAAATTTGCAATAGAAACTATGCAGTTTTGTTAAAAACTTCTCAATTCGTACAAATGCCGTCTACAAATACAGCATTTGGCTTTACTAGCAAATCGATAGGATCACGGTCAAATATCAGCAAATCAGCTCGCTTTCCTACTGTGATGGAACCAACCTGGTCAGATACACCGGCGGCTTCCGCAGAACGAATTGTGAGAGCTTCCAGAGCCTTTTGCCAGGGTAAACCATCAATTACCGCAATTTTAGCGGAAGCAGCCAGCAGGTCGATTGGAAAAACAAGTGCATCGGTATTAAAAGCGACAGGAACACCGGCTTCGGATAGTCTAGCGGCGTTATAACGCTCTTGATTGTGTAGCTCTGGTTTGGTTCGGGCGGAGATGATGGGACCAACTGAGGCGGCATAGCCGCTGTCATGCAGGGCTTCCGTGACCAAGTGGCCTTCGGTACAGTGGATGATGACTGCATCAAGATCAAATTCCTTGGCTATACGGATGGCGGTGCAGATATCATCGGCCCGGTGGGCATGGAAATGTGCTTTGATTTTGTGCTCCAGTACCGGCAGCAAGGCTTCGCACTTCATATCAAATTCGGGCGGATCGGTATCTTCCTCTTCTTTGGATTTTTGCAGATCCTGCTGATAGCGTTTTGCCTTCATCAGCTGTTCCCGAATGACCGATGCGATGGCCATACGGGTGGCAGGTGTTTCTTCTTTGCCGTTATACACCTTCTTGGGGTTTTCGCCCAAAGCGAATTTCATGGCAGAGGGAGCCTTCAGCACCATTTTATCGATATAGCTTCCAGCAGTATGCAGTACGCACACCTGCCCGGCAACCGGATTGGCGCTGCCGGGTCCTACGGAAACGGTGGTAATACCGTATTCCAGAGCCTCCCGGAAGGCGCGGTCCAGTGGGTTAACTGCATCTATGGCACGGATCTGTGGGGTGGAGGGGTCAGTCATTTCGTTGGTATCATCCCCCTCAAAATCCAGGCCGCTTTCCCAAATGCCGATATGGCAATGAGAATCAATAAAGCCCGGAGTGACTAAGCAGCCTGCAGCATCATACAGTTCTGCTTCATCACCACGATAGATACCATCCCCTACCTCGGCGATTTTACCGTTTTTGATAACAATATAGCCACTTTCTATGATTTGGCCGTGATCACAGGTGTTTATTTTTGCATTGATAATGACCATGTATTCAGCAACATCCTTTCAGTGAAATAAAAAGAGCCGGCGTGCTGTGCTGCCGGTCGGCTCTTGATATGCAATTATTTCTTTGATCGACGGTTATTGCCGCCGCGGCGGGTATCCATTACCCGACTTAAATCGGACATCTTATCATCGCTGGTACGCTTGAAGCGTGCCATCATATCTTCAAAGGCATCTCCTGTAGCAGGCGTATAGGGCTTGGGAGGCTGATAGACATAGGTATTATTCCCACGGGGGCCACGGCTATCCCGGCTTTCTGTTTGGCCATCACGACTGCGATTTTGCTGGGGCTTTGGCTCCGGCGGTAACAGTGCCTTAATGGAAAGGGCGATTTTATGATTCTCGTTGATGGCGACCACCTTGGCCTTGACACTGTCCCCCACTTTCAGGTGCTCATTAATGTCTTTGACATAGGTATTCGCTACTTCTGAGATGTGTACCATTCCAGAGCCGCCGCCATCAATATTAATGAACGCGCCAAAATTGGTGATTTTGCTGACCTTTCCTTCTACTACGGTGCCTACACTCAGCTGCATCTACGGTTGTTCCTCCAAAGTCGGTTAGATTACGGGACTACGACATAAACATTTTCTTCAGGATCGCAGTAGTCATTTTCGCCACGTGCTTCCTGGTTCAAATAGTAATCGCTATTTTCCAGCATACGGTCTATTTCGTCATTTTCGGCCTGTTGACTGGCCACGCGCTGTTGTGCGTCGGCCAGTTCGTTTTTCATCTGGGCAGCCTGCACACGGCCTTTCACAAAATACACCGCAATGAGCAGTACGAGAAAAACGATGATGAGACTTAGAATGCGGTTGGTCTGTTTAATGGTCAGGTGCTTTTTCATTCCCGTTTTCCTCCATACTGTTTTTTGATACTTTATTATACAACAGCCACCGGGACTTTTTCAAGCTGTTTTTAGGTGTTTTCCTCTTGATAGTGGATTTTTTACAGACAGTGGATATGGAATGAAAAAGCCGCTGGGCCAAAGTGATGATCGGACTCAATAAAAAAGAAAAAACACGGTGGACCATCAGCAGTAGCCAGTTGAAAAAACGGATTACCAACCGGCTGACTGTATTGTGGTACAGCAACCAGCCGATAATAACACCAAGGATGATGAAGTAACGCAAGCGGCCGGCCGATTCCATGAGTAGATAGTTGAATAGCAAGACTCCGAACAGAAGAAAATAGAGAATATCAAGGATAACATGGGGTTGTGCTTGCGCGGGAAATAATCCGCGAATAGTGTAGAATGCATCATAAAGCAAACTGAGCAATGTACCAAGCAGCAGCGACTGCAAAAACTGTATAACAGGAGGAACTGCGGATATCAGTGTCACGCCGGAACATGCCCCCTTTAGCGGAACAGACGACCGAAAAAGCCGCTGGATTGCGGTTGGTTATCGGTATAAGTTAGGCTGATGATCTCTCCTTCCAAAGAAAGATCGCCGCTTTCCACATCGATGCGGTTGATGTGCAGGTCATAACCGTGGATAATGAGTTCGCCCAGTTCGGTGGCTAAGGCTACGGTTTCTTCATCAAAGCTCTCTACATCAGTCACGCCGCTGACAGAAAGCCGCTTTCGATCTTCAATTACGAGGGTGTGAGGAGCACTCATTGCAGTAGAGCTCATGTCTTTCATGCGTTCCATTTTTTGTCCCCCTTTTTATAAAATGGTGAGATCTTGCTACACTATATGCGGTGGCTGGACAAAATATCCGGGAAAAGAAAAGCCTGAGGTTTTTGAAACCTCAGGTCTTATTCTTTATAGAAATGTTTCATGAAACATTTTGAAGGCAATTTACCCGAAAAAGCTGATTTGACTGCTTTCTGGTAGAGAGGCCAGTGAACCATGCTCTCGGAGCAGATCGATGACCGTTTTACTGACGCCGGCACGGGTTGTCAAGTCATCGATGGAAAGGTAAGGACCTTTCTTCCCGGCTTCTGCCAAGGAGGTGGCAGCGGCTGCGCCCAATCCTTTTAACGCTGTAAATGGTAAGCGCAGTTTATCCCCTTCTAGACGATATAATGTTGCATCAGATTGATACAAATCCACGGGAAGCAGCTCAATTCCACGCAAAAGCATCTCATAAGTTACCTGCAGTGTTTCCAACTGGTCGCTCTCCTTCTGGGAAATATCATTCCCCTTAGCTGTGAGCGACAAGATCTTTTGCTTTACAGCTGCGGGCCCAAGGATAGCTGTATTGGCGTCGAAGTCATCTCCGCGTGAGGTGAAATATACAGCATAGAATTCCCGCGGGCGGTAGACCTTGAACCATCCCAAACGGACGGCAGCGATAACATAGGCTGCGGCGTGCGCCTTCGGGAACATATACTGGATTTTGAGACAACTATCAATATACCACGGAGGTACATCGTGAGCCAACATATCCTGCTTCATCTCATCGGTAAGCAATTTAGGAGCTTTACCTTTACGGGTGATCTCCATGATCTTAAAGGCAAGCTTGGGTTCCATCCCATGGTGCAGCAGGTATGTCATTATGCTATCACGAGTACCGATTACTTCGGAAATAGTACAGGTGCCGTTGCGGATCAGGTCTTGTGCATTGCCCAACCAAACAGCGGTGCCGTGGGAAAGCCCGGAGATTTGCAACAGATCAGAGAAAGTTTTCGGCTTTGCTTCCAGCAGCATTCCGCGTACAAACCCAGTACCCATTTCCGGCAGAGCCAGTGTGCCATTGGCAATGCCGATATCATCCAGTGTGATTCCAAGCGCTTCACAGGATGTGAACAGCGTATAAACTGCCGGATCATTGGTAGGGGTATCATTGATTTTAAGCCCAGTATAATCCTCCAAATGCTTGTATAGTGTTGGTACAACATGCCCCAGTTCATCCAGCTTGAGGATAGTATCATGGAGTGAGTGGAAATCGAAATGGGTGGTGATGATATCGGAGTTTGGATCATCGGCCGGGTGCTGCACTGGACAGAAATCGTAGACCTCATAGTCATTGGGAATAACGACCATGCCACCGGGATGTTGGCCAGTGGTGCGCTTGACACCGGTGCAGCCTTGAATCAGTCGATTTTCTTCGGCGTTGGTGACAGTTTGGCCGCGCTCCTCCAGGAAATGCTTAACATAGCCAAAAGCGGTCTTATCCTTAACTGTACTAATAGTACCTGCTTTGAACACATGGTCACGGCCAAATAGTTCTTCGGTATACCGGTGGGCACGGGACTGATATTCATTGGCAAAGTTAAGATCGATATCCGGTTCTTTATCGCCATCAAAGCCCAGGAAAGTCTCAAATGGGATCTCGTGACCATCCTGGTACATCTCTATCCCGCAGTTCGGACATTTTTTATGGGGAAGGTCAAATCCGGAACCATAGCTGCCATCAGTGATAAATTCGCTGTGCTTGCACTTACGGCAAAGATAATGCGGCGCCAGCGGGTTGACCTCCGAAATGCCTGCCATAGTAGCTACAAATGAGGAACCGACCGATCCACGGGAACCGACCTGATAGCCTTCCTCATTGGAACGGTAAATAAGCTTTTGGGCGATCATATACAGCACTGCAAAGCCGTGTTTGGTAATAGAATCCAACTCGCGATTCAGGCGCTTCTCCACAATCTCTGGCAGGGGGTCGCCGTACATTTCCTTGGCGCGGGTAGTGGTAATGCGAATCAGATCCTCTTCCGAGCCTGGAATGCTGGGCGGGAATGTGCCTTTTGGAATTGGACGAACATATTCCACGCTTTCGGCAATTTTGCGGGGGTTATCAATAACGATTTCCCGCGCGGTCTCATCTGGCAGATAATCAAATTCCTTCAGCATCTGGTCAGTTGTACGGAAGAAGAGTGGTGCCTGATTATCCGCATCCTTAAAGCCCATCCCAGCCATCAGGATTTCCCGAAAGCGAGCATCTTTCTGTTCCATAAAGTGAACATCACCGGTGGCAACGACCGGAATACCAAGCTGTTTGCCGAGTTTAAGTACAGTGATATTGAAGTTCTGAATGTCCTTTTCACTGCGGACCTCTCCATCCCGTACCATGAACATATTATTACCTAGGGGCTGGATCTCCAAATAATCGTAAAAAGAAGCGATATCGCAAAGCTCAGCCCATTTCTTCCCTTCCCGGATTGCTTTATAGAGTTCGCCGGCTTCACAGGCGGAGCCAACCAACAGTCCCTCCCGGTATTTTACCAGCAGACTCTTAGGAATTCGAGGCTTTTTATGGAAGTATTCCAAATGAGAAGCGGAGATTATCTTGTAGAGGTTTTTAAGGCCAACTTGATTTTGCACTAGCAGAACAATATGGTAGGGATGAGTTTTGGTGTTGTTCTGCTGGCCAATGGAGTGATTAATCTCCGACACCATAGTAATCTTCTTTTCCGCAACCAGTTCGTCCAGCATCTTGAGGAAGATCTCGGCAAGTACGCGGGCATCGTCATCGGCACGATGATGGTGCTTCTGTTCCACACCCATATGCTCCGCTAGGGTATCCAACTTGTGTTTTCTCAGTTCCGGATACATGGCACGGCCCATCACCAGGGTGTCTATCTGCACCGGGTCCTCTTCCCTGCCACAGCGACGGATGGCTGTCCGCAAAAAGCCCATATCGAAATCTGCATTGTGGGCGACAAAGATATCACAGCCATCACAGAAATGGAAAAACTGTTCTAGCGCTTCGCTTTCGGTGGGGGCACCGGCCACCATCTCATTGGTGATACTGGTAAGTCGGGTAATTTCGGGTGAAATGGCTTTTTCGGGGTCGACAAAGGTATCAAATGAGTCGATGATCTGGCCGTTTTCTACCTTAACTGCACCAATTTCGATGATGCGCTCACTGGCGTTAGAGAGACCAGTGGTTTCCAGATCGAATACAATATATCGACCATCGATTACTGCGTCTGTTTGGCCCTTTACGGCGGGCAGCATGTCATTGATGAAATAGCCTTCGACGCCATAAATCGCCTTAAACTCAGGATCATCCTTCCGAATCTTATCAACAGCGTTCATGACCTCTGGGAAGGCCTGCACCACGCCGTGGTCGGTAATGGCGATGGCCGGATGCCCCCATTCATGGGCACGGTATACCAACTGTTCTGCCGGGGTTACGGCATCCATGGCTGACATGGTGGTGTGCAGATGCAGCTCTACACGCTTTACTGGGGCGTCATCGGTGATAATGTTCTTCTTGACGGTGTTGATATTGCGAGGACGCATGACCATATCGCGGTCATATTTATCGTAGGAAATATCGCCTTGGATCAGGATTGTGTCACCGACACTGATGGCTTCCAACTTGGCCTTATTGCCAATCTCATCAAATATTTTGAGATTGATGGAGCCGGTATAATCGGTGATCGCGATACTCATGATGAAGTGGTTATTATCCCGAGTGATGCGGCTTTCCGTAGAAAAAACATCACCCCAAATAACCGCTGAACCGGTATCCAGCGCCAAATTGGAAATGGGCATGGGGGAGCCTTTAATTAGACGGTAATTGCCTACAGGCTTTTTGCTGCTTTCCTCATAAGGGGTATCCGCTTTTTCTCGCTTAGGGGTATGGGGTTTGGGAGATGTCTTTGGCGCTGCAGGAGCAAAAGCACTCTCTTCCTGTAGCGGCTTCGACAAAGGAGTAGCATCTTCCCACGGAGGTGCCTCTTCCGGAATGGGAGGAGTCTCCGGGATATAATCATCTGCCACCACAGGTGTCTGTTCCGGCAGCTTTAGCTCGTAATCCGGGACAGGAATGAAGCTCACATGTGGCCGTATACCAAATAACGCTTCTGCTTGTGCGGCAATTTTCCCTGGCAAAGCAAGTGGCTCCAGAAATGTCACCGTTTGTTCCGGCAGCCTAACTGTAAAGCACCTGTTATCATACATAATCTCTGCCCGGCGAAAAAAGCCATTGACGGGAACATTAGCAGCCTTTAGATAGTCTATCACGAGGGAAAATGCTTCGGGACCAAGTAACTCAGATGGATACCGAGCAGAAATGGCAACTGAACGAGCGCTGAGATTCATGGAAAGAATGCGCTGAGCTTCGGCAATTGCTGAATATGGGATAATGCATGGAGAAGAAAGGGCAACACGAATAGCATTGTCCTCTGTGGCAATTTGTAACCCTACCACTTCGCTTTCCCGCAGTGGGGCGTTATAGCAGTTTTTTTCTATGTATTTACCGAATACATCTTCAAATCTCTGCAAAGCTATTCTCCTTTACAGCTTTTCAACTTCATCCAGTAGAGTATTTATTACTTGCTCGGGTGAAACCTTATACAGCGGTTTGCCCTTTGCAAAAAACAAAAACTCCCCATTGCCGCCAGCAATGCCGATATCAGCATCAGCAGCTTCACCAGGGCCATTGACCGCACAGCCCATTACAGCAACTTTAATATCTTTATGCACCGTAGTAAGAGCCCGCTCTACTTCCTCTGCTATTCGGAACAAATCGACCCGACAGCGGCCGCAGGTGGGGCAGGATACAAATTGAACCCGGCTGCGTTCAAAACCAAGCGCAGCCAATAAATCCCTGGCGGCATATACCTCCCGTACAGGATCAGCAGTGAGTGATACACGAACTGTATCGCCTATACCTTCGCACAGCAGCGCTCCAAGAGCGGCACTGGATTTGATAATCCCCATGCGTTCGGTGCCAGCTTCTGTCACACCTAGGTGCAGCGGGCAGTCCACCTTTTGCGCCAGCAGTCTGTTCGCTTCCACCGTTGTAATGGTATCGCTGGACTTAATGGCAACAAGATAATCGGTAAAATGCTCGTCCTCCAGCAGCTGAATATGCCTTAATGCCGATTCCACCAGTGCTTCCGCGGTGGGGCGGCCGTATTTTTGCAGAATATCCTTTTCCAGCGATCCGCTGTTAACACCAATCCTAATGGGGATATGTCGATCACGGCAGGCTTCTGCCACGGCATGAACGCGATCACTTCCGCCAATGTTGCCTGGATTGATTCGGACTTTATCGATGCCAGCTTTAACTGCTGCAATTGCCAACCGATAATCGAACTGAATATCGGCAACCAGTGGGATATCCACTTCATTTTTGATGGCGGAGATCAACCGAATATCATCCATAGTGGGAATGGCCAGGCGTACGATATCACAGCCAGCCTCTTTTAATACCAGCGTTTGAGCAATGTTGGCCGCAAGATCTGAGGGAGCAACACATAGCATAGATTGCACCGCTATGGGATGGCCAAAACCGATCGCTATATCACCAACATGGACTGTATTTGTTGTTCTGCGCTGCATGGTACTTCCCTCCCCTGCTTTTAATGAATGAGCTTTATTATATCGCTGAATGTGACGATGGCAATAAGTCCCAACAGCAGAATAATGCCAATGCGGTGTACCCATGCTTCAAACCTTAGAGGTACAGGCCTGCGGAGGATCATTTCAATAAGAACGAACAGGATGCGTCCTCCATCCAATGCCGGCAGAGGCAGCAAATTAAATACACCAACATTGATGGTGATATAGGCCACAAGCAGCAGGAAAGAACGAAGCCCCTGCGAAGATGCCTGTGAGATAATCGTCGCAGTGCCCACTGGACCGCTGATTGCCTGCAAGCCATATCGGCCAGTAAAGACATCAATGACAGAATACCACACCTGCTTAGCGAGGGAGAAGGTCCAGTGCCATGCATAGGTGATGGTATTGCTGAAATTCACCGGTTCGCCAAGGAATTTGAAGTCCATGTGCATCCCTGTAATGCCATCGGAGAGCTCCTCGGTTCTAAATGGAACGGTGACCTCCATCACCTCGCCGTCACGGATCAGGGTAAAATCAATTGTGCCATCCTGGTCACGAAGCATTTGAAAGGTAGCATCGCCATAAAATCGGGTGTTGTAACCATTTACCTTGATGATCTCATCACCGGCCTGCAGATAATTGGCAGAAACGGAATCCTCATCAAATACTGCTACCGTTGTGGTGCCGATGAGTCCGGACATGGCGGTGACAACGATGAGAATGATAAAACCAAGGATCACATTCATGACGGCGCCTGCAGCCATAATAATAAACCGCTGCCAGGCTGGTTTTTCATACAGTGGGCTGCCCTCTGCCGCGGAAACAATTTTCTCACGGACAACTGCACCGCTTCCAGCGTCATCCTCTCCTTCCATGGCCACATAGCCGCCGATGGGAAACGCCCGAATGGTATACTGTGTACCGCGTTTAATGCGGCTCCACAGCTTCGGCCCCATACCAAAGGAAAACTCCTCCACTTTTACATGAAAGAGCTTGGCAAAGAGAAAATGGCCGCTTTCGTGCAGCATGATGATAACGCCAAAGACCAAAATGGTGAGAATAACGGTTTTCAAATGTGCCTCCTAAGATTAAAAAGCAATGGGCCAGTAAATGGCGATGAAATATACCGCCGGGGTGATGAACAGTACGCTGTCAAAGCGATCCAGCACACCGCCGTGGCCCGGCATTAGGTTACCATAGTCTTTAATACCGTATGTACGCTTGATAATGGAGAACGAAAGATCCCCCACAACACTAAGCAGTGCCAGCAGCGGGGTAAGCAAGCAGATATGACCAAAATGAAGAGTAAGCGGATTGATAAGATAGCCAATCCCCTGCGCAGCCAGCCAGTTGATAAGCGCCATGATACCTATATTGCCCAGAATGGCAAAGACCAAACCACCAATGAGTCCCTCCACTGTCTTTTTGGGACTGATCTCCGGGCAGAGCTTATGCTTTCCACACAGCATACCGGTAAAATAGCCACCGATATCACTCCACCAGGCACAGCCAAGCAGGAAAGCAAGATATAAAATCCCCTGTTCATTGCCAAACTGATCCCGGAACTGAAGAATCAAACCAAATACGACCGGCAAACCAACTCCCATTAAAAGGGCGTAAGCACCTTCTCGGATGGTGAACACCTTATGGTGTTCCAAAATATATGCAAATACCAGTACGACCAATGCATATACGGCTGGCATGATGTAGCTTCTGCCATGCGGAATAAGCAGAATAAGAACAGCAAACAACATACTGTAAAGCGTAACACGCCAGTGTTTTTTTGTTAAGCTGGCGGCATGATGGCCTTCATAGATGCCGATAACCGCCAGTGCTGTAATAAACAGATTAAAGATGATCGTATCGTAAAACGCAATGGCGACACCTAAAACGATAAGGCCAACCAGCGCGGAAATGATCCGTGTTTTCATTTGATTCCTCCAAAGCGGCGGTCCCGCCCGACATATTCCCACAAGGCTTCATTCAGGTGCTGCTGGGTAAAATCTGGCCACAGTACATCCATAAACACAAATTCAGCATAGGCACTCTGCCATAGCATAAAATTAGAAAGGCGTTTTTCCCCACTAGGCCGGATGATAAGATCCGGATCCGGTTGCCCGATAGTATACAAGTATTGCTCCAAATCCGGAAATTCGAGCTGGGTGGCGTTTTTCTTTCCTGTACTGCAGTCCTGCGCTATCATGTGTGCGGCATGCAGTAGCTCTTCCCTGCCGCCGTAATTAACAGCTAGATTGACCGTAAGATCGGTAAAATGCTCACTGGCCTTTTCCGCCTTATCAATGGCCTTTTGCAGTCTTTCACTTAGGCGGGCGCGGTCACCGATGATACGCAGACGGATTTCTTCTTTGATATACTGCTCACTGTCATCAAGGTAGTGCTGCAGCATTTGCATGATGACTGCTACTTCGTGCGCCGGTCGCTTCCAGTTTTCCGTGGAAAAGGCATATACCGTCAAGTAACGAATACCAATCTTTTTGCAGTAGCGGGCAATGTCCATAAAGACCTCGCTGCCACGGCGGTGTCCATATTCACGAGCCAGTCCGCGTGCCTTGGCCCATCGGCCATTGCCATCCATAATAATGCCGATGTGCTGAGGGAGGTATTCTGTCGGGGGCGGTACAGCAGTTTTATCCTTAGGCATATATTCCATTGCTAATCTCCCTCCTGTGCTCAAAAACCAAAATTCAAAATCAGCCCCACCAACCGGGAACGGCCGGTGAGGCTGACGATTTTTGTGGATGGCCGTAGGTTCCACTTAAACGGACATGATCTCTTTTTCTTTTTCGGCGGTAATCTTATCGATCTCTGCGATGTACTTGTCAGTAATCTTTTGACAATCATTCTCCAGGTTTTTCAGGTCATCCTCTGTGATCTCGCTGGCTTTCTTCATCGCTTTCAGTTTATCGTTGGCATCACGGCGGATGGAGCGGATCGCAACCTTGGATTCTTCACCCATCTTGGCGATGCCTTTCGCTAAATCTTTTCTGCGCTCTTCGGTGAGAGGTGGGAACAAAAGGCGTAGGACAGTACCATCGTTATTGGGATTGATACCAATATCAGAAGCCTGAATGGCCTTCTCGATGGATTTAAGGGTAGACTTATCGTATGGCTGGATGACCAGTGTACGAGCCTCCGAAACAGATACCGCGGCCAGCTGGTTAACGCGGGTGGGCACGCCATAGTAATCCACCTCCAGCTTATCCAGCACGGCAGGGTTGGCGCGGCCGGCACGGATGGCAGCCAGTTCCTCACGCAGGACGGAAATAGTTTTGGTCATTTTCTCTTCATGCAGTTTTAGTTCGGGGTTCATTATTTTATGCCTCCTTCACAATTGTTCCAATATCATAGCCGCACAGCGCACGGCAAATATTCTCGGGATCAGAAAGATCAAATACTACGATCGGAATTTTGCTTTCGCGGCAGAGAGACGCTGCTGTCATATCCATCACATTAAGATTCTGCGCCAGCACCTGCGAAAAGCTGACGGTGCTGTACCTCTTGGCATCGGGGTACTTCTTAGGGTCTTTGTCATAAACACCATCCACCATGGTAGCCTTCAGAATCGCATCGGCATCGATTTCAGCAGCTCTCAGCGCGGCGGCTGTATCGGTGGAAAAGAACGGATTGCCCGTGCCGCAGCCAAAGATCACAACACGGTCTTTTTCCATGTGCCGTACCGCACGGTTGCGGATATAGGGCTCCGCGAACTGTTCCATGGTTATAGCGGTCTGAACGCGCACCGGCACATCCAGCGATTCCAGTGCATCGGCTAGGGCCAACGCGTTGATAACGGTAGCCAGCATACCCATGTGGTCTGCACGAGTCCTGTCCATTTTACCGCTGGAGCGGCCACGCCAAAAGTTGCCGCCGCCGACAACGATGCCCATCTGTACTCCCAATGTTTGGACTGCGGTTTTTATATTTTTGCAGATCTCCAGCACCACATCATAATTGATGCCATTCCCCTGCTGCCCGGCAAGAGCTTCTCCGCTCAGCTTCAGAATCACACGCTTATAGCGAACTTCCAACGGACTGTAACGACCCAATCTGTATTCCCCCTTTGGTTGATACCGCTGCTTCTTAACTATTATACATGAATGAATCAAATCAGTAAAGAGCAATCAAAAGATAAATTTTGAACAGTTTATTTCAAAAGGCCGTCAGCACCGCCACGATCCCGCAACAGCGGGATCATTCCATCAGTACATTCTACTGTTCCGTCCGCGAAGATCCACATGGCCTCCCAGCCCATTTTTTCCGCCATAGCACGGGAATCCTCATATGGAAGGGTATACAGTGTTGTGGATGCAAGGTCAGCAATACCGCTATCCGGGATAATAACAGTGACACCTCGGTAATAAGCAGCAGGCATTAGGGTGTCTGGATCGATAATGTGGTGAACACGCTGTTTTCCTACCATATAGTAGCGCTGGTAGTCTCCACTGGTAACTACGCAGGTATTATTGACATATGCCACATCAATGGAATTGCCGCCGCCCAGTTCTTCCGCCGTAAAGGGATCCTGAATTCCAATGCCCCAGCCGGAACGAATACCGTCAAGGGGTGGATCGGCGGCCACTACATTGCCACCGGCACTAACAATAAAGGAGGTGAAACCGGCATCGTAGGCTTCCTGGCACGCCAGCTGCGTGGCATACCCTTTGGCTACAGCGCCAACATCGAGGCTCATGCCTTCCTTTGCTAAATACACTGTTCCTGCTTCCCTATCCACAATGACATCTTCAATATTACACACTGGGAGCTTTTCCATCAATGATTCTATCTTAGGCAACTTGGCATCGGTGGGGTCAGCAGAGTAGCGTTCCATATAATTGTGCCAAATAGATAGCACGGGCCCCAGCGCAATATTTACTTTTCCATCGGTTTTTCCATACCACTCTTGGCAAAATTCGATAAGGTCAAGTATTTCTTCTCGTACCGGAACAGGCTGGATTCCAGCATTATCATTGATAGTTTTGAGATTACTTTCATCGCTATATTCATAGTAGATATCATACAACTGGCTCAGTTCCTCCATGCGGGACTTAATCTGCCCCGCATACCGCGAAAATTCCTCCTCGGTCTTGCAGTATCCCACGATCTGCACCACCGTATCAAAGGTCCCGTAGAACTGGGCGGAATATTTGGTGTAGCCGGTATCGGGCGTCTTTTGGACACCGCATCCGGGCAGCAGCAGGAACACAGCAGTCAGCAAAGCAATCAGTTTTTTCATCTTGAACTCTCCGTTTCTTGTCTTTCTTTATATTCTACAATTCTTATGGCATAAAATCAATCTTTGTATTTCCTCCTCATACAGTTATAGTCATTCGTGTGCTGTAACAATTAACAGATATACGGATTATCAAATTAGAAAATACAGCATTTTAACAAAAAAATTATAGGCATCTTGCGGAATAACTTGTAAAATAGTATAATAATCAAGTATCGAACAAAAAACAAAACGATACATACTTTTCAAGGAGGAAAAGAAAATGAAAAAGTTTATTGCAATGCTTCTGGTTGCGATGATGGCTCTTTCTCTGGTAGCCTGCGGCGAAAAGCCCGCTCCTACCCCTGATCCCACGCCTTCCGCTTCCACCTACAAGACCGGTCTGGGCATGGTTACTTCCATGAGCGGCACCGATGCCGAGGATGAAGATCCCGCCAAGACCCAGGCTGACGTTACCGTCTGCGAGGCTACCTTCGATCAGGATGGTAAGATCGTTGCCATCTCCTTCGACGTTGTTCAGGCCAAGGCCACCGTTGATGCTGACGGCGTTGTTACTGTTGCCGAGGATGTCAAGACCAAGCTGGAGCTGGGCGATGACTACAACATGAAGAAGTATGCCAACCCTGCCGCTGTCGGTGAGTGGTATGAGCAGGCTGCTGCTCTGGAAGCTTACTGCATCGGTAAGACCGCTGCCGAGGTTGCCGCTATGGAGCTGGGCCCCAATGCCCATGATCACACCGACACCCCCGCTGTGGAGGAGCTGAAGTCCACCTGCACCATCTCTGTTACCGCTTTCCTCAATGCGCTGACCAAGGCTTATGACAATGCTACCACTGAATACACTGGCTATGCTAAGGCTGGCCTGGGCATGGTAACCAACATGAGCGGCACCGATGCTGAGGATGAGGATCCCGCCAAGACCCAGGCTGATGTTACCGCTGTGGCACTGGCTTTGGATGCTGATGGCAAGATCGTAGCCATTTCCATTGATGTTGTTCAGGCGAAGGCTACCGTTGATGCTGACGGCGTTGTTACTGTTGCCGAGGATGTCAAGACCAAGCGTGAGCTGGGCGATGACTACAACATGAAGAAGTATGCTTCCCCTGCTGCTGTTGGTGAGTGGTATGAGCAGGCCAATGCTTTTGAAGCTTACTGCATTGGTAAGACTGCCGATGAGGTTGCTGGCATGCCTTTGGGCGAGAACGCTCACGGCTATACCGATGCTCCCGCTGCTGAGGAGCTCAAGAGCACCTGCACCATCTCCGTTACTGCTTTCCTTAACGCCATCGCTAAGGCTGCTGCTAACGCGAAATAATCTCATAGCTTAAATAAAATGGAGCGCTGGAATACCGGCGCTCTATTTTTTTTGTGTGTTTATTATGTTTTTTGTGTTTTTGGTGCATACTATTGATGACTCTGCGGAGCCAAAAAGAAATAATGGAGGAAGTAAAATGAAACGGTTTTTTGCAATTCTTCTCTGCCTGGTTATGGTGTGTGCGTTGGTTGCCTGCAACAATAGCACCCCCAATAACGGCAACAACGACAACAATGGTACAAATGGCACCAACGGAACCAATGATAATAACGGGAACGAGACCAATAACGGTGGTACAGTCAATGGAACTGCGTACCGCGTAGGGCTGGGCATGACGGTGGAATCCACCGTCAGCCCGGCGGAGGACGATGACGATGGCCGTGCGGAGGCTGCTGTAACGACCTGTGCCCTGCTACTGGACCAAGAAGGAAAGATCCTCTCGGTTACATTTGACTGCGTGGAAGCCGCCGCAAGCTACAATACCAGCGGGAATGTTACTTGGCCGGGCACCTACAAAAGTAAAAAAGAGCTGGGCTACGATTATGGCTTGAAAAAGTATTCTTCCATCGGGAAGGAATGGTTCGAGCAGGTCAATGCGCTGGAGGACTACTGTACCGGTAAAACGGTCAGCGATGTATCCTCGATGCAGCTGAAGGAAGAAAACGGAAAACAAGAGATTCCTGCTGCTGCGGAGCTTACCTCCTCCTGCACCATTTCTTGTGATCAGTTTATTGATGCCCTAAAGAAAGCAGAAATGAATGTAAAGTGAGTTTGATTCACACAAAGCCGCCGCAATGACGGCTTTTTCTTTTACATTAGCGGGGAAATCCTACATTGACAGAATGTCCTAATTAGGCTATGATGAAGACAAGGCGAAATGATACCGCCGGCCAAGGAGGAAACCATATGAACAGAATTATTACAGTAGGCCGTGAATTTGGCAGCGGAGGTCGGGAAATCGGACGCAAAATCGCACAGGAGTTAGGAATTGCCTACTACGACCATGAGATCGTAACAGAGTTGATCCGCCGCACCAATTTGGCGGAAGAATACATCCGCAGCATCGAGGAGAAGAACCCGGTGCCTGTCTTTGCCGTGACGACCGGCCGCACCTTCCTTTCTATCAGCAACCCGCTGGCTGATCAGCAGGTTTCCATTCTCTCAGAAGAGGGCCGCATCATTCAGGATATGGCGGAAAAATCCGACTGTGTGATTGTAGGACGCCGGGCGGACTATATTTTACGGGATAAAAAGCCATTGCGGCTCTTTATATATGCAGGTATGGATTTTAAGATGCAGCGCTGCCGGGAATGGGAGCATTTTGGTGAGGAGATTACTGATAAAGCCCTCCGCCAAAAGATTCAAAGCGTTGATAAAGAACGCGCCAAATATTACGAGTTTATGACCGGCCAAAAATGGGGCGACAAAGCCAATTATGATATATGCCTTAATACAGCATTGGGCATCGAAAAGACCGTACAGAGCATCCTTGCGCTTCTAAAGTAGACCCCTTCCCCCTTCATATTACTTGCACATTGCAAAAGGCAGGCTCCCATAGGGAGCCTGCCTTAACTTTTGTTTTATGATAGCAACTTGATCGAAACGATCATAATAAGCGCTATAACAAGAATAATGGGTAAAAAGGTGAGCAAAGCTGAAATGACCATAGCCGGCAAATCACCTTTTTCCAAATTGTCTTTGGAGAAAGGATTATCATCTACTTGCCTAACCGGTATTTCTTGATTCTCTTCCCCACCATCCGGCAACGGGCCATTCATCTTCTCGAGGTATTCCTTGTTGCGATGATTCATGGTGTCCATTGCGCGCTTTTGGCGTTCCTTAAATATCATTCGCTTCTCCTAAAACACCGCTTAGAGATTATCCTTGAGGATATGGTGACAAGCCACGAAGTGGTTGGGGCGTACTTCTTCCATTTCGGGTGTTACCATCTTGCAGATATCGGTGCAGTATTTGCAGCGAGTATGGAACTTGCAGCCCTTAGGCGGATTAACCGGACTGGGAATATCGCCCTCCAGAATGACCAGTTCGCGGTCATCATCCACATTAGTGGTAGGAATCGCGCCCAACAGAGCCTCAGTATAGGGGTGCAACGGATGATCAAACAGCTCTTGGGATTCTGCCTGCTCTACCATGTTGCCCAAGTACATAACACCGATACGATCGGAAATATAGCGGACAACGGAAAGGTCATGAGTAATGAACAGGTAGGTCAGGTTCTGCTGCTCCTTCAGATCGCTCAACAAGTTGATAATCTGTGACTGAATGGATACATCCAGTGCGGAAACTGCCTCATCGCAAACGACAAACTTGGGATTAGTAGCCAGACTGCGTGCAATGCCGATTCTCTGGCGCTGACCGCCGGAAAATTGGTGAGGATAGCGGTGGAGGAAGTAGGAAGCCAAACCGCATTCTTCCATGATCCCCATGATCGCGTCTTGCAGTCTGGGGCTGTTTTTTGTATAAAAGCCGTGCGAAACCAAACTTTCACCGATGATTTGACCAACAGACATACGGGGGTTCAGCGAAGAATAAGGATCCTGGAAGATAAGCTGCAGGTCGCTGCGCAACTGGCGCATCTCCTCATACTTTAGGCGTGCAAGATCAATACCGTCATCACGATACCCCTCATACTTCTGGAAACGCTCGTCGTCCTTATAGGGTTCACGCATCTTGTCAAGCACTTCGTGCTCCGCTGCAATCTCCTTTTCGACCTCAGCAATCTGCGCCTGAATCTCATCTACCTTCTTTTGAGCTGCCTCCGCCTTTGGGGAATCCTCCGAAGACTTATAAAGGATATCAGCCAAATCAACCGAAAACTCTCTCTCCTTGAGATGAAGCTTATGCAATTGTTTGGAGAGCTTATTGATCTTGAGGAACTGCTCCGAAACAGGCGCCAAATCCTCCACTACAATGAAACCGCCGATGACATTGGTGATATCCAGGAGCGCATCGTGGGCCTTTTTCTTGGCAGCCGCCAAATCATTGTGATGCTTCAGCTTATCCTCATCGCTCATGGCGTCATATTCCGCCTGCAGATGATCCCTTTTTTCTTCCAGCTGAGCCAAATGCTTACGGCGCTTATCCAGCGTCTTGATGGTCTCCCGGATATACTCAGGACACAGCTCATCAATCGTGCGGCCATAGTACATGGTACGGCCATCAGTTTGCGGATAAACCTGCAAAATAGTACGGCCAAAAGTGGATTTGCCGCAGCCGGACTCGCCTACCAAACCGAAGGTTTCACCCTCGTAGATTTCCAGGTCGATACCATCATTGGCTTTTACATACATCCCGCGCTTTTTCAGCGGGAACCACTGCTTCAGATTGCTGATGCGGAGCAAAACTTTTTTATCATTTGACATTTTGTTTTCTCTCCTCCTTGTTCGGGTAATAGCATCTGATGTGGTGTTCTTCGGTCAGATGAGTCATGGGAGGCTCAGCCTCATGGCACTTTTCTGTAGCATATTTGCAGCGGGGGGCAAACTTGCAACCCTTGGGCAGATCTAGCGGGTGCGGAACTGCTCCGGGAATTGCCTCAAGACGCTGATTGGTGGGGGTATCCAGGCGGGGAATCGAAACCAGAAGGCCCTCGGTATAAGGGTGGGAATACTCGGTCTTTGGGTCAAAAAGCATCTTTGCGGGAACGCGCTCCACCACCTGACCGCAGTACATAACAGCGACATAGTCTGCCATCTGGTTGATAACGCCCAAATCGTGGGTGATGAACAAAATACTGGTGCCGTTTTCCCGCTTCAGATCATTCATCAGTCGCAGGATCTGCGCCTGAATGGTAACATCCAGTGCGGTGGTCGGCTCATCGGCAATCAGCAGCTTGGGACGGCACGCCAGCGCCATAGCGATCATAACACGCTGACGCATACCGCCGGAAAGCTGGTGCGGATACTGCTTGGCAACAATCTCAGGATTCGGAATCTTTACCTCACGCAGCAGGTCAACAGATTTTTCCGCCGCTTCCTTCTTGGAAAGTCCCTGATGGATGATAAACGGCTCAGAAAGCTGTTGTTCAATAGAGAAAACGGGGTTTAAGCTGGTCATTGGCTCCTGGAAGATAACCGAGATATCATTGCCGCGAATCTTATACATCTCACTAAGGGGGAGTTTAGTGAGATCAACACCATTAAAGAGAATCTGACCGCCAGCAATATAACCATTGCCGTCAAGCAGGCGCAGGATACTCATAGCAGATACACTCTTACCGGAGCCAGATTCTCCTACGACACCCAGGGTCTTCCCTTCCTCAACGGTGTAGGAAACATTGTTTACAGCTTTTACTGTACCACGCTTGGTGTCAAAGAAGGTATACAGGTCGATAATTTCAAGCAGTTTTTTCTCGTTTTCCATGATATACCCTCCTTATCTTTCATTCGATTTCGGATCCAGTGCGTCGCGTAGACCGTCACCGATCAGATTGATGCAGACGCAGGAAAGACCGAAGATCAGACCAACGAATACCCAGTTCCACCAGTAGTTCTGGATGATAACGCTGTTATTGGCATTGGAAAGCATATTGCCCCAGGTGGGTGTGGGTGCCGGAATACCGAATCCCAGGTAGGAAAGGGTACTTTCGGTCAGCATGGAAGTGCCGAACGAAAGGGTGATGGAAACCAGCACGACGGACATTACGTTGGGGATGATGTGCTTAAAGATGATCTTGTTTTCCTTAACGCCGATGGTCTTTGCAGCGGTAACATACTCCATCTCACGCTGGGCAAACATCTGCGCACGTACCTGACGGCAGAGCCCCGGCCACGAAAGCAGACCCAGAATGACCATGATGATATACATTCGCTGCTCCACGCTTACCCGCGAACCAAGCACCGCGGAAAGGATCATGGCGAAGGGGATGAACGGCATACTGGAAACGACCTCTGCCACACGCATGATGGCCATATCGAGGAAGCCGCCGAAGTAACCAGCGATACCGCCCAGCAGAATGCCGATAATGGTGGAAATCACAACGGAAAGTGCACCGATGGTCATGGTCATCTTACCGCCGTTTACCAGACGGGCAAAGATATCACGGCCAAGGTCATCGGTTCCCAGCAGGAACCCCTTGAGACCCCATGTGTGCATCTTACCGTTGGCGTCTATTGCGTAGTTCTGATAATACCCTGTAAAGATATTCTTCACATCCACAGAATCATTGGTCAATTCCGTAGGAACATTGATCTGCTTATAACGGTTGTGGCCCCAGGAGGCAACATTGCCGTCCTCCATTACGACGGTGTAATGGTAACGCCCGCCCTCAATCTTGATGGGCTTGGTGCTGAATGCAGGCAGGGCGCCCTCGCCACGTGTGGTAACACCCCAGGTAAGAACGGTACCGTCATTCTTCAGTGCTGCAACAGAGTTTGCGGTAGCCGCAATGGATACCACGCCGCTCTTGGCGCCCGCAGGAATATCGGTTGCCAGCAAGGAAGTTGCCTTATCGCCGGAATAAGCCACAGAACCATCGTCTAGCAAAACAATATAAGCGGTATCAGTCAAAGCGGCATCCACCACATGCCCATCATACAGCTCCTTATCTATACCGATATCGGCAAAGTTCGCGTTGCCCCAAAGGAGCAGACGGTTGTCATCGGTAAGGGCTGCGGAGAACTGATGGGAGGCAAAAACCTTGGTGATCTTGAAGTTGTGGAAACGGTTGTTTTCGGAAAGCTCCTGCGGCAGCTTGGTCTGCCCCAAACGGGCGTTGCCCCAGCAGTAAACGGTTCCCTTATCGTCCACTGCTACAATGTGGTCAAAGCCGGCAGCGATCTGCGTGATCTTCGCCTTTTGGACCTCCTTGGGAACATCGGCGACATCGATCACACGGGAAACCTTGGTTTTACCCCAAACATAAACATTACCGTTCATATCTACACCGGCGGAGAAATTGGAGCCGACCGAAATATCGGCGATGCCCTCATTCTCCAGCTCTTCGGGATAGTCCATCATGGAATATCCTGGGGATACATTGACCAGGGTGCTGTCCTGCTCTCCCAAATCCAGCACAACAAAGCTGGGAGCAATAAACACAAACAGCATGATGAGAATCAGCAGTACAAGAGAGATAACAGCCAGTGGCTTGGAGAAGAAGCTCTTTGCCACCATACGGGCAGGGCTTTGCAGCGCTTCCTCTGCGTAAATGTCCATTTCCTTATTTGGGAAAAACAGGCGGGAGAACCAGCGGCCCAGTGTCCCCTTCTTCTCCCCGGAGCCTGCCTTCTTATTCTCTTTACTCATATTCAGCAGCCTCCTTCCTTACTTGTTTACACGAACGCGGGGATCGACCAGACCGTAGCTCAAGTCGGTAAGCAGTACGCCCACCAGGCTCACCACGGTATAGAACATCTGCATGGCAAGCACCAGCTCATAGTCGGTGTTGTTCAGCGCCTGCCAGTACAGCCGGCCGGTGCCGTTCAGGGCAAAGGTCGTTTCGATAACCAGCGAGCCGCCGGTGAATACCGAGATGATCCAGCCCATAATGGAGGTGGAAACCGGCAGCAGCGCATTGCGCCATGCATGGCTGTAAATAACCACCTTTTCCTTCAGGCCCTTTGCCCGTGCGGTACGGATATAATCCTGCGTCAGGGTGTCGATCATTGCCGCGCGGACGGTACGGGTCATGCCCGCCAGTCCGATGAACACCAGTACCAGTATGGGCAGTGCCATATAATACATTCTATCAGCAAATTCGGCAAAACCGGTATAGGTGGAGCCGGGGGTCTTGGCGCCGCCTACCGGGAAGATCTTCAGCTTAACGGCAAACAGATAGATGAATACAATACCGACCAGATAACTGGGTAAGCTATATCCCACTACCGTTACCGCTTGGATTGCGCTATCGGAAGCCTTCCGGCGATGGACAGCACAATAAATACCCAGCGGAATGGTAATGGCAAGGGTAAGAATGGTGCTGAACAGATTTAGCAGGATCGTATTGACCATCGGTGCTTTAATTACATCAATGACCGGACGCTTATACACGGTGGAGTCACCAAACTGACCCTGCAAAAGGCCGTTCAATGTCCCACCCACATCCGGTATCAAGCCCATCCAACGGGCATAGCGAACGATAAGCGGATCATCCAATCCCAATTCGGCTCGTTTTTCCAGATACTGACGCTGCCACTCTGCCGGCTTCAGAACCTTACGCAGCGGTTCCATTTCCACCATAGCGGGGTCGCCCGGAATTAAATTATAAAGGGCATACATCAGCAGTGATACGATAAAGAACACGATGACGATGTATACCAGTCGTTTTAGGATATACTTCCCCATTTACCTTTGGCCTCCCAATTATAAAATAACGAGCAAACGCATGAAGGCGTTTATTCTTATATCATAAACCATTTACGGATAAATTGCAACTTTTGAATTGGAAAATTGTAAACAAATACTGAAATTCTATTTGTTTATGCAGGATATACGGCATATGGTAAAAAAAACGGGGGCGGCAGATGAACCGCCGCCCCCTCTTTTGATGCATTAACTATGTGTGGGCGATAGATTATTTGGTACCAACCCAGTTAGCATACAGGATAGCACGCTCGAAGCCCCAGAAGGAATCCTCGGCATAGTTATCGATGGTGTTGGGATAAACAGTAACATAGATGTTGGAGTACAGGGGAACCATGGGCAGCAGCTCATTCCAGCGAATGATGTACTTCTCCCACAGGTCAAGGTAGGTCGCCTCGTCGTCGGGCTCTACGCCGTAAACCATATCCATGGAGAGCTTATCCAGCTCCTTATCATACAGGTGCTGTACGTTCATGCCCTGCTCGATGTACTCGGGATCGAGGGTCCAGTTGTAGGACTCATCATAGACACCGCCATTGTAGCCGGTAGCCAGGTTGAACATATTGTAGGTAGGAACAGTGAAGTCGCCGACAGCGCCGTTCGTTTCCTGACGATACATATAGCTCAACAGGCTGGGGAAGGTCATCTCGGTCTTGACGATGGAAACACCGGCAGCCTTGGTGGCATCGCTGTTCGCCAGCATGGTGGAAAGCAGAGCGGAAACAGCGTTACCCTCGGAGGAAGCCCAGTTGACGGTAGCGGGCATCAGAATGGTGCCGTCAGCCAGAACCTTATTGAAGCTCTCATAGTACTTGGCCTGCTCCTCGGTAACCTTGGCATAACGAACCTCGCCGGAGCCGTCAACATAGTCGGAACCGTCAGCGTTATAAACGAAGCCGGCCTGCTTCAGCAGCTCAACAGCCTTTTCAGGGTTGTAGTCATAGTGGTTGATCTTCTTTTCAATGTCGGTCTTGGCAGTCATGGTGAAAGCGGTGCAGTAAGGACCATGCACTACGCTGCCCCAGCCCTTGCAGAAGGTCTGAGCAAACTCAACACGATCCAGCAGATAGGCAATCGCCTGACGGAACTCGGTGAACTGGGTCGGACCAAAGTCGCAGGCAAAGCCGAAGTAACCGTAACCGGCGCGGTCATACTGGGAGGTGGAGCTGTCGATGGTACCGGCCTCGATGAGGTCCATAACAGCGTTAACCTCAGAGCCATCAGCGATCTGGGAATAGATCTGGATCTGACCGGTGGTGATCATATCCATAACGGTATCTTCGGAGGTCTTAACGATAACCAGCTTCTGGATACCGGGCTTCTGACCCTCGAAGTTGCCGTTGTAGTTCTCGTTTACTTCCAGAACGATCTCGCGGGAGCTCTGATCGAAGCTGACGAGGTTGTAGGGGCCTGCGGTAACACGGTTACCGGTGGCAAAACGAGCAGCCTCAACGGTTTCACCAACGGTTTCAGCGGTGAACTCCTTGCCGTCGGCATTTACAAAGTAAACGCCCTCGCCGTCATCCTTAACAGACCAGCCCTCGCCGAACCAGTAGGTGAGGTTAACAGCCTGCATGGCGGCATAAGTAATGTCATAGTAGTAAGGCAGATAAGAGGTCTCGCCATCCTCGCCGGTCTTGGCGATGGTGATGGAGAAGGTCTTCTCATCATACAGACGTACAGCGGAAAGAACGTTGGTCTCGCCGTTACGATAAGCCAGACCGCCGGGCAGCATGTTATAGGTAGCAGAAACAACGCCCATCTCCTTACCTGCAGGAGAGGTAACGAACATGGTCCAGGCGACAAAGTTCTGCGCAGTAACAGCTTCGCCGTTGTTGAACTTCAGGCCGTCATTGATGACGAACTTGTAGGTAACATTGCCGTTCTCTTCCTCGATACGCTCGTAGGACTTAACGACGGTCTTGTTGATTCCATAGTCACCGTGCTGATCACTATCGACGGTAGTCATATCATCTGTCAGTGTCATAACCGCCTTATCGGTGGCATTGGGGTTTCTTACGAAAGCGGAATAGGCCCAGTCGCCGGAAGCTTCGGTAGAAGTACCGATAACAACCTGACCGTCAGCTTTCTTCTTGCCCTCGCCGCAGGCTACCATGGTAAGAACCATGACTACAGCGAGCAACAGAGCCAGAAACTTTTTCATGTTGCAATTTCCTCCTTAAAATTTTTTCGTTTTGTTATTTTGAATCGGGCTTGCGCCGCGAATTCACAAATTAAGTGGTTTCAGTCCATTTATACCTAAAATCCTAGGGCAAAGCGCTGCGACTTGCAGGATTTAATTTTGAATCCTGTATTCTATAAAAAATTTTTTTAATATACTACCATAGAATTTGTAATTTGTCAATTATTTGCGCGGGATATCGTGATTTTATCTGTTGATTTGTGAAATCCAAACAGAGTTTTTATGCAAGTCTCCTGCCCTATTTCACGCATTTCACCAAACGATTATTCGATGCCGGTCAAATCGTAACTCTTCAGCCATTCGCTGGCGGTCTGGCAAACACCGTTTAGGCAACTCTCCTCAAAGGGGCTTTCCAGGCCTGCGTTCTTCAGCAGCTCGGTGAAGACGCGGCTGCCGCCCTGGCGGGTATAAGCCATGTAGTGCTCCCAGGCATTCTTGCGGTCTTTCTGCTGCAGCGCCCAGATCTGGAGTGCAACGGTCTGTGCCAGGCAATAATCAATATAATAGAACGGCATGGAGTAGATATGGTGCTGACGCTGCCATCCTTCACCCTCGCTGTAGAACGGAATGTCACCATCCAACTTCATCCACGGCATATAAATACCAAGCAGCTCTTTCCATGTATCGTGGCGCTCTCTGGGGGTCATATCCGGCTTTTCAAATACGATATGCTGGAAGTGATCGACCATAGTACCATAAGGAATAAAGGTGAGAGCACCGGAAAGATGGCTGTAACGGAACTTGCGGGCATCCTCCCCGAAGAAGCCCTCCGCCCAAGGCCATGCCAGGAATTCCATCGACATGGAATGAACCTCGCAGCCTTCCATACCAGGCCAAATGTAGGAGGTGGGGATGCGATGGCGGTTCATGTATGCGGCAAAGGCGTGGCCGGCCTCGTGGGTCACTACTTCCACATCGTGCTGGGTGCCGTTAAAGTTGGCAAAGATAAAGGGAACCTCATAATCGGCGATGCTGGTGCAGTAGCCACCGCTGCGTTTGCCTTCGGTGGAAAGAACATCCAGCAGTTCATTGTCCAGCATCATGCGGAAGAATTCGCTGGTCTCGGGAGAAAGCTCATCATAGAACTTGCGACCCATGGCAAGGATCTCATCCGGTGTGCCGATGGGCTTGGGATTGCCGGAGCGGAATTCCAGCGCGTTATCGGCAAAGCTCATAGGATATTCTTTGCCCAAACGCTTCGCCTGCTCGCGATAAATGCTGTCCGCCACAGGCACCAAATACTTCACAACCGCCTTGCGAAACTTCTCTACATCTTCCTTGGTGTAGCAGTTGCGGCCCATGCGGTAGTATCCCAGCGTGGTATAACCTTCATAGCCCAGCTTTTTGCCCATTTTATCACGCAGATGCACCAGTTGATCGTAAAGATCATCCAGCTTAGCCTGGTTTTCTTTGTACCAATTGCCCTCGGCTTTCCATGCAGCGAGGCGACGGGCATCGTCCGGGTCACTCTTAAACGGAGTGAGCTGAGAAAGGGTGTATACACCGCCCTCAAACGGGATCTGAGCAGAAGCCAACAGCTTTTCATACTCATCGGCCAGCTCATTTTCTTTCTGCAGTTCTTCAATAATCACAGGAGAGAAGGTCTTGCACTTGATTTCCGCCTTGAGGAACATCAGGTTGCCGTACTCTTCGGCAAAGTCCTTACGGTAAGGAGATTCCAGCATGGCCTGAGTCCAGCCCTGCTGGCACTCCTCCAGCTCGGGGTCAACCTTGTTCCAGAACTTCATTTCTCCATCATAAAAAGCATCGCGAGTATCAATGGTGTGGCGAATATGGGCAAGATTCGCCAAGGTGCTGATATGCTTATTCAGCTTTTCCTCTGCCAGGAACAATTCTTTCGCCTCAGTATAGCTTTTCGCTGCTTTCAGCTTTTCAGTCAAGCCATTCAACTCAGCTTTCAGCTGCTCAGCATCCGGGCGCTCATATTTCATCTGGGAAAATTTCATTCTGAAGTCCTCCTTGTTGTTTGATATTACAATAATAACGCATTTTTTTGTTCAAATCAACAGGTAATCTTCTACATTACATAATAAAAACAGCAACACCCATAAGGATAGTTGCTGTCTCTATCATTTTTTACTAAATTACTTTACCATGCTGGCAACTTCAGCGGCGAAGTCATCCTCGCGCTTCTCGATACCCTCACCCTTTTCATAGCGGACAAAGTCAGCAACCTTGATGGTGCCGCCCAGCTCCTTGCCAGTCTTCTCGATATACTCAGCAACATCGATCTCGCCGTCCTTAACGAAGGGCTGCTTGAGCAGGCAGACTTCCTTATAGAACTTGTTGATACGGCCGTCTACCATCTTCTCCTTAACCTGAGCGGGCTTGCCAGCCAGCTTAGGATCGTTCTCGATCTGAGCCAGAACGATCTCCTTCTCCTTGGCAACCTCATCAGCGGGAACGCACATGGGGCAAATGTAGCTGGGGCTTACAGCCGCAATCTGCATGGCGATATCCTTGCCGAAGGTCTCAAAGTCCTTGTCGGCGGCCACGCCATCCAGCTCAAACTTGACCAGGACGCCAATACGGCCGCCGCCGTGGGTGTAGCTGACTACATTGCCCTCGTAGCGAGTGAAGCGACGGATCTTCAGGTTTTCGCCAATGGTGAGGATCTTATCCTTCAGCGCGGCGTCAACAGTAACATCGGTACCGGCCAGCTTGCAGTTCATCAGGGCCTCTACATCAGCGGGATTCTCATCAATAACAGTCTTGGCACAAGCCTCGACAAAACTGATGAAATCAGCGTTTTTACCAACAAAGTCGGTTTCAGAGTTGACTTCGATAACAACGCCAACCTTCTTTTCGTAATCTACCATGGTGCATACCACACCCTCGGCAGCTACGCGGCCGGACTTCTTGGCGGCAGCGGCCAGGCCCTTCTCACGCAGGAACTCGATCGCCTTTTCTACATCGCCATCGGAAGCGGTCAGAGCTTTTTTGCAGTCCATCATGCCACAGCCGGTTTTTTCGCGCAGATCCTTAACATCTTGAGCAGTAAATGCCATTTTTGTTTCCTCCTGTATCTTTTATAGGTGTTTTATCACAGTTTCTCAAGAAAAGCCCGAAAGTGCTTCGGGCTTCTCCGTGTCAGTTCTTATTCCTGGGTCTCAGCAGCGGTCTCGGCCTCAGCTTCAGCGGCGCCCATAGCGCCCTGGTGACCTTCAATGATGGCGTTGGCCATCGCGGAGGAGATCAGCTTAACAGCGCGGATAGCATCGTCGTTACCGGGGATAACATAGTCAATCTCATCGGGATCGCAGTTGGTATCTACGATAGCGATAACGGGGATGCCCAGCTTGTGCGCTTCAGCAACAGCGATCTTCTCCTTGCGGGGATCGACAACGAACATAGCGGCGGGCAGCTTGTTCATATCCTTAATGCCGCCGAGGTATTTCTCGAGCTTCTCAATCTCGAGTTCCAGCTTAACAACTTCCTTCTTGGGCAGACGCTCAAAAGTGCCGTCTGCTTCCATCTTGCGCAGCTGCTCCAGACGACGGATACGCTTACGGATGGTTTCAAAGTTGGTGAGCATACCGCCCAGCCAACGAGCGTTTACATAGTAAGCACCGGCGCGCTCCGCTTCCTCACGGATGGAATCGCCAGCCTGCTTCTTGGTACCAACAAAGAGAACGGTGCCACCGTTGGCGGAAAGCTCACGAACGAAATCATAAGCCTCTTCCAGCTTCTTTACGGTTTTCTGCAGGTCGATGATGTAGATACCGTTGCGCTCGGTGAAGATGTACTGAGCCATCTTGGGATTCCAGCGACGGGTCTGGTGACCAAAGTGTACGCCAGCTTCCAGAAGCTGTTTCATAGATACTACTGCCATTGTTTGTTTACCTCCAAAAATTTGTTTGTGTAACCTCTGCGGCAGTCATCTCCGCCCTGCCACCCTTACGGGCACATGGCCGAACAGATCGCACCGCATGCGTTGTACCGATATAGTTTATCATAGCTTTTCGGGAAAATCAAGCATAAATAAAAAGAAAATCCGCAGTTTTCTGCGGATCATCCTCAATCAATGCAAAGCCCCGGCAAAGGACATCCGACGACGGGGCGGTGCCGGGCATGCCACATTTTCCACCAGTACGGTATCTTCTCCAATGCATTTGATCTGATCCCATGGAATGATCAGATCTGGCTCCCTGCCAAACAGGCCAAAAAAGCGCGGTCTGCCGAAAATGATAAGGGTACAAATATGCGCTGTACAGGTATCAAACTCCACATCGCAAACGCATCCTAGGCAGGCACCGTTTTGAATATTGACCACTTCCTTGCAGCGCAGCTCCATTAAACTGCATACCATCCGCTTCCCTCCCCTGTGCAGCAGGATTCTGTTATATCCTATGCGGCAGGGCTATTCCAGTTTACATCTGTGTTTTAATGCGCTGCAATGCTCCTTTTTCGATACGCGAAACCTGAGCCTGTGATATCCCCACCGCCTGACTGACTTCCACCTGCGTTTTGCCAGCAAAGAACCTCAACGACAGTATTTTCTTTTCTCGGGCGGAGAGTGCCTCCATTGCCTGCCGCAGCAGCATTTCATCCAGCCAGTCGCTCTCACTTGTTTTATCCTGCACCTGGTCTATTAGGCAGATGTTCTCTCTCCCATCGGAATAAGCAGGATCATACAGTGAACTGGGCTCCATAATCGCTTCCATTGCCAGCACCACATCTTCCTTGGGCTGCTGCATGGCTGCCGCTATCTCTTCCACAGTCGGCTCGCGTCCTAAGGAATTTTGCAGCTCCTCTTTTTTCTTCAGCGCAGCAACAGCTTGTTCCCTTACTCGTCGTGTCACCTTCACCATGCCAGAATCCCGTAGAAAGCGACGCATTTCTCCAATAATAAGGGAAAAAGCATAAGTGCTCAGCTTCAGTCCCAGCTCAATATCAAAGCGCTCGATAGCCTTGATAAGCCCGATACACCCCACCTGGAACAGGTCATCTGGGTTGCCCCCCCGGTTGCTGAAGCGCTGTACGGCGCTGAGCACCAGCTTCAGGTTGCTTTCCACCAGCCGGTTACGCGCTTCTCTATCCCCGGCATGTGCCCGTCGCAATAATTCGTTGGTTTCGTCATTTTTTAGTGTTTTCAGCTTAGAAGTATCAACGCCGCTGATCTCTACCTTATAATACATAGCCTTTCCCCCACCAACGCGATGGCAGAAGTATGGGCTGACCAAAGGAGCAGTAAACATTCCTCAACAATTGAAAGAAATGGAAAAGGAAGCCGGAGCATTGCTGCCGCGGCTTCCCTTTTACAAAATCTCAAAATTCTCGGATGCGTTATCCTTATTGGTTGTTTCCTTCAGCGCGGTCACCCGCAGTTTTACCGGTTTTTGCCCCAGGTTGATCTCAATAACATCCCCTACCTTGACCTCGTAGGAGGCGCGGGCGGTTTTGCCATTTACTACTACGCGTTCGGCATCACAGGCCTCATTGGCCACGGTCCGCCGTTTGATGATCCGGGAAACTTTCAAATATTTATCCAGCCTCATAGGGGGCCTCCTTACAAAAGAGCCGGTGCGCTGGCACCGACTCCACTGGTTCAGAATTTATTTTACAGCATCCTTCAGCGCCTTACCAGCCTTAAAAACGGGAGCTTTGCTGGCAGCGATGGTGATGGGCTTGCGGGTCTTGGGGTTAATACCAGCATGAGCCGCGCGGGTCTTAACCTCGAAGGAGCCAAACCCGGTGAGGGTGATCTTATCGCCCTTCTTCAAGGTCTCGGTAACGGTCTCCAAAACAGCGGCAACTGCCTTCTCGGCATCCTTCTTAGTCATACCGGCCTTTTCGGCTACGGCGACGATCATTTCAGCTTTGGTCATTTTGTATTTCCTCCTGATATAAAAGAATAGTAGGCAACCATGCCTTTTTCATATTCACAACGATCCACCCTCCGTGGGTTTCTCGCTATGTTGCATCTCCAAAAAGCATTCGATCATCCGGTCCGACTCACGGGAAAGCGCTTCCTCTGCAGAAATTCCAAGTCGCTCCATTCGCTCGCATACAAGGAACAGTAACCTGCTCCAACCTTGCACATCCGTTTCATCCGCCAAAAGCGCATCCTCCAGGCAATTTCGGAGCATACCATCATTCGGATCTTCGAAACATCCGGATGCGGCTGCTCGGGCGATCAGTTTTTGCGCACGCATCAGTGCTGGTAAAGCGCCGGAAACCTGCCGCAAACGATCCTCCAAACTGTAAAGTCCTTTTTCCTTGCGTTTCTGCTGTTCCCAGTTTTGTGCCGCCTCCGCAGCATTCGCAGCATACTCACTGCCAAAGATGTGCGGATGCCTGCCGATCATCTTGCGGCAAATCCCGGTGCATACATCATTAAAATCAAAATGGCCCTGCTCCGCCTCCATTTGGCTGTGCAGCGCAATCTGAAGCAGCACATCTCCCAGCTCCTCCCGCAGAAGTGCGGAACTTTCCAGATCAATGGCTTCTACAGCCTCATACGCCTCCTCCAAGAAATTATTGCGGATGGTGTGATGATCCTGCGCCCTATCCCACGGGCATCCTTCCGGGCTCCGCAGAATTCCAACAATCTTAATTAAATCATTGCAGTCATAGGATTCCTTGTCGCACAGATTTGGCATTGTGAATAACCTGCTTTTCAGATAGTACTCCCATTTTACTAGAAACGCGGCTTAAATTCAAGCTATTTTCTTCTATTCTTGCCCGAAAATGCAACACATATTTCAGCACTTTTAATAAACTTCAGACAAAACAGCAGCCCGATGTACACAGCGCCCCCCACCGCAATGGAAAAAAGCAGGGATGCCCAAGCGCTTATGTATCCCAAAAGGAGGTTATAAACCGCCCGCGCCGCGAAACAGCACACAACGGCAGAGATCATCGGCTTGAGGAGCACCGATACCCGCGCAAACGGTCGACCGCTGCCAAACCAGCGCAGCGCACTGTACAGTACTATAAAGCAGTAACACAGTAAACTGCCATAGGCTACCCCATGAATATTAATCTCCGGGCGGGAAACAAGAATATAGTTTGTCACCATCTTCAGCACCCCGCCGATTAAGAGTGCGGTTAGCGGCGTCCGTTCCATCCCGGAAGCCTGCAAGACATTATTAAAAATCCCGGCAAAGGATATCAGAATTGTCACCACGCCCATCATCCGCAGCGTTGGCGCTACAATGGCAACCTCCATTAACTGATGTGGGTATAGAAATGATAAAATTTCTTCAGCAAAGGTAAAAATGCCAAGCCCGGCTGGGAAAGCAGCTGCAGCTGTGGTTGCCATTGCCGATTCCACTGATCGCTGCAAGCACCTGTCATCTTTTGCAGCACAATAGCGGGCTATGGCTGGAATCGCACTCATCCCAATGCCGGCCGTAACCGCCGGTACTAGGTTAAAAATTGAAACTGCCAGCCCAGAATATGAGCCATACAGATATTCTGGAAGTACCTCCACCGTTACCTCCGGAGGGATACACCCAGTATACATCCGCAGGATATGCTCACTCCCCTGCTCCACAGCGTTTTTCAGGCAGTTCATTACAGAGGAAAGATCGATAACAGTGGTAAGATTGGCACAGAGAGAAGTCAGTGCAATTGGCAGCGCAACATGCCACAGCTTTTTGGCATCCGTACTGGAAAAACGCCCTCCTCGTTCCGGTACATTTCGTCGGTACTGACCACGAATAAACAATAATCCACACAATGTGCTCAGTGATACGCCCAGCACAGCTCCAGCCGCTGAGTACTGCAAAATCCTCAGCTGTACCTCCTGCATTGTACCAGGCCAACACAGTGTTCCCGCCATTGCCGCGTCGTTCAGCCTGGAATAGAAAAACCATGCCAATAAGATTCCGGCAACCAGCTTAACCATGGCCTCCACGACTTGACTACGAGCGGTCGGCAGCATGTTCTGTCGCCCTTGAAAGTAGCCACGATAAGCCGAAGAGAGGCAGGAAAACAGAACAGACGGCGCAATGCAGCAGACCGAAAGTGCCGCCGCAGGGTTTCCGATGAGTTTTGTCAATGGTCCAGCTCCAATAAACAGCAGCACTGCCGCCAGCGTGCCAATCCCCAAGAACATGAGTCTCGCAGTTTTTAGAATGTTTCCAACCTCTTCTCCCCTGCCGCCGTACTCCGATACCATACGGGAAACAGCTACACCCAATCCGGTCACTGTCATGGAATAAATGGGAATGAGAACATCATAAGCGGAAACAAAATAGGACATTCCTACGCCGCCCAGTATATTAGCCAGCGGGATTTTGAACAGCGCACCGATCACCTTAACGACCATGGTGGACGCTGTTAAGATGAGCGCTCCCTGCAAAATAGTCTGCTTTCCTTTTTCCATCATCTCCTCCGCCCCTTTTCACCAAAAAAGGAAGCCGAACAGCATACTTTGCTGTTCGACTTCCCCGTTATGTTTACTATTACAGTTTATTTTTCCTCTGCAGGGTAAATAGCCTTGCCGCAATAGCTGCAAAACATCGCCGTAGAGGGTACCAGTTTATTGCAGTGGGGGCATGCCACCATATGAATCTCCGTATTTTCCCGCCGCTTTTTCTCGTTTACGCTTTCCAGCATCACCTTAATAGCTGCCGCCTTTTCTGCAATGGCATGAGCGGTTTCCTCCTCCTCGGTACCTTCCTGTAGCAGGGCATAGTACATCCGTCCCAGCTTCATATAGCATTCCTCCAGCTCACGCCGCTTCTTCATCTCGTCCAGCTTCTGGCGGGAAGCATCCACTACTTCACCGGCAACATCGCCTACCGCCTTGCCAAATTCCTTGGCCTTTCCCAAAATGTCATTCCAGTTTGCCTGATTCATAACTTCCGCTCCTTTCGGTTCACTCGGTATCATTCAGGCGCCACAGCGGCAGAACTTCCTTTCGCTCCAGCACCGTTTGGAAACGATTGATGTATTCATATGGGTATTTATAGTTAAAGCTGCGGGTGATGCGCTGTGGACCGTTCGGTACCAACTTGGTTACACCGCCAGCCCCTGCTGAGATTATGGTATGCCCATCATCCATAATATAGACATTGTATTTGCAGGCCTTTCCCGGCAGGGTATAGCCCACATTTTCCAATGCCTCCACAGTGCCCTTCTGCCTGTATAGGTAGTAGGGTTGGTAACCCGCCTCCTCTAGCAAATGACGGGAATATTCCACCATCTCCATGGCAGTTCGCTTCTGCGGGCCCTCTTCCTTTAGTGTGGAAGCATGCTTGACCGTTAGGGTATGTACCGTAATATTTTCCGGGTGGAGCGCCAGCACCTGTTCTATGGTGCTTCGGAAGGACTCAAAAGTGTCCTCTGGCAGTCCGGCTATGAGGTCAACATTTCGGTCAAAGTGAAATTCTTCCGAGAGCTTCCAAGCATCAAGAAAATCCTCAGCCGTATGACGCCGTCCGATGGCCTTTAAAACGCTGTTATTGAGTGTCTGCGGGTTAATACTGATGCGGTCTACACCATTTTGCGCCATTACCCTTAGCTTTTCCAGCGTAATGGTATCTGGACGGCCAGCCTCTACGGTAAATTCCTCACAAGCAGTCAGATCAAAGTCCTTTCGAATCTCTCGCAAAAGCCGATCCATCTGCTCTGCGGTTAGGGTCGTCGGTGTCCCGCCGCCAATGTATACACTAATAACGGTAAGTCCCGCTTCTTTTACTAGGCGGCCTGTCAGTTCCAGTTCCCGTAGCAACAGCGGCAGATACTCTTCCAGCATATTTCCTGCCCGTTCAATGGAATGCGACACAAAAGAGCAATAGCTGCACCGGGAGGGACAAAACGGGATCGCAACATACAAACTGATCTGATCCGAAGAAAGTGCCTCCACAATCTCCCGCTGGTTATGCCAAGTATCCATCGAAAGTTGCGCCCGCTCCTCACTGACACCATAATCAGATAGCTTTTGCATAACATCAGCTTCTGTCATTCCTACTTCGGTCATTTGCCGTACCAGCTTTACCGGACGCACACCGGTCAGCATTCCCCAGGGAAGAGTGTGTCCCAACAGTGCTGTCAATTGATTGTACAGCATCCGGCAGATGGTCTGCTCTATCTCCGTCCGGTCTACCGTACTAGGAGATGACGCCTCACGCTTTTCCCCATTCAGGCAGGCAACCACATGGCACAGGCAGCATTTTTCCTGCTCCTGCACCGTAATGGCAATGCTGTCATTGTCATCTGGGATGGCTTCTCCCGGCAAAACAATCGTCACCGGAGTTTCTCCCAACAGCATCCGTATCAGACTTTCCACCTCGTACCGGATGTCCGGTCGATTCAGTTTAACGACCATAAGCCGCGCGTACCCGTGCTACCAGGCTATCAATCCAGGCGTACTGGTCAAACAGCATTCCATCCTGCTCATGGCCGGGGTACATATGGTAATTGGTCTTGATAGAGCGCAGTCGAGTCAATGAATCCACCATATCCATAAAGTCACTGCTGTACATATCGGTACGGCCGCAGCTCTGCACAAACAAGGTATCCCCTGTAAAAATAGCATCCCCACAGAAATAGGTCAGACAACCGGCGGTATGGCCGGGTGTCTCCCAAACGGTAAACTCCAGCTCATCCAGCTCTATCTTGTCTCCCTCTTTCAGCAGTCGGTCCGGCTGAAGGGTAACTGGCGCACCAATGGCAGAAGCGCTGTAATTCTTGCGGGGATCGCTCAAGAGAGGCACTTCCTTTTCTGCCGCCATCAGCTGGATTTCCGGATAGTGCTCCTTGAGCCCTGGCACTGCGCAGAAATGATCGTAATGGCCATGGGTCAGCAGAATTATTTTAGGGGTCAGGTGGTTCTCTTCTATCGCCTTGATAATATTTTCCGGTTCCATACCGGGGTCAATGACGGCACAGTTGCCTTTCTCACTGGCCACCAAATAGCAATTCGATGCAAAGCAATGCATCGGCACACTGATCACTTTCATCTTTTTTTCACTCCTTTTATCGATCCACCCGGCCGGTACGCATTTCTTCTGTATCCAGTATCAGCGTCACCGGTCCGTCATTTATAAGGGATACCTCCATATCCGCGCCGAACCAGCCTGTTTCCACATGGAGATCATGGTCCATCAGCTCTGCCACAAACCGCTCATACAACGGAATCGCCGTTCCCGGCCTGGCTGCCGCGATGAAAGAAGGCCGTTTGCCCTTTCGGCAGTCACCATATAGCGTAAACTGCGAAACCACCAGTACCTCTCCCGCCACATCCTTCAACGAAAGATTCATTTTATCGTTTTCATCGGTAAAGACCCGCAGCCCAGCGCATTTTTCCGCCAGGTAACTGCACAGTTCTGGGGTATCCCCTTCGGTTACCCCCAGCAGGATCAAAAATCCTTTTCCGATTTTCCCTACCGTTTCGCCAGCAATGCGAACCGATGCCTCGCTGACTCTTTGTACGACCGCTCTCACGAAAGCACCGCCCTTTTCACCGAAGATACGCCGGGGATTCGGCTGAGGTTATTGATAATGGTTTGCAGCTGGTTCAGGTCACTGATGCCGATGGAAACCTGAATACTAGTCTGACCGGTCTTCAACTCCTTAGCCATCACCGAATGAATGGGAACGCGCATATTCCCCAACTGTACGCTTACATCTGCTAGTATACCGATCCGGTCCGATGCAAGAATATCCAGCGTGGATTTGAATGTTTCTTTCACCTTACTGGCCCAGGTGGCATTTACCCACCGCTCCGGGTCCTCCCCACGGCGACGAGCATTTACCACATTGGCGCAGTCGCACTTGTGAATAGATACCCCGAACCCACGAGTGATAAAACCTACGATCTCATCGCCGGGTAATGGATTACAGCACCGTGCAAATTTGATTAAGCAACCATCCAGCCCTTCCACAATAACGCCGTTAGAAGCCTTTTGCGAGGTTTTCTTAACAGTTGGGGCTAGGGTCTGTTCTGGCTTGCGGTATAGGCGGATAAAATCATCCTTGACACGCGGCATGATCTTTTCCAGCGATATACCGCCATAGCCAATAGAGGCGTAAAAATCATCCACCGTGTTGTATTTCTGCCGGGTGGCAATGTCCGCGATAAACTTTTCACGCTCTTCCTGCGGCGGGGCAATCAGATTGCGGCGCATTTCCTTTTCCAGCGCCAGCTTACCTTCGGCAATGTTTTCCTCCCGCTTTTCTTTTTTGAACCAGGAGCGAATCTTATTACGGGCCTCACTGGTCTTTACGATTTTCAACCAATCACGGCTAGGGCCGTTACTCTGGGTGGTGGAGGTAATGATCTCTACAATCATGCCGGTTTTTACCTTATAGTCCAGCGAAACCAACCGCCCATCTACTTTGGCACCGATCATCTTATTGCCGACCTCTGAGTGAATAGCATAGGCAAAGTCCACCACGGTGGAACCCTGTGGCAGCCGGATCACATCCCCGCGCGGCGTAAATACAAAAACCTCCTCCGGTGCAATATCGGTTTTAATGGATTTTACAATGTCCTCTACATCATCGGAGTCCTTCTGCGATTCCAACAGCTGCCGGATCCACGCCAGGCGCTCATCCAGCGAATCCTTACCCTCCATGCCGATCTTGTATTTCCAGTGCGCCGCAACACCGTATTCCGCAGTGTAATGCATATCCCAGGTACGGATCTGCACTTCAAAAGGCACGCCTTCTTTATCCAGCACAGTGGTATGCAGCGATTGATACATGTTCTGCTTGGGGGTAGAGATATAGTCCTTAAAGCGATTCGGGATCGGCCGCAGCATATCATGGATGATCCCCAGAATGTTGTAGCACTCCGGTACAGTATCCACAATAATGCGCACCGCATAAATATCGTAAATCTCATCAAAGGAGCGGCCCTGAATATACATCTTACGGTAGATGCCATAGATGCTTTTCACCCGCCCATCTATCTGTGCGGTCACATGTTCTTCTTCCAGCCTGGCCTGAATTCGCTTAATAATATTGCTCAGGAACGCTTCCCGATCTTCTTTGCGCAGGGCCAGCTGCTGCTCTATCTCGTGGTAAGCCACCGGATCCAGATGTTTCAGAGAGAGATCCTCCAGCTCTTCCTTGACACTGCGGATACCCAGCCGGTGCGCCAGCGGCGCATAGATCTCCATCGTCTCCAGCGATTTGACCCGCTGCTTTTCAGGAATGCGATAATCCAGCGTGCGCATGTTGTGCAGCCGGTCTGCCAGCTTGATGATGACAACTCGAACATCCTTTGCCATGGCCAACAGCATCTTGCGTACATTTTCCGCCTGTTGCTCTGCCCGGCTGGAATAAGGAATATTGGCGAGCTTTGTCACACCATCCACCAGTTCAGCTACATCGCCGCCAAATTGCTTTTCTATATCCTCCAGCGTTACGGTAGTATCTTCCACCACATCATGCAGCAGCCCACCGATGATGGTATCCGAATCCATGCCCAGTCCTACCAGTATTACCGCCACTTCTATGGGATGGGAAATATATGGGTCACCGGAAGAACGCATCTGTCCTTCGTGCGCCTTTTTTGCCAGCTCATAGGCCGCTCTTATCCGCGGAATATCATAGGTTTTGTTAGATTTTTCTATGGCATCCGCCAATTTCTCATACATGGCGTCCATCGCTCACCTATCCTTTCTGGAGCCTTCGGAAGGTTTGGGAGTGTTCCAGCTCCACCTTCTTTTCTCCGTTTTTTATCACAAAGCCTTCAGGCTGCATATCCTCCATCAGCTCCAGCTCCCGCATAATCTGCAGTGCCGCCAAATGCTTAAAGTAGGTATAGCCATCCAACTTTTTTCGCAATATGTAGTACATTCCGTCCGTTCCTGTCTTTATGGGGCTGTTATCCCGCAGATAACGATACACTCCTGCCAAGTCGTTCCGGGTAAAGACTTCCGTGGCATCAGCAGTTTCTTCTCCGCGCACCACCGCCTCAAAGGCCGCTGCTGCACGCAGATTCTCTCCCTGCCGCCAGCCCGTCGGATGCACATTGATGACCCGTACGGAAACCGTCCGCTGGTCATTAAAATCATTGATACTTAACGCACAGGCCACATCTATGTGGTCGCCAATCGAAAAGGGAAACTGCTTTACAGGCATTCCGAAGTACACCATCGGTACTGTATACCGCCCAGCTGTTACAGACATACGCAGATGATTACCATTCCCAATAGAATTCACAGCCTGCACTGTCACACCAGGTAGTAAAAAAGTCGGCATGGGGTTTTCGCATCCAAAAGGAGAAAGCCGGCTCATCTCCTCTACATTCGCCACGGTAATCTCCTCCGGCGCAATGGGGGCATCCAGCTTTACCGTATGCACTGGCATAATGGGATAATGCTCCGCAGCATATTCTTCCAATGCGGCAGTAAAAGCCGGAATATCCTCCTCCGCCAGTGTAAAGCCAGCAGCCATGGGGTGTCCGCCAAATTTCTGCAACCTCTCGCTGCACGCAGCAATGGCATCAATGATACTAAAGCCCTCCACACTGCGGGCCGAACCCCTGGCAATACCATTAGAGCAAGAAATGATAATACATGGTTTGCGGTAGCGTTCCAGCATCCGAGCCGCGGCAATCCCAATCACCCCCAAATGCCAGTCATCCCCCACCAGCGTCAATATTCTGTTGTGCAGCAGAGCAGGCTTGCGATGCAGCAACTCCCCTGCCTCCGCAGAGATATTTTCCTCCATACGGCGACGCTCCGCATTCAGCTTTTCTATCTCCGCCGCAAGTGCCACTGCCTGTTCCTCATTTTGGGTCAGCAGCAGCTGTACCGCAGTATCTACACTTCCTATCCGCCCTGTCACATTGATACGCGGTGCGAGCATAAAGGAGATGGTATCGCTATTGCAGGCTGCCAGATCTGCTTTGGCATTTTGAGCTAAAGCCAATAGACCAGGTCGCTCTGTTTGGGCCAGCACCTCAAGCCCCAGCCGGGTCAGGATGCGGTTTTCCCCTTTCAGCGGTACCACATCAGCCAGTGTAGCGATTGCCACCAGGTCGCCATACTGTTCTAGTAGCAGGTCCTGGGGATCCTCCCCCTGCATCTGCTGTTCCAATGCAGCAATCAGCTTAAATGCCATGGCGGCACCGCACAGGTACCGACAGGGCGAGCTGTTTTCCTCAAATGCGGAATTGACCAAAGCATCCGCGGGTGGTAGCTGCTGGGGCAGCGCATGGTGGTCAGTCACCACTACCTCGATTCCAGCTTCTTTAGCGCGCTTAATCTCCTCCACAGCAGAAATGCCGTTATCTACAGTGATGATCAGCTCGATTCCAGAGGAAATGACCATTTCCATCGTCTTCATGGAAAGACCATAGCCCTCATCCAGCCGTTCCGGGATGTAATAGCACACATCAGCACCTTCGCCCTCCAGGTACTCATACAGCAACACCGTGGCGGTGATCCCATCGCAGTCATAGTCGCCAAAGACAAGAATTTTCTTTCCCTCGTCTATCGCCCTGCGCACAATCGTCACTGCTTTTTCCATATCATGCAGTTCCATGGGGTCGCACAGCGGTTGGGTACAGTTCAAAAAGGTTTCTGCTGATGCGGAATCCTTGATTCCGCGGGAAGCCAACACCCGGCACAGGAACATCGGCAGAGGCCGGTTCTCAACGATCAGCGCGTCCGCTTTGGCAAAGTTTTCTTTCCACGCAAAAAATCTCATGACAGCCGGCCTCCTTTCCATTTTGATAAAATATTATAGCATATTTTGTCCAACTATTCAATCACCTGGCGGTGAGAAACGCTCAATCACCGCTCCCGCCGTATGGATCCCATCCACCGCTGAGCTCATGATGCCTCCGGCATAGCCGCTGCCTTCACCACAGGGATAAATTCCCTCCACCGAAATACTTTGTCTGTCCTCCCCGCGCAGAATGCGCACAGGTGAGGATGTGCGTGTCTCCGGTGCTGTCAACACCGCATCCGAGACAGCATAGCCCTTTATTCGTCGGTCAAATATCGCTAATCCTTTTTTCATCTGTTCTGTCACAAAAGGCGGCAGTATTTTTGTAAAGTCGCACGGCTTCACACCAATGGCGTAAGTCGACTCCACTTTGCCCCACTCCGCCCCGGAACACCCCTGCATAAAGCATCCCACGGTCTGTGCTGGAGCGTGGTAATCCCCAACAGCAGCATATGCCCTTCGTTCTATCGCCTGCTGGAACCAAACCCCATCCAGCGGATTTGACCCATAGTCCCGATGGTCCACCGAAACTACCAGCGCAGCATTGGCATTTTTTCCATCCCGGCTGTGGTAGCTCATGCCGTTGGTCACTATCGTTTCCCGTTCGGAAGCCGCCGGCACCACCACACCGCCTGGACACATGCAGAAGGTATACACTGCCCGGCCGGTATCTGTCTCCCGTTCCGAGAGCTGGTATTCGGCATGTCCCAACTTGGGGTGACCTGCATAGTCCCCATACATGGCGTGATCTATCGCTTCCTGCGGGTGCTCTATTCTGGCCCCTACGGAAAAAGGTTTCGCCTCTATTGCAATTCCCCGCTCCATACTGCAGGTGAAAAGTGGTCTTGCCGCATTACCGGGCGCCAAAATCAGACAGTCGCATGAAATCTCCTCTCCCTGCGCAATAACACCGGTAATCTTACCGTCCTTTGCGATAATATCTTCCGCTGCCGCGTGGAAGCGGACTTCGCCGCCCAGCGATACGATCTCTTGCCGGATTGCCACAACCACCTTTCGCAGCAGGTCTGTACCAATATGCGGCTTGGCAGCCGTTAGGATCTCTTTAGGCGCGCCATGTGCCACAAATTCCTCCAACACCACCCGGCAAAACCCATCATTGATGCGGGTCATCAGCTTCCCATCGGAGAAGGTCCCGGCTCCGCCTTCACCAAACTGAATGTTAGAGCTTTCATCCAGCCTCTGCTCCTGCCAAAAGGCCTCTACATCTGCCACGCGCTCCTCCATAGGTGCTCCCTGCTCCAGGATGACCGGCTGATACCCGGCTCGTGCCAGCATCAAACCACAGAACATCCCCGCAGGCCCCAACCCAATAATCACTGGGCGGTGCTTCATCGTCTCCATCCCCGGCCGGAACTGCGGTTTGTCTTCCATCAGCAGGCGATACTTCGCGTTTTCCCGTAGGGTGACGCCTTCTTTCAGCGTAGCCGCTATGGTATAGTTTAGCCTGATATTCTCTTTTTTGCGGGCATCTACGCTTTTCCGATAGATATCCACCTTCAAAAGGTCGCTGCCTTTACACCGCAGGGCACGCAGCGCCTCTCGCCGGAAATCTGCTTCCTCCTCCAGCGGTACAATAATATTGTTGATCAGATAAATACTCATAACGATCCCCCGGGAAAGAAAATTCAGCTCTGCCCATAAAAAGCAGAGCCGAACTTATCATTAAAATTAACTGGCCTTGGCGTCCACTGTCACACTGTATTCACCCACCGCCCATACATAGCCTTTGGTCGGCGCATAGATGGAAACCGGCATCTCGTATTTTCCAGCACGCGTTCTCATGTCGGAAAGATCGACCTTCACTACAAAGTCGCCCGCCGCTATTCCGCTGATGATACTCTTTTTACCCAAAACATACACGCGCAAAGCGCTTTCCTCCACTGTCACCGTAAAGCCCTCTGGCACATTCACCAGCTGGAAGTTCTTTAGGCTCAGATTGGTAGAAGCAAGATCATCCGCCTCAAAGGACACCGTTACAACCTCTATATCATCCATATCGGTAAAGCCTTCCGGCAGCTGCACCGCAAAGTCCATTTGCGAGGAGGTCAGCAGGTTCATCTGCTTAAAGTCGATATACCCCAGCACCAAACTGGAATGATTGCGCAGCACGGAATCCTCCGCCGCTACTGTGATGGAATCCACAGAAAGACTGTATGAAAGCTCATCCACTGGGAAGTTTTCCGGCACATTCAGGAAGGATACCGTCAGCGGCAGAGTCGCCACCCGTTTAACCGGAACGGTTACCGCTACGCTGCTCACATCCTGGTGGAAGTAGGCAACCTCCTCCGTCTCCAGCTTATTGCCTTCGGCATCATAATAAACGATCTTGGAATTCTGCTGCTGAGTACTGGTTACCTCCCGGCTGAAATCCACTTCGATCACTGCGCGCTCTACATGGGAGATGAGGCTTTCCGCTCCACTTACCTCTACGGTGGAAGGCTCCAGCACGATCTCATCTTCCGGAGCAATGTAATTGGCCGGGGTTGTCAGCCCGGTAATATCCGCCTGGATCTGCAAAAGTTTTGTTGCCCTAGTTTCAAAAGTCAATGTCACCGTAGCGGGAGAAATCGATGTTACCGTATAGCTTCTGGTACCGTTATCGCTCACCACCAGCGGCACCTCATAGGTACCCGGCTCGGTAATCGCGGAAGCATCAGCAACCACTCGCACATTTTCTGGGCCATAGCTGCCTATCTCAAACTGCTTGCCGTCCAGGACCAGTGAGACCTTGGTATCCGCGCCATCCACTACCTCCAGCATCGCACTGGTTGGGATATCCACCGTAATGGGAACATCTCTTATCGCTTTCGTGATCTCCGGCGCCGCCAGCATGGCAGCCATCCACACAAAAAACGCAATAACGATCGAAAGGACGATCCTTAGCGTCTTGGGACGATCAGCCGCCTGCTGGACTGATTCATTTTGATTCTTGTTCATGGCCATTTCTCCTGAAAATGCTCATCAGCGTATCCATCGCGCTGCCTTTCTTCGCTTCCTGCTCGGAAAGCAGCTCATCGCACAGAATCGAATTAAGGCTGTTTACCGTCAACCGCAGGTTCAGCTTGCCGTCTTTGGCTACTGAGATCGCGCCCGTCTCCTCCGAAACAATCACGATCAGCGCATCGCTGACCTCAGACATACCCAGGGCCGCCCGGTGGCGGGTGCCCAGCGTCCGGCTGATATCATAGTTATTGGACAGCGGCAAAAAGCACCCCGCTGCGTGTACCCGTCCATCCCGGATGACCATAGCGCCATCATGCAGAGGGGAGTTTTTGAAGAAGATATTGCGGATCAGCTCGGCGGAAGGACTGGCATCCACCAGCGTACCGGTCGCTATAATATCCCCCAGACGGGTACTGCGCTCTATGACGATCAACGCACCGGTGCGTTCCTTGGAAAGTATGGCGCAGCTATCACAGATGGCATTAATGCAGCGCATCATATTGCTGTTATTCTCAAAGCTGTTTCCGCCGATGCTGTTCACTGTCTTTCGGATCTGTGTCAGCGAGAAGCTGGTACGCCCCAGCTTTTCCAGTATCTTTCGCAGCTCCGGCTGGAAGATGATAAGCAATGCGAAAACGCCGTAGGTGATCAAATAGCGGATGATGGCGCTGACCGCGCGCAGCTGGAATGCCTGGGACAGCACATACACAAGGATTATACCCAGTACGCCCTTGATGAGCTGCCCCGCGCGGGTCTCCCGCAGCAGGTCGATCAATTTATAGACCAGATATGCCACGATAAGGATATCCAAAACATCCTGTATCCGGATGGTTCGCAGGATATCCTCAAGCATCTCCAGCGAGGGTATCAATTTGATCATCGGTCACATCACTTCCACTCATTCAGGATCTTGCACACACGGCTTCCGGCGCCGCCAGCCGTTTTGGCCAGTTCCTCAGTCTGCTGTGCCACACCACGCCGCCGCAGTGTCACCTTATGTACCTCCGGCTTGTCCTCTTCCTGCTTATTGGCACACCGAGCAGCTGCCTTACAGCACGGCACCTCTGCCTCCAGCCGGTCAAAATCCTTCTCAAATTGATCCAGTCGCTGGGTAAACTGCGCCCTTATTTCATCCAATTGGTTTTTCAGCCCATTAAAATCCTCGTGCCGCCCCTTAAAAAGGTCAGCCTGCAATTTTGCTTCATTCAGCTCCGCTCGCAGGCTGTTCAGCGCAGCCTCCTGTTCATTTACACGGGCCTGCATCTTCTTATTCAGTTCCATCTGCAGCTGCAGGGCATTCTCCTTATCCCGCAGTTGCGCGGCCAGCTTATTGGTGCGCTCCCGCAGGCGCGCGCAGTCGCTTCCCTGCTCATTCAGCTGGCGTTCCTTTTCCTTGCTATCACTTACCGCCTGCTTATACTGGGCGCTCATGGCTTCCAGCTTCTCATTCAGTTCCGCAGCCTTACGGTCCAGTGTGTCATTACGCACCGCCAGCTCCTCCAGTGCTTCGCGTGCCTGTTTATCCTGTTCATAAATATAGTCCAGCACTGCCTTACGGTCAAACCCAAACAGCGCGGTGGAAAAACGCTTTGCCTCCTGCACGGAAACACACTCCTTTGTACATATTATAACTATTGTCAGTATAGCATTTTATCCTCTACCATTGCAACAGCATTTCATTATATTTTGCCGGGAATTTTCTCCCTTTCGACGCATAAAACTGACCGCCGGTGTTTTCTGCCCGGCGGCCAATTCCATTCAGTAGATCTGTTGCATTTCCTCCCGCAGCTGCCGTATGATCTTCTTTTCCAGCCGCGAGATATAGGATTGCGAGATCCCAATGATATCCGCTACCTCCTTTTGGGTGCGTTCCTCACCCCCGTCCAGCCCAAATCGCAGCCGCATAATACGCTGCTCCCGCTCCCCCAGTCCGCTTACCAGCCCCCGTAGGGCACTGCGCTCCACCTCCTGCTCCAATTCACGGTTCACCGTATCGCCGTCCGTCCCCAGAATATCTGAAAGCAGCAGCTCATTGCCGTCCCAATCCACATTCAAAGGCTCATCTATGGAAACCTCCGTTTTCTGGTTCTGTATCTTACGCAGGTACATCAGTATCTCATTTTCAATGCACCGGGAGGCATAGGTCGCCAGCTTTATGTTTCTCGCCGGGCAAAAGGTATTCACCGCCTTGATAAGCCCAATGGTCCCTATGGAGATCAGGTCTTCAATTCCAATACCGGTGGATTCAAACTTCCTCGCGATATATACCACCAGCCGCAAATTATGGGTGATCAATATTTCCTTGGCTTTGGGGTCGCCTTCCTCCAGCCGCATAAAAATCGCCGTTTCCTGCTCACGGCTCAATGGTGCCGGCAGATTGTCCGGCCCATTGATGTAGTAAATCTCCAGATAATAACCCAGAAAGAATTTTCTTAGTCTTTTCAATAATCTATTCAGCAGCATTTCAGTCACCTCACAGCAGTACCTGTATCATCTTGGGGTTAAATACCCCACCGTAATTTCCGTTCCCTATTTCGGCATCAACCACTACGGCAAAATAGCCGCCCAGCTCCACCTGTTTTCCATTCACCGTTGTATACATTCTCTCCGGCCGGAATGCCGGCATCATTCCCCATCCCTGTACTGTACCGGCCAGTACCCACCGCACACCAGGTACAGCCGCATCAGTATCCGTCTCCCGCACGATTCTTCGTTCTTCCGGATCCAGCAATCCCCATACTTCTGCCGCGTTTACCACCAGTACCGGCAGCCCGGAAAACGGCTCAATCAGCCGGTTGCCGCTATCGGCCAGCGCCATCACCGGCACCATTCGTCCCCGTCGCTCTATCGTAATTCGGTAAAGGTCTCTCTGCGGCATCCGCAGCGCTGTAAAGCGGTCAAATAGGCTTACTGCACCATAGGCCGCTGCCACACAGGCCAATAGCATCAGCGGCGGAATGTTATAGTACACCACTCCATTAGAGGTATAGAAGCCCAATCCAGGCCGCAGCCAAATGAGCAACATTGTCACACCAGCAAAAACGATACTCACCAAATAAAACACCCCGATGGCCCGCAGCAGCCGTTTGCGATTCAGTGCTGGAAAAGCTACCCCTACCAACAGTACCGAAACTGCCAACCGATATAAAAGCTGCACTGCTACCGAATGAATAGGCACAAAGATAATAAACGCGGCAGCGGCTCCCAGTGCTCCAGATATGTACTTTACCGCTCTTCCCGGCCTTATCCCCAGTATCCGCCCGCACAGCTGCAAAATAAGCAGTGTCACTGTAAAATTCACCGCCGCCAGCACATCACCGTATATCTTCATTTCTCTCCGCCCGCCCTTCCCATGTCATGCTTCATTGTAATCCCCATGTACAAAAGAAACGGTCGAAGCATGGTTCCTCCTCCTTGACATTTTGCCCGCAAATCTTTATCATGGTCACAGAAAGGAGCGTGGCGAAAATGCAGGAAAAAGAACGCATTGCGCACATCATCTCAGAACTGGAAAAGCTCTACCCGCAGGATCTTTGTTCCCTGCAGTATCGCATCCCGCACGAGCTACTCATTGCTGTACGCCTTTCCGCCCAGTGCACCGATGCCCGTGTAAACCAAGTGGTACCCGCCCTATTCGCCAAGTACCCCTCCATTGAAGCCTTTGCCGAAGCGGATGTCGCCGATGTGGAAGAAATGGTGCGCAGCTGCGGCTTTTATCACACCAAGGCCCGCGATATCGTTGAAATGTGCAAAATGCTTCGGGATGAATACGGTGGCGTAGTCCCGGATTCTATTGAGGAACTCACCCGACTCCCCGGCGTCGGCCGCAAAACAGCCAATCTCATCTGTGGTGATATCTACGGCCAACCTTCCTATGTTTGCGATACCCACTGTATCCGTATCACCAATCTGTTGGGTCTTACTACTTCCAAAGACCCCTACAAGGTCGAAATGCAGCTGCGGGAAAAAATCCCCCCGGAAAAGTCCACTGGCTTCTGCCACCGTATGGTGCTTCTAGGCCGGGAATACTGCATTGCCCGGCGCCCACAGTGCATCCGTTGCCCCCTGCGGCCCTATTGCCCCGGCCAAACAGCCGAAAAAATTAAAACATCCTGACCTTTCCGCAACTTTACTGTTTGAACTGCCGGACAGACTGTGATAGAATCATCCTATAACAAAAAAATTTTATCCACCCAAGGAGGAACATCATATGGCATTTTTCGATAATCTCGGTAAAAAGATCTCTGTTGTGGCCGGTACCGCTGCCGATAAAGCCAAAGACCTCGGCGAGATCGCCAAGCTCAAGGCTGAAATCCTCGGTATCCAGTCCGATATCAATGCTGCCTTGCTGGAACTGGGCCGCAAGACCTATGAGCAGAGTAAATCCGAGGCGGAAGGCCCCTATGCTGCCGACTGTGCCAAGATTACCGGCCTTTACGATCAGATTGAATCCCTGCGCGCCCGTATCGCTCTTGTCAAATCCGATAATTCCGATGATAACAATTGCATCATTAATACCGATGAGACTCCCGCAGAGTCCGTAGAGAAACAGCCTACTGCTGAGGAATCTTCTGCGCCTACCGTCTGCCCTGCCTGCGGCCAGCCTGTGGAATCCGGTTCCGCGTTCTGTTCCCAGTGCGGCGCTAAGCTGTAAACGGAGGATCACGCATGATGGAAGACCAGCAAAACAGCTCCTTTGCCGGGAATGACGATCTCCTCTCGGATATCCCGCCTGCCGTCGTGGCCGGAAACGATGAGCATGCTGCCCCGCCGGAGGAAGAACCACAGCCCACAGCTCCACCGCAGGAGGAACCACAGACCGAAAAGCCCCGAAAAACTCCTCCCGATACTTCCGTGATGAAGGTCAGCTCCTTTATGGGCGCTTTGGTGCTGTTGTCCATTCCCATTGTCAATTTTTTCTGCGCCATCAAATGGACCTTCCGCCGCGGTAATAACCGCAACCGCCGCAATCTCGGCATCGCTGCTCTGCTGCTCCAACTCATCTTTGTCGGGTTGGTCATTGGTGGCTGCGTCATCGCCAAGTATCAGTTTGGTTACGATGTCATCCAGCATCTGCTGGATCTCATTTTCCCCAAGTAAGGAGCCCCTATGGAAAAAGAAAAGTTAGAACGCATCAGTCATCTTTCCCGCCTTTCCCGGGAGCGCAACCTGACCGATGAAGAAATCAAAGAACGCATGGAGCTGCGTGGACAGTACATTGCCGAAATGAAGGCCAGTCTTAAGCATACCCTGGATAACACTTACATTCAAAAGCCGGATGGCACCCGGGAAAAGCTCCGTCAGAAGCCGAATAACCAAAAAGCCAAGCAATAAACCGTAAAAAGCCGCCCATCGGCGGCTTTTTCAGCAGATTATTTTCCAACGGAGGTTCCTTTATGGATGAGAATATCAAAAAACTCCAACAGATGGTTGATGAATCCCATCGCATTGTCTTTTTCGGCGGTGCCGGTGTCTCTACCGAAAGCGGCATCCCCGATTTCCGTTCTGTCGATGGCCTTTACAATCAAAAATTTGATTACCCACCGGAAACCATCCTCAGCCACAGCTTTTTTGTCAGCCACACGGCGGAGTTTTACGATTTCTACCGGCAGAAGATGATCTGTCTTACAGCCCGTCCCAATGCAGCCCACCGCAAGCTGGCGGAGCTGGAAGCCGCCGGAAAGCTCACGGCCGTTATCACGCAGAATATTGATGGTCTGCACCAAATGGCTGGCAGCAAAAAGGTCCTGGAACTGCACGGCAGCGTTCACCGCAATTACTGCCAAAAGTGTCATAAGTGCTATTCGGCGGAAGAGATCCTCACCACGACTGGCGTTCCCCGTTGTACCTGTGGCGGTCTCATTAAACCCGATGTTGTCCTCTATGAGGAACAGCTCGATAGCGAAACGATTGATGAAAGCCTGAATGCTATCACTGCTGCCGATATGCTCATCATTGCAGGCACTTCCCTCACGGTCTATCCGGCCGCTTCTCTCGTCCATTATTTTCACGGTCGGTATCTGGTCCTCATCAACCGCGATCCCACCCCCATGGATGATAAAACCTCCCTCACCCTGCATGGCATGGTCGGAGAAGTCCTTTCCCAAATCATTGTCCGATAATCCCGCAAAAATATTCCCCCGCTCTCCTAAGAGAACGGGGGAATATTCATTTTACATTCACTGGATTGTCACTGGATCATTCCAACGGGGACCCGGTCATGGGTCACCACACTGCCGTCCATCAGGCTGATATACGGTCCAAAGCTTATGCTGTCCTCACCAAGCTTCAGTTCCACCTCGGTATTGGTAAAGATATCGCTCTCATTACACATCAGCAGCACCGCGCCGTCATATACCGTGCCGTTTTCCGCCCGCTCAGCCGTGGCATTTTCCTTCATCGTCACGGCATACAGGGTCACGCTCTCGCCTTCAAACCGCGGAATGATGGCATAGGCTTCTCCGCCGCCCATCTCTGCCAGCGGCAGGTCTTTCAGCGTTTCCGGCAGCTCCGCCTTCATGGCATCTGCACTTTCGTAATAGCCCAGATAGACTACCGCGCCCAGTGCGTTCGCGGGGGCATTTTCCATTGTTACTTTACCATACAGTGCCGTTTCGGCAGGCTCTGCAGGCGCCTTTCCGCCGCAGGCGGTCAGCATCGTCAGCAGCACTACCGCCGCCAAGATAAAACTAATCGTTTTCTTCATTGTGGTTATCCTCCTGTTCTTCTTTTCGGGCCAGCTCCTCATTTTCCTTCCGGCAGATGTGCCGGTACAACAGGATGCCTCCCAAACTGATGAGCAGCGTTACTGCAAATACCGCCGCCGCAAAAACATAATTTCGCTCCCCCAGGGCGTTGCCGCCTATGGTGGAAGTGATAATACTTGGGATCCTTGCCACCAGAGAGATCCACAGCCAGTCCCGCATCCGCAGGTTGGTCAGCCCTACTGCGTAGCACAGCAGATCTTTCGGTGTACCGGGGATCATAAAGACGATAAACACCAGAAGCTCCAACCGACGGCTGTCCTGCATAAAGCGCAGCGACATGATCTTCTCTTTGGGGAAAAAGACCTCCACCAGCTTAATGCCGTAGCGCCGTACCAGCAGCACCACAATGGCTCCGCCCAGCACCGCACCGATCAGGCACAGAATGGTGCCCTCCACCGCGCCAAAGGCATACCCTGCGCCGATCTCCAGCGGCTCTCCAGGAATAATGGCCACGATGATCTGGAAAATCACCATGCCGATGAAAGCCAGCCGCCCCCAAATGCCGTGTTCATCCACCCACAGGCGGAATTTCTCCGGCTCCGAAACAAAGCGAATCATCGGTCGTCCTACAAACCAGCACAGCAGCCCCATAAAGACTACCAGCCCAATGACGGTGGCAATGCCCCATATTTTCTTTTGGCGGTCAGTCATCTGCATTTATCGTCCCTCTTGTCCCAATATGGATTTTACCATTAGGATACCCCTTTTGGGAACAGTCTGCAATAAACGAACAATGAAGAGTTCCTTAATTATTTCTTACGAAAGACCCGGTTCAGCAGCATCGTAAAGAGAATAATAATGCCAATGACCAGGAAGATGCCCAGCATACCGGAAACCAAGTAATGAAAGTTACTCACAAAAGCACCAGGATTAAAATAGTTCATCTGCTTTACCCCCTTACGATTACAGGAAGAAGTTGAGGATCAGGCCGCCCGCCACAACGGAAGCAATCTGCCCTGATACATTTACACCAATGGCCTGCATCAGCAGATAGTTCTGCTTATCCTCCGCCAGACCCATCTTATGCACCACACGCCCGCTCATCGGGAAGGCGGAAATCCCTGCCGCGCCGATCATCGGGTTGATCTTGGTCTTGAGGAACAGGTTGAGAAACTTGGCAAACAGCACACCGCCCGCGGTATCAAAGATGAACGCCACCAGGCCCAGGCACAGGATCAGCAGGGTTTCCGGCTTGAGGAACTGCTCCGCCTGCATATTGGCCGCAATAGTGATTCCCAGGAAAATAGTCACTAGGTTTGCCAGCACATGCTGGGCGGTATCGCTCAGGGAATTAAGCACTCCGCACTCACGGATCAAGTTGCCAAACATCAAAAAGCCGATGAGTGCCACAGAAGTGGGGGCAATGATACCGGCAACAATAGTCACCAGGATCGGGAACAGAATGCGGGTGGTTTTGCTGATCTCCACCTGCTTATAGGGCATGCGGATCAGCCGCTCCTTGTGGGTAGTCAGCGCCCTAATGACCGGCGGCTGGATGATAGGCACCAGTGCCATGTAGGAATATGCCGCCACCATAATGGCACCTTGATACTTGGAACCCAGCATCTGAGAAACGAAGATGGAGGTCGGGCCATCCGCCGCACCGGTGACCGCGATGGAAGCCGCGTCATTGGTTCCAAAGAACATCGAAGCCGCACAGAAGGTCAAAAAGATACCAAACTGCGCCGCCGCGCCAAAAATCATCAGCTTGGGATTGGAAAGCACCGGCCCAAAGTCGATCATCGCGCCAATGCCGATAAACAGGATCAGCGGGAACAGCTCATTGGCAATGCCGGCATTGAACAGTGTGGTCAAAGCCCCCTCTGTCACCTGCCCGTTCGCACTCACCTGGTCTATTGCGCCGGAAAGCGGAATATTGACCAAAATGGTGCCAAAGCCCAGCGGCAGCAGCAGCGTCGGCTCCATGTCCTTGGCAATCGCCAGGTAGATGAGCAGGCCGCCGATGGCCCACATCACCCAGTAGCGCCAGTCGCTCAGTGCCGCTACATTCACAAACAGGCTGCCGATTTCTTCAAAAATCATAGTCAGTCACCTCATGCATATTATTTGCAATTAAATATAAAAAAGACTCTTACAAAAGCCCCCATTAGGGACCTTTGTAAAAGTCTTGTTCTAAACACATGGTGTTTACGGACGGCACGAGCGCCAAAGCGCCGGGATGACGATACCGCCCAACACAGCCGATAGACTGTGCAAACTACTCCCTCTTACGCGGTTTATTATATTATGATGTTCCGAATTTGTCAATCCGTTAGTTTCGGCTAAATCTTATCCCAGGATGCCTAGATGCTCCAGCAGCACCTTGCAGCCGATAAGGATCAGGATAATGCCGCCGGTCAGCGAGGCCTTGTCCTTATACTTAGCGCCAAAACGGTTGCCAATAAATACGCCCAGCGCCGAGATTACAAAGGTGGTACATCCAATAAGCCCGGAGGCCTTGCCAATACTCACAGAGAGGAACGCAAAGGTAATCCCCATTGCCAGCGCGTCAATACTGGTCGCCACCGCCATCAGCAGCAGTTCCTTCAGATCCAATCGTTCGTTAGCAAATTCATCCTCTTCCTTGCCATCCTCATGCAGGGTGTCCCACACCATCTTCCCGCCGATGAACAGCAACAGCACAAAGGCGATCCAGTGGTCATACCGGGTGATATACTGCGCAAAATGGCTGCCCATCAGCCAGCCCAAAAAGGGCATCAGCGCCTGGAACCCGCCAAAAAACAATGCGATGATAAAGGTGTGCCTGTAGTTGATGCGCCGCATTCCCAGGCCCTTGCATATCGCCACCGCAAAAGCGTCCATCGAAAGGCCGATCCCAATGAGCAGAATTTCTACTGTACTCATGCCTTCACCCCATGTCAGTCAAAAAATAAGGTAACCCGATGATTGTAGCATATCATCACCGGGCTGTCAAACATATTTATTCACGCTTCCCTGCCTGGGTATTCATCCGGTACCAGTCCCATAGGGTCATCGGGGTTTCCAGCGATTCCCTCGGTATTCTCGCCACCGAGATACTCTCCCCGGCCATCTCCAGCTCTTCCTCCAGCAGCACCATCGCCAGGGAATCCAAATAGCCGCTTTGCAGCAGCTCCGTGTTCCACTCCAGCGGCCGGTCACAGGCTCGACACAGTACTTCCAGCAGTTTTTCTTTTTTCATGTGCTCACCTCATCTTCTCCAAAATGTTTCATGTGAAACATTTGTTCCTTTCTTTTTCGTCTGTTGGCACATTGCTTTGGTCCAATAGCGCAGCTGCTTTCCTTCGGTCGATCTTACCGTTTACCGTCATGGACAGTGCACGACAAAACAATATCCTCCGGGGAACCATATACTCCGGCAGCATACTGGCAAGAGCCTGACGCACCTGTTCCTCCTGTGGTTCTCCGGTTGCAGCCGCCACCGCCTGAAGGGAAATAACCCGTCCCAAGCGGTCTTTGCGCGGCAGCACCACTGCTTGATGAATCCCCGGCAATGCCGTCAATGCCGCTTCTATTTCGCCGGGCTCTATGCGGTAGCCCTTATATTTGATTTGGTCATCGCAGCGGGAAGCATACCACAAGTACCCATTTTCAAAGTACCCGATATCACCGGTTACAAAGCGGCCATGAAATTTCTCTCCCCCAAGATAACCGGCAGCAACGCTTTGCCCCTGCAAAGTAATGCAGCCAGAACAGCTGTGATTTTGCTCTCCGCTCACGCTATCATCGTCTGCCACGCTTTCCGCTTGTAAAGTGATACGGTCCTGTCGTTCCAGCGTAACGGTAACTGCCTCCCCATGCTGGTACCCAATGGGAAGCCTCTCCTCTTTGGCCAGCTTCGGAGTAATCTCCACGGCGGTAACCGCACAGGTTGCTTCGGTGGGACCGTAAGCATTGATGATACGCAGCCCCGGAAAACGCCGCCACAACCGCCGCACAGTACTGCCTCTCAGAGGCTCCCCGCAAAAGAAAATAGTTTGCAGGCAGGGCAGCGCTTTGGCCGCAAACCGTTCATCCAGCAGGCAGCAGTCCACAAAGGAAGGGGTCATAACTGCCAGCTGCGCCCGGCTGTCGCAGGTGGCAAGGGAGCTCCCCTCCGGGGAAAGCTCCAGAGTACAGCCGGTGTATAATGTATAATATAGATCGGCGACTGAAAGATCGAAGGTAAACAGCGCCTGATTGAGCACAGCATGAGGATACAACCCGGCAATGGCAGGACGCGTGGTGAACCAGGCGATGAAATTTTCCAGGTTGGCATAGGTGACCACAACGCCCTTTGGCGCACCGGTGCTGCCGGAGGTGAACAGGATATAGGCGATATCATCCGGAGCGGCAGCAGGTAAAGCAAAGCACTCCCTACCCTGGAGCGAGATGGAAAGGCAATGGACGGTATCCTGCAGCGGTGTGGGAAGCGGCTGCAAACAGATGGCGGTATGGATGTTGGTCTGTGCGACCATAGAACTGACCCGCTGCGCCGGATAGTGCGGTCCGGCCGGAACATAAGGTCTGCCGGCCCAAAGACATCCCACCATAGCGATAACATACGCCGGGGATTTTTCGCCATAAATGAGGACAGGCCCGCTGCCCTCCGCCAGCTTTGCCGCCAGTGCGCTGGCACGGCTGTGCAGCTCCTCCCAGGTCAAGTCCTGCTCCCCCATGCGGCAGGCAATGCCGCCCCGATGGGCAAAACTCCGTTCTCTTAGCATGGGAGTTCCTCCCGGAGCTGCTCCGGTGGGATGAGAGCGGGATCATACATCACCTGGGAGTGATTGATGAGCAGCAATCCTCTGTCAAGCTCATTGCCTTCACAGTCTATTTTAGCGCGGTAAATGCGGCTGCAACGGTAATAATGGCCATCCGCTTCCTTTTGGAAGTGGTGATCTTCCTCTATAATACGCCAGCGGTACGGGAAAGCATGCTGAGCCCGCAGTTCGCCGCAGAGATCATGCCCCTCCTGCCAAATAAGCAGCTGTACCGGCGTATCGGTATCATTGCGGAAACGGTAATCAACATTTTTATAAAAGATGCTTGTCCCGGTGCCGAAAGGCACCCGCCGCCCGCTATCCGGGAAAAGGGCGTCGGTGTGGTGGTGCAGCTCTGTGACGGTAAGCGGGCTATTGAGAACCATCCAGTGGATAAGATTGGCCAGCTGACATAGTCCCCCTCCGATCTCAGCTCCCAGCCGCCCAGCCCCGATGGTCAGCCCTGGGAGATAACCTTTCCGGGCGGTGGTGCGGCCCACCGTATGCCAAAAGGAAAAGGTCTGACCTGGTTCAATGATAAGACCATGGATGCGTTCCCCCGCCAGACGGAGATTGGTTTCCTTATTATATTGCAACTGCATATCCACACCAGCCAGTTGGCGCAGCATGGGGGAACGGTGCCCCTTAATGAGGGCCGGCAGCGGTTCCTCTTCCCTGTGCTCTGCAAAGCGTACCGGGGAAATGAGATCCCGCAGATTCCGCAGCATGATCTCCTTTTCCACCGAGATACGGTAGCAAAATGGACTCAGCTGGCAGAAAAGTTTCCTTGCCATTATTGATCTTCTCCTCTCTTTCTCCTTGCGGAGTACCCCCATTGTGCATGGTATAAGACCGTTTGTCAATAGAATTTGGCACTTTAGCGACCCATAAACCACAGGAAAATTGCCGAAAAGCTTTCCTTTTGCTGCAAAATGCGCTAAAATAAGGAGCAGTACCCCAAGAAAAAGGAGCAAATCCCTTGAACAAAGTATTTTTTGACCTGGAATGGAACACCGGTTTTCTGGATGGAAACAGCTTTGATGAAATCATTGAAATAGGCGCTGTGAAAACCGATGAAGAATATCGGCAGATCGATGGATTCCGGCGGTTGATCCGCCCTGTGATCTACCGCAAGATGAACCCGTATATTCAGAAGATCCTGGCGATCACCATGAAGGACCTGCAGGGCGAAGAGCCTCTGGCCTCGGTTGCGAAGGCGTTCTTTGACTGGTGCGGCGACTGTGATACCCTCATTGCATGGAGCGGGAATGACTTTGGCGTGCTGGAAAAGAACCTGGCGCACATAGGAATGAAGATACCGGAGCAGTTGGGTCGTTACGATGTGCAGATGGCCTATGCCTACCGGACCGAGAACAGCATCCGCAACTATGCCCTAAAAGCCGCGGTGGAGGCCATGGAGTTGCCGGAACCGGAGGGACAGGAATACCACGATGCCTACTGCGATGCCCAGTTTACAGCTGCTATCGGGCGGGCACTAACCGAACGCTACGGACCCTTACCGGCCGTAGAAGAACTGCAGGCGCTGAAAAATACCCTGGTAAAGCCAAAAAAGCCCAAGCTGCCACTGATGTATAGTGTAAAAAAAGCAATAAGGATGGAGCAGTATGTTGCGTTCCCCTGCCCCACCTGCGGCTTGCCGCTGCGGCTGCCCTGCTGGTACGCATTGGATGATAAGCATTTTATCGGGCAAGCACGCTGTCCGGAATGTGGCCTCCGATACGCCGAACTGACCTGTGACCATTTCCGCCAGAACCGATGTGATGCACACTTTACTCTATGGGGGGAAGCCTGCGACTACGCAAAAGATCAAATGAAAAAAGCGGTGGAGTTGGATCACTGCATCAAGCTGTATCCACCGCGGCGTAAAAAAGAAGCAAAGTAACAGATGGAAGCCCTTACGGGGGCTTCTTCTTTTATGAGGTATACAGTGGAATCAGGCGGAAATTATTCGTAAATGTCGAATCTCGTTCCTAGTTAACGATTTTTTAACAATTGCGACGAGATGATATTGACAATTTTCTGCCTTATCGTTATTCTGTATTATGATGAACGATTGACTGTGCGTTTGTCAAATCAACTTAAAGAGAGGTTTATACCATGAAAAAAGTAAACTGGCTGGTCGTGGCGGCCGGTCTGGTGGTAGGTGCTGCTGCCGTACTGCTGACTGCGCTGGGCAACCCCGGCAACATGGGCTTCTGTATTGCGTGCTTCCTGCGGGATACCTCCGGTGCCCTGGGCCTGCACTCCGCAGGCGTGGTCCAGTACATCCGCCCCGAGATCATCGGCATTGTACTGGGCTCCCTCATCGCTGCTCTTGGCTTTAAGGAATTCAAAGGCCGCGGCGGTTCCTCCCCTGCCCTGCGCTTTGTACTGGGTATGTTCGTTATGATCGGTGCCCTGATGTTCCTGGGCTGCCCGCTGCGTATGATGATCCGTATCGGCGGCGGCGACCTGAACGCCATCGTTGGTCTGGTCGGCTTCGTTGTCGGCATCTTCATCGGCACCCTGTTCCTCAAGAAGGGCTTTACCATGAAGCGCGCCTATAACCTGGGCGCCCTGGAAGGCAGCGTAATGCCCGCTATCGTAGTGGCTCTGCTGATTCTGCTTATCGCTGCTCCCTCCTTCATCCACTTCTCCACTGAGGGCCCCGGCAGCAAGCACGCTCCCATCGCCGTTGCATTGATCGTCGGTCTGATCGTCGGTGCTTTGGCCCAGCGTTCCCGTCTGTGCACCGTCGGTGGCATCCGTGACGCTATGATGTTCAAGGATTTCAAGCTGCTATATGGCTTTATCGCTGTTATCATCGCTGTCATCATCGGCAACCTCATCACCGGCAACTTCAACTTGGGCTTTGAGGGTCAGCCTGTTGCCCACACCGATGGTCTGTGGAATGCCCTGGGCATGGCTCTGGTCGGCTGGGGTTCCGTCCTGCTGGGCGGCTGCCCGCTGCGTCAGCTGGTACTGGCCGGCGAAGGCAGCGCAGATTCCACCATTACCGTACTGGGTATGATGGTAGGCGCCGCTCTGTGCCACAACTTTGGTCTGGCTTCTTCCGCCAACGGCCCCACCCAGAATGGTATGATCGCTGTTGTCATCGGCTTTGTCGTTGTAGCGATCGTTTCCTTCCGGAATGTTGCTAAGGAGGCGTAACTATGGTAGATGCAAGAGGACTTGCCTGCCCCATGCCTGTTGTTATGGTGCAGAAAGAGGTCAAGAAGAGCAATCCCGCCGAGCTGACCGTACTGGTAGATAACCAGTGTGCCATGGAGAATGTGACCCGCTTTGCCGGGAGCCAGGGCTATAAGGTGGCGGTAAAGGCCGATGGTGAGGATTTCACCCTGATCCTGACCAAGTGATATGAATTCTTACATTGCAACCTTTCACACCCACTTTTCCGCCCAGTGCACCGCGCGTGCCATGATGAAAGCCGGGATCAATGCCAAAATGGCACCGGTTCCGCGCTCCTTGAGCACCGACTGCGGCACCTGTGTGCGCTATGAAGCGGCAACCCCGCTGAGCGAACTGATGCACGCCGATTACGATGCTATCTATGCGGTGAAGGACGGAAGCTACCGCGAACTGCAAAAAAACGAAGAATAAAGAAAAGAGCTGTCGGTTTTGTGGCCGGCAGCCCTTTTTTATTCAACTGTTGCCCATCTCTTCACTAAGGGTTAGCCAGCGTTCCATAGCGGAATCCAAAAGCCCCTGCTTTTCCTCTATGAGGGCACAGAGCTCCTGCAGGCGCTGGTAGTCATTCTGCACACTATCCTGTGCCATTTCTGCCTTGATCTGTTCCAGCTCCTCCTCCAGCGTATGAATGAGCGTTTCGGCTTCGGCGTATTCCTTACGGCGGCGGGCGTCCTCCCGACGCTGCTCTTTGCCACGGTTATACTGTTTTTTTTGCTCGCTTTCGGTCTTTGGCTGCGGGGCGGCGGCCCTTTCCGGGCCCTGCTCCGCTTTGGCTTTCAGATAAGCCCCGTAACCACCCTTATACTGGTGCAGAGCCCCCTGTTCTATCGCGAAAATGCGGTTTGGCACGCGGTCCAGCAGGTAGCGGTCATGGGATACGATGATCAGTGTTCCCTCGTACTCCGCTAGGGCCTGCTGCAAAACCTCCTTAGAAGGCAAATCCAGATGGTTGGTAGGTTCATCCAGCACCAGCACATTACTGTCCGCTAGACAGATGATAGCGAGCTTCAGGCGGGCACGCTCTCCGCCGGAAAGCTGTCCCACCAGCCGGTGGGCGTCCTCCCCGGTAAGTCCCATGGCCCCCAGGGCTGTACGCAAAGGTGTTTCATATAGACGGGGGTAGGCCTTCCACATGGTATCCAGTACGGTCAGTGATTGATCCAGATGGTCGCTTCCCTGATCGTAGTAACTGCGCTTAACGCCCCGTCCCCAGGTGATGCGGCCCTTTATGGGCGGCTGCGCTGAAAGGAGGGTACGCAGAAGCGTTGTTTTGCCGCTGCCGTTGGGACCGATGATAGCCACCTTATCCCCCCGCTGGATATTGAATTCCGCACTGGAAAGAAGGACGCGTTCCCGCTCTCCGCTGCCAACCGCAATGGTAAGCCCCTCAACATCCAGCACATCCTTGACCGGCTCGGTCTCAAACTCCAGATGGATCTTTGGGGGCTTCAGGCGGCGGTGGGGCTTTTCAATAGGCTCCAGCCGTTCCAGCATCTTCTGGCGGGACTGTGCCATCTTGGTGGTGGAAGCACGCACCAAATTACGGGCCACATAGTCCTCCAGCTTGGCGCGCTCCGCCTGCTGCTGCTCGTACAGCTTCTTTTGGCGGGTATCCTGCTCCTCCCGCTGGCGAGTGTAGGCGGTGTAGTTGCCCTTGTATTCCCACAGGGTACCGTCCTCCAGCTCCCATATTTTGTTGCAGAGTTTATCAAGGAAGTAGCGGTCGTGTGAAACTACCAGCAGCGCTCCCTTGTAGCTGGCCAGGTAATCCTCCAACCAGCTCAGTGTGGCAAAATCAAGATGGTTGGTCGGCTCATCTAGAATAAGCAAGCTGGGGGCCTCCAGCAGAAGCTTTGCAATTGCAAGACGGGTCTGTTCCCCACCGGAGAGCTTGTCCACACATTTATCAAAGCCATGCTCCGCAAAGCCCATACCGGTCAACACCGTCTTGATCTTCACCTCAATTTGGTAGCCGTCCCGCGCCAGGAAAGCATCCTCTGTGCGCCGATACTCCTCTGCCAGGGCCGGAGTATTTTCCTGCGCCATTCGCTCCTGCAGCTCCTTCATGCGGTGCTCCAGGGCATACACATCGGCAAAGACTGACTGCATCTCCTGCCAAATGGTCCCCTCAAAGGAAAGCCCGCAGTTCTGCTTTTGATAGCCAATGGAAAGATCCGCTCCGCGGGCAATTTTCCCAGAACCGTCATCCGGTTCCAGTTCCCCACAGATGACCCGCAGAAGGGTAGTCTTGCCGGTGCCATTGGGGCCCACCAGGCCAATACGGTCGTGGTCCTCTATCTTGGCGGTGACATCGGAAAAAATAACCTCGCTGCCAAAGCTCCTACTAACATTCTGCAAAGAGATCTGCACCATGATCCCCCCCTTTCTGCTGTGACAACCATGATATTATAGCACAGAAGCTGCCGAATAGAAAGCCTTTTTGCGCCGGGTGGTTCCCAAGCAGGCTGCGGGATGGTATAATAAAAAAAGAATCGGCCACCGAAAAGGAGAACGCCATGTTTAAGAAGAATGACATCATCCCACTTACCATAGAATCCATCACCAATGAGGGCAGCGGCATCGGGCACACTGATGGCATCGCGGTCTTTGTGCCAATGACCGCTGCCGGAGATGAACTGAGAGTGCGAATCGTAAAGGTGCAGAAAAGCTACTGCTATGGCATCATCGAAGAGGTCATCACCCCTTCCCCGGATCGTGTTCCGGTTGACTGCCCCAGCTATAAGCGCTGCGGCGGATGTAGCCTGCGGCACATCACCTACGAAGCGGAGCTGCGGGAAAAGCAGCGCTGGGTACAGGATGCCATGCGGCGCATCGGCGGCTTTACAATGGAGCCTTTGCCTATTCTGCCCTCCCCCAGCCACACATGCTACCGCAATAAGGCTCAGTTTCCCTTTGGGCAGGGCGATACCGGCAGCTATACCGGATTTTTTGCGCCGCGCAGCCATACTGTCATTCCCTGCCGGGATTGTCCCCTGCAGCCGGTGGTTTTCAGCGAGATCGCCGCATGGGTATGTCATTATGCCGATGCACATAATCTTACCATCTACGATGAGCAAACCGGGAAAGGCCTGCTGCGGCATCTTTATCTGCGTCAGGCGGCCGCCGATGGCAGCATTATGCTTTGCCTTGTCATCAATGGCAATAAAATGCCCCATGCCGGGGACTTCGCCCGGGAAGCGCGGCAACAGTTCCCTGCCATCTCCACCATACTGCTAAACCATAACACCCGCCGGGATAATGTGATTCTTGGTCAGCAAGAAACAGTGCTGGCAGGGCCAGGCACTTTACAGGATATTTTATGCGGTGTTTCTGTTTCGCTTTCTCCGCACAGCTTTTATCAGGTAAATCACGATGCCGCAGAACAGCTGTACCGGGAAGCCGCCCAACTGGCCGCCCTGCAGCCGAATGAAACTCTTCTCGATCTTTACTGCGGGGCAGGTACCATCGGGCTTTCCATGGTGCAGCCGGGGCAGAAGCTCATCGGTGTTGAGGTAGTACACAGTGCCGTGGAAAATGCTCGCCAAAATGCCGCCCGCGCCGGTGTAACTGATGCGGAATTTCTGTGCGCCGATGCGGGCAAGGCTTCGCAGATTTTAGCGGAACGCGGCCTGCGCCCTGATGTCATCGTGCTGGACCCACCCCGCAAGGGCTGCGATAACGATACCCTGCAAGCGGTAGTGCGCATGGCGCCCAGCCGCATCATCATGGTAAGCTGTAATCCCGCCACCATGGCACGGGATGCCGCCATCCTCCGGGAGATGGGCTACGATCTGCAGTGTTACCGCCCGGTAGATCTTTTCCCAAGGACAGCGCATTGTGAGACGGTTGGCCTATTCACAAAACAATGATATAGCAAGACCGGCCAGGATTCCGTTGGAACCCCGGCCGGTCTTTTTATTGCATTCTCACTGGAATACTGATCTCGGTGATAAACTTTTGCAGATCGTTGGTCAGCCCATAATCAATCATTGTAATTTCCCGGGAAAAACCAGCCACCTCCATTTGATGCGCCGCAATGTAGGCGGTCAGCTTCTCATATTGCTCCGGTGCCTGGGCATGGCTGCCCCGGAAGCGAATCCGAACACACAATGCCTGCGGCAGCTGCTGCACCTCCCCATTATAGTTGTCCTCCTCATCCAGCACCAAAAAGACACGGTCGCAGGGGGAATATTTCCCCTACTGCAAGTGTTCCCTCGAAAGGCCGATTCCTACTTTTTCCAGGAAAACCGCCGCCCACAGCCCGTCCAATGCTGACTGTTGCCCCCATCGCAAGCCCAACGATCATGACCGTAAGCATGTGCATCACCTGCGAACCAATGGACACCGCGGTGGTACTGGCAACACCCTCATACTGGCCGATAATAAAAAGATCAGCCAAGCCATACAGGGTCTGCAAAAAATAAGAAAGCAGATACGGCAGCGAAAAAGCTATTATATTTTTGAATACGCTGCCGGTGGTCAGGTTCTTTTCCATATTCGTTCATCCCTTTACTTTTGCTATATCTCATTATAAACTCTACATCTATTGTAGAGTCAATAGCGAATAACAAAAAAGCACCGGTTTTTCCGGTGCTCATCTTTACCGGATGCGTACCAGCAGAACCGTCTCTTCCCCACGGGAAGCCCGGATATCCAGCCCATCCTCCGTCTCTTTGCGGCGGAAGCTCAGCACATCTCCTTCGTAGCAGGAGGCCCGGAAGATGACATCCATCCGCCGAATGGGCAGAGCCTTGCGCTCCTCGTTGGAAAGACTGCCCATGATCATCCGCACATAGGCGGTGTTATTCATGTGGCCGCCCACATCAATATCTGTGGAGCGCACCTGGTATTCGGCATAGGGTGCTATCCCTTCAAAATGATCCGCAATCCGGGCAAAAGGCTCTGGTGCCGCTGTCCCATTTTCAAAACGCAGCTCCGCCGGATAAATTCCCTCCAGCGGCACCAGCTTGTGCGTCGCGGTATTGATGACAGCCCATTCTGTTTTGCCGGTCAGGACCGTATCCTCTCCGCAGCGCATAATGTAGCTGCGGTTACCGCGCATCTTATCCGGCTGCTCCGGCCAGGTTTCCAGTGTTACATTCTGCAGCATCCGTGGCCGCCGGATAAAATTCACCTGTGTCTTTACTGTCAGCCAAAAAAGATCCTTTTGGGCCATCGCGCCCAGTCCCACGCCGATCTGCTCCGCGTGGAAGGAAGCGATATCCATAAACAGCCCAAAGGCCTCAGCGTGGCTCAGCTTCCCGCTGGCATCGCAGATGCTGGGGCCGATCTGCCGCCGCATCTCATACTTTTCCATCATCGCTGTCATCCTTTCCGGGTTCCTTGTAAAATTCACCGCAATCTGATATATTAGGGGGGGCTTGGTGCTATAATGACATTGTACCACAGTCCGTGGATTTTTCCTACCGTCAAATCCATCATTCTGTACAAAAGGAGCCGATAAAATGTGTACCGCTGCCACCTATCAAACCCGTGATTTTTATTTTGGCCGTACTTTGGATTATGAATTTTCCTACCCCAGCGAAGTAATCATTACGCCCCGCCGCTTTCCGCTTTCTTTCCGCCATACCGGCAGCATGAACGAACACTACGCCATCATCGGCATGGCGTATGTAGCCAATGGTTACCCCCTCTACTATGATGCCATCAATGAGAAAGGTCTTGGCATGGCCGGGCTCAATTTTGTTGGCAATGCCGCCTATGCCGCCCCCTGCGAGGGAAAGGAAAATATCGCTCAGTTTGAATTCATCCCCTGGATTTTGGCCCATTGCGCCGATCTGCGGGAAGCCCGCGCCGCCCTGACCGGCATGAATCTGACCGGCACCCCCTTCAGTGAGACTCTGCCGCCCGCTTCCCTGCACTGGCTCATCGCCGATGCCTCCGGCGCCATTGTGGTGGAGAGCATTGCGGATGGGCTGCACATTTACGATGATCCCGTCGGCATCCTCACCAATAATCCCCCTTTCCCACAGCAGATGGCCATTTTGAACCGCTACCGTGGCCTTTCTCCCCGCCAGCCACAGAATACCTTTGCCCCCGGGGTGGAGCTGCCCTGCTACAGCCGTGGCATGGGTGCCAAAGGCCTGCCAGGCGATCTGTCCTCCGATTCCCGTTTTGTACGGGCCGCTTTCACTCGCATGAACTCGGTAAGCGGCGAGGATGAGACAGAAAGTGTCAGTCAGTTCTTCCACATCCTTGGCAGCGTGGAGCAGGTACGCGGCTGCTGTGAGGTGGCCCCCAGCCAGTATGAGATCACTATTTATACCTCCTGCTGCAATGCCACCAGCGGCATCTACTACTACACCACCTACGGCAACCCGCAGATTACCGCCGTAGATATGCACCGCACCGATTTGCAGGGCAGCACCCTCACCCATTATCCTCTGCTCCCACTGGAAATCAAACAGCAAAACTGAATCAAGACAGCCGGCACACTGCCTCATTAGGGCAATGTACCGGCTTTCTCTTTCTTCGTCATTCTTTTATCACAATGGGCAAGCGGCTTCCCATACGGCTCAGCAGCTCATTGCTGATGCTTCCTGCTTGCTCTGCAATACGAGGGGCAGAAATCCGGCTGTCTTTCCTGTTATCGACCAGCGTAGCAATATCTCCGACAGCAACCCCAGGTGCATCGGTAATATCCACCGCAAGCTGGTCCATACAGATGCGCCCAACAATTGGAGCTGTAAATTCTCCGATCCGCACATACGCTCTCCCATCGGATAAACTCCTCGGCAGGCCATCGGCATAGCCAATCGGCAGATTCGCGATCCGGCTGTCCCGTTTGGTTTGGAAGGCTTGTCCATAGCCGGTATACTCCCCTTTGGGTACATCTCTTATCAATGCCACTCTTGCCTTTAGGGCAAGCACCGTCCGCAGATCCAGCTGCAAGGCGGTTTGCTCCTCCGGCGCACTGTCAACCCCATATAGAGTGCCCCACCCGTACATAGTCACATCGCAATTCAGGATAATTCAGCAGCACATAGCTGCTTTAGATGTGCATATTGTTTCAGCTTTTTCGCCCGGTGGATATCGGTATATCCCAAAATGAGGGTCATCCCCCGGATCCCATGGCGCCGCAGGCGGATCCCCTCCTCGATCGTTGCGACCGCGAATGCCTTTACGCCGTTTTTCTCCAGATGCGTCGAAATCTCATAATCCCCGTGGCCGTAGGCATTGGCCTTCACCACGGCCATCAGCTCACTGCCCTGCGGCATAGCCGCCTGCAATATGGCGGCATTGTAGGCAAGGCTCGCCAGATCCAGCTCAATATAGGCACGCTCTGTTTCTGCAAGGTGTTTTTGCTTTACAGCAAAGCGCCACCACAGCGCAGCCACCGCAAAGCCAAATAAAAATGATATCACGCACACTGCCACAAAATAAACCAGATTGCTCTTCACCAGCAGCGCTTCCAGATGTGTTATCTTCGCCGCAGCCCGCACCGTCACTATCACCATGGGGTGCACAAGATAGATGACCCGTGCGGCGGTGCGCAGTCCGCGTACCTCTCTTCCTCTAAAACGCAATAGCCCCCGGAAAAGGAACACCATACAGATCGGAAGCATTAGGCACATACTGTCATGCCTGGGAATTACATATTGGTGCAGCAGCATACCATCGGTAAGCATCAGTACAAAGCTGCCGGCAAACTCGGCCCAGTTCCACCACTTTGTTAGCCGGGGCTTTTGTTCGGCCATATACCCGCCGAGCATTAAGAAGATGGGCGCAAAGAAGATACCATTTCTGGTATAATCAAAGAGCTGGAACAGCAGATCATAAAATTTCTTAACCACTGGCAGTCTTCCCACTATGCCATAGTAGCTATCCCCGAATAACCCAACCAGGTACAAGACCGCGGCCACCGCCAACCCTTTGGGATAATCAAGCTTTTCCACCAGCCGCCAGACAATCGCCAGTCCCAGCATAGCCGCCGGGAGATGCCACAGATGATATACCGTCCCATCAAATACAAGACCCCTCAGTAAGTTTGGCAACAAATTGGGCCGGTTAAAGTAATCTTGATAGATATTAAGCGGAAGATACAGCAGAACGGCCGCCGCATAGATAAAACCGATCTTTTTCAGGTGCTTCTTCCGTCCCCCATTATCACGGTGATACCGGGAAATCGTAAAAAGGCCTGTCGCCATAAAGTAAAACGGAACTGCCACCCGGGCCACGATCCGTGTTAGGAGATCCCCCACCACACTAACTCCGGCCAATGGTGAGGTGTGGCAGGTAATGACCAAAACCGCCGCGGCCAGGCGCATTCCATCAATGCCGGTATTCTTTTCCGTTCCATACTGTCCGTCCCTCGCTTTTCTGTCTGTAAAAATAAAATCTCCTGCTTTTGTGTACCTTCATGGTATCAAAAACAGGAGTTTTATTTATTTGTTCCTCCGCACGGGTTTCCTCTTTTTCTCCGTGCAAATTCTTACAATTTTCCTACGAAAGCGGCAGCTTCACCGTAAATTCAATCATATCCTTCGCGCTCCTTGCCTCTATCGCACCGCCGTGCAGCTTCACTATCTGCCGGGCAATGGCCAGGCCCAGCCCAACACCGCCGCTGCTGCTCCTTGCAGCATCCAGCCGGTAGAACTGCTCAAAGATACGGGCAAGCTTCTCCTCTGGTATTGGTATCGCCGTGGTTCCTAAAGCAGGTCACCGCGTTACTTCCCCGCACCTCCGCCGTTATGGCAATTTCGGTGTCTGGGTAGCTATAAAGCACAGCATTACGCAGCAGGTTATCAAAAACCCGCTGGATCTTATGGCCGCAAAAAACAATAAAGCAGTCGGCTCCCCCAGCACCAACATCCATAATAGAAAAACCGGCCGACACCCCCTTTGCAAGGCACCAGCCGGTCTATAATGATATCTTTTACGGAATCTCACTGTTTTTATGAACTCCCGTCACCGAGAAAATAACCCATTTCGCGATATTCACCGCGTGGTCGCCGATCCGTTCAAAGTACTTGGCGATCATCAAAAAATCCAGGGTCTGCTCCCCGCCGGCCGGGTTTTCCGCTATCTGCGCTATCAGCTCCTTTTTCACCTTCGCAAAGTAGTCATCCACTATATCATCCTCCGCGATGACCAGCTTTGCCAGCTCGGTATCCCGCCGCACATAGGCATCCACGCTTTCGGTCACCATCTTAATGGTGTCCTTGGCCATCTCCCGCAACAGGGTGCTGTTGGCGCACTCACAGTCCATATAGGTAATGATCTCCGCGATATCCTCCGCCTGGTCGCCAATGCGTTCCATGTCGGTGATCATCTTTAACGCGGCGGAGATCTGCCGCAGGTCCCGCGCAACTGGCTGCTGCTGGAGCAGTAATTTCAGACATAGACTCTCAATATCGCGCTCCTTCTGGTCGATCTCGGCATCCAGTGGCGCCACACGCGCGGCCAGCGCTTTGTCGCCGTCGGTTAGGGCCTTGGCGGAAAGCGCAATGACCTCCTCGCACAGGGCGCCCATTTCGGTCAGTTCCCGGCTCAATTGGGCCAGCTGTTCATCAAAGTGACTTCTCATTATCCGAACCTCCCCGTGATGTAATCCTCGGTCTTCTTCTCCTTGGGCTGAGAGAACAGCTGCTCGGTATTGCTGTATTCGATCAGCTCGCCCAGCAGGAAGAAAGCCGTCTGATCCGAAATACGGACCGCCTGCTGCATATTATGGGTCACGATAACGATGGTGTACTTCTCCTTCAGCTCCATCGCCAGCTCCTCTATCTTGGAGGTGGAAATGGGATCCAGCGCACTGGTCGGCTCATCCATCAGCAGCACATTCGGTTCCACCGCCAGCGCCCGCGCAATGCACAGCCGCTGCTGCTGACCGCCGGAAAGTCCCAGGGCATTCTTCCGCAGGCGGTCTTTTACCTCGTCCCATATGGCGGCATCCCGCAGCGAGCGCTCCACGATCTCATCCAGCTCCGCTTTCTTGCGGATGCCATGTGTCTTGGGGCCGTAGGCCACATTATCGTATATGCTCATCGGAAAAGGATTCGGCTTCTGGAACACCATGCCGATCTGCCGCCGCAGCTCGCTTACCTCTACCTCAGGCGCATGGATATCCTGCCCCAGGTAGCATACACTACCTGTAATGCGCACGCCCTTTACAAGGTCGTTCATGCGGTTCAGCGTTTTTAATAGGGTGGATTTTCCGCAGCCGGAGGGCCCAATAAAGGCCGTAATACTCTTTTCCGGTATCTCCATATTGATATGGTGCAGCGCCTGATGGTTCCCATACCACAGGTTCAAGTCCTGCACGCTTATGATATCACTCATTGTTCTTCTCCTTTCCAAAGCGCTTTGTCACCACTCCGGCCGCGATATTCAGCAACAGCGTCATCGCCATCAAAATCGAGGCAATGGCAAAGGCCACCCCAAATTCGCCGTCCTCCTTGGCATAGAAATACAGCGCCACGGTTAAGGTCGCACCGGGTTTTGTAATTGCGGTAAAGAAATCATTCAGCACATGTCCAAACCCGGCCGTGAAAAGCAGCGCCGCCGATTCTCCCAAAATGCGCCCGACCGAAAGAATACACCCGGTGATAACACCATCCACACAGCCCGGCAGCACTACGGTACGGATCACCCGCCACTTGCCTGCCCCCAGGCCGAAAGCGCCCTCCCGGTAGCTCTGGGGCACCGTTTTCAAGCTCTCCTGCGTGGTGCGCATCACCGTGGGAAGATTCATAATAACAAGGGTCAAGGCCCCCGCGATAAGGGAGGTCTGCATCCCGAAGAACTCGCAGAAAAACAGCATTCCCACCAGCCCGTAGATAATGGACGGGATCCCTGAAAGCGTTTCAGCCGCGTATTCTATCACCGCCACTATGCGGCTCCCCGCGGCATATTCGGTCAGGTAGATTGCCGCCCCGACACCCAGCGGCACCACGATGAGAATGGTCGCCAGCACGATATACAGGGTATTCAGAATATCCGGCCAAATACCAATAGTCCCGCTCAGGTAGCTGGGCGCGGTGGAAAGCAGCTGCCAGCTCAAGTTGGGCAAACCTTTACTCAGTACATAAATAATCAAAAATAGCACCAGCGCCGCCGTCATGCCCGCTGCTATCCCCATCAGGATCTTCATGGTCGTGGCATAGGTGCGCCGCTTACCGCTTAGTCGTTGCTTCATTCTGTCAGCCCTCCTTGTTCCGCTTCAGCAGCAGGTTCAGCCCGGCATTGATAAGCATGATAAACAGGAACAACACCAGCGCTATGGAAAAGAGCGCCTGCTGCTGCAAGCCGGAGGAATAGGACATCTCGCTGGCCACTGCCGTGGTCAAAAAGCGCACGCTCTCAAATAGACTCGGCATCCGGCTAGTCGCGTTGCCGGAAACCATCATCACCGCCATCGCTTCACCAATGGCCCGTCCCACGCCCAGCACCACAGCAGCCGCTATGCCGCTTTTGGCCGCCGGTACCGATACACGGAAATATGTTTCTATGGGTGTCGCCCCCAGCGCCAGGGAGGCATCCTCATATTCCGCGGGCACTGCCTCCAGCGCCGTGACAGTAACCTTGATGATGGATGGCAGTATCATAATCGCCAACACAATGATTGCCGCCAGAAGACTCGCACCATCCGGCACATGGAATACCTTCCGGATGCCCGGCACCAGTACCATCATACCCACCAGACCGTACACCACCGAAGGGATCCCCGCCAGCAAGCTCACCGCCGATTGCATCATGCTTTTCACCTTGGGCGGGGCCAGCTTGGCCAGGTACACCGCTGTCAAAAAGCCCACCGGCACCCCCAGCAGGATCGCCCCCGCTGTGCCGTATACGCTGGTCAGGATAAACGGCAGAATGCCGAATTTGGGTTCCGCCGCGGTGGAAGCCCACACCTTCCCAAATAAAAAGTTCCATAGCCCGATCTCCCGGATCGCCGGGATGCCGGAAATCACCAGGTACCCGCTGATCAGCAGCACGCATCCCACTGTAATAAGCCCCAGCAGGAAGAAGATCACATGGACTATAAACTCGCCGGTTTTCTTCATTGTTTCCTCCACGGAAAAGGACGGCCGCTATTGCCGCCGTCCTTCTCCATAAACACTTTAGTTGGCGGCTACCGCCCCGGCAGCGGAGATCAGACTCGCTGCCTCGGAAGAAGTGATGTACTCAAAGAATTTCTGTGCGCACTCGCTTAGGGCCCTGCCCTCTACGGTCACCAGTACAAAGGGGCGCTGGATGGCGTAGCTGCCGTCCTTTACACTATCCTCGGTAGGTACTATACCGCCAATGGAAAGGGCCTTCACGGTGTCCTTAATGGAAGCTAGAGAAGCATAGCCGATGGCATCGGGGTTCTGGGCCACAGTGGTGATAACATCGCCGGTGGAGGTCAGTTCCTGACGATACTGGCAAGCATCGGAGGTGCCGGTGATGGTCTCAAAGCCGTCACGGGTGCCACTGCCGGCCTCGCGGCCGATGAGAACGATCTCGGCGTCATTGCCACCAAGGTCCTTCCAGTTGGTGATCCTGCCGGTGTAGATATCGGCGATCTGCTCCAGGGTCAGGTCGCTTACGGGGTTCTCCGGGTTTACAATAATGGCGATGCCATCATAGGCCAGAACGGTCTCCTTCAGGCCGGCCTCCTTTTCCTCCGCCTTCAGCGCCCGGCTGGAAAGACCGATATCACAGCGGCCTTCCTGTACGGCCTTGATGCCGGAGCCGGAACCGGTGGGATTGTAGGTAAATGTGATACCCTTGTTTTCATTCATAAAGGCTTCGCCCAATGTATTGATGACCTTCTGCATCGAGGTAGAGCCATCAGTGGCAACCGAGCCGGTCAGCCCGGAGGGCTGAGGATCGGGCTGAGGATCATTGTTCTGTCCGCAGCCGGTCAGCAGCAGGGCGGCGGCACAGGCGATCGCCATAAGAATTGCAATGTACTTTTTCATAGTCGTGTTTCCTTTCTTTTTTTTCATGTTCTTTATTTCCTTCAGCGTCTTCATCTTACTGCCGCTGTGTAAAAAGCAAAACGCCGCATATGTAAAAAGAAAATCAAATCCACCCTAATGAAAAAACTCCCCGGAGCATCTCTGCTCCGGGGAATCATCGACTATGGGCTATACCTCGCCCTTTTTATCCGCTACGATGTTATTGATCCAAATCCCCTTCTTCACCATCACGGTGCCGATGATGCACTTGATGATTTCCAGGCTTTGGCAGCAGGCATACAGCAGCAGAATGGGCATGGCCGTATACCGGCTAAGCACATAAGCCACCGGAATATTGATCAGCCACACAAAAGCGCTGTCGAACAGGAAGGTGACCATCGTTTTGCCGCCGGCCCGCAGGGTAAAGTACAGGGCATTGGTCATGGCGGTAAAGGGCATCAGGCAGGCGCCGATGCGGATGAAATTGGTGGCCAGATGCCGGACGGTGTCGGTGGTGCGGTAGATCAGCGGGAAGTAGGTCCCCACAAAGGCCATCAGCAGCCCCACGCCAATAGAAATTGCCACCGAAAAGGCTGTCGTCTGCCGGGCTGTCACCTTTGCCTTCTCAAAGTCCCCGGCACCCAGCTCCTGCCCCACCATAATGCTGATGGCACTGCCCAGCGCCAGGTAAACGCAGGCAAACAGGTTCCATATGGTGCTGCTTATGTTGGTGGCCGCTACCACATCCAGGCTCCGCAGGGAGTAGCACTGATTCAGCATGGCCATACCGGCGGCCCACAGGCCCTCATTCACCAGCAGGGGGGTCCCTCTCCGCAGAATATCCCGGAACAGGCGGCCGGGAATATGCAGCGAACGGTACAGCCCGGTAATATACGGGAACCGCACGGCGTGCCGGTGGGCCCAGCTTACTACTATGGCCAGTTCCACAAAGCGGGAAAGCACGGTAGCAATGGCAGCACCCACTACCCCCATGCGCGGGGCCCCAAAGTGGCCAAAAATCAAGATATAGTTGAAGGTAAGGTTGACCAGCACCGCCACAATGCCCGCTTTCATAGGCAGCAGGGTTTCCCCAGTTTCTCGCAGCGTGCCCGCGTAGGCCTGCGTAATGGCATAGGGCAGCATCCCGATGTACATCACCTTGATGTACTGCAAGCCATAGCGCAGGGAGGCTTCGGCATCTTCCACGGCGCCCTCGCCTTTCAGGTAGAGATTGATGAGCTGGGGGCCGAAGGCGGTAAAGATACCGATGCAGGCTGCGGCCAAAACCAGGCAGATCATGAGCTTAAAGCGGAGGGTATGGCGGACACCGTCCATATCCCGGTTGCCAAAAAACTGCGCACCGAAAATGCCGGCACCGGCTATGGCGCCGAAAACCAGCATATTAAAAACAAACAGCAGCTGATTGGCGATGGCTACACCGGACATTTCCACAGTGCCTACCCGGCCGATCATAACATTATCCAGTAGGCTTACAAAATTTGTAATTGCATTCTGCACCATGATCGGCACACTGATAGCCAGCACCCGATGGTAGAACTCCCGGCTCCCAAAGAGCTTATTTCGCATAATTTCCTCCTCTTTTTTTTGCAAGTATGTTCTATCGTACAAATTTTTCGGGAAATGTCAAGCCCTTTTCTGAAAAAAATTTTTGACAGAATGATCCCCCGCCTTTCCCAAGGGAAAAACGGGGGTGGGATTTTTTTCCGGCTGTGATGAAAAAACCAACCATGTCTTAGGCGCGCTAAGCGCATACAGCCCATGCACAACCGTGTGACCCTATATTATGCGCACACACGCACGCGTATGTAGCGCGCGTACGCGTATAGATAGGAAAAAACTTAAACAAGGTTATCGGCCCGGTCCGGTTCCAGTGCCGCAGGCTGTTTGGGGTGGGCCTTGATGTACTGCGTCCACTTGATGTAGCCGTAGGTGGTATTGGTGAGGTAGCCCGCCTTGAGCACCAGCAGCACCCACTGGCCGGAGATGATATTGATGGCAGCCTCCAGCAGAGCGCAGATATACCAGGCGATCCACTGTTCACGGTAACGCAGCAGGATGAACACACCATTGGCGATGCCGACCGCACTGGCGCAGGCATCCAGGTAGCAGACGATGGTTTCCAGTGTAGGCGTGGAGGAAAGCAGGCCCTCGATCTCCAGCGTGGTGAGGAAATAGCCTACCACCACCGTCCACAGAACAATGCCGGTGAGTACAAGAACCTCCTGCTTTCCCGTCAGGCGGCGGACCTCGGTGAGTTCTTCCTGCTCCCGGTCCTTGTGACGGTTCCAATTGATAAAGCTGATGATATCAATGGGGATCCAGAAGAACAGCGTGGTGGCCATAGTGGCGAAGCGGTAGGAAAGCACCACGCAGATAAGGATCTCGGTGATCTCCACGCCCAGTGAAACAATGAAATTCCACTTGCTCTGCTTGGAAATGAGCAGCTCACAGGTAATATTGAGGAAAATATCCAGCAAATACAGCGCCATGATGACCTTGCCGTTGACACCGCCGAAGTCCTCCTCCGGGAAGATGATAGCGAACACAAAGGCCAGCACCGTGATGCTGATGAACCAAATCTTTTCGTAGGTGGTAAAGTAGTTCCAAAGGTTTTTCAGTTTTTGTTTCATAGTTTCTCCTCCATTATGCTTCCGGCAGGGTGATCAGACCGGCATCACACATTTTTTGCAGCGACATAAGAATGCCCAATTTGGCATGTGCCCAGGTAAGGCCGCCCTGATAATAGATGGCATACGGCTCACGGATGGGACCATCGGCGGAAAGTTCGATGGAGGAACCCTGCACAAAGGCGCCGGCAGCCATGATGACTTCGGAATCGTAGCCGGGCATGGGGTACGGCTCCGGGGTGACATAGCTATCCACCGGGGCGGCGCTCTGCACGCCCTTACAGAAGGCAACCATGGCCTCCTTGCTGCGCAGCTCGATGGCCTGAATGATATCGTGACGAGTCTCGGCGGAGGAAGGCACGCAGCGGTAGCCAAGTTTTTCGTACACACCAGCGGCGAAGATCGCTCCCTTTACCGCGGAGGCGGTGACGGTGGGCGCCAGGAAGAAGCCCTGGAAGAAGGACTGCATCAGTCCAAGGGTGGCGCCCAGCTCCGCGCCCAGGCCGGGGGCAGTCAGGCGGTAGGCGCACTGATCGACGCACTCCTGGGTGCCGCAGATATAGCCGCCGGTGGGAGCCAGGCCGCCGCCGGGATTTTTGATGAGGGAACCGACGATCATATCGGCGCCGACATCGCTGGGTTCGATGATCTCGGTGAACTCGCCGTAGCAGTTATCCACCATGCAGATGACGCCGGGCTTGAGTTCCTTGACAAAGCGGATCAGCTCGCCGATCTGCTGGACCGAGAAGGTGGGGCGGGTGGCATAGCCCTTGGAGCGCTGGATGGTGACCAGCTTGGTTTTTTCGTTGATTGATTTACGGATATTTTCATAATCGAAGGTGCCATCCGGCAGCAGTTCGGTCTCCCGGTAGGTGATGCCGAACTCGGCCAGTGAGCCCTTGCAGGGGCGGATGCCGATGACTTCCTCGAGAGTATCGTAGGGACGGCCGACCGGAGAGTAAAGCTCATCGCCGGGGCGGAGATTGGCGGCCAGCGCCAACGCCAGCGCATGGGTGCCGCAGGTGATCTGCGGGCGAACCAATGCGGCTTCGGTGTGGAAGGTATCGGCATAGACTTTTTCCAACGCTTCACGGCCGATATCATTATAGCCATAGCCGGTGGAGGTCGCAAAGCACTCCGCGCTGACACGGTTTTTCTGCATGGCGGCCACGACCTTGGCCTGGTTGTATTCCGCGATGGCATCGATCGCGGCAAAGCGGGGCTTGAGCTTCTCTTCCGCAGAGCAGCAAAACGCCAGCACCGCACTGCTGATGCCCATTTCATGATAAATCTTCTGTGTATCCATTGTTGTTACTCCTTATTCTCTTTCATCCTTTTGGGGCGAATTGACTTTGCCTAGTATCTCCATGGCGACATGATTCAGCACCTCGGCCCGGGCCAGAACAATGCCGTTTTCCTCATCGCCCAACACCAGCAGGCTATCCCCGGGGCTGAGTCCAAAAACCTGCCGGGCTTCCTTGGGGATCACGATCTGGCCTTTATCGCCGATTTTGACCGTGCCAAACACATGCTTGCCCTTTGGCATACCGCTGAGAATGTGCTTTCCCTTTGGCATAGCGGCGCTCCTTTCTTCCCACTTTTCTCACTTTTCTTACTTTGGCATACCTGTTTATTATAATCACTATCTGGCAAAAGTCAACCGTATTTGCAAAAGAAAACAGGCGAAACACCTGGTTTCGCCTGAAATTCTTGTGGGTAAAGGTTATTCGCTTTCCACTACGCTTTCGATGGTCTGCCGCAGTTCCTCTATCCCCTTTCCGTTCATGGAGGACACCGGGAACAGCGTGACCTGATCGCCGCAGGGGATCTCGGTACGGATCTCCTCCAGCCGGGTCCGAAGCTGATTATTGGTCAGCTTATCGGTCTTGGTAAGCACCACCGCAAAGGGCAGTTCGCTATCAATGAGGAAATCCAGCATGGTGAGGTCATCAGCGCTGGGGGCATGGCGGATATCCAAAAGGGACAAGACCAGCCGAATGTCCCGGTCCTGATGAAAGTAACCCTCGATGAGGCCGGACCAGCGGCGGCGCTCGCTATCGCTGACCTTGGCATAACCGTAGCCGGGCAGATCTGCAAAGCGGGCAACATCGCCACAGCGGAAAAAGTTGATGGTGGCGGTTTTGCCGGGGGTGGCGCTGACACGTGCCAGCTGCTTTTGGTTGAAGATCTTATTGATAAGGGAGGACTTGCCCACATTGCTGCGCCCCGCAAAGACGACCTCCGGCAGGGTGCTTTGCGGCAGCTGGTTGGCCAGGCCACAGCTCATCTCAAATTTCACCAGATGAAAATTCATGTTGGTGTCCTCCCATTTCTTTTTCTCAACGGCACAGCACCGCCGAGGATGCTTCCTTGTGCTCGGCGGCCGCGGCATGATAGCCGCGCTTTTTGACACTGCCGGGCAGCTGTACCAGTGCCTGTTCCAGCACCTCTTCCATGGTGTGGACCGGTACAAAATGAATGGCTTTTTTGACGACATCATCAATTTCGGCAAGGTCCGGTTCATTGGCGGCCGGGATAATGACGGTCTTGATGCCGTTTTTGTAGGCTGCCATGCTCTTTTCCCGCAGGCCGCCGATGGCCAGTACCCGGCCCCGCAGCGTGATCTCGCCGGTCATAGCGACATCGTGCCGAACGGGGATATTGCCCAGTGCCGAAATGAGCGCCGTGCAGGTGGTGATACCGGCGGAGGGGCCATCCTTGGGGACCGCGCCCTCCGGGAAATGGATGTGGATATCCTTATCCTTGTAGAAGGTGTTTTCGATCTCGTAATGCTCTGCGACAGAACGGATGTAGGTGATGGCAGCCGTTACCGATTCCTTCATCACATTGCCCAGCGAGCCGGTGGTGATGGTTTTGCCGGTACCGGGGACGACCGCGGTTTCCACCTGGAGGAGCTCGCCGCCCACGGCAGTCCAGGCCAACCCATTGACAAGGCCGATGCTGTCCTCCTTGGGGACGATATCCTCGGTGATGTAGCGGGGGCCCAGGTAATCGGGCAGGTCAGCGGCCTTAATGGTAACCTTTTCGGTGGCTTCGCCGGATACCACCTTGGCAGCGACCTTGCGGCAAAGGGCGGCCAGACGGCGCTCCAGGGTACGCACACCGGCTTCCCGGGTATAGTGATCGATGATATCATAGATGGCGCCATCGGTCACGGCAATCTGCCCGACGGAAAGGCCGTGGCGTTCCCGCTGCTTGGGCAGCAAATGGCGTTTGGCGATTTGGAACTTTTCTTCCCGGGTGTAGCTTGGCAGCTCGATGACCTCCATGCGGTCCAGCAGGGCGGGCGGAATGGCACTGCGGTCATTGGCCGTGGCGATGAAGAACACATGGGAAAGGTCGAACGGCATCTCGATATAATGATCCCGGAAGGTGCAGTTCTGCTCGGAATCAAGTACCTCCAACAAGGCGGAGGAAGGATCGCCGCGGTAATCATTGCTGAGCTTATCTACCTCATCCAGCAGCAGCACGGGATTGGCGCTGCCGGCCTGCTTGATGGCATTGATGATACGACCGGGCATACTGCCTACATAAGTTTTCCGATGACCGCGGATCTCGGATTCATCTTTGATACCGCCCAACGCGATACGAGCATAGCGGCGTCCCATCGTCTGCGCGATGCTGCGCACGATGGAGGTTTTGCCCACGCCGGGAGGGCCCACAAAGCAGAGGATCTGACCATTGATATCCGGCGCCAGCGCCCGAACAGCCAGAGCTTCCAGTACACGCTCCTTGATCTTCTTGAGGCCGTAGTGCTCCTTATCGAGGAGCTTGGCAGCCTTTTTGAGATCTATCACATCTTTGGTATAGCAGCCCCAGGGCAGCTCTAGGCAGGTTTCCAGATAGCCGCGGATAACCGCCGCTTCCTGCGAATTGGGGGGCATTTTTTCCAGATGGCTGACCTCTTTGAGGAGTTTTTCCTTGTTTTCATCGGTGGTCAACAGGGCGCGGATCTTTTCCCGGAATTCATCCGGCTCCTCGAAGCCCATATCGCCTTCGCCCAGCTCCTCATTGATGACACGGAGCTGTTCCCGCAGGTAATAATCCCGCTGGTTTTTATCCATGGCCTCTTTGACACGGTCCTGGATATCGGCCTCCAGCGCCAAAATCTCATTTTCGGATTCCAGCAGCTGGGCGATGATCTCCAGCCGGCGGCGGGCACTGTTCTGCTCCAGCAGACGCTGCTTATCCTGTACCTCGAAGGGGATGTTCCCCGCTATGTATTCCGCAATAAGCGCTGGATCGTCGCAATCGAGGATATTATCCACGATCTCTTTAGGCATCCGGGGCGCCAGGCTGATATACTCATCGAAGAGGTCCTTGACAGTGCGAACCAGCGCATCGCTGAAGGGGCGGCCCGCAATGCGGCCGGCCGCGGGATACGGCAGGATCTCACCGACCGAGGTGTGGTCTTCCTCGAACATATCGATGAGCTTGCCGCGGTAGCAGCCTTCCACCAATACACGCAGTGATTCTCCCTGCGAACGCACGATTTGACGGATCTCCGCCACTGTGCCTACTTTATACAAACCGTCCATCGACGGATTTTCTTCATTTTGATCGATCTGGGCCACTAGGAAAATCTTGCGGTCACCGTTCATCGCCATGTTCAAAGCGTGCAGCGATTTTTCCCGGCCTACATCAAAGTGCAGCACCATATGCGGGAACAGAACCAGCCCGCGCAGCGCCAATACCGGTACCCGAACCGGCTTCATCTCAGTATTTTTTGTGTTTTTCTCCATAGCTTTTGCCTCCCTTCACTATGGTCATAAAAGTAGGGTTACGATTGAATAAAGGGACGGTATGGGATCACGCGACCCCGTACAGCCCCCGATTCATGTCATATCCCATGGGTGCATTTCCCCGCCCCACGGGCAAGGATATGCAGCCGGATGTTATTTAAGAAACAGCACCGCGGCGGCGCTTCTGTGCCGGTGTGCCGGGCAGACGCAGCTGCAGGCGGGTGGGCTGCTTCATGGGGTCACGCATGATCATGGCATCCCCCAAACCGTTTACCATATCCGCCGTGATGACGATATGGGCCACGGTGCCATCGGAAGGCGCTTCAAACATCAGATTGCCCAAAAGCTCTTCCATGATGCCGCGCAGACCACGCGCACCGGTTTTACGCTCGATCGCCTTTTTGGCGATAGCACGCAGCGCATCCTCTTCGAAATCGATTTGGATATTATCCATCTCAAACAGCTTTTTGTATTGCTTGATGAGGGCGTTTTTAGGCTCCCGCAGGATACGAACCAGCGCTTCCTCATCCAACGCATCCAGCGAAGCGATGACCGGAATACGGCCCACTAACTCGGGGATCAGGCCGTATTTAACCAGGTCATGGGGCTCCACCTGGCGGTAAATGCCCTGCTCTTCCACCTCGGCTTTGGATTTTACCGTGCCGCCGAAGCCAAGGGAGGACTTATCGGTACGGTGGCTGATGATCTTTTCCAGACCATCGAACGCGCCGCCGCAAATGAACAGAATATTGGAGGTATCCACCTGGATGAACTCCTGCTGGGGGTGCTTGCGGCCGCCCTGCGGGGGAACATTGGAGATAGTGCCTTCCAGGATCTTAAGCAGTGCCTGCTGAACGCCCTCGCCGCTGACATCGCGGGTGATGGAGGGATTTTCGCTCTTGCGGGCGATCTTGTCGATCTCATCAATGTAGATAATGCCGCGCTCGGCCCGGGCCACATCGAAATCCGCAGCCTGCAAAAGGCGCAGCAGGATGTTTTCCACATCCTCGCCAACATAACCGGCTTCGGTCAGGGTGGTGGCATCCGCAATGGCAAAGGGGACGCCCAGCACCTTGGCTAGAGTCTGCGCCAGCATGGTTTTGCCCACACCGGTGGGACCCAGCAGCAGAATATTGCTCTTGCCAAGCTCTACATCATCGCCATCGCCGCAGCAAATACGCTTATAGTGATTATATACCGCCACCGAAAGCGCGCGCTTGGCGGCATCCTGCCCGATGACATACTCATCCAGGAAAGCTTTGATCTCCTTGGGCCGGGGGACATTCAGCTCTTCTCCCTGCGGCTCGTTTCTTACGGGCCTGGGGGCCGGAACCTCCTCATCCTCCAGCACCGCACGGCAGATCTCTACACATTCATTGCAGATGCATACGCCCGGGCCGGCGATCAGACGCGCTACCCGATCCTGCGGTTTGCCGCAAAAGGAGCAGCGCATCATTTTTTTGTTCTCATCGTTTGCCATGCTATTATGGACTCCTTTTATTCTCTGTGGGCAATGACACGGTCGATCAGGCCATAATCACAGGCTTCCTGGGCGGACATGAAGTTATCCCGCTCGGTATCCTGCATCACCTGCTCCAGCGGCTTATGGCAGCGCTCCGCCATAATGCGGTTCAGATTTTCCTTGATCTTGATGATGCGGTCAGCATGGATCTTGATATCGGTGGCCTGACCCTGCAGCCCGCCCAGCAGCGGCTGGTGGATCATGATCTCGCTATTGGGCAGCGCCAGGCGCTTGCCGGGGGCGCCTGCGCACAGCAGGAACGCGCCCATGGAAGCCGCCATACCAATGCAGATGGTGGAAACATCGCATTTGATATACTGCATGGTATCATAGATGGCCATACCGGCGGAAATGGAACCGCCGGGGCTATTGATATACAGGTGGATATCCTTTTCGGGATCCTGGCCCTCCAGGAACAAAAGCTGCGCTACCACCAGACTGGCTGTGGCATCGTTTACCTCCTCACAGAGCATAACGATGCGGTCATTGAGCAGGCGGGAAAAGATATCATAACTGCGCTCCCCGCGGTTGGTCTGTTCTATTACCATTGGTACCAAACTCATTTTTTCATACACCTCCGTTTATGGTATGTAGCACTAGGAATTTGTCAAAGGAGATTACAGCTGGGTCACTACGGCGCTATCGGTGATGACCTTGGCGGCCTTCTGGATGGTGAGCTGACGCTTGATCTCCTCTACGGGAACGATGGACTTGACCTTATCGAGTTCCATGCCGTAATCCTTGACCATACGGTCGTACTCGCCGTTAATATCTTCTTCTGTGATCTCGATATTCTCCACCTCAGCGATCTTCTCCAGCAGCAGGGTGGTACGCACCTGGGCCTCGGCCTGGGGCATAAACTGAGCGGTCAGTGCCTCGGGGGTGGTACCGGTGTACTTCATATACATATCCATGTTCATGCCCTGGGTCTGCAGACGGTAGCCGAACTCTTCGACCATATCCTGGGCCTTGTTTTCAAACATCACAGTGGGGATCTCCACGGTCATGTTCTTGACGGCCTGCTCCAGCAGATCGTTTTCCATCTTGCTGTCGGCCTGGTCCTTCTTTTCAGCGGCCATCTTTTCGGTCAGATCCTTCTTCAGCTCTTCCAGGGTATCAAACTCGCTGACATCCTTGGCGAACTCGTCGTCCAGGGTGGGCAGCTCCTTGCGCTTGAGCTCCTTGATGGTTACTTTGAAGGTGGCGTCCTTACCAGCCAGCTCTTCGCTGTGGTACTCGGTGGGGAAGGTTACATTGACATCAAAGCTCTCGCCGACCTTATGGCCGACTACACCCTCCTCAAAGCCCGGGATAAACTGTCCGGAGCCAAGGGACAAGGGGTGATCCTCGCCCTTACCGCCCTCAAAAGCAACATCGCCGACAAAGCCTTCGTAATCGATAACGGCGGTATCGCCCATCTCGGCCTTAGCGCCCTCGGGGGCTTCGCCCATACGGGCATTGCGATCAGCCATGGCGTTCAGCTCGGTCTCTACATCGGCATCGGTCACTTTGTCGCTCTCGCGCTCGGCCTTCAGGCCCTTGTACTCGCCCAGGGTAACCTCAGGCTTAACAGTAACCTTGGCAACAAAGGTATAATGGGTGCCGTCAACATCCTTCAGCTCCACTTCTGGATAAGCGACCGCCTCCAGGCCGGACTCCTTGAGGGCCTCCTCGTAGGCTTCGCCGTAGCTGGAATTGATGGCATCCTCATAGAAATAGCTCTCGCCTACCATCTTGTAAACGATGCTCTTGGGAGCCTTGCCCTTACGGAAACCGGGGATATTGAGCTTGGCAGCGTTCTTCTTGAAAGAAGCATCCAGCGCCTTAGCATACTGCTCGCCATCCACGGTGATATTCAGTTCGTACAGGTTGGTGTCCACTTTTTGGGTTTCGTTCAGTTTCATTTATGATGTCCTCCAGCAAAATTTTAGATTCCAGTAAATCTTATTGATTATAGCACATAGCAAACTAAATTGCCACTGTTTTTCGGTAATTATCGTATCTTTATGGGGCAAAATTTAAGATAATCTGCCGAGATCAACCGGCAATCCACTCCAAAAAATTCCCCCTGGTAGGCCAATGGGATGGCTCCGCCGTGCAAATGGCCGTAAAAGCACTGCTTGACGCCGTATTCTTTCATAGCATCGAAGAACTCCAGGATGACCTGTTGGCCAAAGATCGGCGGATAATGCAGGAACAGGATCTTCTCATTTTCCGGCGGGGCGGCCGCCAAAGAGCGCCGGATACGGCCCAGCTCCCGGGCGGTGATGCTGCCCTCGGCTCGCTCCCCTTCCTCAAACATCCATCCGCGGCTGCCGCAGAGAGAAACGCCCTCCACCGTCACCGCGTTATTATGGAGAAAATGCAGGGTATTTAATCCATTCTTATCCAAAAAGCGCTGCATGGAGGAAAGGGTGGTCCACCAGTAATCGTGATTGCCCTTCATTAGGTACTTTTCCCCCGGCAGGCGATGCAGAAAGGTAAAATCGTCCAAAGTATCCTCTATATTCATGGCCCAGGAGATATCTCCCGCCAATATCACGGTGTCCTCCGAACTGATTCGCTCCAGCCAGTTCTGCTCCAGCCGCTGCACATAATCATGCCAGCCGGCAAAGATATTCATTTCCTTATTGCAGCCCAGCGAAAGATGTGGATCGCCGATGGCAAAAATGGACATAGCCCGCCTCCCGTTCCCCGAATATTCAAAGTCGTTTGCGCCCATAATACTGCTGTCCCGCCCAAGGGAACTAACCATAAAGGAGAATATGTATTATGAGCGATTTTAGCCGTCCTACCGATTGCAGCTGCATTCCCGGTATCAAATGCGATGTGAAAGACTGTGTTCACAACGATAAGGCCTGCCACTGCACCGCCGAAAGCATTACCGTGGCATGCGACCACGCTGATGACGCCGCCTGCGATACCTACCGCAAGGGCTGATTCGATCTACCACAGCCGCCGTGCAGAGCCATGTGCTCTGCACGGTATTATTTTGCATCATATCGCCGCCAAAAATCAAGTGCGTTTTTGTAACATATTTTCTCTGTTAATGTGAACCCGAATGCTTCCCGCAGCCGTTGTGCCAGCTGGGGCAGCGCACCGCAATCCGGCAGGTCATAGGGCATATCGGCACCATCAAAATCGGAGCCAAGGGCCAAAACATCTTCCCCACCCAAATTGAGAAAATGCTCGGCGTGCCGCAGAATGTCCTCCATGCAGGCGTGTTCCCTATCCTCCCGCAGGAAACCGGTGTAGAAATTCAGCCCCACCAATCCCCCGCGCTCCGCAATGCAGCCGAACTGATCGTCGGTCAGGTTGCGGGGCACATTACATAGCAGGCGGCTGTTGCTGTGCGTAGCAATCACCGGCCGCCGTGCCGCCTTTATCACATCCCAAAAGCTTTCATCATTGAGGTGGGATACATCTGCCACAATATCGCAGCGCTCCAGCTCCCGCAGGGCTTCCTGGCCAAAGGGCTTTAACCCACCAGTAACAGCGGCACCGCCGGCCAGCTCGTTTTCCCCGTTCCAGGTCAGAGTCAACATCCGTACCCCGTGTCCGGCAAGGGCCTGCACATGCTCCAGCCGGCCAGCCAGCACTGCTCCGCCTTCCACCGCAAGGAAGCAGGCATTCCCGCCCTTTTTCCAACAGCTCTCGGCTTCCGCCAGGTGGTCCAGCAGGGTCATCTTCCCTGTTTCAGCTATTTTCTCTTTCCAGTAAGTACTGCACCGCACAAAATACTGCCACGCCGGTTCCCCACGCAGGGTATCCGGAATGAATACCGCATAGCTTTGGCACAGGCTGCCGCCCTGCCACCGGTCCAAATCCAGCTGCAGGCCGCTTCCATACAGCCCGGCGTGGATTTTCATGGCTTCGGTAGCGGTATCGCAGTGCAGATCAAAGAAATTCATCGATTCTCCTCATTAAAAAGCGGATTTGTAGTATGTAAAGTCCAACAGCTTGTCGCCTTCAACGATTAACGCCGCTACATCAAATCGTGGCTGGCGATCGGTGGGATGTTCCAACAGGTAGCTTTCCGCCGTGAACCGCAGCTTTTGCTGCTTCTGTGCGGTAACAGCAGCTTCCCCTGGCACCATGCTGCCTGCTCTCCGGGTCTTTACCTCCACAAAGAGCAGATACTCCTCATTTTCCGCTATAATATCAATTTCCCCATAGCGGCTGTGCCAGTTCCGCTCCACAATATGAAAGCCCTGCTTTTCCAGATACCGTGCGGTGTAGTCCTCCCCGCGGTCGCCTAATTTCTTTTTATCCGTCATGGTGCTTCTCCGTCAGGTTTTTCAGGAAACTCTTGCGGTGCAACGGGGTAATGCCGTATTTGGCGATACCCTCATAGTGCTCCTTGGAGCCGTAGCCCTTATTCTTTTCCCAGCCATAGCCTGGATACTCCCTGGCATATTCGGTCATCAGGTAGTCACGGGTCACCTTGGCCAGGACAGAGGCCGCCGCGATGTGTGCACTGGTGCCATCACCCTTGACCACCAGCTGTGTGGGCAGCGGCAGGCCGGGATCTCGGTTACCATCCACCAACGCCAAACGGGGGCGTTTTTCCTCCGGCAGCTTTTGCAGCAGTTCCCCATAGGCACGGTGCATGGCCAAAAAAGTGGCCTGCAAAATATTGATGTCGTCGATCTCCTGTTGGGTGGCAAAACCGATGCCGTAGAAGACCTCCGGGCAGCCGGTCAGCAGCGCATAGGTTTCCTCCCTGCGCTTTTCGGTCATCTTTTTGGAGTCATTGAGAGCGGGCAACTCCAGCCCGCGGGGCAGCACCACACAGGCCGCGCATACCGGCCCGGCCAAAGGGCCACGCCCCACCTCATCAATGCCGCACAGGCCATCGAAGCCCAGGGTTTCATCGTATTCCCACAAAAAACGGTTATCGGTCATTGCGGTATCCTCTCCAGCGTGATGCGGCCCATTGCCGCACTGCGGAACTCATCCAGCAGCATGATGGCGGCACGCTCTGTGTTCGCTTCCCCGCCGGAAATGAGCATCCCCCGCTTGCGGGCGATGCGCTCCAGCAGCTCGTAGCTTTCCATTTCGGCGATGGCTTCGGCGTCCAGCTTATAGCGTTCCGCCAGCGCCGCCGTGTAGGTGGGACGCAGGGTATCCAAAAGGCGCATGGCCAGGTACTCGATATCCAGGATCTGATCCTTGACCGAGCCGATAAAGGCCAGCCGCTCACCCGCTACCTTATCTTCAAACTTCGGCCACAGTACGCCCGGCATATCCAAAAGTTCCACACCGTCCTCCAGCGAGACCCACTGCTTCCCGCGTGTCACGCCAGGGCGGTCCTCCACCTTGGCGCTGCGGGTACCGGAAAGCCGGTTAATGAGCGAGGACTTGCCCACATTCGGGATGCCGACGATCATCATACGGATGGGACGGCCCACCATGCCCTTTTCATTCCAGGCGGCTATTTTATCCGCCAGCACCTCCCGTACGGCGGGCAGCAGGTTCTTTACCCCGCGGCCGCTGCGGCAATCACAGGCCATGGCCGGGATCCCTTTTTTGCGGTAATAGGTCAGCCACTGTTCGGTGGCGGCGGCATCGGCGCAGTCCGCCTTGTTCAGCAGCATCAGGCGGGGCTTTTTGCCCACTATTTTATCTATTTCCGGGTTCCGGCTGCTTTGCGGGATACGTGCGTCACAAAGCTCCACCACAATATCCACCAGCTTTAGGTTGCTGGCCATAATGCGGCGGGTTTTTGCCATGTGCCCAGGGAACCACTGGACTGACATTGTTTCTGACATATTTCTTCTCCCATTCTTTCTTTGGCAATTCCCCTATATAAAAGCAAAAGAGGACAACCATACAGTGTCCTCTCGCCTTTTGTGGAAAAATTAGCCCAGTACTTCTTTGACCTTGGCAGCCTTGCCCACTCTGCCGCGCAGATAATACAGCTTGCCGCGGCGTACACGACCCTTGCGAACCAGTTCAACGCTGGCTACCTTCGGGCTGTGGATGGGGAAAACTCTCTCGACACCGCAGCCGTGAGAAAGGCGGCGAACGGTAAAGGTCTCAGCGATACCACCGTGCTTCTTGGCGATTACAGTGCCCTCAAAGGCCTGCAGACGCTCACGGTTACCTTCTTGAATGCGAACCTGCACGCGTACGGTATCACCGACATTAACAACAGGCAGATCCTTCTTCAAGCAGCTCTCGGACATCAGTTTCAGTGCGTCCATGGATTTTATCCTCCTTAAAATATCCAAACATTCTTACCTCTGGGCTCCATTGGCCGGGCAGCGGACTGTTCAGTTTAATGTTTGGCCCTGCGGCCAACATCAAAACCTGCGTCGGATGGGCCGATCGCAGTTCTCATGCCGTATTATAATAACACAATGCAAGTACGAATGCAAGCAAAACTTAACAGAAATCTGAAAAATCTTCGGTGAGTATCGCAGTGCGCTCCAGCCCGGTCCAATAGGGCTCCCGGCTCAGCAGCTCATTATAGGCACCGGTCACCAGCATAGGGCTCCAGTTTACCGTACCGCCTGCCGGCAGACGGACAGACAATACCATCTCCCCCGGCTTTTTGTCGGTATGCAACACAGTCATCTTTTCTTTTAGGTCGATCTGCTGGTCGCCTTTTTTGGTTTTCTTGGTAACCATCAGGTACTCTGCTGCCAGCAGGCGGTCGAATGCTTCCTCCGCTGCGGGAGCATCATCCCGGAAGGTCAGTCGGTAATCCGCCCAGCAGATCGCGCTCGGTTCCATGACCGGAGCCGCCGCGCGCAATACCCGCAGATCATCGGGCAGCACCGCATTCAAACGGTCTGTTACTTCCTCGCAGCTTACTTCTTCGGTCAGACGGAAGTCAAAGGATTCGCAGCAGCTTTCCACCCCCAGCGGCAGCGGCAGCGCGAAGGTTAAGTAGGCATGGGGATTGAAGCCCTGCGTATACCAAATAGGCAGCCTGCTGCGTTTGAATACCCGCGCCAGACAGCGCGTCACATCCAGGTGGGAAATGTACTTCAGCCGTCCCTCCTTAGCGAAGAATACACGGACAGTTTTCACTGCAGGTCACCCCTTTCTCATTCAATTCTTTGCTGACCCCACAGCCGCTGCAGCGTTCCCGGCAGTTGGGGGTCGTTTTGCTTTCGTGGGTCAGCCGGTTCTCCCGGATCAAAAACTCCTTGGACACAAAGTAATCCAGGTGATCCCACGGCATCAGCTCATCGTACTCCCTCTTGCGGGTGGCATAAAAATCGGGTGAAAGCCCTGCCTGCTCCATGGCCGCGTACCAGCGTGCCGGGGAGAAGTGATCTTCCCAGCCCTCCAAGCGGCCGCCCTCCTGCCATACCGCTTCCACCACATCGGCCAGGCGGCGGTCCCCGCGTGCCAGAATTGCCTCAATGCGGCTTGTCCCGCTATCGTGGTAGCTGATGGAGATCTTTCGGCTGGAAACCGTCTCCAAAAGCAGCTTCTGTTTGGCCACGAACTGCTCAGGGGTATCCTGCGGCTCAAATTCAAACGGGGTAAAGGGCTTCGGCACAAAGCATGCCACACTGATATTGACGGTGACGCCCTTGCCCTTCGGCCTATTGGGCAGGCTGTAGAAGAGATCCACTACCTTTTGCGCCAGCTCTATGATGGCCTTGACGTCCTCCTCGGTTTCGGTGGGCAGACCCATCATAAAGTACAGCTTTACCGCCGTATAGCCGCTTTCAAAGCTCATACGGCAGGTATCCAACACTTCCTGCTCGGTAATATTTTTATTGATAGCATCCCGCAGGCGCTGGCTCCCCGCCTCCGGGGCAAAGGTCAGACCGCTTTTGCGCACCCGCTGCACCAGCTCCAGCAGGTGCGGAGTCATGCTATCAATACGCAGCGAGGGCAGCGAAAGATCGACATGCTCCGGTTCCGCCCACACCAGCATCTTTTCCATTAGGTCGGCAAGATGGCTGTGATCACTGGTAGAAAGCGAAGAAAGCGAAACCTCATCATAGCCGCAGTTATGGCACAGATCATAAGCCTGACGGTTGATCACATCGACACTGCGTTCGCGATAGGGGCGGTAAATATAACCCGCTTGGCAAAAACGGCACCCGCGAATACAGCCACGAAGAACCTCCGTCACAGCGCGGTCATGCACTACATCGATAAACGGTACCACAAAGTTTTCGGGGAAATCAGCCTGATCAAAATCCGGCATAATGCGCTTTTTGATGGTCGCGGGAGCGCCGTTTTTTGGCGTGATCGCCGCCACAGTGCCGTCCTCATTGTAGGTGATATCATAAAGAGACGGCACATATACCCCCTCGATCTGTGCTGCCTTTTGCAGAAATTCTTCTCTACTCCAGCCTTCCTTTTTGGCGATGCCTAAGAGATCCAGCACCTCCAGATCGACCTCCTCGCCCTCTCCCAGGAAAAAAAGGTCGAAGAAATCCGCTATTGGTTCCGGGTTGCAGGCGCAGGGACCGCCGCCCATCACCAGGTGCTCCAGGCCCTTGCGGTCCTTCTGCCGCAGCGGAATACCGGAAAGGTACAGCATATCCAGTACACCGGTATAGCACAGTTCATATTGCAGGGTAAACATGATGACATCGAACTCATCTAATGGGTCAAAGCTTTCCAACCCATACAGCTTCATGTTATTTTCCAGCAGCAGACTGCGCATATCCTCCGCCGGGGCAAAGACCCGTTCGCACCAGATCTCCTCCCGCTTATTAAAGGCAGAATAAAAGAGCTTCATACCCAGGTGGCTCATGCCCACCTCGTACAGATCGGGGAAGCAAAATGCCACACGGGTAGTCACTTTGCTTTTATCCTTTATAATGGTATTGATCTCGCCGCCGCAGTAACGAGCCGGCTTTTGCACCTTAGGCAGCAGTCTTTCTATCTCAGATGGGATCATAGAGACCTCCGATTATCATGTGATATGCCCTATCATACCACATTTGGCGTGCCTCTTCAACCAAAAGCCCCGCCCAATACCAAAAGTCCCGCCAATGCTGCTACACCTATCCCCCGGCGCAGCCATCTCCTTACCTGCACGGTCAGCTTACAACAGCAGCATTCCAACAGAATATCTACGATCACCGTTCCATCGCTATTGCCCAGCGGCAGCAATGTGGCAGACGCCACGGCCCAGTGTACTGCTGCCGCTCGCATAGACTGCATTGTTTTTTCTGTCAGCATTATGCTGCCCAAAAGTAGGTTCACCGCCGGCCCGCTGAGATTCAACAGCAGCTCCTGCCCCCGGCTCATACGGTCTTCCGCCAGCTTTATCCGTACCCCGGTCAGTGAGATACAGATCACTCCTATCTTTTTGCCTGCTGCTGCAATGTAAATAAAATGTCCGCACTCATGCAGCAGAATCGCTAACCACAGCAGCGGCAGCAGATGCCCCGGCAGCAGCGTCCCCGCGCACAACCCCACTGCTAACAGAAAGCTCACTGTTATCCGTACATTTCCAACCGTAAAATTCATCAACTATACAGGTTCATCGGGTCCACATAATACCCCTCAGTCAAAACGCTAAGGTGCAGGTGCGGCCCTGTTGACACGCCGGTACTGCCCACCAGTGCGATAGCATCTTCCACCGTCACCTCGTCCCCTGCTTTGCACAGTACCGCTTCGCAGTGGCAGTATATCGTCTCCAGGTTTTCGCTGTGCCGCAGCTTGACATAGTTCCCATAGCTTTGATTGCCGCCAACGGCAGTTACCACACCTGCATATACCGGATAGATTTTCGTGCCAGCGGCAGCCGCCAGGTCGATCCCGGTATGGAAATCCCAAGCCCCGCTGATGGGATGTGTCCGCTCCCCATAATCAGAGGTGATCACTGCATCCATAGGCAATGGCGAAGCCGCCGGTACCGACACTACTACCTTTCGGTAAGAAGCGTTCCGCGGAAAGATTGGCTCCTCCCCGCCCATGGCGGTTTGGCCATCCGCCCAGGCAAATACCTCCGCCAGCTTGGGCGGCTGCCAGTCTTCCCACCACTGCTGCAGTTGCTGCGCGGTAATTGGTGTTGCCAAAAGACGCATCACCTCATCCTGTTTATCACCATCCTCCCGCGTTATCTCGGTATAGTACTCCCCCAGTATTTTATATTCCCGCGGCTTTACATATTGCATGGTAAATACCACTGCCAGTGCCGCAACACACAGCACTGTCTGCGCCATCAGTAAAACCAACCCCTGCCCCTCCCGCCGGGGCGGTTCCACGCTTCTTCCTGTCATACGGGACCTTATGGCCGGTCTGCTTCGTCTGCTGTTATAGCGCATCCTGTCACCCCCTGTCCTTTTGAGTGTATGAAGGCTTTACCCCATTCATGCACTGCTGCCCATTGACTTTCCCCTATCTGTGACTATAATGATGTCAATTCTTTTTAATAGGAGCGCCTATGTTCAAAATTATTATCTGTATCCTGGCCGGTTTGGGGGCGGGTCTTGGTACCGGCTTTGCCGGGATGAGCGCTGCCGCGGTCATCAGTCCCATGCTCATCACCTTTCTGCACATGGATCCTTACCTTGCCGTTGGCATTGCACTTGCCAGCGATGTCCTGGCCAGCGCTGCTTCCGCCTATACCTATGGCAAAAATAAAAACCTCGATATCAAAAACGGTGTTATCATGATGATCAGCGTCCTGTGTTTCACTTTGGTGGGCAGCTACATCGCCAGCATTGTCCCCAAAGCTACCATGGGCAGCTTTTCTACCCTGATGACTCTCTTTCTCGGCATCAAGTTTATCGTCAAGCCGGTATTGGCGCCAAAGCAGCGGTTTCAATCCGCCACCGCCCGACAAAAAGCTATTCGTTCTGTCCTCTGCGGCGCTATGGTCGGTTTCATCTGTGGCTTTGTGGGCGCCGGCGGCGGCATGATGATGCTGCTTGTACTCACCTCCGTGCTGGGTTATGAGCTAAAAACCGCCGTCGGCACCAGCGTTTTCATCATGAGTGCGACCGCCCTCACCGGGTCGGTCAGTCACTTTGCCATAGGCGGGTTGCCGGATACCGAGGCGCTGATCATCTGTGTCATCAGCACATTGGTCTTCGCGCAGGTGGCGGCGCTTTTTGCCAATAAAGCCTCTCCCATCGTACTCAATCGCGTCACCGGTTCCATTTTGGTCATTCTCGGCGTCGCTATCCTTGCCGTCAATTATTTTGGCTAAATAAAAAGGTTACGCCCCATTAGCATGGCCTTTTCAATCGCAAAAGCGGGAGGCCGGTTCATTCCGGTCTCCCGCTTTTTATTTTGGTCAGTTTTATTCGCCGGCCACCGTTACGTTACCGTAACGATACAGGTCACAGCCAAACCATTGGCCGTCCTCGCGGTAACGGTCACCATCCCGACCGCTTTAGCCGTTACTGTCCCATCTGCCGCTACATCCACGATACTGGGGGCATCGCTGCTCCAGGTCACGGTTTTATCGGTTGCGTTTTCCGGCAGCACCGTAGCGTTTAGGGCATGTGTTTGCCCAACCGTTAGGCTCAGCGTTGTCGGCTCCATGGTAATGGATGCCGGCACCACCGCTTCCGCCTTCACGGTCACCGTGCATTCGGCACTCTTTTCGCCGCACTTCGCCGTGATAACTGCCGAACCTTCTTTCAGGGCCGTTACGGTGCCATCGGCGCCCACCGTAGCCACTGTTTCATCGCTGCTACTCCACTGGATGGTCTTCACCGTTGTTTCATCCGGTTTCACCGTCGCGGTCAGCTTGCCGGTACCGTTTACCGTCAGTTCCATGGTGGTCTGATCCAAGGTCACGCTTTCCGCCAGCACCTCGGCTTTCTGTACTGTTACAGTACAGAAAGCACTCTTTTCACCGCACTTCGCGGTAATGGTTGCGTTGCCTTCCGCCAGTGCAGTCAACTTCCCGTTTTCTACTTTTACCGCTGCCGGATTACTGCTGCTCCAGGTAACGGTTTTATCCGTCACATTTTCGGGCAGTACGGTGGCATTCAGTACCAGCGACTCGCCCACTTTCAGTGTCACTGCAGCCTTATCCAGCAGAACATCAGTCACTGCCGCAGGCTTTACCGTCACGGCACAGCTTGCAGTATAGCCACCATCTGTCGTCTTCACGGTGATGGTTGCCGTCCCGGCCGCCACTGCCTTCAGGCTACCGTTCTGATCTACCGTTACCACGCCGTTATTGCTGCTGTTCCAGGTCACACTTTGGTCAGTCGCATCTTCGGGGTTCAGTTTTGCTACCAGTTGACCGGTCGCACCTGCTGTCAGCTCCAAAGTGGTCTTATCCAGCGTTACACCCTTCACCGGCACTTGGCTCACCTTACCAACAGTTTCTGTTCCCGTAGCGGTATAGCCACTGTAAATGCTGTTGATATAGTTCCCAATGCCATTGGCCAGTGAGCTTGCAATCTGCGAATAGTTCTGCAGCAGCTGCACATATTCGCTCTCATTGCTCATAAAGCCGCATTCCGCCAGCACCGAGGTATATTGGGTCGTCCGGGTCACATAGTACAGGCCATACTTGGCACCGCGGTTATAATTGCCCATGGCATTATACAGGGCGCTATTGATGTAGCTGCAGAACTGCTGGCTGAAATCGTAGAAATAGTAAGCCTCGCTGCCTCGCGCAGAAGAATTGGTGGCAGAATTGCTGTGGACGCTCAGGAAGATCTGCGGCTTAAAGGCAGAAGCCTGTGCCACACGGGTCTGCAGTACCACCTTGGCGCTGCCACTGGTATCGATGAGCAGTACCGAAGCGCCCCGGTTCCGCAGAATAGCCGCCAGTTCTGTGGCGATCTGCCGATTCACATAGTCCTCATGCTTCCCAGGATAGAATCCCAAAGCACCCACATCGGTGCCGCCGTGGCCAGGGTCAATGACGATTCTGGCCCCCGCTATGCCGCTGGGCGGATTATTGAATTGCAGCGAAAGGGTGTTGCCATTATAGCTGGCGGTATAGCCGCACATGCCATTGGTCTTGCGGAACCGCAGCGTCAGGGTATCGCCGCTCCAGGTAGCGGAAGAGAATATCGGATTCTTGGTCAGGCTGGAGAGATTTCCGCAGGCAGATTTGAGATAATTGAAGGTAAAGGAGATTCCTCCGTTGGAATAGCTCACCGAATAGCTGGTGGGCTGGCTCATATTCAGTGCCACCGTTGTGGTGCTGGCATTGGCGGTAATGCTCATGCCATTCACCACCACATCCTGCACCTGCTGGCTGCTAGTGGAAATATCCCCCGCATATACCCGCAAACCGCTGGCTAGTTTGTAATAGCGATAGGTGGAACTGCCGCTGGTAAAGACGATCATATCGCCTACTGTGTAATCCAGCGCACCCTTGGGCAGCGGGTAGTAGCTGCCGTCGCTCAGGTCATCCAGCGTGCTGGTGGGGAAGGTTTCCGCCTGGCTTGCTGTTACCACAATGGGGCTGCCGCTGCCTACTTCGGTGATCTTATTGACCTTGATGGAGGCGCCCGCCTCGTTTTCATCGATTCCTTCCCAGCTGCCCTTAAAGGTGATATTCCCCAGGTTCTTCACACTGCCGCTGGCCGCGGGGGTGCGATAAGTCCCAGTATACTTCACATAGAAGGAATCCTTATCGGTGTTGTCGTCCTCGCTGTTATCGCGGGTCAGTGTCACCGTTTGGCCGTTTACTACCGCCGTGATCTTGGCATCCTCATAAGCCATGGCCGTCAAGGTGATATCTGTATTACCATCTACGGTCAGGGTACCGGTGGGCGCCACGCTTTGGAAGATCTTCACATTGCGGGTGATCTTATACACCAGCGTTTTATCCTTATGTACGATGGTAAAGGTATTTAGCCCGGGTTTCAGGTTATAGCTCTGGGAGAAATACCCGTTCGCATCAGTCTTGATCTCGGTTCCGTTCACCGTTACCGGGTTGGTCGGATCGGAAGCCCCGCGGAATAATACGGTTGGTTCATAGGTGGAATAGGTCAGCTTAGCCGGCACCGAGATGCTCAGTTCAGTCATGATATAGTCGGTGTTTACCTCATTGCGGAAGTACTTCTTCAGCAATGTCACCGAACCTGCCGGATCGGCCTTCATACTGGCCAGCCCGTAAAACACACTGCCGCCGCAGCCTTTATAGCTTTCCAGCGTAATGGCTTGCTTGGTCATTTGGTCGGATGAACCCCAGCCGGTGTAGCTACTGTTGGCCATGCGGTCCGCCGCGTGGATGGCATACATCCGCACCTCGTTTTCCGCTGCCAGTTCCGACCACCACTTCACAATCCGCTCAAATGGAATCTTGCTATCGGTCAGCGAGCCAAAGGCCTTCACGGCGATCATATCCACCAGCTTGTCCTCTATCATGGCCTTGGCATCGCAGTGGCCATCAGTCAGCATGGAGTAAGGATCCAGCGTGTTCTGTCCGGCTTCATTTTCCTTTGTGGTCGCCCACTGGGGTTCGGTCACCAGGCCAACCTGCACCCCAGGCGACTTTTTTCGCACCAAGCTGCTGGCCAGCTCCACCACCTGCCGGGAGGCCCCATCCAGGTAATCCTGATAGCTCATACCGCCGCCGCAGTTCATATAGTCCGCAAAAGCCGTATCGCTCTCCGGGAAATCATAATTTGTAAAGAACAGCCCATCCGGAGAATACTTTTCCAGGAAGGCACCCAATTCCTTTTCAATACCGTTCATCAATGCGGTATCAAACCGGGGATAGGTTACCAGCTTTGCCCCATCATAGGTCGCCTTTAAGTCGTAGAAACAGTAGACATACATTCCCCGACTTCTTGCCCCGGCGAGGAGATAATCCAGCGGGTCAAAGACCGCATTGGCTGTGGGCCTCGTCAGGCTCTCATACGCTGCAAAATCCTCGGTACTCGTTCCCACTAGGACAGTATTCATCCCCAAGTCTTTTGCAGCATCCAGCGCGGCATCTATCTCCTTTTTCACGCTATCAGCAGCTTCGTTTTTTTCGGTCAGGTAGTCCTCTCCCGGCAGTATTGTTACCGCACGCATCCGGTCAGGAATATTAAAGGTCACCGGTAGCTCCGGCTCCGGATCGTTCGGTTCCACATCCACCATGTTATCTGGCTGTGGGTTTTCCGGTTCGGTCTTGCCGGGGTCTTCCTGTGTCGGCCCCACCAGGTTCCCCAGCGGGTTCCAATCGGTAAGAAGAGTGACCGCCAATGCCCCGGCAATGATCACAGCAAATGCCAGGGTAAAAAGCAGCGCTTTTTTGGTATTATTCTTCCTGAATTTTGACACGGTGGCCCCTCCCGGGATAGGTTTTATAGTATCTTACTTAGAGCAGTCAATTCTGCCTGCACCTGTGCTTTTACGCCGCTGGCCGGCATAATAACCGAACTATAACTGTAAAGGCAGTAGCCTTTGTAATGACTGGCCCCTCTGGCTTCAGTCACCATACGGCTCAGCAGGTCACTGTTCTGCTGCCATTCGTACTTACCACTGGTACCGGCATAGGTATCCTCATTGCCAATCTTGTAAGCCGCCAAACCCACATACAGATCAATGCCACTCACCTTTATCATGCCGTTAAATTCTGTCAGCACACTGCTGTATGGACAGGTGGCGTTATTGAATCCATAGTAGATCTGCGGGCAGATGTAATCCACATAGCCGGCATTGCCCAGCCAAGTAGCCACATCAGCATACAGGGTATCGTAATTCGCTTTGGTATTGCCCTGCGGACTAATGCCAAAACGCACCGACTGTTTTTCCGCCTTCACTGCGGCATAAACTTCCCGCACCATGGTATTGACATTCTGTCTTCTCCAGGCTGCCAGCGATTTTCCACCGCCGTTTGCGGCGTACAGGGCACTATCAATGCTACTGTCAGTTGTAGCATAGAAATAATCATCAAAGTGGATGGCATCCACATCGTAGTTACGCACGATCTCCCGCACCCCATTAACGATAAGGTCAATGGCCTCCCGGGAACCGGGATTGTAGAAAATACCGCCGTTTGCGGTCTGATACACGGCATCGCTGCCGCTGTTTATGTATTTCCGGGCGGGGTTATCACTGCAGAGTGCCTTGCCGGTGCGGGCCCGCACCCGGTAGGGGTTCAGCCACGCTTCGAAAGTCAGTCCACGGTTATGTGCTTCCTCCACCATGATCTTCAGGGGATCAAACGGCAAGTTGTCCCCCTCCGTCCCGGTGATAAGATAGGAGGATGGGAAGTAATCGGAATCATACAGCGCATCTCCAAAGGGCCGCACATGTACGATTACGGTATTGCAGCCCAGGTTCTTCACATTATCATAGGCGGCACCTATATTACTGCGGAATTGCCCGGCTGTTTTCCCGGTCAGCATACCGCCCAGCTCCAGATAGCTGATCCATACCGCGCGGTATTCCCCGCTGGGAACCTTGGTATCGCTTGGAATTGTAGAATTATCGCCATTATTATTGTTTTTATTCTCCTCCTGCTTTGGGTCCTCGGCAGGCGTTTGAGCATTATCTTCGTTCTTACCCGGATTTTTACCGTCCTCTGCCTTATCAGGTTCTTCCGGCTTCTTGGTGTCCCCCGGTTTTTGTGGCAGCGGATCCTGTGCGGAGGGATACTCCCCGTTATGGCTATCGCCGCCTTCGTTATCTTCCTGCGGCTTTGGCAGAATCACCGTCCCCTGCTGGATATCTGATCCCGGAGTTTCATCCTGCACAGGCTCTCCCCCGCATGCAAAAAGAGAAAGAGCCAACGCCAAGGCCATCAGCACCGCCGTGATCTTTCGCATTGCTCTCTCCCCTTTCATTCTAACTTCACTCTATAATAGTGTCATATCCGGTCTATTTTGCTGCTTTTCCCCATCAGGAAATTCCTACCGCCGCTGTGCGGCTGGAATTGGTATCCTGCTCCTCGGGCTCCACTGTTTCTATTACATTCCGCAGCACCACCGGGTTGCAAAGGAAAGTTTTCCCGCCATCAGCCTGGGAAGCCAAACTACCGGAAACCCGCGGAATCTGGTCTTCCAACAGCAGTCTCAGTATCTGCGCTGCAGCCCGGCCCATCATATAACCGCCGCTGCCCTCCGCAAAAAGCACTTTCCCATCCTTATACAGGTTATATGCTGTTTCATCCGCTTCCATAACCACTCGCCACGCGCGGTAACCTTTGGAATACTCTGTGGGGTCATTATAATAAACATTTGCCTTTTCCGCATCGGCACTGTCACTGAATAGCAGCAGCTCCGCCCCAGAGTAGTAGATAGCGTCCAACGAATACTCAAGGTTATAGTTCAAAAATTCCGTTACAACATCCTTAGTCAGCTTGGCTGTGCAACCGCGTTCCTCCAGCAGGCTCTGCAGTTTGGCCCATTTACCGCTTTCTTCATAGCCATACTCCGTCACCGCCGCGATGGATAGCTTATCATCATGCAGCCAGTTATCTAGGTCGTCCCGGTTCTTTTCCCAGTAGTCCGCTATGGTATCGGCCAGGCGCTCTAGCTCTGCTTCTTCACTGTCATCTGCCTTTAATATACTGTACAGTTTGGGGAAGGCCACCAGCTGTTCAGCTGTGGCCCGACGGTTCATCAGTACCACCGGCACATCATATTCCTGCGCCAGCGCCAAAAGTTCATCCGTCACCGTATCATTCACGGGCTCTAGCATCAGTACCGTGCAGCCCTGCTCCAGTACTTTTTTGGCATAGGTCATCTGCACCTCCGCACTGCCCATACAGTCGTGGGCTGCCACATCCATCGCGGTGCCCAACTCGTTTTGTATCGCTATCCGGAAGGAATTCTTCTCCTCGTTGCTCATGTCGCTGAAGAGCATTTCCACCTTCTGCTGCGGCAGCTTGGCCACATTGCTTACACTCAGCTCGGCTTGCAGTGCCTTGGGCTGCAAATCCTCCTGCTGTGCGAAGTACCATCCCAGCAGTCCAAACATTACCAGGGCAATGGCAAGATATATAATAATATGCTTCATAGCTTCTCCTAACACAATATATGGATGCTATTATTGTAGCACATCATACCCCTTGATTCAATAACGCAAATGTGAACAATTCGACACATACCAAAAAGCGTCCCCAGCCTGTGGGGACGCTTTTTCCTTGCATTTCTGCGGTTTTTTCAGCTCTTTTCGTGCTCCAGTATCACCTTCAGCTCCTGCAGGAAGGAGTTGATATCCTTAAATTCCCTATACACGCTGGCAAAGCGCACATAGGCCACCTGGTCTATCTTTTTCAGTTTTTCCATCACCAGCTCACCGATGACCGCACTGGGCACCTCGCGATCCATACGGTTCTGCAGCTCCACCTCGATCTCGCTCACCATTGATTCCAGTTGGGCCAAGGTCACCGGGCGTTTTTCGCAGGATTTTAGAACACCGCGCAGCAGCTTATCATGGCTGAATGCTTCCCGGGAGCCATCCTTTTTAATGACCATCACCGGGGTAGTTTCTACCACCTCGTAGGAGGTAAACCGCTTGCCGCACTGCAAGCATTCCCTTCTGCGCCGGATGCGCTCCCCTTCATCGGTGGGGCGGGTATCGATCACCTTGCTCTCGGTATAACCGCAGAACGGACATTTCATGCTGGATTCCTCCTTCAACGCTCTATGGCCAGTTTTTCTCTATTGTAGCAGATTTTTCCCACCGATACAAGCATTTCCCCTCCGCTAAAAGAAGCATCCCCTCCCACTTTTGCGGGAGAGGATGACTTATCGTATCACTATTTTTATATCAACCCAGCTCATGCTCTTCCAGCCACCTGCTGATGCTCTCGCCAATCTCTTTGATGCACCCTGCATGATAGGGCACCTTCAGGCCGGCACTTTCCACCAGTTCCGCAAAGGTCGCCGTGCCCGCCTTATCCACAAAGGTCATATAGCGCTTCCAGGCCTCGGCATAGTTCTCACGAGAAAGGTTCCAGAACTGGAACGCCACCGTCTGCGCCATGCAATAGTCGATATAGTACAGCGGTACCTCGTAGATATGCAGCTGGCGCTGCCAGCCACCGCCGCGGGAGTAGAAAGGCAGGTTATCGAAGTCGATCCAAGGACGATACTTCTTCTCCAGGGAGAGCCACAGCTCATTGCGCTGCTCGGGGGTCATCCCCGGGTTCTCATACACCTTGTGCTGGAATTCATCTACCATGCAGCCATAAGTGATAAAGACCAGGGCGTCCTCGCAGTGGCCCAGCTCGTACTTATCGGTCTGCTTGCCGAAGAAGAGGTGATGCCAGGGGGCGGTTAGGAATTCCATCGACATGGAATGACACTCGCAAGCCTCAATGGTCGGGGAATGCAGCAGTGAGGGCAGTTCCTGCTTGAAAGCCCGATAAGCTTCAAAGGCATGGCCGGCTTCGTGGGTCAGTACATCCACATCACCGGCGGTAGCATTAAAGTTGCTGAAGATGAACGGGGATTTATAATCGGCGATCTCGGTGCAGTAGCCGCCAGGGGCCTTGCCATCGCGGGAAAGCACATCAAACAGCTCGTTCTCAAACATAAAGTCAATGAACTCCGCCGTCTCGGGAGAAAGCTCCTGGTACATCTTCTTGCCGGCCGCCAGAATCTCATCCGGGGTGCCCTCCGGTACGGCGTTGCCATCCGCAAAGCTGATCGGCTCATCGTAAAACGCTAGCTTTTCCACACCAATACGGCGGCGCTGGGCTTCCTTTACCTTGGCCACGATAGGCACCATGTCCTCCGCGATCTGATCGCGGAACGCCGCCACATCCTTGGCGGTATAGCAGTTGCGGCCCATGCGGTCATAGCCCAGCGGAATATAATTGGGCAGCCCCATCTTCTTGGCCTGGGCATCGCGCACCTTCACCAGCTTATCATACAGGGTATCCAGCTCCTCCCGGTGGCTGTCAAAGAACTTGGCATCCGCCTCATAAGCCGCTTTACGGACTGCCCGGTCGGGATCCTGCTTATAGGGCCCCAAAAGCGGCAGCGGCATGGTCTTACCATCGAACTCTACAGTCGCGGAAGCATACAGGTTCTGATACTCCGAAACGAGCTTGTTTTCCTCCTGCATCAGCTCCACAATGGCGGGAGAAAAGCTGCGGGCGGCGATCTCAAGGTTTTTGAACATCAGGGCGCCGTAGTGCCGCTCCAGCTCCGCCCGGTAGGGGGATTCGAGCAGCGCCGTATTGACCCGGTGGGTCAGCTCCTGCAGCTTGGGGCCGATCTCATCCATGTAATCATTTTCGGCATTGTAGAACTCATCCTTGGTATTGATAGTATGACGGATGTAGGCGATCTGCTGCATGGTTCCGGCCGTCTGCATCTTCTTTTCATAGGCGTCATAGGCTGCTATCTGCCCAGCCGCATTGGGAGCGGCTTTCATGGCTTCCAGCGTCTGGGTAGTTGCAGCGGCCAGCGCTTCCATATCTGGGCGGCTGTACGGCATCTCACTAAACTTCATAGTGGCACTTCCTTTCGGTATTTTATATAAAGGACTACTCCCCTATTATTTCACACTCCCGCCCTCTTTGCAAGTCCTTTTCCTTCGCTTAAGAACAAATGTTTCACGTGAAACATTTTCCCAGGAAAAGAAACCACACCCGCATAGGTATTGACCCAAGGGGTGTGCGTTTTTTTCTCTGTAATCTACGGCTTAATCCATTATAGATTTGGCCAGAAGGTAGTTCTGCTGGATGCTTTCCAACTGTATGCGGGAGGAATAGCCATCCGTCCGCCGGTCTATCTCGCCGTTGGCAGCCGGATGATAATAATGACCTTCGGCCTCCGCCTGTTTGCCTGCTTTTATAGCATCCACCAGGATGCTCCGATCCTGCACCCGCTCCTTTTCCGGGATGGGATTCAGGAGCAGAAGACCTCCATTTGCAGTAAGGCGACGAACGGCGGCCTCGTTATTGCAGGAAGAAAGCGGAAGCTCCAAGGCCACTGGCTCCCCACAAAAGAGGTACCCAGTACAGGGCTCCCCAGCCGTGTGGACACCGTGCCGCCGCAGCCAATCCAGTGTAGCCGGACGATCCAGCATATCCTTTGGCGAGGTGGAGATGAGCGCCACAGGAATATTCATCAGGGCGGGCAAATCCGGGCAGAGCTCCTCCCCGCGCAGGTCGCCAATACCGCCCATGCCGCAGGTAATGGCCATAGGAATATCCAGCCTGCGGCAAACTGCCATGGTGCCGCTGGCGGTCAAAGCACCGCTGGCACCGGTTTGCAGGGCCTCCTCCAGGTGATCACAATCAATACGGATGAGTTCTTCGGACCGTTCCCGGAAAGGCAAGTACTCCCCGATGGGGCCAAGCTTCAGCTCGCCCCCATCTACCCAAGCTAATATGGCATCGGGACAATGCCAGCTTTGAGCCAATTCTTCATTAGCAATCGAGCGCAAGCCGTGGGTCAAAAGAGCTGTTTCTATCAGGCAATTCATGTTCTCATCTCCTGTATCAATAGAATGAAAATCCTGCATGGAGCCAAACATTACAGCAGAGAATAACGGCAAGGCACTTCGATACCGCCAGCGTTGATTTTCTCCGCCGTAAAGTGGTACTGCCCACCCCTCCATAGCAGAGGAGCAGGCAGCCCCATAGGGCAATTCACCCTGTTATTTTATACCGCTTATGCCCAGTTGTCCAGCTCAGCCACATTCTCCTTGGTAACCAGGGTCAGGGGCAAATAGATGGGCTCGGCATACTCCTTGCCCTGCGCGATAGCGACAGCGAGCTTCAGAGCGGCTTCGGTGTACTTTACGCTGGAATAGGACATAGTACCGGTCATGGTGCCGGCCTTTAGGGCCTCGCGGGCATCGGCGGTAAAGTCTACACCGTAAACCAGCACATCGGTACGGCCTTCGGCGGCCAGGGCTTCCACAGCGGCCAGGGCCATTACATCATTGCAAGCAAAGATGCCCTTCAGATCGGGATGGGCGGTGAGGATATCCTTGGTGGTATCATAGGCCTTGGTAGCATCCCAATCGCAGGGAATGGAGGCAACCAGTTCGATATTCTCGGTAGCTTCAAACACTGCGGTAGCACCTGCAGTGCGTCCCTCGGACTGGCCTGCACCGGCAAGACCCTGCAGAATGGCAACTTCGCCGCCCTCCGGCAGACGGGAGATCATATCATTGGCAACGATCTTACCTTGATCGCTGAACTGAACGGTAATCTTGCCATCCAGGTGACCGCCGGCCTCTGCAAGAGCAGCGGTATCCACGCCAGGACCCAAATTGATGACTTTAATACCCTTCTCATTGCACTTTACAATGCCGGGGATCAGATTGGTGCCATCAATGGGAGAAACAATGATAACATCATAATCCATATCGGCCATGGTCATCAAAACATCCAGCTGACTCTGAGTATCACCCTCGGTGGTGCCGGTCTGAACATCGATCTGAACGCCAAGCTTCTCAGCAGCGGCTTCGTAGCAAACCTTCATATTGGCCCAGAACTGATTGGTGAGGGAGATGATGACAGCACCAATCTTCTCGCCATTGGGGGCAGGGGTCTCACCTAGCTGCTCCGCCATTGAGGCATCAAATGCAGCGTAGAGCTCATCAACTACCGTGGTATCCACAGTGGGCTCAGGCGTGGGCTCCGGATCAGGGGTAGGCTGGGGATCATTGCCGCAGGCCACCATGGCCAGCAGCATCATGGCTGCCAAAAGCAGCGCAACGAACTTCTTCATTTTTCTTTTTCCTCCATTTTGTTTTATTTATCTATAAGGGGATTGCCCCTTATAAAACAGCTTAATGCAGCCTGCGGCGGCGTTCTCTTATTTCCGCCGTGACAACCGCGCACAGCAGAATGGCGCCGGTGATGAACTGCTGATAGTAGGACGATACGCTCATCAATGTAAGTCCATTGCGGATAGTCCCCAGCAGCAACACCGCAACCGCCGTACCGGCCAGGGCAGCACTGCCGCCGTGAAGCGGCGTTCCGCCTAGAATGACCGCTGTGATGGCATCCATCTCCATATTAAGGCCAGCATTGGGCTCGGCGGAATTAAGACGGGCAGAGATAATGATACCGGCCAGGGCAGCCAGGAAACCCATCACAGCAAAGGTACTAATCCGCCAGGCGCCGGTGCGCACCCCGCAGCGCCGCAGCGCCACTGGGTTGCCGCCCAGCGTGGTAATGTAGTGACCCCAGCGCATCTTATAAAGGAGCGGGATGGAAAGGAACAGCACCAGTAGGGCCATGTATACGCCACTTTCCACCTGGAAGATATCCCCGCCGCCAAAAGCGCGGTAGGCAGCGGGCAGCTTACTGACCGGGGTGCCGCGGGTAACGATGAGGGCCAAGCCCCGGTACAAAAACGAAGTGCCCAGTGTGATGATAAACGCATTGATACCGGTAAAATGGATAAGCGCGCCATTTATAAGTCCCATAAGAATCCCAGAAAGCAAACCGACGAGGATAGCCAGCCAAACCGGGATATTCTGCTTCATACAGAGGGCTGTAAAGATAGCGGATAGAGACAGAATGGAACCAACCGAAAGATCGATACCGCCGGAAGCGATAACGAAGGTCATGCCGATGGCAAGCAATAGCTTAAAGGAATTGGCTTCCAGAATATTGATAAGATTCCTGCCGGTAAAAAAGATGCCGGTGCGCAGGCTGAGGAACAATCCCAGCAACAGGCAGAAGCCAATAAGCATCCATAGGGTAGCGTGGCGGCGGAAAAATCGCTTCATTCGGCCACCCCCTGTTCTCGCTCCAGGATAAGATGGTGCAGTTCCTCCGGAGAGGAATTCTTCGCCATAATATCGGCAATACAGCGACCGGCTCGCATAACAAAAATACGGTCCGCGACATCAAATACCTGGTAGATATCGTGGCTGACAATAAGGAGGGTATGGTCCTCCTGCCGCAGGCGGCGCAGCAGCTGCATGGTCTGGTGGGATTCCCGGATGCCCATAGCGGCGGTGGGTTCATCCAGTAGAAGCAGACGGCCGGGCTGCAGCATGGCACGGGCAATGGCAATACCCTGGCGTTGGCCGCCGGAAAGCACTCGGACCGGCTGGGTGAGGTCTGGGATCGTGATCTCCAGGCGCTTCAGCAGTTCGGCGGCTTCCCGCTCCATACGGCAGCGGTCCAGGAAAGGGCCGTGCATCCGTTCGTGGCCAAGAAAGATATTCTCATAACTATTTTTCCAATCGTCCAGGGAAAGGTCTTGATAGACGGTGCGAATGCCCATCTGCAAGGCCTGTGCAATGGTGAGGTGAGTGTGCTCCCTGCCCTCCACCGTGATGGTGCCTGCATCTGGTGCGAGATTGCCGGAAAGGAGCTTGATAAGGGTGGATTTGCCGGAGCCATTATCCCCGACGATAGCGGTGACGAGGCCCTGCTGCACGGAAAGGGAAACATCACATAGGGCAGAGATGGGGCCGAATGATTTGCTTATTCCGTTTACAGATATAATATCGTTTACCACTGCCGCACCTCCTGCCTCAAAAAATCGAAATTAGGTATATCGTAGCATTATAATCGTTATGCGTCAAGAAGATAAACGAATCTTTCGCACATCATGACCGTCGTTCCGTTATGCCGAATACCAAGTCAAAAACGCGTAAAGGAAAGGCCACGGCATTTGCCGCAGCCCAGTCTTGTTATTATTCCGCTGTGAGAGCATATTTTTGACGGTAGGAACTATATTCGCGGTCGAAAATCTCCCCGCTGCCGCGGATGCTTTGCAAAACCTTGTGACGATGGAGGTTGTGGTCAGCACCCTCTATCATACAGCAGGCAATATTGGAGCAATGGTCGCTGACGCGTTCGAGATTGGTGAGGAGATCCGACCAGATAAAGCCGGCTTCAATGCCGCAGCTGCCCTGCTGCATCCGCCGGATATGGCGAGTACGCATTTCCTCCTTGAGATCATCAATAACCTGCTCCAGCGGCTCCACCTGGCGGGCAGCCTGCACATCGCCTGATACAAAGGAATCATAAGCCAGAGCGGTAACTTCACGAACAGCGCCTGCCATGGTGGAATATTCCTGCAGAGCGGCTGCAGAAAAAGCGATACCTTTTTGCTGCATTTCCTCTGCCGATTCCAAAATGTTTACACTGTGGTCGGCAATGCGTTCAAAATCGCCAATGATCCGCAGATATTCTGCTGCAAGGGCGCTGTCGCTCTCCCCTATCTTGCGGGCGCTGAGTTTGACCAGGTAACTGCCGATGATATCCTCGTAATGGTCAGTCTTGGCTTCATCCTCACGGATATGTTCGGCGGTTTTTTGATTATAGGCGGTGATGGCGTTCAAGCTTTCCCGCAGCGATTCCATCGAATAGCTGGCCATATCGGCAATGAGCGTACGGCAGCGCTCCAGTGCAAGAGCCGGAGTGGCCAGCAGGCGCTCGTCCAGTTCGGCCTCCCGCTGTGGCTGTTTGCCTTCCGGTACCAGCCGAAGAACCAGTTTTTCCAATAGACCACCCATTGGCAAGAGGACCGCAGTGCAAAGAATATTAAATATGGAATGGGCTACTGCGATGCCCCACTCGCTAGCAGCCTGCCCCAGCAAAGCCGGAGCTGCCACGGCACGAACGACATAAAACAAGACGATACCAACCGTTGCACCGATGACATTGAAGTTGAGGTGGACCAGTGCTGCCCGGCGGGCATTTTTATTGGTGCCAATGGAAGAAAGCAGCGCTGTAACACAGGTGCCGATATTCTGTCCCATAATGATAGGGATAGCGGCACCATAGGTGACCTGCCCCGTGCTGGCCAGCGCCTGAAGGATACCCACCGATGCCGAGCTGGACTGGATAATGCCAGTGAGCACCGCGCCGACCAAAACACCCAAAATAGGATTGGAAAACATGAGGAAAATTTCACGGAACTGCGGAACATTTCTTAGGCTGGAAACCGCAGAGGACATGGCCTCCATGCCAAACATGAGCGTGGCAAAGCCCAGGAGAATCATTCCGGTATCTTTCTTTTTATCTGCCTTGCAGAACATATACAAAATGATACCGACGAGCGCCAATATTGGCGTAAAGGTGGAGGGCTTAAACATTTGCACCAAAAGGCTGCTTCCTTCGATACCGGAGAGGCTGAGGATCCAGGCCGTAACGGTGGTACCGATATTGGCGCCCATGATAACACCGATGGACTGGCGCAGCGTCATCAAACCGGAATTGACGAAACCGACAACCATAACCGTAGTGGCCGAGGAGCTTTGAATAACGGCGGTAACACCAAGGCCGGCCAGCAGACCCATCAAGCGGTTTTGGGTCATCTTTTCCAGCAACGAGCGCAGGCCACTGCCTGCCCGGCGCTCCAGGGCCTGGCCCATCAGATTCATGCCGAAGAGGAACAGACAAAGACCGCCAATGAGGTTCAATGCATTAAAAATAGTCATTATATTATTCCTTTCCCTTACTCTCCTTTTTAACTAAGATAAGAATAATAAAGAAAGGTCAAAACCATTATCAAGACTTTGTAAAATCCATGTAAAGTGCCGGTAAAAGTGAAGAGCCGCACTATGGCGGCTCTTTTGGGGGCAAATATCTAATCACATGAGCTGTTGCTCATTGATCATGAGCTTAAACTGGAGGCCAAGCGTTTCGGCGGCCTTGCGGCACAGCAGCATACGCTGCATGAAGATCTCAAAGTAATCCATGACTGAACTGAAATGAGTATCGACCGTCAATTTGAGCTTGATGAGGGTGTGGGCTTCATTAATCTTCAGCTCTGCCTTTGTGACCGAGTAATTGACGCGATCGTGAATATCAAAGGTAGAGGGATCGGTATTATGCACACGGTTTCGGCGCACATCGCTCTTATCGGCCAGGATAAGGGCCGCCGCTACCGGACTGACCGGCACGCCGGTGCCTTCATCATGGTTACCGATGGCGGAAACGATAACGGCGATCTCCTCCGGGTCAAACTTGAGGTGATCCAAAATACGGAACGCCATAATAGCACCGCTTTGGCTATGATCAACCCGGTTGATAAGATTGCCGATATCATGCAGATAACCGGCAATCTTGGCCAGTTCCACAGTGCGTTCCGGATAGCCAAGTGTTTGCAGAATATAGCCTGCTTTTTCGGCAACCAGTGTCACATGGGCAAAGCTATGCTCGGTAAAGCCCAGTGTGGCCAGGGCGGCATCCGCCTGGCGGATGTAGGTATTGACGGCTTCATTCTGGCGGATCTCTTCGTAGGTCAAACGATCACTCTTCTTTCATTTCTTTTTGGGGAATATTACAGTAAAGGTGCTTCCCTTGCCGGGCGTGCTATCCACAACGATTGCAGCATGATGGATGAGCGCGGCATGCTTGACGATGGAGAGTCCCAGTCCGGTACCGCCTACTTCCTTGGAGCGGCTTTTATCTACCCGGTAAAAACGCTCAAAGATGCGGTCGCGACTTTCCTCCGGGATGCCGATACCTGTATCGGAAACAATAACACGGTCATCATCGGGGTAGCTCATCACCTGAACCTTGACACTACCGCCGGGATGATTGTACTTGATGGCGTTATCGCAGAGATTAAAGATCATACTGTAAAGCACCGGCGGGATACCATCCACGAAGGCAGATTCTCCCCATAAAGTAAGATCCACATGGGCTTCTGCCGCCGCAGCTTGAATACTGTCGACGGCATTTTCCGCAATACGGTAAAGATCTACCTGTTGGCGCTGCATTCCGGCCGCGCCGCCATCCAGCTTGGTAAGGTTGATGATATCCTCCACCAAAGCGGTCAAACGCAGGGACTCCTGCCGGATCTTATGGGCAAAGGGCTTGATATCCTGTTGCTGCACCATACCGTTTTCCATCAGTTCAGCATAGCCGGAAATTGCATGCAACGGGGTCTTGAGCTCGTGGGAAACATTCGCAGTGAACTCCTGACGGATCTGCGAGCTTTTTTCCAACTTATCCTGATCTTGACGGATCTGTGCCTGCTGGAGCGCCATACGCCGCAGCAGAGGCTCAATTTCGGCGTATTCCTCCCGGCCGACATATTGACTGGGTTCGTCCAAGTTCAAAGAGTTGATGGGTTCCACAATAGTACGGGAAAGGCGGGACGCCAAGAGGAAGGACAGCACCAGTGCCAGCAGTAGGATGACACAGATAGGCTGAGCAAACCCGACCAACAGCACCCATACCGAATGCTGTGCCGCAGATAGACGAATGATGGTGCCATCTGGGAGCAGACGGGCGCAGTACAAATTACGACTGGCCAGCGTATCGGAATATCGAGAACTTTCGCCGGTACCATTTTGCAGTGCCTGCTGAACCTCCGCACGCATCAGGTGATTTTCCATACTGCTGGCATCACTTTGGTTATCGTAGAGGACGGTGCCATCAGCGTCGATCCATGTAATGCGGTAGTCTTCTGCAGTAAGTCCGTCAAAGAATTCTTTTCCATCAAGGGTGACGCCTTGTGCTACGACTTCGGCTCCCATACGAAGCTGCTTTTGCTGGACACCGGTAAAATAGCTATACAACACCCCCATGATGAGCACCAGCGAGAGAACAAGCACTATAAGGGCTGCCAGCCAGATGGAACGAAAGATTTTTTTACTCATGGGCGGCCTCCAGCTTATAACCAACACCACGCACCGTTTGCAGGATATCCCCTGCTGCGCCCAGCTTGGTACGCAGGGTACCAATGTGGACATCGACCGTGCGGGTCTCGCCGTAATAATCGGTGCCCCAAACGGCGGAGAGCAGCCGGTCACGGCTGAACACCTGACCAGGGTTTTCCAAAAGCAGCCGCAGCAGATCGTACTCCTTGAGTGTGAGGGTAACCGGTGCACCATTTACTTCCACCACATGGCGGCCTTCATCCATGAGAATGCTGCCCTGCCGCAAAACGGCTGGAGCGGACTTGTGGCCGGCTCGGCGCAGCACTGCCCGAATACGGGAGACCATTTCCATCATACCAAACGGTTTGGTGAGATAATCATCCGCGCCTAGATCCAATCCGATAACACGGTCATATTCCGTACCCTTGGCGGTGGCCATTATGACAGGAATATCAGCGGTGACGGGTGCCGCCCGCAGCTTTTTCAGGATGGAAATACCATCCTCGCCGGGCAGCATAATATCCAGTATAACTAGCTCCGGGGTTTCCCGATGCATGGCCTGCCAAAATTCCTCACCATCAGCGCAGCCAACGGCGGAAAAACCCGCTGCACGCAGGGCATATACCATCAGATCACGAATGCTGCTATCATCTTCTACACAATAGATCATGGTGTTTCCCCCTATCCGTTCCATTTTATTGTATCATACTTCCGCAATGTATGGAACAACAACTTTACAAAGTAAATTCTGTGTAAAATCTCATTGTAAAATGCCGAAATGAACAGAAATAGTACATTTGCCACGCTTTTGATGCCGGACCGGTATATTTCTGTTAATTCAGCAAAAACTATCCGCACAGCAAATAAATGGAGAGGGAGTTTGAATAGATATGAAAGCTACTGGAATTGTACGGCGCATTGATGATTTGGGCAGAGTAGTTATTCCGAAAGAGATCCGCAGGACTATGCGCATCCGTGAGGGCGACCCACTGGAGATTTTTGTGAGCAACGAGGGCGAGGTCATTTTTAAGAAGTATTCCCCTATCAGTGAGCTGGGCAGCATAGCGGCGCAGTACTGCGAGGTACTGTACCGGACGGCCGGATACCCGGTGCTCATCACTGACCGGGACCATGTGGTAGCGGTCAGCGGCATCAACCGGCGGGAGGTGCTGGAGCGCAGGGTATCACCGGGCCTGGAGGATCACATTGAGAACCGCAAAAGCTATATGGCGGGCGATGGGCAGCCCCTGCAGCCCATTGAAGGCATGGCCTATTACGCACTGGCGCAGTCCCCTATCATCTCCTCCGGGGATGTATGCGGCAGTGTGATGTTCCTGCAAAACAAGGAGAATGACCGTCCCGGCGAGGCCGAACAGAAGCTTATAGCGGCGGCGGCAAGCTATCTGGGCAAGCAGATGGAGCTATGAGCAGAATAGAAGAAAGGTCCACCTCGAAGGGAATTCGGGGTGGGCCATATTTTAGTGCTTAGGGATTACTCTTCATCTTTTTTAGTGAACTTTTTAGCGCCGAAGCAGAGAGCGTCTACGGCTGCCAGGCCAACAAAGACCTAGCCAATGTTACCAGGAGCCGCACCGGTACCGGGGTTCTCCTTGGTGCCGTTATTGTTTCTATTGGGGCAGGTGATGATGGTGATAGAACCGGTGGACTTGGTGTAGCTGCACTGATTACTGCAGTACTTGCTGTCTCCTCCAAAGGTGTGATCCGCACGGGATTCGGCTTTCTCATAAGCTCAACAACAGGTGGCTCCTCAGTTTGGGAGCTACTGCGCAGCAGAATCCATGACCTTAATTGACATGGTGACCGCAAATGAGGCAGACTGAATTGTATTAACACCAGTGCTAGTGTATTGCATAGGTTCCCACTTTCATTTTGATAATTGGAGTAGAATCCCCTAGGGGATTGTTGGAACTATACTTCCTAATTTTCATCCTAATTTTACCATCACATTCAATACAATGCAACCATTTATGTGAAATAGAACATGATAAAATAACTTAGTGTCATTTATTTTTAATATATTTAATTAGAGAAAAGCGCAAGAGCCACCAGCAAGCTGATGGCCCTGTTTTGTCTAGGTGTACTTTGCCATGTATTCCGCCAAAGGAGGAATGTTTTCTGCTTTCCAATAGCGGCGGCAATCGGTCGTGCGTTCCAACAAGCAGGTATTATACAGCTCCCGCCTTAGGATGGCTGGATCATGGAAAGTTGTCCATCCATCCAGCAGGTCGTTAATCTCCGATTCCGTATAATCCCGGCCGGACTCTATTTTATCGGAAAGATAGTAGACCGCCAAAAGCAGTTTTTTTCGTTTAGCCGGCATGGCAATGATCTGCTCTTTTTCATTAAAAAATGAACGCAGCTCCGGAAACTCGTTTGGGTTCATTTCGCATCTCCCCTTTCGGACAAATTATAGCATAGCAAGCGGAATATGTCTATCTTACTTGGGAGTGCATCCAACATACAATTGACCATAACCATTGACCTATTGCATTGATGGGCGCACCAGTGCCGGGGTTTGACTGCGTCTGATTTTCCTCATTAGGATGAATGACAATGACACCCGGTTCCTGTGGCTTAGCCGCAACATTGCCATCTTCATCTATGGTTATGCTTTCGGACAGACAGGGGGCCAGCGCAGCGGATTCTTCCGGGGAAATACCGGGAAAGCTGCCGCCGCTGATTTCAACAACTTTCTCTATCCTCTCCAAAGCGGAAAACAGTGGGTGCCCATTTTCCGCGATGAAGGTTCCGCCGGTAATGGCGATTTGCGCCGTAACGCTGCCCTGTGCCATGGGAACAATATGAAAAATTGCACCGCTCTTGCTGCTGATCTGATTGCCGGGGCCAAGCGTGAGAATAACATGGGCAGCATTAGCGGCCGGCGTAAATGCAATAGCGTTGGTGGGGATGCTCGGATTCGTAGAGTTGTTTTCTGTAACAAGAGCTGTATTCTCCATCGTGAGGCTCCCCGCTTGCATCAAAATACCGGCCGCGCCGCCCAGCTTAGCATTCTTAATAGAAACCTCCGCGTCACCATTGCACTCAATGACATACCCTTGTGCACTAAATAGGTCACCGCCATCCACGAGAATATCAACGCCCGCATTTCCCTCAACTGCATTGGATATTTGCAAGCACCAGCCATGGTAGCTAAGAGCCTGCATTTCTGTATTATTGACCTCAACACGGGTATAGCCATCATTATTGATTTGGATACCACGGGATGCCTCGATTTTCAAATTTTCCAGAATCAAGACTGTTGGGCGTTCCTCATCATCGCTGCCGCAAACTTCTATAATTGGGTAAGCAGAGATATTGAGCATACCATTTTTGATCGTCATTTTGGCACCGTCCTTGATTTTGAAACAAGCTGTAAGCTCATGTCCATCCAAGTCCAAAACTATATCAAAATCAACCACAATTGCTTCTCCAAAATCCATATTGAGGTACTCCTCCTTAAGGATAATACTTTCGCACTGATTGGCAATTGCCTCATCGAACTCATCTTCCCAATACACTTCTACTGCTGCAGCTGTGACAAAGAGCATCAAAACAGCCAGAAACGCTTTCATTAAGAGCCCACGCATTTTTCCTAATCTCATGTCATACCCTCCGATGTCATCATTAAATTTTGGTGATCAAATTTTTGCTTCCCGTTTCCATCCTCATTCATTATACCGGATATCGTCTTTTTTCGACAGTACACCGCCTACGATTTCCTCCAAAATGGTTACTGAAAATTTCTCTGATTATTCGGTGATATTGCTTGTTTTCATGGACAGTGACTCGTTTTTAGAGTATACTGATAATAATTAAAAACTTTTCATGCAAAAAGAGGTTCCCTATGAAGAAGATCCTAATGCTGGGCACTGGCGGCACCATCGCCTCCGAGATCACCGAAAGTGGACTTTCTCCGCAGCTAACTACCGAGCAAATCCTGCACTACTGCCCCGATATTTCCGATTTTTGCAGTGTGGACTGCTTGCAGTTATGCAATCTGGATAGTACCAACATCGCCCCGGAGCACTGGCAGCGAATGGCGGATTCCATCCGAAAGGAATATAACCACTATGATGGTTTTGTATTAACACACGGTACCGATACCATGGCTTATACTGCCGCCGCGCTAAGTTACCTTATCCAGTACAGCAAAAAGCCCATTGTACTGACTGGCAGCCAAAAACCCATCAATTTGGAGATCACCGATAGCAAAACCAACCTGGTGGATGCCTTCCATTACGCCGCCAACGAGGATGCCCACGGGGTTTCTATCGTATTCAATGGCCGGGTGATCCTAGGGACCCGCGCACGCAAAACACACTCCAAGAGCTTTCAGGCGTTTTCCAGCATCAATTACCCTGAGCTGGCTGTCATTCAAGACGGTCGACTGCTGAATTACATCACCCAGGAATGTCGAGAAAAACCGATATTCAGTGATAAATTAGACCCCTCTGTGGGACTGATCAAACTGGTACCGGGGTTGGAAGCAGATTTTTTGGAATTTATGCTAAGCAAAAAAGATGGTGTTATTATCGAAAGCTTCGGTGTAGGCGGTATCCCGACTGCCGGTGCAAAGAGCTATTACGATGTGATCAGCAACGCTGTTCGGGCCGGGAAAACCGTTGTAATGACTACTCAAGTCCCCAATGAGGGAAGCGACCTATTGTTGTATCATGTAGGCAACCGGCTGAAAACCGGCCTAGAGGTGCTTGAAGCCTACGATATGACCACAGAAGCCGCGGTTACCAAGCTGATGTGGATCTTAGGGCAAACGAGAGAACCACAAAAAATTGAACAGCTATTTTACCGTCCGGTCAGCCATGATATCCTTATCAAAGCCGGTGAGAAATGAGGAAAGCCTTTCCCCTATCTGTAAAGCAATAAAAAAGACGCACGGTGTGTGCGTACCTAATAAGAAAACAATGAGCAATCGTCAGTAAATCAATGTTTTCATAGGTACAAACGCGGTGTGGAAAGTTCAAAATCAAATACTGACAGAAAAAAAGGGTGCTGATACGCAAGTATCGGCACTCTTTTCCTGTACTGTCCGAGAAGATGTGGTGTTTTGCGTTCGTTTCGGGCGTTCTGCGGCTCTGTGTGACCCGAATTAAGGTGGGGGCATATCTTTTCTCATGCTCCTATGTTCGGTAGCTTACAGAAGGATAAAATTCAAAAAATCAACACTTTTCAAATTGCCTCAAAAAGGCATTGTAACCTAAGCAGGGAAATCCTGTACAGGGAAATCCCGCACAATTAAATACTTATATATTAAATACTAAATAATCAAATATAGATATATCAATCCTATCCTTATCCGTTCCTATGAACGAAAATACAGATAGAGGATTAGATAGGATGCGAAGATGAAAGAACAAAACTGTATTTTTATATAACAGGCATGTATCGATCCGTTATGCACTATGGCTTTTTTCGGGATCCATCGAAAAAGTGCAGCAATAACGGTTGAAAATCGAGGGGTTCTTCCCTTGTCTCACCTTTTTATGGGGCGGGGAGTGTGATCGTATTATCTGCCTACTTTTGGGCCAAATGTGTCCATTTATGGTGTTCCAAAGGGAGCCTTAAATCTGGGCACCCCTTGAAATCTGCATTAGAGGTAACAAACATAATCATTTGAGGGCGCAAGCGTTTTATCCGCTTGCGCCCTCTTGACTACCATACAGCAAGGACACAGGAAATTGTCAAGGGCGGCGGAGCCGTTTATCTTAACCCTTTACTATATTTTGTGGATTTGCTAATTCACAAAATATGTTTCAGTAGTCCTTGATACGTACCTATTTGCTTATTGGAATAGCCTGCTTACTTGCTCGTCAACTCGTTTCTCGTAAGCATCAAACTGTTCCTTATCATATTCTGCTTGGCTATCATAGCAATCAATAAGCTTAAAAGGAACACCATAGTCGCTTACTTTGCGCGCAGTAGGAGAAAGTGCATTGTACTCAAGCTTCTGCATCAGCAGGCCCAATCCAGGGACACTATCCATATCAACATTTTCAAGAACCGAAACCCGGTATCTAAAGAAAACATCAAATAAGCCAAGATATTTTACCAAATGGTATTTGAAAACATTATAGACAAAATCAGCAACTGTTCGTATTGCTTCATCTTTGGTTTTAGGCGGGTTTCGACGGGTAGTATAATAATCAACCATCGACATAAATCCACCTTCAAGATATGAGCTTAATAGTACAGTTACTAAAGAATACTGTTGTTGATCTCCTACTCGGAAACTAATAAGTTGCTTAAGCTTTTCTTCCCGCACAACAGGGAATATCAGATTAAGAATAGTTTGAAAACCACTCCAATGCAAACTTCTGGCGTTAGTTCGTGCCAATTTGGTAGAAACTCGCTTAATTTCTTCAATAGTCCACCAGGGCATACTCTCTATTCGTTCATAAAGCAACAGTTTGTCCTTGGGCCCAACAACTCTAAAGCTGTTAAAAACATTGGTTGGAATTCCTGATGCCTCAACTCGTAAAGATATCGATTCTTTCTCTAGAAGATCCGCCCCAGACAAATACTGATCCTTTGTAATTTGGTAGTCAACATCTGTCTTTGGGGCGTTGATATCATAATTTTTGTGTTCCAACAATTCTGGCTCTCTGTTAACGATATCCTCAAAGCCATTATTTAAGTCGATAACTCTTCCTGAATAATGTTGCTGGAAACGACCTGCTCGGCCAGCGATATTTTTGGCATCAAATTGTCTAAGGTTTTTTGTACCTTTTTTACCCGAGGTAATGATTATATTTTTAGCTGATGTATTAACACCCTCGGTAATTGTAGTGGTCGAAAAGAGGCAAATCAATGCACCACAGTTAAATAAACTGATGATTTCTTTTTGAATATATTTGGGCACAAGGCTGTGATGAATTCCTATTCTTCCTTTTAATGCTTTCAATACAATCCAGTCGTCTCCAAAAGTATTCTGTAAATGCTCCAAAAATATTTCATAAACAGGTGCATCTACCACTGAACATCTCTCCTGAAATATGGAAATGAGTTCTTGGTTGTTTAACAACTGTCTGGCATACGATTCTGTGTCAGATTTTCGATTACAATAAATTATAGTGTTTTCTGTGGGTGAACTTAACGCCAGAATAATATTGGCAATCTTCTGCGTTTTACTCGCTGAACCGATTTCAACCGGAATATTGTCGATGATGTATTGCTGTCTGCTTTTAACTGTTGTATATTCTTTTGAGACGATTTCAAATTGATTATATCGCAAGAAAACAAAACCATTATCGCGAGCAAAATCATTAAAGGATTTATGTAGTTCTGTTTCTGCTGTCGGCAGAGCCATATACGGACCTGCCAGTAACATATTGTCTGTTAGGTTGCAAATAAATTCTAATGCCAGACGATAAGCTGTATCACGCTCATTTTCTCCCGATGTTTCCTGATCGATAACAAAGCTGTTATCAATTTTATAGACTTCATCAATAAAAGCAAAATTGAAGTGAAGGTGCTGATGTGAATCCATAAAGGACAAAAAACGCTCGGGAGTAAAAATGAATATATTCTTCTGAGTAATATCAAATTCTTCTTCACTTAATGAGTGAATGGCATAGTCACTAAAGGCTTCCCAACTACAGAGGCGAGCATAGTTTTCGGATAATAGGCTTATTGCAGGAAAGATCAAAAGTACATTCTGATATTGCATCTTTTGGATAATCTCGTAGACCAAGAAAGTTTTTCCAAAGGATGTAGGTGCAGTTAAAACATAACGGTTTCGCTGCGTGGCCACAAAGCTATCAAGAACATGTTTTTGATAACGATGCAGTTTACTATCACCCCTAATCAGACTAGCATCATGGAACAAAGCACTCATGGTAAGTGAATTGATACTTTCATCACCAATCTCGGCATTCGTGAACTTTGATTTTAGCAGATCATAGTATTGAGGAATACCAGCTTCATTTGCTAAAAATAAGAGCAAATTCAAATCAGCATCAGACAAACTTTCGTCCTTGATAAAGTCAAAGAAACTGCACACTTTTTTGACAAATGTAGCAGAGTCCGCTGTTTGTTTATAACTGTAATACGCCTTAATTATATCAGCGGTTCTTGTGAATCTATCCATTGAATCACACTCTCCTTGATTTGCTTGACTTCTGACAGCGGTAAGAAGATGAAGAAAAGTCGATAATCGAATGTAGCGGGAATGCTAATGCCGATCCGTGCATATTCTGCGGCAATATGATCGATACACTTTTTAATGCTTTGATGATATGCATCTCTGTTAGCTTTTTCATAAGCGATAAATATTGGGTAGATTAACCGTATCCCCCGGTTCTGCATTTCCTGTGCCAAATTGATACTGGGATTTTCAAACCAAGAGTCCAACAGGCTATTCAGCTGGGTATTATGTACAGAGAGGTGATCCCGTTCATTTATGATTGCTATCAAATTCCGATTCAAATAACCATCTGATAACGAGGTTCCCAACTTCTCCATTACAGGGGTTATTGCATCCTTGTACCGCAAATAGAATTTTGCTTCCCCAAACCATAGATCGATATTTCCGTCGCGCTCCAACAAATGGAAAGCATCAAAGCCTTTAGCCTCACTATTTTCAATGGGTGAGTAAAAATATCCCCGCGCAGCAACGACACTTGTTTGGAGAAATACCCGCAAAATCAAATCCAATAATACCTCACCATAAAAGCCATATTTCAATTTAGCAGAGTTATCTGCAGTAGGATTGTACCGGATTCGGCTAAGAATGGCCCTTCTTTGCTCGCGCTCCAAATCATCATAATTGATTTCGTATTCATTTAATGCAAACTCTACAATGCCATTATATATAACTTTTGCAATCTCTTGGGGGTCTGTGTTATTAAAGCAAATGTCATTTTGAGAGGAAAGGCACGACTTGCCTAAGCCACTCTCTTGGTGTGGCAACTGGCATTCAAACAGAATAGCACTTTGTACAGCATTTTTAAGGGCTTCCCGCATAGCCGCTTCCTCCTATAAGTTAATTCCCGGAATTAAACTCAACAAGTTTCTCCCAGTCAATACTTCCATCATCAAAGCAAAACTGTTGTGTAAATTCCCGAACCAAGCGATTCGAGGCCTTCTGATAAGAGGCGTCAAAATCTTCCACATACTTCTCCGGTAATTTATCCATATAACGAATTAGCTTAATATAAAATTCTTCGTCACCTGTTAATTCAGTCCAGAAATCTTTTCCTGCCAGTTCCATGTAGAATTTAGGCAAACCACGATTAGAAGTCTTCTTCTTGCCATAGCCATATCCAACAATAGGAACAAAACGTTTTTTTGCCTGCTGGGCCAATTTGCTTGCGGCCATAAAGTTTTGCTCCTGCTTTTTGCGGCTATCAGCATTGAAAACGCTTGTTCCCGATTTTACCGCAATAGCATAAATGGTGTTATCGCGTTCTACCATAATGTCAACACCCTCGGCTAATGCTTTTTGACCCTGAGCTGCTGCTGTGGCAATAGGTTCAAAAAACACATTACCAAAAATCGTTTCCTCGGAAGAAGATACGAAAGCAGCAAGGATTGCATCAATTATTTGAGCCGCACCATTCATGGCTTTGGCTCGGAAAAGATACGGGTTTTTGCGCTTCATTACAGCTTTAATATTCAAACTGTCCACTTTCTTAATCAGGTTGGTGTAGAAATTATCCAATGCAACGGCAATAGCCTCTACAATAGCTTCTTCGTTGTAAGAATCATTTATGGACATAGCAACTTCCTCCTATTTCAAGCGCAATCTTAAGTTTTTGGTGGATATCTGTTCCTCTGAATCTTTTTGTTTGAATTGCAGCAGTTTGATCCGCAACAGATAGGACAGCTTTGCCTAATGCTTCAGAAAGGCCAACCGGGACAGCGTTACCGATTTGTCGATATTTCTCTGCACTTGTTCCCATGAAAATCCAATCATCAGGGAACTGCTGGATTCGAGCATATTCTCGTATGCTCAAAGGGCGATTTTGCGTGGGATGACACATCATAGTTGCCTTTTGTACGGGTGATGTAACCAATGTAGGAGAGGGCTGATTATAAGATAGCCTACGGTAAAAACCTACTTTACCCCCGCCCGATTCAAAAGCACCTCCCATAGCCATTTGCTTCAAATCGACGGGGAGGTCGCGCCAGTTCCCACCCTCGGGAACGAGTTTTAGAAAAGATAACCGATCTTCGCCAAAAGCAGCACACTCACCACAATCATGCTCTAAATCCCGTATGGTATCTCCCAATGTTTGCCAGCGATAGGATGCATCCTGATGCATTTGAAAATGCGTTGGAATTGGCATGAAAATATCTTCATTATCACGACTTCCAATCAAAACAAATCGTTCTCTGAATTGAGGGACACCATAATTTACAGCATCCAATACGCCGTACACGGTTTTGTAACCAAGTTTTTGGAATTCGGATAGAATAACATCCAAAACAGTGCCCAGTCGCTGCTCTGGATCATTTTTATCTCGTTCTGCAAGAGGAACATGTTTCAAAGGAGCAGACATAATCCCTTTCACATTTTCCATAATGAAGAATCGTGGACGGATATAATCAATCATTCGAATGAAGTCCATAAAAAGGCTTCCTCGGGGATCATTGATGCCTAATCTCTTTCCTGCAGTTGAGAACGGTTGACATGGTGGACCACCACAAATCAAGAATGGTTCGCCAGGAGCCAATCCCACTTGTTCAAGTAAATCCGCCGGATCAATGTCACGGATATCTCCGCTTAAAACTTTATGACCGTTTGCTCGCATGGTTGCAACACATGCGGCATCAAAATCCTGCCCAATAGCAATATTAAGTCCTGCCTTTGCAAGGCCTATATCAAGACCCATTGCACCAGAGAAAAGAGATATCACATCACGATTTTGCAGATTATTCTTAAAATGTAACATATTCATTTTTATTCTCCTATCAAACCTTCTCGCCATCCGGAAGGACAAAGTGTCGCTCAAAAGAGCACCCAACCGTTTCGGCCAAATACTCTAAATCGGAAACAGTAAAGCTTTCTCGTTTCATTTTTGAGTTGAAATTTTGTGGTGTAGTTCCCATGCGTCTTGCTAATTCCGCTACACTAATATTGGAACGCACGCATAGAACTTTTATCTGTTCAGAAATAGTCATCAGGGTACTCCTTGCTAAATTAAAACTTATTTTTGAAAATATAAAATAAAAGTTTTATATTTTCAAAATAGTCCCTTCTGTATATTATGATAGCACATATTAGAAACATCTGCAATAATAAAAACATAAACTATCAAAATTAGGGTTTGGGAGGCATGCCAATTTTGAGTGTGGCTACACTTACTGTGCTTGCTCTACGAGCAAGTATAGAGCAAGTGGGTACTCACTTGCTGTGCTTGCTAATCGTTTCTTTTTCGTTTTATCTCCCTAATTTCGTATTGGAAATTTCTTGTGATTTCTTTCGTAAATAATGGCCAAAACAGGGCCTCCCAGCACCAGTAATAGGTGAAGGGAGGCCCTGATTTTATGAAAAATGATACCGACAACCGAAAGAAATATGCCCCGCCCTTGCGAAGCAAGGTGCGGATCGGAAACACCACCTTTACGGTCAATTCCTACTTTCCCGATCCGGCAACAGATACCGTCAAGGATAAGGTGCAGCGGCTTATCAAAGACGAACTGAGACGATCCCCGGAAACAAAATATCCTCCAACAGGCTGACAAATCCAAAACAGCACGGTAGAATGTAATTGAACTTCATACCGTGTTTGGCTGAAAGATTGGAGGTTATTATGTACGATCAGTCAAACACCGCTGCCGTGCTGCAATTTCCTTATGCCGTCATGAGCACAGAGGCCGTTACTGCCCTCTACTGCCGCTTATCCCGTGACGATGAATTGCAGGGCGACAGTAATTCCATAATCAATCAAAAGAAGATTTTACAGAAGTATGCCCTTGACCATGGCTGGAAGAATATCCGTTTTTATATTGACGATGGCATCTCCGGCACCACCTTTAACCGCCCTGGGTTCCAGGAAATGATTGCGGACATTGAAGCAGGTATTGTCAAGCGGGTCATTATCAAGGATATGTCCCGTCTGGGCCGTGACTACCTGCAAGTGGGAATGTATACTGAGATCATGTTCCCGGAGCACGATGTTCACTTTATTGCTGTCAACGATGGAGTGGACAGTAAGCAGGGCGACAACGAGTTTACCCCGTTTCGGAACATCATCAACGAGTGGTACGCCAAGGACACAAGTAAGAAGATCCGGGCCGTTATGAAGGTCAAAGGAAATGCGGGAGAACACCTGACCACCAATGCACCTTACGGGTATATGAAAGACCCTGCCAATCCGAAGCAATGGGTACGGGACAACGATGCAGCCAATGTGGTTTATGATATTGGTCTGTATGTGATGGACGGATACGGGCCTTCTCAAATCGCAAGGCTGTTGAAGCAGCGGAAGATCCTTACCCCTGCCGCTTACTACGAAAGTAAGGGTATCAACTGCAATGTAAAACCGCAGGATGATCCCTATGGCTGGAATGCTTCGACAGTTGCCCATATCCTTGACCGCTGGCGGGAATATCTGGGGCACACAGTAAACTTCAAAACCACGAAGAAATCCTACAAAAGCAAAAAGAAGATTCAGAATCCCGAAAGTGAGTGGGTGATCTTTGAGAATACCCACGAACCGATCTGGACGGAATCCATTGCCGATGCGGTAAGACTGGCACGGCAGACCCGGCGCAGGCCAACCAAAATGGGAGAGATGGGGATGTTTTCCGGCATGATGTTCTGTGCTGACTGCGGCTCAATCATGTACCAATGCAGGGCAACCGGCTTCCGGCGGGAGCAGGAGTATTATTTGTGTGCGGGGTATCGGAAAAGCCGGGATATATGCGGCTCCACCCATTCCATACTGACGGTCATTCTGGAAGAACTGATACTGCAAAATCTCTGTAAGGTTGTTTCCTATGCAAGGGAACAGGAAGATCAGTTTGTGAAGATGGTCATGGATATGGACGAGAAGGAGAGAAGCAAGGGCCTTGCCAAAAAGAAGAAGCTCCTGACCGATGCAGAGAAACGGATTTCGGAGCTGGATAGAATCTTCAAGCATTTGTATGAGGACAATATCACGGGCAAACTGACAGACGAACGGTTCAAGAAACTGTCCGCTGACTATGAAGCAGAGCAGGCAGCCTTGCAGACCCAAGCAAACAGCCTCCGGGAAGAAATCCAGGAGGAGGAAAGCAAGTGTGCCAATGTGGAACGGTTTCTGTCCATTGTCCGAAAGTACACAGAAATCCCGGAACTGACACCCCATATCCTGCATGAGTTTGTGGAGAAGATCGTCGTACACGCAGCCACCGATCCCCACAGCAAAACCAACCGCAAACAGGAAGTCGATATTTACTACAAGGGCATCGGTATCTTGGAAATGTCCAAGGTATTCGATATCCGGCAAAATGAAGAAACGGCATAGCCGAAGCTATACCGTTTCTTTCAAACCCAACAATGTTTTCTTATTGGGACACCCCGTGGTGAGCCGTGCGTTCTTTTTCTGCATAAGTTTTCTGGTGAAGCCAAATCAAAGGAGTACAACGCATTTCCCGTTTGCGTTGTTCTGTAATAAGAATAGCGTATGAAGTGGCTTTTGTCAAGGGTTTTTCCAGGTAAAATTGTGAACAAAAAGAAAATTCGCCGCTCCCAGCATGGAAACGGCGAAAAATGCGGAATTAAAGAAGTAATTCGGCAATCTGTACAGCATTGGTGGCAGCACCCTTGCGAATCTGATCGCCGCAGCACCAAAGACAGAGGCCATTGGGATTGGTAAGGTCGGGACGAATGCGGCCAACATACACCAGATCCTGATCGCTGGTATCCAACGGCATGGGATAAACATCCTGCGAAAGGTCATCAACCAGGCGGCAGCCGGGAGCTGCCGCAATCGCTGCGCGAGCTTCCTCTACCGAAATGGGGCGTTCAAAGCGTGCCGTAACCGCGATGGAGTGGGAACGCACAACCGGCACCCGTACACAGGTGCAGCTGACCTTCATCTCCGGCAAGTGCAGAATCTTTCGGCCCTCGTTCTGGAGCTTCATTTCCTCGGAAGTATAACCTTCATACGATTGACTTCCGATTTTGGGAATAAGATTATAGGCAATCTGATACGGGAATATATGGGGCTGTACCGGCTCGCCTTTGTACAGGGCATCCACCTCGGCTTCCAACTCCACCGGGCCACCGGCACCGGCACCGGAAACTGCCTGATATGTAGCAGCTACCATGCTGGTAATCGGCGAAAGACGACGCAGTGCCGCAACCGCTACTACAGTGATGATGGTGGAGCAGTTTGGATTGGCAATGATGCCATGATGATGCAGAGCATCTTCCGGGTTGATTTCCGGAACAACTAGCGGAACATCTTCATCCATACGGAAGGCACTAGAATTATCAATAAATACTGCACCAGTCGCCTTGATTGCCGGGGCAAAACGACGGGCAATATCATTCTCGGCTGCGCCCAGCACAATATCTGCATCAGTAAAGGCAGCATCCGTTGCCTCTTCTACCATGATTTCTCGCCCAGCAAAAGGCAGCTTTTTCCCGACACTGCGGGCACTGGCCAGGCAGCGCAGTTCCCCAATGGGAAAATTGCGTTCCTCCAGGATTTTAAGCATCTCCCGGCCCACCGCGCCGGTGGCGCCCAGTATAGTCACATTCGGATTTTTCATGGCATGTTCTCTCCTCTCGGTCATCTGACAAAGCTTTCGTAAAGTACACGCACCGTTTTTTCAAAGTCAGCGTTATCCACGCCCACAATGATGTTGAGCTCCTCTGGACCTTGGCTAATCATGCGGATGCTGATACCGTTTTCACCCAGAGCGGCAAAGATCTTGCCGGAGATACCAGGGCGGAACGCCATCTTGCGGCCAACTGCCGCCACAATAGATATATTTTCCGCCACCTGCAGTTTATCCGGGCGGAATTCCTTTTGCAGTTCGCCCAAAATAGAGTAAAGGCAGGAAGCCGCTTTTCCGCTTTGCACAACCAGCGAAACACTGTCTATCCCAGATGGAGTGTACTCTACATTCAGATTATGCCGTTCAAATACTTCCAATACACGGCGCAGGCTGCCGATGGAGGAAGACAGGCCGTTCTTCGCCATCGTAATGATAGAAAAATTGCGGCGGCCGGCAATGCCTGTGATGAAACGGTTCTTTTCGCTTTCCAGTTCATCCTCAAAATGCTCCCGAATGAGGGTACCGGGATGGCCCGGATCATTGGTGTTGCGGATATTCAGCGGAATATCCGCCTGGCGAACTGGAAAAACACTGGCCTCGTGCAGGACCTGCGCTCCCATATAGCTAAGCTCCCGCAGCTCGTTATAGGTGATGCGCTCGATGGGGCGGGGATTTTCCACAATGCGGGGATCCGCCATAAGAATACCGGAAACATCGGTCCAGTTTTCGTATACATCGGCCCCCAATGCCGCTGCCGCCAAAGCACCGGTCACATCACTTCCGCCACGGCTGAGCACCTTAATATGGCCATCCGGCATGACGCCGTAAAAACCTGGAATGACTACGCTGCGGTCTTCTGCTATGCGGCGAAGCGCTTCGTAGGAATGCTCCCGGTCAATTTGGCCATCGAAGGAAAACTGGAGCCATTCGGCGGCATCGAGAAAATCAAAGCCGAGGTATTCCGCCATAAGGCGGGCAGCGAAATATTCGCCGCGGGAGACCAACTCATCCTGGCTGATGCCCTGCTGCATCTTTTCATAAAGGGCCAAAAACTCTTTATCGATATCAGCAGAAAGGCCACAATCGGCCACAATGGAACGATAGCGCTCCACCACCATGCTGAATACCCCTTCGGCGCTGACGCCGTACTGAAGATGGGCATAGCAAAGGTAAAGTAAATCCGTAATCTTGTGATCTGCGGAAAAGCGCTTGCCCGGTGCAGAAACAACCACAACCCGGCGGGCTGGATCCGCCGTGATAATCTGGCGGACTTTTTCGAACTGAGCAGCATCGGCCAGGGAGGAACCGCCAAATTTAACTACTTTTAACATAATAGGCATTCCTTTCCCTTAACCCTGCAGCGCAGCGAAGAAGATGCCGGGATCATTGCTGCGGGCTTCCACATACCAAGAGTGCATCTGTGCCGGAGAAACCGGACGGGTAAGAACGCCATTACCCCAGCGCTTTTCCACACAACCATCCATGAACCAGGTATCCACGATATAACGGACATAGTACCGGCGCTCTTCACACATATTATTGGAAGGCAGCGGCTGGGACAGCTGTGTATAGAAGCCTTGCTTTCTCTCGCAGAGATCAAGAAGATCCTGCACAACGGCAGCGGCTGTGGGCCAGCGGCCGGCTCCTTCACCAAAGAAGCTTTGCCGACCAGCGTATTCCGAAACGGCGGTGATGAGATTATAATTGGCGGGGGCAGCTGCTTCCAGTGTTTCTGCCTTAAAAAGGGTGGGTTCTACCACTGCAAGAATTGCTCCATCGGCGACACGCTTAGCGGTAGCGTACAGCTTGCAGACATAGCCCATTTCATTGAAGCCGGCAATATCTTCCCGGGTGATACCGGCAATCCCGGCGGCCGGCACCTGCTGCTCAGTCAGGCTGGCATCAAAGGCAATATTGGCGCTGATCATGAGCTTACGCTGAATATCATAGCCTTCAATATCGGCAGTGGGATCCGCTTCGGCATATCCGAAGCTTTGGGCATCGTGCAGAACACTCTCGTAATCATAGCCCTTCTTATGCATCATACTGAGGATATAATTAGTGGTACCATTCATAATGCCGCAAATCTCATTGACGGCGCCAATGCGCTTGAGCCGCTGCAGATTGGGCAGCCAGGGAATGCCGCCGCCAACCGCAGCCGAAGTGCGGAAACCGATACCGGTTTCTTTGGCAAGAGTGGTCAGTTCATCATAATAGACGGCAAGCAGATGCTTATTGGCGGTGACAATATTTTTGCCGGCGCGCATGGCGGCTACCATATATTCATGGGCAGGCTCCAAACCGCCCATGACCTCCACGACGGTATCCACTTCCCCATCATTCAAAATCGTGGAAAAATCAGTGACCGAAACAGCACCTAATTCTGCAATGGGGCTGCGGTCCAATACATATTTTACTGTAATATCGCTGCGGTTCTTCAGCAGTTCATATACACCACCGCCAACCGTTCCGTGGCCAAGAAGGGCAACTACCATATCTTTTTTCCTCCTGTAAAATGTGTCGTTTATAGAGATACGATTGTTTCTCCATAAAAATCACTTGTATTTCGTCGAAAAACAGTATATCATATGAGAAGATGGAAAGCAAGACTTGCCGGGGGCTTTCACCCGGTATGGTGATGCAGAAAAGGAGACTCCTATGCAATATAACAGCACCAGAAATCATAAACAGACTGCCAGCCCTGCCGAAGCGGTGTTGCGCGGCATAGCGCCCGATGGCGGATTGTACCTGTGTGACCCGGCCGCTCTGCCGCTGGATCCAGCAGAAATGCTGCAGAAAGACTTTGCCGGGATGGCGGAGGCCGTACTGGTGCGGCTGCTGCCGGATTACACCCCAGAAATGCTGCGGCCAATGATTGCAGCGGCTTACGGAAAATTTGACACTGCCGACATAACACCGCTGGTTATGGTCGGCGATTACCATGTACTAGAGCTCTTTCATGGGCCAACTTGCGCCTTTAAGGATGTAGCACTCTCCTTGCTTCCATATCTTATCACAGGTGCGAAGCAGCTGCTGAATGATAAGGCCAAGACGGTGATCCTAACCGCGACAAGTGGTGACACTGGCAAAGCAGCATTGGAAGGCTTCTGCGATGTGACCAGCACTTCCATTGTGGTATTCTATCCTAAGGATGGCGTAAGCAAAATACAAGAACGGCAGATGGTGACACAGCGTGGAAAAAATGTTTCGGTGGCGGCGGTACGCGGCAATTTTGATGACGCGCAGACTGGAGTAAAGCACATCTTTGCCGAGGTAAAACCGACAGAAAAAGCGGAACTTTCCAGCGCCAACTCCATCAATATCGGGCGGCTGGCCCCGCAGATCATCTACTATTGGTACGCTTGGGCAACACTTTGCCGCACCGGAAAAATAAATCCGACCGAACCGGTGAATTTTTCGGTCCCGACCGGCAATTTTGGTGATATTTTGGCGGGCTATTTTGCCAAGTGCATGGGACTGCCAGTGGACAAGCTCCTTTGTGCAAGCAATGCCAACAATGTGCTGACGGAGTTCCTAACGACGGGGCGCTATGACCGGCGGCGACCTTTTTACAAGACCTCCTCGCCCTCGATGGACATTCTGGTCTCCAGCAATCTGGAGCGGCTTTTATATCTGGCAAGCGGCGGCGACGCTAAAATGGTGGCAGAGAAGATGCAAGAGCTGGACGGACAGGGGTGGTATCAGATCGGCGATACGCTGCTGAAAAAGATACAGAAGGTATTCCTGTGCGGATGCTGCGACGACACAATGACCTCCGAGACGATAAAGACAGTGTGGGAGCGGGACAAGTACCTGCTTGACCCGCACACGGCGGTGGCGTGGGCGGTAGCGGAGCAGCACAAAGCCGTATTATGCGGACAGACGGTGGTGCTGAGTACCGCTTCGCCATATAAATTTGCACCGGCAGTGCTGGCAGCCTTGGGGCAGAAGGTGCCGGATGATGCCCTTGCTGCAATGGCAAAGTTGCAAGCACTGACCGGTGTGCCTGTCCCAACCCCTTTGGCGGAATTGCAAACACTGCCGGTACTGCACCATGACTGTATAGAAGTAAGCGAGATGGCGGACTATGTGCGCCGCAAGATGGAGGGCTGAAATGAATAAGATTACCGTGCGGGTGCCCGCCACCACTGCCAATATCGGACCGGGCTTTGACAGCATGGGCTGCGCGCTGGCACTGTATGACCGGCTGACCTGCGAGGTGCTGCCTGCCGGAGAGCTGCGCATCTGCGGCTGCCCTGCCGCGTACCAAAATGAAGACAATCTTGCCGTACAGGGCTATCGCGCTGTATTAAAAAGGCTGGGATTGCCCGATGAGGGACTGTCGCTGACCATAGAAGCCGAAATACCGGTGTGCCGCGGTCTGGGCAGCAGCGCTGCCATGATCGCCGGAGGAGCGGCAGCAGCAAACCTGCTGCATGGTTCTCCCCTCCCCCCTGCCGAACTGTTGGAGGTGACTAATGAAATAGAAGGCCATCCTGATAATCTGGCTCCTGCTATCTATGGCGGACTGACCGCCAGCCTGGTGGAGGATGGAAAGCCCCGAACAGTAAAGCTGCCGCTTTCCCCCACCCTACGCTGGGTTGCGGCGATACCGGACTTTGAACTAAGCACCCACCTGGCGCGTGCCGTGCTGCCAAAAGAGGTTGCCTTTGTGGATGCGGTCTATAATGCCTCCCATGTGGCTGTATTGGTTGGGGCGCTTGGACGCGGAGACCGGGAACTAATTGCCATGGCACTGCGCGACCGGGTGCACCAGCCCTACCGTGAGAAACTGATCCCGGAATACAACAAAGTAAAAACAGCAGCGGAGCAATGCGGGGCGATCGCCTTCTGCATCAGCGGGGCAGGCCCTACCCTACTGGCACTGACCGATGAAGCAAGCTTTGCTGCCCAATTTGCTGAGAAATGCAAACGCTTAGAACACCGCTGGAATATCATGGAGCTTGCGGTGGACACTGAGGGGATCGTGGCGGAGTGAAAGTAAGGCGGCGAGGAAAAAGCGGGAGACGGCAATGAGCCACCGAAAACAGGCTAGCGCCCGACGAAAGGCGGGCTGGCGCCTGTTGAGGGAAGCGACACAGCCGGAACCGATTTTTGCAGCCGTCGGAACGAAGTAGGAAAACAGAAAAGTGGCTCCCTGCCCTGCGATGGGTTAGGAGCCGTTTTTTATTATATTTATTCCTTAGTGATTTTTACTTCGACTGTTTTAGCAACTTCAATGACTTCTGCCGGTTCGGCGTGCAGTTCGCCGCGCACCCGCAGGTCACTGATAATTCGGTCATACATTTCCTTATTGATTTTAAACTTGCAGCGATAGATGATATAACCTGCCAGAATGAACACCACAGGCAGAACGATCATCATAAGCTTGACGGTGAACTGGCCGCTCGCCGAGATACTCTCCGCCGCAGTCTCGCCGACCTTAATACCAGACCAGACCAACATCAGACTGGTGATGCCCATGGAAACAGCGCCGCCGATTTTATTGATAAGCGGCTGCACCGAGAGGGTAATGCTCTCACTGCGCTTACCGTTTTTCCACTGGCCGTACTCGATGGTGTCCTCTAGGAACATGAGCATAAGCAGCTGAATGAACGCCTGACCGATAAAGATAAACAAAGCGCCCACAGCGATGAGGATAATGCTGACCTCAGCAAAGAAGAAGATGGCATAGCCGATCATAACAAGGATAGTAGCCAAAAGATACAATTTCTCGCGCGGCATCCGCTTGGAGAAAGACTGGAAGATGACCAAGGCCAGCAGCTGTGCTACGCCGACAACCGCCGCCAGCACCGCGTACATATCCTTATTGCCGTAAACATACTGCATGTAGTAAATGGCCATAGTAGTGGTACTCATGTAGCCGATGTTAAAGAGTGACATGGCAAGGGTGGTCCACAGGAGCTGATCATTTTTGGTGAGGACTTCCCACATGCCACGCAGGGTGGTTTTTTCCTCCTCGCGCCGGAACATATCCTTGCGTTCCCTGACACCGAACAGTGTGAAGAGCTGGAACAGCAGCATGAGAATGGTAACGGCGAGTGCCACGGTAAACCACGCCTTGGGGGTATTGCCCATACCGGAGGTAATGGGCTCCCAGCCGACCATGATGGAGAACATACCGATATTGGCGCAGATGCGGGCAAAGGCGCCCATCTTTTCACGGGTCTTCTGCTCTATCGAAAGGGAGGGCAGCATGGACCAGTATGCAATATCATTGAGGCCATAGAAAATATCCCACAAAATATAGGCAATGGCAAACACCGCCACAAACCAATAATCCCGCAAACCAAAATCGGCAAAAAGGACAAGGTAGCAAGCACCGCCCGCCAAGGCCCCCAGCGCCATCGGGGGCTTAAAGCGTCCGTGACGGGAGCGGGTATTATCCACCAGCAGACCCATCAGCGGGTCGTTCAGAGCATCAAAGACACGCAGCACAGTAAAAACCATGCTGGTAGCCAAAAAGACGCCTAACGGCAGGCTGAGAACATTGGAAAGGTAGTAAATGAGGGCATTAGCTTCAAAGGCATAGAACATATCCCGCCCAATGGTACCAAGTCCGAAGAAAATCATATTTCTTCTATCCAGTTTATTCATTTGGTGTTATCCTCCTCATTTTCGCCGAGTTGCTCGACGAGATATAGCTGGGAACCAAAATCCCCCCAAAGGCGCAGATCTTTATGGTAGCCTGTGCCAAGAAACTGATCATTGAGCGGAATACCGCTGGCCAATGCCGCACCGGAAGCCATGGCGGTGAAGCTGCCATCCGGCAGGGCGTAGTGACGATTGACCGTGCGCAGCACCAGGCCATCGGTGGAAATCTTGACCGGGGCAATGTGCTTGACCAAGCCACCGAACCGAGCAACCGCCACCTGCTGCGGTACGGCAACAACACGGTATCTGGCCTCCGACTTCAACCCCGGAACCGTGAGATAGTCCGCTGGAGGAGCCGCCGAACAAAGCCGCTGCGCCAGCAGGACAGCAGCCTGTTTCTTATCCGGTGCGACCACCGCCCAACCGACAAGCCCCTGACGACGAGTGGGAACACGGAAGAAATCACCATATTGCAGGGTGGGGCGGTATTTTTTGTACCATTCTATCTGCGCGGCGACCTGCTTTTTCTCCTGCGGGGAAAGCTCGCCCAGATCCAATTCATATCCCAGAACACCGAAGGCAGCGACATTGAAGCGGGTAGAGAGCGGTGTCTGCCGTAGAGTCTGTTGGTGGGGCGACTGTGAAACATGAGCGCCCATGGTGCAGGGCGGGTAGAAATAGCTGAGCCCTTTCTGAATGGAAAGACGCTCAATCGGGTCGGTATCATCACTCGACCAAATCTGCGGCGAGTAGCACAGCATACCAAGATCAAAACGGTTACCCCCGGAGGAGCAGGTCTCCAAAAGGATATGGGGGCGAGGGGTAAAGATGCGTTCCAGCACCTCGTAAAGCCCCAGCATATAGCGGTGGGGCAGTTCCCCGCCCGCCGTGACAGCGGAATAAAGATCGCTCATGTGGCGGTTCATATCCCACTTGACATAGGTGATGGGGCAATGGTCCAAAAGATGGGTAATGTGGTGAACGATATAATCCCGCACCTCAGGACGGGTAAGATCAAGCAGGAGCTGGTGCCGTCCCATAGAGGGCTGCCGTCCCGGCTGCTGTAAAGCCCACTCTGGGTGGGTGCGGTACAACTCACTCTCCAGATTAACAGATTCCGGTTCAAACCATAAGCCGAAGCGAAGGCCCATCGTTGTGATCTTCTGCGCCAGGCCTTCGATGCCACCGGGGAGTTTTTTGCGGTTGACGGTATAATCGCCAAGACCCGCTGTATCGCTGTTTCGCTCACCAAACCAGCCATCATCCAAAACAAACAGCTCGACGCCGACCGCTTTGGCCTGTTTGGCGAGGGAAAGCAATTTCGCTTCGGTAAAATCAAAGAAGTACGCCTCCCAGTTATTAAGCAAGACCGGACGAGGTTTTTCCTTCCAATTTCCACGCAGGATATGCTGCCGTACAAAGCGATGAAAATTGCCGCTAAGGCCATTTAGGCCCTCATTGGAAAAAGTCATCACCGCTTCCGGTGCACGGAAAATTTCCCCTGCGGGAAGCCGCCAGCAGAAGCCCTGCGGCTGGATACCGGAGATAATCCTGACAAAGTCACGCGGAGAACGCTCCACAGCAGTGTAATGGCTGCCGCTGTACAGCAGATTAAAGCCATAGGCAAGACCGGTATTCTCTCCTGTTCCCTGTTCCAGTAGGATCACGCCGGGATTGTGCCGGTTGGAGGAAAAGCCGGTGGTGCTTTCATTGACCAGCCGCCCCGGCTGCACCGACCGGGTATGCACATGCGTTTCACTTATCCAGTCACCATCAAGGGTAAGCATCTCATACTTCAGCTGTGGGAGATCGATCTGCTGACTCATCAGGCTATGAACAGTAATTGGAACAGTTTCGTCATTGTAAAGAACAGTGCGGCGGGTGATGGCATCCGCTGCTGGAAACACGGTGAAGATAATCTCCAGCCGCAGGGCAAATTTCTTTTCCCTGAGGGAAAGCACCAGCGTTTCCGCTTCACCGCTTTCATCGTAGGCAGCAGGCAACCCCACAGCGGGCAGCGTCCCTGCACGGAGGGTACAATCCTCATTGACGAAATCAGTGGTAAGGGTGCCGTCCGGCAATTCCAGTTCAATGGGAGAAATGCGAAAATCGCCTTTGCCAACCCCCGACCAGAGAAGAGGAATATTATCGAGGCAGTAGGTGGGGTCTTCTTCGGTATACATCACCTGGCTGCCATAGGGCATAGTACGGCGGGCTGCCAAGGCCGCGGCGTCTTCTATGGATACCGGCATGCCGTAATGCAGCAGTTCCACATGACCGTACTTTGTAATTTGAAGCAGCATAGCAGTATGAGCGGTGGAAAGCAGAAAGGTATTTTCCTGCTGAGTGATATGTCTCATAGCCTACACCTCCCGCAGAATAAGTGCTTCATAAGGAGAAAGGCAGGCGGGACTTTCCTGCCGACCGTAGTTGGAAAGGACAACGGTGCCTGAAACGGGATTGGGTCGTTCCTTTGTAGAAAGGCTGATAACAACAATAATGCTTTCGACATTTAGACTGCGGCGGTAAGCATAAACTCCATCCTTGCGATATAATTCGGAAAAATCACCTGCTTGTAGAATCTCACTGCCATTACGGAAAGCAATCAACTGCCGGTAATACGCTAAAACAGAGTTTGGCGCATTCTCCTGCTCTGCTACATTGATACGGGGATAATTGCCATTGACCGAAAGCCACGGCGTACCGGTAGTAAAGCCCGCATTGGGGCTGTCATTCCACTGCATGGGGGTGCGGGCATTATCGCGGCTTTTGGTCTTTATCATGCGCCAGCGCAGTGAGCGCGGCAGGTGCAGCCGCTTGCCGATGTTCCAGATATTGATGGATTCGACATCGCGCACCTTCTGCATATCTGGAAAATCAAAATTGGTCATGCCGATCTCCTGCCCTTCATACAGAAACGGTGTTCCCCTCAAGGTAAGAACGAGCGTGGCAAGTGCCTTGGCGCTTTCATCATGATATTGGGTATCATTACCGAAGCGAGAAACCGAGCGGGGCTGATCGTGGTTTTCAAGATAAACGGTATTCCACGGCAGAGCCTTCTGCCACTTGGTAAGGCATGCAAAGAAGCAATCGGGGTTGAACCGGCGCAGAAACCATTTGATTTTATAGCAGTCGGTTTCCATGTGCTCAAAGGCAAATACCGTGGAAAGTTCCTCACGGGCGGGATTGACTAGGTCATCCGCCATTTTAGGCGTAACAAAAACCGTCTCCCCTACCGTAAAGGCATCATACTTGGCGAGCACATCTTCATGGAGACGGTGCAGCACCCGATGGCAGCCGGGGGTGGAGAGATAATACTCGCTGCCGGTGAGGGCAGGACGCCACTTACCGTTTTTGATGGCTTCCTTGTAGATGATATTGATGACATCACAGCGGAAGCCTGCCACACCCCGCTCCAGCCAAAAATGCATGGCTTCTTCAATCGCTTCGATGACTGCTTCATTGTGATAGTTGAGGTCAGGCTGTTCCTTAGCGAAAAGATGAAGATAATATTCCCCACGCAGGTCATCGTACTCCCAGCAATCTCCACCGAAGAAATTACCCCAGTTGGTGGGCTTTTTGCCCTTTTCCCCTTTCCGCCAGATGTAATAATCGGTGTAGGGTTCTATGCGGCGGCGGCTCTTCTGGAACCATTCATGCTGATCGCTGGTGTGGTTGATAACAAGATCCATAATAATGCGGATGTCCCGCTTTTTTGCTTCTGCAATGAGGGTATCCATATCCTGCAGCGTACCATAATTGGGGTGGATATTGCAGTAATCGCTGATATCATAGCCGTTATCCTTATTGGGTGAGGGATAGACCGGTGAAAGCCACAAGGCGCCGACACCGAGCTTTTGCAGATAATCCAGCCGGGAGAGGATGCCAGGCAGATCGCCAATCCCATCACCATTGCTATCGCAAAAGCTCATGGGATAGATCTGATAAATAACTTTTTGCTTCCACCAAGGGGTATCAGCCATTGGGATAGACCTCCTTTTCCACCTCTGCCGCCATTTCTCCGGTGATACCATGCTCCGCAATCATACGGGCATAGAACTCTCCGCTCTTTTTGATGGTGCTGGCATGAGTATCGGTATCGAAATGCACAAGACCAAAGCGGGCAGTAAAGCCCTCCAGCCATTCGAAGTTATCCACAAAGCACCAGTGGTAATAGCGGGTGACGGGCAGACCACTCTCCGAAAGAACCTTGAGATGCTCATAAAGATAACGACGGCGGAACGCATCATTATTATCGGCCGTACCGTTTTCGGTGATGTAAATGGGCAATTCCGGCAGAAGGGCGTGGAGTTTTTGGCAGCACTCCACAATGCCGGCCGGGTAGATCTCCCAGCCTAGATCATTCACCGGAACATTCGGCAAAGTACCATCCCCCAAGCCGGAGGTAGCAGTACGAGCATAATAATTGAGGCCCAAAAAATCGGCGTAGGGGCCCTCGGGGCCCAGCATATAGGTCTTGTTCAACTTAGTCTGGAAGTTGTATTCCGAAATGCGGCAAGCAATGCGATGCCACAAATTTTTCGCATTGTACGGCACAAAGGCGCGCATATGCATGGCTAGGCCAACCTTGGGTTCGGCATAGCCCAGTTCTTCATGGATATTATGAATTAACCGGTAAGCCCGACGGTGGCATTCGCCCATCACCTTCATTACCCGCAGAGCATGGGAGATATTGAATTCCCCAGGGGGGAAGCCTGCCCCCAAATAACCGCAGACCGCATAGACATTTGGTTCATTGATAGTAACATATTCATCCACCAGATCACCAAGGTGGCGCACAGCAAATTCCACCATGGCAAGGTACCTCTTTACGGCATTTTTGCCCAAAAAGCCGCCCTGATGCTCAAACCACAGAGGATTGGAGAAATGATGCAGGGTAAGCAGCACATGAATGCCATTTTGGTGCAGCAGCGTAATTTCCTCTCGCACCTTTTCAATCTCTTCCTGCGAAAACTGGCCCTCCTGCGGCTCCAGTCGGGCCCACTCCAGCCCAAAGCGGTAGTGACGAATCCCCATCTCCGCCATTAGACGGGTATCTTCCTCCAAATGGCCGCGATGGTCAGTTGCGATATTGGGATCGCTGTTATCCTTTATCTTTCCATTTTTGTACCACTCATACCAGTTGCTTTCCTTGCAGTCGCCATCAATTTGGGTAGCAGCGGAAGCTGCCCCAAGAGCAAAGCCCTTTGGAAAATGAACAGCACTCATTCAGTTTCCTCCTCTCGGTTGGCTGTGTGGGTCCCAATGATAATGTGTAGAACAGGGTTTTCTTTTTCTGCCTCAAAAAATGTCATCAGCAAACGGCAGCCATATTCCCGCAGGGCAGAAAACATAGCGCCTGGATGACGGACTGTAATAACCGTCTCCTCTCCTATTTCGATCAGGCAATCCCACAGAGCATCCAAATTGGCACCATAATACTCCGGCAAGGATAGCTTATTCTTGATCTCTGCATGCGCCGCGGCACGGTCGGTCATCAGCCGGCCCTCTAGATAAACTTCTCTCATGGTGTTTCCTCCTCGCCATAAACCAGGGTAAAGCTCGCATAATGATCATCGGTATAGTAGATCAGTCCATCACTGGAGTAGAGCAGCCGCTCCGCCCCGCGGAAGCCGCCCATATAGTTCACATCACACTCGTACCAGGTGCGTCCATCAGCTTCCGGCAACAGACCCTCGCGGTTGCCAAAGCGATCACCGCCAATGGATTTTCCTTCGGCTACTTCCCACAGGTTTCCCTGGGAAGCAGCCCACCCCAGTGCTTTCGCTTCCTGCTTGGTTAAATAGTTCTGTGGCAGATGGCCATAAAAATGCAGGTATTCTGCCACCTTCTCTGGCGTAGAATAGGAGCCATCCTCAACCAGCAGCGTGCCGTTTTCCTGCACCAGCGGGTCATCTTCTCCCATCGGCCGGGTTGTCATACCGCCGCAGGCAGGCAGCAGCGCCAGCATCAGTACCGTCAGCAGAGCCAATAGAACCGCCGGAAAACGGCGGAAAAGAAGTTGTTTTTTCACTATGTGCTCCTCCTTATAAAAATACAGTTTAATTGTACCATACCGTTGGGAAAAATGATAGGCGCAGAGTAACAGAGATTTTTCCGTAAAAGATGTGAAATATGCCCGCCCACTCCGTTCATAAATTGTTTTCATCTTAGCTTTAATCTTGTAAAGTTTGACGATTGCAATGACTATATAACTGCGCTATAATTGTTAGCATCCTAACAAGATAGAAAGGAGCCAATATGAAGATAAAGCGCCCATCTATATGCATGAAGATTAAAGGAATCTCCAACTTGATTCACCAAGAATTGGGCACCAATCGTGATACAGTCCACCCCGGAACCATGATGCAGAAAATGTTTTTGGGTTATTTAGAAGTACACGAGGACCAGCCAGTCTTTCAAAAGGACTTGGAGTCAGCATTTCATATCCGGCGCAGCACCGCAACCGGCATATTGCAGATTATGGTGCGGGACGGATTGATCGTGCGGGAACCCGTGGAGGACGATGCCCGCCTTAAACGACTGGTCCTAACACCGATCGCCATAGAACAGCTGGCGCAAATGCAGCAGGATATCCTGCGGGTAGAGCAGAAAGCGACTGCCGGATTAACCGGCGAAGAGTTGAAGGCCCTTTATGTCCTGCTAGATAAAGTGATAGAAAACTTGACCCCTGGCAAGGAGGAACGAACCATTGATTAAACGACTGTCCCAATGCATACGGGAATATAAAAAAGACGCGATTCTCTCCCCTCTTTATGTGCTAGTGGAATCGCTTTTGGATGTGGCCATCCCCTTTGTAATGGCTGGCCTAATTGATAAGGGCATAGAAGCCGGCAACATGAGCATGATCCTGCGATATGGTGCCATTCTAGTGGGTTTTGCACTGGTAGCGCTTACTTTTGGTGCACTGAGCGGCCGGAGCTGTGCACGCGCCACGGCAGGCTTTGCTCGCAATCTGCGGCATGATATGTTTCATCATCTGCAGGTATACTCCTTCTCCAATATTGATAAATTCAGCAGCGCTGGTCTGGTCACCCGTCTGACTACCGATGTGAGCAATGTGCAGAATGCTTTTATGATGATCATTCGTACCCTTATCCGCTGCCCTGCCATGCTCATCTTCGCCATGGTCATGTCCTTTCGCATCAATCACGATATTTCTCTCATTTTCCTGGCCGTCATTCCCATCCTTGGTGTGGGGCTTTACCTTATCATCAAACATGTTCACCCCGTGTTTGAACGGGTCTTTAAGACCTATGACAGACTGAATGGCGTAGTGCAGGAGAATCTTTCCGGTATCCGTGTGGTAAAAAACTTTGTGCGCGAGGACCACGAGATCGAAAAGTTTGATACCATCTCCGGCACCATTTATAAGGATTTTTCACTTGCCGAGCGCATCTTGGCCCTCAACTCCCCACTGATGCAAGGCTGTGTGTATGCCTGTATGATTTTGGTCTCCTGGCTGGGTGCCAAACAGATCGTCATTGGAAATATGTCCACCGGAAACCTAATGAGCTTCTTCACCTACATCATGCAGATCCTTTCCAGTCTGATGATGCTTTCGATGGTATTTGTTATGATCACCATGTCCCGTGCCTCCGCCGAGCGCATCGTGGAAGTGCTGGATGAGGAAAGTGATATCACCAACTGTGATAACCCTGTGTATGAGGTCAAAGACGGCAGTGTGGAATTCACTGATGTGAGCTTCAGCTATGCCAAGCGTCCCGATAAAACGGTGCTGGATGACATTGACCTGATTATCCCCTCTGGACAGACGGTTGGTATTATCGGCGGCACCGGATCTTCCAAAAGCAGCCTAGTGCAGCTCATCCCCCGCCTGTACGATGTGACTGGCGGCTGTGTAAAGGTAGGCGGCGTGGATGTGCGGAACTATGACCTGCAAACACTTCGGCACAATGTGGCGATGGTATTGCAGAAGAATACCTTGTTCAGCGGGACGATAAAGGAGAACCTGCGCTGGGGCAACCCCGACGCGACCGACGAGGAGCTGGTACATGCCTGTCGTCTGGCGCAGGCCGATGACTTTATCAGCACCTTCCCCGATGGGTATGATACCTATATCGAGCAGGGCGGTACCAATGTTTCCGGTGGGCAGAAGCAGCGCCTGTGCATTGCCCGTGCGATCCTGCGCAAGCCGAAGATCCTTATTCTGGACGACAGCACCAGTGCCGTGGATACCAAGACTGATGCCCTGATCCGTCAGGCCTTCCGTGAGGAAATCCCCAATACCACAAAAATCATTATTGCCCAGCGCATCAGCTCGGTGATGGACGCCGACCAGATCGTTGTAATGGATAACGGCAGAATAAACGCCTGCGGCACCCACGAAGAACTGCTGGCCAATAATGAAATCTACCGTGAGGTCTATGAATCTCAACAGAAAGGGGGGCTGGAAGAATGAGTGCTGCTCCTAGAAGAGGCTTTACCGGCGGCAAGCGGGCCAAGGATGCCAGAGGAACATTGAAGCGCCTTATAGGCTACATTGCCAAAGGAAATAAAGCCCGGCTGGTATGTGTTTTTATTTTACTCATCATCAGTACAGTAGCCAGTGTTTCCGCCTCTCTTTTCCTCAAATCGCTGATCGATGATTATATTGCTCCGCTTATTGGACAGTCGGCACCAAGCTTCGCCCCGCTTCTTCAAGCTTTGACCATGATGGGGTGCATTTACCTGGCCGGTATGCTGGCTTCCTACTTGCAGACACGGCTGATGATCCCCGTGGCGCAGGGCACCCTAAAAACCATAAGGGACGATATGTTTGCCCACATGCAAACCTTGCCTATCAAGTACTTTGATACCCATACCCATGGCAATGTGATGAGCTACTACACCAACGATACCGATACCTTGCGGCAAATGATCAGCCAGAGCCTGCCCAACGCGGTCAGTTCCATCATCAGCATCACAGCAGTATTCATTGCCATGCTGAGTACCAGTGTGTGGCTTACCCTCCTCATGTTTGTCTTTTTGGGATTGATGCTGTTCGTCGTAAAGAATGTAGGTGGCGGCAGCGCCAAATACTTTGTAAAGCAGCAGCAATCCCTTGGCAAAGTAAATGGCTTTATTGAAGAAATGATCGGCGGGCAGAAGGTTGTCAAGGTTTTCTGCCATGAAGAACAAAATCAAAAGGACTTTGATGCACTCAATAATGAGTTCTGTGAAAACGCTACAAAAGCAAACACCTATGCCAATATTATGATGCCTATTATGGGCAACCTTGGGCATTTACAGTATGTACTGGTCGCTATTGTGGGTGGTCTTTTGGCCATAGCCGCGGTACCCAATCTAACTCTGACCGGCATCGGTACAATGACACTGGGCAGCATTGCTTCTTTCCTGCAGCTCAGCCGCAGCTTTACCATGCCCATCAGCCAGGTTTCCCAGCAGATCAACTCTGTCGTCATGGCGCTGGCTGGCGCCAAGCGCATCTTTGAACTGATGGACGAACCCAGTGAGGAGGATCACGGCGTAGTAACGCTGGTGAATGCCGAGGAGAAGGACGGAGCATTGGTTGAATCCAACTGCCGCACCGGTATCTGGGCATGGAAAAAGCCTCTGCCGGAAGGCGGCTATGAGCTGATAAGGCAGCACGGCGATGTGCGCATGAAAGATGTGGATTTTTCCTATGTGGATGGAAAGCCGGTTCTTCATGACATCACCCTGTATGCTGAGCCCGGACAGAAGATCGCCTTTGTCGGTGCAACCGGAGCCGGTAAAACTACCATCACCAACCTTATCAACCGCTTTTATGATATCGCCGATGGCAAGATCCGTTACGATGGTATCAATATTAACAAGATCAAAAAGAGTGACTTGCGACGCAGCCTAGGCGTGGTCCTGCAGGATGTCAACCTCTTTACCGGTAGCGTAATGGATAACATCCGCTATGGACGACTGGATGCCACCGATGAAGAATGCATTGCGGCAGCCAAGCTGGCCAATGCGCACTACTTCATCTCCCATCTGCCGGATGGCTATAATACTATCCTTTCCGGTGATGGCGGCAATCTTTCTCAGGGGCAGCGCCAGCTCATTTCCATCGCACGGGCGGCAGTCGCCGATCCACCCGTGATGATTCTTGATGAAGCCACCTCCAGCATTGATACCCGCACCGAGGTCATTGTACAGCGCGGCATGGACCGGCTGATGCATGGCCGGACGGTATTCGTCATCGCGCATCGTCTCTCCACCGTGCAGAATGCCGATGTCATCATGGTGCTGGAACACGGACGCATTATCGAGCGTGGTACACACGATATGCTAATCGCCCAAAAAGGGAAATACTATCAGTTGTATACCGGCGCCTTTGAGCTGGAATAACATAAAAGCAAAAGGATTCGGGTAAAGTTTTTGTTTTACCCGAATTTTTTTGAAAAAAGGTCTTTACAAACTCCCCATGATATGCTATTATAGTCAAGCAGTCCAAAAACACATGGGGGCGTAGCTCACTTGGGAGAGCGCTTGACTGGCAGTCAAGAGGTAGAGAGTTCGATCCTCTTCGTCTCCACCAAAAGAGATCCGCAGGAACACAGTTTCTGCGGTCTTTTTGTATAATCGACCGACTGTTTTTGTTCCCGTTCCTCATCGACAAAGGAGACACCATGAAAAAGAAACTAACCGTAAAAGAGTACATCTATGTTGCCAGCATGCTGTTTGGCTTGTTCTTTGGCGCAGGTAACCTCATCTTCCCCACTGCAGTGGGTCAGCTTGCCGGCCGCAATATGTGGAGCGCCATTCTGGGACTGCTGATTACCGGTGTTGGACTGCCGCTGTTGGGTGTTGCAGCTCTGGGGCTTTCCCGCAGTGATGGTCTGTTTTCCCTCAGCAGCAAGGTAAACCGTCCCTATGCCTATTTCTTTACCTGTGCGCTGTACCTCACCATTGGTCCATTCTTTGCTATTCCCCGCTGCGCTACCGTTTCCTTCACCGTCGGGCTGGAACAGATCCTTCCCCAGAACGGCAATATGAAGCTGTATCTCCTGCTGTTCACGCTGGCGTTCTTTATTGCGGCGCTGCTGTTTTCTCTGCGCCCCGGCAAGATCCTCACATGGGTCGGCAAGATCCTCAATCCCTTCTTCCTGCTGTTCCTCGGCATCCTTGTCGTGGTAACGCTGGTCTCCCCCGCCGCCGTTCCCATTTCCAGTGTGGAGCCTATGGGCGGCTACATCCAACAGCCCTTCCTCACCGGCTTTTTGGAGGGCTACAACACCATGGACGCCCTTGCAAGCCTTGCCTTCGGCATCATCGTGGTACAGGTCATCCGGGAACTGGGCGTTGATGAGCCCGGCGCCGTAGCACGCAATACCGCCAAGGCCGGTATCTTCAGCTGCCTATTCATGGGGCTTATCTATGTTGCCGTCACCGCCATGAGCGCCAAGAGCCGCGGCGTACTGCCCGCAGCCGAAAACGGCGGTGTAGCGCTGGCGCAGATCTCTCAAACCTTCCTCGGCCGGATCGGTCTGCTGATCCTCGCCGTCACCGTAACGCTTGCCTGCCTCAAGACCGCCGTTGGCCTTATCACCAGCTGCTCCGAGACCTTTACCGGCCTGTTCCCCAAGGGTCCCGCTTACCGGGTCTGGGCGGTCATCTTCACGCTGGTTTCCCTCATTTTTGCCAATTTCGGTCTTTCCGCCATCATCGATTATGCCGTTCCGGTGCTGATGTTCCTCTACCCGCTGGCCATCGTGCTTATCCTGCTGGCGCTGTTCGGCAAGTTCTTCTCCCACGATAAGAAGGTCTATAACTGGGTCATCAGCCTTACGCTGATCTCCGCCCTTTATGACCTGCTGCGCACCCTGCCCGCCGCTCTGCGTGCCGCATGCCACCTCGATGGCATCATCGAAGCGATCGGTAGCGTTCTGCCCCTTGCGGGCCTCGGTCTCGGCTGGATCTGCCCCGCCGCCGTCGGTCTTGTCATCGGTCTTGTGGCACACAGCACCGCCAAGGCCAAAAAACAGACCGCATAATAGATCCGTCACAGTAAAAGGCCTCCGAAGCAATCAGCTCCGGAGGTCTTTTTTCATATTCATTTTAGGATGGCTGCCCGCTTTCCCGCAGGACCTCTGCATCGGCGGCGCGCTGCTCTAGGATAGCCTCCTTGAGAATCATATCCTTGACCTTCATCAGCCGGATGGTATTGGCGCGCTCGTTTTCATCCAGCTTCATGGTGATGTAGCGGATGTTCTCCTGCATCTGCGGGATCTTGACATATTCCAGTGCATTCACCCGGCGGCGGGTCTTTTCTATCTCCTCCGCCAGCAGCTGCGTAGTCTTTTCAATCTCCGCCAGGCGCAGCATATCCCGGAATACCCCGGAAAGCGATGCCACTGCGTCATCCAGTTCTCCGCTGGTCTGGACATAGCCATAGGGATAAGCGCTGCCGCCCTGATGCTCGGTAAAATGGTAACGGGGCACCTCCACTGACATGATATTCTCAAAGCTCAAATCCAACTCCACACTGCGGCTGGGAATGAGCAGCGACTGCCCAAGCATCTCCGGTGTCATCAGCGCCGCCGCCACCGTAAAGGACGCATGCGCCTTGGAAAGGCCCTGTTCCACACGCTGGCGCAAAGCACGGTTTTCCCGCACCGTCTCCATAAATTGCTTCATCAGCTCATCACGCTTATCCCGCAGCAGCTTGTGACCTCGTTGGGCAGTACGCAGCTGGCGTTTCAGGCGGGTCAGCTCCATGCGGGTAGGGTTAATGATTGTTCCCGGCAAGTTGCTCCCTCCTTAGCTCTGCTGCGGCAGGTATTTTTCGATATACTCCGGCTTGATGCGCTTGAGCTCGCTCTTGGGCAACAGGCCCAGCAGCTGCCAGCCCAGGTCCAGTGTTTCCTCGATAGACCGGTTCTCCTCGCTGCCCTGCGAGACATACCGCCGCTCAAACTCATCGGCAAAGCGGGCATACTGCAGATCCACCTCGGAAAGAGCGGCTTCGCCCAAAATGGACATCAGCTCCTTGTTTTCCTTGCCGGTGGCATAGGCGGCGAAGAGCTGGTTCATGGTGCCGGAATGATCCTCCCGGGTCTTCCCCGTCCCGATCCCCTTATCCTTCAGACGGGAAAGTGAGGGCAATACATCCACCGGCGGGTTAATGCCCCGGCGGAACAGCTCTCTGGAAAGGATGATCTGGCCTTCCGTAATGTACCCCGTCAGGTCGGGGATAGGGTGGGTTTTATCGTCCTCTGGCATGGTCAAAATGGGTATCATGGTAATGGAGCCTTCCTTGCCCACCTGCCGGCCGGCCCGCTCATACATAGTGGCCAAGTCGGTATACAGGTAACCGGGATAACCACGGCGTCCGGGGACTTCCTTCTTGGCGGCGGAAATTTCCCGCAGCGCTTCAGCGTAGTTGGTGATATCGGTGAGGATGACCAGCACATGCATTCCAAGGTCAAAGGCCAGGTACTCAGCGGCCGTCAGTGCCATACGCGGGGTGGCAATGCGCTCGACCGCCGGATCATTGGCCAGGTTGGTAAACAGCACCGTGCGGTCGATGGCGCCGGTACGGCGGAACTCATTGACAAAGAATTCCGATTCCTCAAAGGTGATACCGATGGCGGCGAAAACTACAGCAAAGTTGCTCTCGCCATCCAGTACCCGCGCCTGACGGGCAATCTGAGCCGCCAGCTGGGCGTGCGGCAGACCGGAGCCGGAGAAGATAGGCAGCTTCTGCCCTCTTACCAGGGTGTTCAGGCCATCAATGGTAGAGATGCCGGTCTGGATAAACTCATTGGGGTAGTTGCGGGCGGCTGGGTTCATTGCCAGACCATTGATATCCCGGTATTCATCCGCCAAAATAGCCGGACCATCATCGATGGGCTGCCCCATGCCGTTAAAGACGCGTCCCAGCATATCGCCGGAAACCGCCAGCTGCAGCGGGTGACCCAAAAACCGAATCTTGGACTCCGCCAGGTTGATGCCGGCGGAAGCCTCAAACAGCTGCACCACGGCGGTATCGCCGTTGACCTCCAACACCTTGCAGCGCCGGGTGGAACCGTCGGTCAGCTCGATCTCCGCCAGTTCATCGTAGGTCACGCCCTGCACATTGTCTACCACCATCAAGGGGCCGGAGATCTCCCGGATCGTCTTATATTCACGGATCACAGCGTTTCCTCTCCTTTCTGTGCCAGCGCTTCCAGTTCTTCTTCCATCTGGGTCAGCAGCTTATCGTATTCCTCGGCATAGCAGTCGGCCGGCACACTCTTGGCACGGCCCAGCTTCTCGCGGGAGGGTGTCATAAACAGATCGGCTACCCGGCAGCCGTGCTCGGCGGCGGTACGGCACAGGCCGTCGTACCGGCGGATCATCGAAAGCATCCTTGCCTGACGGTCGTATTCCGAGAAGGCATCCACATCCACAAAGGAGTTCTGCTGCAGGAAGTCCTCCCGTACCATACGGGCGGTCTCCAGCGTGATCTGATCCTTGGCGGAAAGGGAGTCCTTACCTACCAGCTGCACGATCTCATTAAGGCTTGCCTCCTCCTGCAGGATGGACATCGCCCATTCCCGGTTCATCAGGAAGGCCTTGCCGAAGTTCTGCTCATACCACGGCCGCAGGCTGTCGATATAAAGCGAATAGGAATTGAGCCAGTTAATGGCCGGGAAGTGCCGCCGATAGGCAAGGCTTGCATCCAGCGCCCAGAACACCTTTACAATTCGCATCGTTGCCTGCGAAACCGGCTCGGAAAGGTCACCGCCGGGGGGCGATACCGCACCGACTGCGGTCAGCGAGCCGCGGCGTTCCTCATCGCTGCCGATGCAGGCCACCGAACCGGCACGCTCATAGAACTGCGCCAGACGGGAGGAAAGGTAGGCGGGATAGCCCTCTTCACCGGGCATCTCCTCCAGACGGCCGCTCATCTCACGCAGGGCCTCTGCCCAGCGGGAGGTGGAGTCGGCGATAACCGCCACGGCATAGCCCATGTCACGGTAGTATTCCGCTATGGTAATACCGGTATAGATGGACGCTTCACGGGCGGCCACCGGCATATCGGAGGTATTGGCAATGAGCACGGTACGCTTCATCAGCGACTCCCCGGAACGGGGATCAACCAGTTCCGGGAATTCCCGCAGAACATCGGTCATCTCGTTGCCGCGCTCGCCGCAGCCAATGTAGACCACCAAATCCACATCAGACCACTTGGCCAAGGCATGCTGCATTACCGTCTTGCCTGAGCCGAAGGGGCCCGGAATAGCCGCAGTACCGCCCTTTGCCACCGGGAAGAAGGTATCCACAATACGCTGGCCGGACTGCAGCGGCACGCTGGGCGGGAATTTGCGCCGATAAGGGCGGCCCACACGCACCGGCCACTTCTGCATCATCGGCAGTTCCATACGGGTACCGTCCGGCAGCTCCAGCACGGCGACCGTTTCTGTCACGGTATAGCTGCCGGATTTTATCGAAACCAGCTTTCCCTTCATCTTGGGTGGAATCATAATCTTATGCAAAATGGAGGGGGTCTCCTGCACCGTACCGATGATATCACCGCCGATGACCTCGTCACCGGGATGGGCGGTGGCGGTAAACTCCCACTTTTTTTCACGGTCCAAAGCGGGCACTTCCACGCCGCGGGGCAGGTTATTGCCGCCCACCTTCTTCATAATGGCATCCAGCGGGCGCTGAATACCATCGTAAATGTTTTCTACCAGTCCGGGGCCAAGCTCCACCGAAAGCGGTGAGCCGGTGGTCACCACCTCGGCGCCGGGGCCGAGGCCGGAGGTCTCCTCGTAGACCTGAATGGAGGCGGAACCGCTGTTCATGGTCAGGATCTCGCCGATGAGGCGCTGCTCCCCTACCCGAACCACATCCGCCATATTGGCTTCCTCCAAGCCGGTGGCAACCACCAGTGGCCCGGAGACTTTAACGATTTTTCCCATGGGGCTTTCTTCCTTTCCTCAAATGATGTCGGCGCCGACAGCACGCTCCACCGTGGTTTTCACCTGCTGCATCCCCAGTCCGAGGCTTCCCTCTTTACCGGGGATGAGGATAATGGCAGGGGTAACTGCTTTGCGGTAACGGTCCAGCTCTGCGGTCAGACCCGCTGCCAGCTGCTCCGTCACATAGATAATGGCTGTATCCTCCTTGGCCAGCCGGTGCAGGATGGGACGGGCCTGCTCGGCGTTTTCGGCCGGGCATACCTGCAAGCCAAGCGCCGCAAAGCCCTGTACGCTCTGGGCATCGCCCAGCACGGCAATTTTATACATAGGGCGCCTCCTTTATCCTGCGTTTCTTAACCGGCTGCGGATCATTTCGGGCGAAAGCCCCGCCTGCCGGCCGGTCATTATAATGCGAATCGCTGTAATCTCATTTTCCACAGCAGCCAGGTAGCACAGCACTGTTTCCTCCCCGAAGGGGGTACGGCGGGCTGCCGCCAGATAAGCATCGGTTGCTTCGTCACAGGCTTTTTCAAAGGCGGTAAGCGAACCGCCCCCCGCTGCCGCGGCGCCCAAAGCTGCCGCCTTTTCCAGCGCCCCCGCACCAAACAGCTCGCCCAGCTTGCCGGGCTCTGTCATCATTATGCCGTGGGGGGAAACGCTGCCGCCCTCCAAAAGTGCACGGGGCAGTACCTCGCTGCTGCCGCTGCGGGAGGCCCGTACGGCGGTGCGCAGGTTTGCGGCGTCAATCAGCTGCCGCACATACCCCTGTAAAAAGTTGCTTTTCATTTCCTCAGCCAAAGTGCGCATTTCATCATAACAAGCAGCATCCAACCGTAGATCAGCACCTTGCGGATCATTTTCCCGCAGAAGAGCTGCTGCTTCCTGCGCCGCACGGCGGGCTGTATCACTTACCTGGAACATATGCTCCTGCTGCCATTCGCTTTGCAGCTGAGCGGCATCATACCGACCGCCTGGCAGCAGAAATGCTTCCGGCGAAATTCCTCGGCGTTCTGCCTTTAGGATCGCCTTGATATTATGGTAATCGTATTTGAGCTGGAATAGCTCAATGAGCCTTGGATCCGGCACAGCAGCCGCCAGCTCTTTGTAGAGCGTTTCCCGATGCTCCCGCAGCGCTTCCTCCAGTGGGAGAGCTTCGGCATAACCGCATTCCGTCAGCAGCTTACGGGCTTCCGTCTCACTGGCTGCTTCCAGTAGACGCTCCACCTTTTCCGGAGTCAGCAGGCGGGTCTCCATTGCATGCAGCCACGCAGAGACCGCCAAATAGTCAGTATCCTTGATGGGGGTCATCGCAGCCCCTCCTTACTGTACGGGAAAGAGGATCGCAGCGACCTCTTTCTCCAGCTTTTCCCGCTGCAGCCGCACCAGGGTATCAAAGGCACAGTTCAGCTCTACATCACCGTGGCTGAGGATAAATCCGCCCGGAATAGAACGGGGCTCGGCACTGAGGGTCAGCTTTCCCGGTTTACCTGCTTCGCGTAAGGCGGTATTCGCCAGCAGTACAACCTCTGGTCCAATTTCACTTGCATCCTGCGGGGAAAGGATCATCTCCTCCCCTCCTTCGGCCACTTCCGCAGCTAGTGAAGCGATCAGCGCAAGATATTTTTCTCGGGGCAAGTGGCATAACTCTTCCACCGCCACCGCAAAAGCTTCATTCAATAATTCCTGTTTAGCTGCCAATTCCATCTTGCGACACTCCACCGCCGCCGAAGATGACAGGCGCTCCCGCCGTTCCTCCGCCGCACGGCGTCCGCGGGTCAGCAGCTCCAAGCTCTCCTGCTCCGCCGCCGACTGGGCTTCCGCCGTCAAGGCATTGATCTTTTCTTCATTTTCCCGCTGCATTTGGGCAATCTCCCGCTCGGCATCCTCAATGATGCGCGCGGTGATCTTTTCGATTCCTTCCATAAGGGCTCCTTTCTCCCGTTTTGCTTACGCCAGGAACAGGAAGTACAGCATCAGCATCGAAGCCAGCAGCGAAAGAATTGCATAAAACTCCACAATGCCGCACAGTACCAGACCCTTGGACCAGTCGGAAGGCTTCTTGGCCAGAATATTGATGGAGGAAGCCGCCACACGCCCCTGCGCAATAGCAGAAAGCAATCCGCCCAACGCCATAGGCAAGCAGGCCGCAAAGCAGCGCAAGCCTTCCATCACGCTCAAGTCGGTATTGCCATTCAAAAGGCCAATGGCATAAATGGAGAAAAACCACACGACGGTACCATACAGACCCTGCGTACCGGGCAGCACCTGCAAAATCATTGCTTTACCAAACTTGCCGGGATCTTCGCACATCAGGCCGGCAGCGGCTTCACCTGCCATACCGGTTCCCTTGGCCGAGCCAACACAACTCAAACCAGCCGCCAAACCGCCGCCCAGCAGGGCCAGCGCCAAACCACCGAAAGATTCCAGAAAACTCATTTTTCATACGCTCCTTTTTATTGTTCTGCTATTCTGTAATATTTGGGCTGAGCCGCAACGGGCTTAAACGCGCGTCCGCCATCCCGGTAGAAGTACTTGAAAAATTCCAAACACTGAAGCCGCATGTCATGGACATAACAGCCCAGCAAATTCAAGGCAAAATTAAGAGCATTGCCCAACAGCGATACAATAATAAATACAATCAGATTGCCAGGGATGGCTGCCAGAGTATTAAATACTTGCGCGATGACCGCACCTGCCAACATCAAAGCCATTAGGCGAACATAGGAGAGAATATCCCCAAAATAGCCGGTAATGTGATTGTATACCGAACCACCGATGCCAACAATTTTTCCGCCGATGCCTTTTTTGCCATAACCCTGGCTAATAATCAAGACCGCCAACAACACCCATAGGAATGTCTTTTTCCCGGTGATGCCCAATGCCACACCACAGCCAATAATAACCCACCAGGCAGCTTCCTCGCACAGGGCACTGGCTATCTCGCCGTGCTTCAGCTTGTAGATAAAGCCGATGACCATACCGACGAGAATCTGCACACACCCCAATGCCAGTGAGCCCAGCATAATGGCAATAATATCATTGATGGGCGAAATGAGCGGCTGCCAGAACCAGGTGAAGGTGCTTTCCGGGTTAATGACTTTGAGCATTTGCGGGATGAAATCCCCGAAGAAACCGCCGGTCAATGCACCCATAAAGAAAGTAGAGATGCCGCATAATCCCAGCAGCGCAAAGAAATTGTAGCTGCCGCCGGTAGGCTGTTTCTTCTTCAGCACAATGAGTGATGCCAGCATCATCAAAAGGCCATAACCCATATCCGCCATCATAATGCCGTAAAACAAGATAAAAAACGGTGCCATATAAGGGTTTGGATCCAGCGAGCCATAGGCAGGCAGCGAATACATCTCCGTGACCATATTCAGCGGACCGGTAAAGCGATTGTTCTTCAGCTTGACCGGAACACGCGGATAATCCTCCGGGGTGGGATCTGTCATCTGCCAAGCACAGGTGCAGCCCTCCAGCAGCATTTCCAGCTCCTTTGTGTTTTCTGCAGGGAACCACCCTTCCAAAAGGAAGGTTTCAGCAGTCTCCCTCGTGCGTCCTTTTGCCTCTCCCCGTTCCATTTCGATGCGGGAGGCATCTGAGAGCTGGCACAGCTCCGGCTTTTGGTTGGCGCACTTTGCAATCTCCTGTTCCAACGCAACCTTGCGCTCTGCCAGTTCTGCCTGCTCCCGCCGCAGGGCGGCAAGGTTTTCTCCTGCAGTACCGCGGCGGTCGCCCAGTGCCACGCAGCTCCAGCCCAATGCCTTCAACGCGGCTATGTGGTCTTCCGCCTGGGAAATGTGCACTGTAAGCACCATGTAGCGGTGCTCCCGGTCAGCACTTACCTCCCGCAGCTCATACAGATCTCCGGCCGCATCCAGTGTCTCATGTATTTGCTGCGGCAGCACTGCGGCGGGCAGTGTGCCCATTTGAATCAGCACTTTTTCAGTGGTAGCGCATTCCAGCGGCATGGTGAAGCTCTCCCAAGGAAGAAGCTGAGCCTCCTCTGCCGCCAGCTTTTCGCTGCGTGACTGCAGGGAAGCCAATTCCTCTCGGCAGCGGTTCAGCCGCTCCGCCGCATTTTTTCCGTCAGCCAGCTGGCTTTCATCAGTCAATGCCTGCTCATCAATGAACGGAAGCGGCTCCAGTGCATTCTTTTCCTTTGGAGTGTGATCTGTCAATATTTGCAGCGCCTGCTCTGCTGCGGTGTACTGCTCTCGTATCCTTTGCAGCTCCGCTGCCTCCGGTATACGCAGCTTTTCCAACAGAGGGTCATCTGCCGCCGGCTCCGGCTCGGTGATTTCCAGACAGCCAAGATGCTGCAAACGCCGCAGCATTTCCTCCCGCTCACTTTGCAGCCCTATGAGCCGCAAGTGACGCATAGCAACAATAGCCATTAGCGTTCCACAACCTTTTCCACGATCCACCTGGCAGCCTGCGGGATGCGCTGCCTGGCTTCCTCTTTTTTATGTTCCCATTGCACGGAGGCTTCCTCCAGCGCATGATAGGTAGCCTGCGCCGCCTGCCGTTCCGCCTCGGACATCATCTCACGCACCTCAGCCTCCGCATCAGCCCGGGCCTGCTCCCGCAGGCGATCCGCGCTGCGCTGTGCCATCAGCAGTTTTTGTCTACAATCCGCGGCGGTTTGCTCTCGTATTTGATTCATTTTTTCTTCGGTCCTTAGTACCTCTATTATGGTATCCTGCGGCAACTTTTGTAACCCCCTTTTAATTTTATATTACTTATTGAATATAATTGTATAACAACTTATGAATAAAGTAAAGGGAATACTTGCGGACAATTTATACTTTTTGTGGTATGGAATCTTATGCATGGGTGAAAATAAACAAAATAAACGGCAGAGGCCCTTTTTGCGGGTCTCTGCCTTTCAGACTCCATTATTTTTTGCTTTCCATTGCCAGTTGCGCAAATAACTTGTTAAAATTGCAAGTTGCGCAACTTCTTCATTCATTTTCGTCATATCATTCCCGCTATACTACACAATGATACTAAATTTTCCCCGCCTGCGAATGGATACTTTTTACATTATGGAGTATCCAAGAATTAACGCATCGCAGTTTGCTGATCCGGCTATATCATCCTCATAGATATTCATATGAGCGCTAACAACCCAATAGTATAACAACACAAACTGAATTTTGCAGCATCGTTAATTTTTTGTAAAACTTCCCCCCCAGCAGTTTGCCAAAGCACCCTCTGTATGATATATTTAGTATAGTAAAGTGCGGAGCCGCTCTTTTTCCGCATAATATTAAACTGTGCCCCACTGAAGAAGGAAGGGAGTGAGTGCGCTGAAGCACAAAGACACCGCAGTACTGACCGCAAATCGAGTAAAGATCATCGAGAAAATACGGGAATCGGCTATTTCGGTACTTCCTATCGTCGTGATAGTTCTGGTGCTATGCCTGACCATTGCCCCTGTTGGCACCGATTTGTTACTCTGCTTTTTGATTGGCACTATTTTTGTTGTCGTTGGCATGGGACTGTTCTCGCTGGGCGCGGAAGCCTCCATGACACCCATCGGAAACCGCATCGGTATGGCGCTGACCAAAACTCGTAACCTACCGTTGATCCTGATCGTCAGCTTTATGCTGGGCTTTGCTGTTACCATAGCGGAGCCAGATCTGCAGGTTCTGGCCGAGACAGTACCCCACATCAATAACACCATACTGTTGGTCACCGTTGGCATCGGCGTTGGATTTTTCCTTTCCGTATGCATGCTGCGCATCGTTACCGGCGTAAAGCTGCACTGGCTGCTTATTGCTTTTTACGGTGTAGTGTTTATCTTGGCCAGCTTTGCCGCACCAGATTTCCTTAGTGTAGCGTTTGATTCCGGCGGCGTAACCACCGGCCCTATGACTGTTCCTTTCATACTGGCACTAGGCGTCGGTGTATCCTATATTCGAAGTGACGCCCGGGCAGAAGCTGACAGCTTTGGTCTGGTGGCGCTCTGCTCCATCGGACCTATTCTAGCTGTACTGATCCTCAGCTTCTTCTATACCGAAAGCAGCGGCGCTTTGGAGATCACCACTTCCTCCTTCGCCAATACTTCCGCCATTGGGGCTGCCTACCTGCATGACCTGCCCAAATACATGGGAGAAATGGCAATCGCACTGCTGCCCATCGTAGTCATCTTCTTCGCATTCCAATTCCTTACCTTGCATATGCCTCGCCGTAATCTGGCCAAAATCGTCATTGGTATCCTGTATACATATGTAGGACTAGTACTGTTCCTGACTGGCGTTAATGTTGGGTTCTCCACCCTGGGCGAGGTACTGGGCGCCGGGCTTGCCACCGGCTGGACCCGCTGGCTGCTAATCCCCCTTTCGATGCTGCTGGGCTGGTTTATCATTTCGGCGGAACCCGCCGTGGCAGTACTGGAGGCTCAAATCGAGGAGGTCAGCGCCGGCACTATTCCCGGCAGCGCCATCAAAACTAGCCTTTCCATTGCCATTGCGTTGGCCATGGGCTTTTCCATGCTGCGGGTACTTACCGGCATCTCTATCATGTGGTTCCTCATTCCTGGCTATGTCGTCGCTTTGGGGCTTTCCTTCTTCGTCCCCGATCTTTACACCGCCATTGCGTTTGACTCCGGCGGTGTGGCCTCCGGCCCCATGACAGCCACCTTTATGTTACAATTTATGATCGGTGCCTCCACCGTTGTGGGCGGCAATCCGCTCATCGATGCATTCGGCGTCGTTGCTATGGTTGCCATGATGCCCCTAATCTCCATTCAGATGGTCGGCTTTATTTACAGCCGCCGCACTGAGCCTGAGATTGCCCGCGAGCAGTATGGAGATGATGAAATCATTGAGCTGTGGGAGGTGAACGCCGCATGAATTACCTGATCTCGGTTGTCAATCCCGGCGCCATGGACCGTGTGTGTGAGATCGCCGCGGCCCTTGACCTGCCCCAGACCGTCACCCTGCTGGGGCACGGCACCGCCGTACAAAGCATGCTGGATCTTCTCGGCATCGAGTCCACCGAAAAGCGTGTCATCATGACGGTGGCGAACCCCGAAAAAACCCGCAAATTCATTAAGGAAATGCGCCGGCAGGTGTATATCGGCATCCCGGGACACGGCATCATCATGGCTGTCCCCATCAAAAGCGTGGGAGGAGGAAAAACCTTGGCATATCTGAATAACGGCGAGCAGCAGCCCGCCCGCTACACCCCCGAATTGAGCAATCGCTATGAGCTGATCGTCATCGTGGCCAATGAGGGCCGCACCGACCAGGTGATGAACGCCGCCCGCGCGGCAGGCGCCACCGGCGGCACGGTGCTGCACGGGAAAGGCACCGGCAGCCAGAATAAAAAGTTCTACAATGTGTCCATCGCCGCCGAAAAGGAAGTGATTCTGATGGTGGCACAGAACGACCGTAAGGCTGCCATTATGCAATCGGTGCTGCATCATGCCGGTCCTGATAGCGAAGCCGGCGCTATCCTATTCTCACTGCCCGTTAGTGAGGTCGCTGGATTTGGCCTGATGGAAGACTCTATTACCTAAACTGAACAAGAACCACAATACGCCAAAAGAGCGAAGCCCTCACCGGACTCCGCTCTTTTTTATTCCTCTGTTTTCAGTAGCGGGGCCGCCTGTCGGTCTTCGGCAAACTTTTTATACTCCCCAGGGCCAACGCCGTATGTTTTGCGGAACAGTTTAATGAAATAACTAGATTCATAGTAACCCAACTCCCCTGCCGCCATACGCACTGTGCTTTCCGGTCGGGAGAGTAGCCTGCGGGCCTGTTCCATTTTTTCCATATTGATGTAGCCCACCACATTCATGCCGCTCTCGCTCTTAAAAAGCCTGCTGACATAGTTTTCGGTCATATGCACCGTTTCGCTTATCATTTCCAAGGAAATGTGCTGGGAAAGGTTTTCTTCGATATACTGTATAATCTGCGCCATTTCCTTTTTGCACAGCAATGCGGCTTTTTTCCTCTCAAAGCGCTCCATCTGCTGGAGCACCTGGCCAAAATGCGCCTCGTAGTCATCCACGCTGCGACATTTTATCATCTGCTCCCACAAGGCTCTGCGCTCCTCCTCGCCCAGGTAGGCCGAGCAACCCAGCAACGCTGTTAGGCCTAAGCTGCTCATGGCATGGGCTGCCGGACCGGGTGCTGTCGCTCGCAACTCCTTCCCTCGCCCAAAAGTTGAAAATAGCTCCTGTGCGCCGGTATAGTCTTTCGCCTCCAGCAGATCACTCAGCTGCCGGCATACCACCTGCACCGGCACCTCCTCCGAGGAAAGCCGCCGCAGCGTTGCCGCACGGGTCAGACGGCCTGTCCCGTGAAACACCACATAGGGAATCGCATTCCGGCAGCGCTCCAGCTCCTGCAAAAAGCCCCCGCTATCTGCAAATTGCTCCGAGAGCAGAAAACCGCACGGCCGGTTCAAGTAGGCCCGGCAAAAACCGCTGATTCTTTGACAAAATGTTGGGGCCTCCCGTTTGAATGCCTCCTGCTCACCTGGCATCAGCACAATTGCTGTCTGATCTGGACCCAACCGAATCAATGTGGAAGCCGGTCGCCCCAGCTTTTCACACAATAGGTTATAGAATCCAGAATCATTCCGCTTATTTTCGTTCTCCGGGCGATCCAGAAAGGCCAGACAAATCGCATAGGGCTCCGAAAAGCGAATCTCCTCCACCTGCGCACCCTGCGCCACCCGCTGCATTTCACGAAAATCATCTTCCGTCATAGGGGTGACCGGCACCGGCTCTGCGCCTTTTTTTCCAGCCAATCGTTCTGCGGCTTTTTGCAGCAGTGTAGACAGGGATTCCGGTGAGATATCGGTTTTCACCACATAGTCCATCACCCCCAGGCGAATTGCCTCCACCGCGTAGGAGAAATTTTCGTGGTTGGTAAGTACAATAATCTCACATTCCCGGTTTTGCTGCCGTACCTGCTGGATAAACTGCAAACCATCCATATCCGGCATTTTGATATCGGTAATGATGAGATCCGGCGGATCATCCTCTATCTCCAGCAGAGCCGTCTTGACACTGCTGTAACTGCCGGTCACGGTATAGCCCAGCGCAGTCCAATCCACAATGGTCTTCAACGCCAGCCGGACAATCTTCTCATCATCCACCAGAATGGCCTTATACATCGCTCTCCTCCTTCCACTCGGTATAGGGCATCGTCATCTGCACTTCGGTTCCCTGGCCCTGTACACTGCCAATGGAAAAACTTTGTCTATCCTTATAGGACAGGTACAAGCGGTCCTTTACATTGTGCAGGCCGATGCCACTCATCTTGCTGCTTTTTGGCACACCATCCTCGCCAGCTTTTTCTTGGTCAAATCCCTTGCCGTCATCGATGATGCTGATATACAGTGTCTCCTCCCCCACCCATGCTTTCAACCGGATGGTGAGGGGGACATTCTCTTTTATCCCGTGGATGACCGCATTTTCCACAATGGGCTGCAGTAGCAGGCGCATCACACTGGCCTTTGCAGCTTCCTCGCTGATCTCCGTCTTCAGCACAATGGTCTCGCAGCAGCGGATCCGCTGCAAAGTCAAATAATCCTCCACTGTTTGCAGTTCACTGTGCAGTGGTGTGTAGGAATTATCCTTTAGGATAGAGCTGCGTAGCAAATGAGAAAGCGCTGCCAACCCATCGGAAACGACCGGTACATTATTCATCATGGAGGTAAAGCGCAGGCTATCCAGTGTATTGAATAGGAAGTGCGGGTTGATCTGCGCCTGCAGCATCCGGATCTCTGCCCGGCGTTTCTCCGCCTGTTCCTTTTCCACCTTATTCAGGGCCTCTCGCATTTCCGCACAGATCTCATTAAAAGCCTGATTCAAAATACCCAGCTCATCCCGGCTTTCATCAGATTGCGTAACCGCAAAGTTCACCCGCGCCGCGTCGCCAAAGGACTTCACCAGTGCATTCATCGGCCGGTCGATGGAATCAATCACAATCACCGAAAAATTCAGCAGTAGAATCGTTCCAAACAGTGTCCCAAAGAAGATACTTTGCAGTGGCTTCATCATCTCGGTGTAGGGCTCTATAAAGACTAGGGTAGCCTCCAATGCCGGCACCGTAAGGTAGCACAAAAAGCTGCTGTGCTCCTCCCGGGGGCAAATCGGTTCCCCGCTTACCTCAAATGCTGTCTGTCGAATCACTTCCCCTTCCAGCACCGTCAGCGGTGTTCCGTCATCGGTCAACAGGCCACCGGCCCCATCCACCAGCACCAGGCGGTTACAGCTCTCCTCATTATAAATATCCAGCAAGCGGGTAAACATCTGAGGCATAAACAAAGCTTGCACTGTATAAGCGTTTCCCTCCTCGTCTGTCGCATACCATGCCACAGCCAATCGTTGCTCTCCCACCTCATTTTGTGTTATCGCCCATCCACCAGATTCCGTAACCGCCAGTATCTCTTCCCCGGCGAGGCTGCACACCGTTCCATCTGTATACAGCACCGTCACCCCGGTCAAATAGCGCAGTGCCTCCTGCTGGAATAGCCCGGTAGGTTCTGTTTTCAGCACCTCTTCCGGAAGTTTTTCCTGCCCTCCGGCCAACAGCCTCGAAGGATCCGCCAAGTTTGTAAGGGACCGTTCCAACGAAGTCAGCGTCTGCGCCGCAAAGGCCCGCACCGTCTGCCGGACCGAAATAAAGGCCTTGGCATAGGAAAAAACGCTGATAATGAGAATTGGGACCACCGATATCAGAATCACCATCAGCGTAATGCGGTTTTTTATCGGCAGCCTTCTTACCAAAGATTTTGCATTTTCTTCTTCCATCGCTGTCCTCCGCCAGTCCTGTGGGCTTTGTTCTTTCTGTTTATTATAATATCCTTTGCGGTAAATTGCAAAGAATCCACTAATCTTGTCAAGAATGCCGTTTTCCCTAATAAATCCAACCTTTTTCACTATTTTCTCTCCTCTGCGGTAAGAAATGAACACCCATTGTGCTAAATCCGCCAGTTTCTCATGTCAATCTGCCTGATATTCTCATTCTATTTGCCAAGAAAGAGTATCAACTGCACAAAAGTGAACATTTTTTATTACCTTCTTTCCCGCTATAATCATAAATACAGACATTCTGGCTCGTCTGAATATCCCCATATAAGGGGGCTTTTGTAAAAGGAGGTTTTGTTATGCCAGCCGGATTTTGGATCGCAGTAGGAATACAGGCCCTCGTTTTTGTTCTTATGCTGATCGGAAGAAACAAGATCACGGAGGATGATTAAGCATCCCCACTATCAAAACAAAGACGAAGAAAAGAAGAGGTATTGAAAAATGAAATGGACGATTCTCATTATTCTGATTGCCTATTTCGTCGCGATGTTCATCATCGGACTGATTGCCAATCGGAAATCGAAAACTGTTACTGACTACTATGTAGCAGGCCGTGGATTGGGCGGCGTTATCACCGCACTGGTGTATATGTCCAGTCTAGTCAGCGCCGGTGCCCTGGTGGGCTGGACCGGTCAGGCCTCCAGCTACGGCGTATGGTTCATCTTTGCGGGATGTGCCGTTACCATCGCCACCTACATCTGCTGGCGGCTGCTTTCCGGCAAGGTCATGCGCCTTTCCAAAAAGCTGGATCTGCTGACTGTTCCGGACTTCCTGGAAGCCCGCTTTGAAAGCCGCACCGCCCGCCTAATCGCCGGACTCATCCTGCTCATCTTCACCGTACCGCTCATGGTTTCTCAGTTCAAAGCCGCTGGCCTGCTGCTCAATATGGTCACCGGCATTGATTATAAGGCAGCTGTAGTGCTGTTTGGCGTCATCGTATTCGTCTATGTTGCCTTTGGCGGATACTTTGCCGTGGTTTACACCGATGCTGTTCAGGGCGGCCTAATGCTGTTCGGCATCGCTGCGCTGGTCATCACTGCTCTCATCGCAGTAGGCGGCAACCTGGGCGAAGCCTACGCCGCCGCCAATCCCATTGGCGCCGTCAGCTGGCCCACCACCGGCAGCGCGCTTACATCCACAGCCTTTATCGCTGTACTGATGAACAACTTCTTTGGTGCACTGGGCGCCCCCAACTATATCAAGGGTTTCTATTCCCTGAAGGGCCCGAAGGAGCAGAAACGCGGCTTTACCATGATTATGAGTATCGTCTGTGTTATCGAAGTCTGCATCATCGTCATCGGCCTGTGCGGCAAGGTTCTGTTCCCCGATCTGGCCTCCCCGGATCAGACCGTATTTATGATGATCGACAGTCTGCTGCCTCCTGTCCTGGGCGGTCTGGTGCTGGCAGCGCTGGCAGCCGCTATGATGTCCACCATGGATGGCCTGCTGCTGATGTGCGCTTCCACCGTGGAAAATGACATTCTGGTCCGCACCTTCAATAAAAATCTTAATGAAAAACAGCGCATGACCGTTGCACGCATCACTGTGCTCGTCATCGGCGCCATCTCCATCGTTTGGGGCCTCAATCCCCCCGAAATGCTGGCCCTTCTGATGTATCCCGCCTGGGGTATTCTGGGTCTCTCCTTCGCGCTTTGCTTCTATGGCGGTCTGTACTGGAAGCGTCTCAATGCTCCCGGTGTCTGCGCCGGTATGGTGGCTGGTGCCGGCATGTTCCTCATTGGTTCCGCTACCGGTTGGTCTCCCCTAGGCTTTGCTCCCATCCAGATCGGCCTTATCTCGCTGATCATCGTCACTCTCATCGTGACCTACGCCACCAAGCCCACCTCAGCCGAAACGCTCGAAAAGTTCTTCCCGGCCAAGGTAAAAGCCAAGTAATCTTCTCACCATTCCATATGGTGTTTGACCCCCTCAATATTGGTGCAAAGTCCCCACACATGTGGGGATTTTGTGCTATTGACAAAAGCCCCGGAAAAAGTGAAAATAAAGGTAGTTTTCCATCAAGGGAGGGGAGCGTCATGCCAATTGGCTGGTGGATTGCCATTGCCATCCAGGCTGCTGTATTCATTGCCATGCTTTTGGTTCGCCGCCGTATCTGAATCGGCCGGCGGTTTATGACGGAAAGGAACCCGCACTATGAATTACATTGTACAGGCTGTCATACTTGTTTACTTCGTCGGGATGTTCGCGCTCGGCATTCTGGGCGAGCAACGCACAAAAAATACCGCTGACTACTATGTGGCCGGCCGTCAGGTCAACGGCTTCTTTGCCGGAATTGTATATACCACCAGCCTGGTCAGCGCCGGGGCCCTGGTCGGCTGGGTCAGTCAGACCTGGCAATGGGGTCTCTACTTTATCTATGCCGCCAGCGCTGTCACCGTGGCTACCTTTCTTTGTTGGTGGCTGCTGGGGCGCAAACTCTGTACCTGCTCCCGTGATCTCAATCTTTTCACTGTCCCGGATTTTCTGGAAAAACGCTTTGAAAGCCGCACCGCCCGTCTCATTGCTTCGCTGCTTATCATTACCTTTTCCGTCCCGCTGCTGGTAACCCAATTTGCCGCCATTGGCATCCTTTTTAATGTCACCACCGGGCTTTCTTACAGTGCTGCGGTCATTTGTTTTGGCATCATTGTGTTCCTGTATGTTTCCTTCGGCGGTTACTATGCCGTTGTTTACACCGATGTTGCCCAGGGCATTTTGATCCTGCTGGGCGTTATCATCCTGCTGACCGCCTCGGTCCACCGAGTTGGGCCATCCCCGCAGCTGCAGTATCAGCAGATCTTCCCCCACGGCTTTATCTCCTGGCCGGATGCCAACTCCCCCATTACCCCCTCTTTCCTGGTGGCCTTCATTCTGCTCACTTTTTTCGGGGCGCTGGGCGGTCCCAACTATATCCGCGGCTTCTACTCCATCCGCAACCGGCGTGCTTTCCGGCAGGGCTTTACCATCACCGTTTTCATCGTGGTCGTGCTGGAAATTTGCATTGTTCTGCTGGGACTGTACGGGCGCATTATTTTCCCGGAAATTGATACCGCCGATAATGTGGTCTACTACATGATCCAATCTCTGCTGCCACCCTTACTGGCAGGTATCGCACTGGCCGGGCTATCGGCCGCCGTTATGTCTACTGTGGATTCCCTGCTGATCCAGTGTGCCTCCACTGTGGAAAACGATATCCTCACCAAGACCTTTCGACTGGGGCTTTCGGAGCGTCGCCGTGTCTCCATTGCCCGTGCCACTGTTGCTATTATCGGCGGTATCTGTGTATTTTGGGGGCTTAATCCTCCCGAATACCTTGCCTTCCTGATGTACCCCGCCTGGGGTGCCCTGGGGCTATCCTTTGCCTGGGTATTCTTCCTAGGACTATACTGGCGGCGGTTCAATAAGGCTGGTGCCATCACCTCCATGGTCACCTCTTCTATTACTTTCGTTGTGTGGAATGCCCTCGGGAATCCTTTGGGCATCTATCACATTCAAATGGCGCTGCTTGTCTCGGTACCGGCCACTCTTATTGCGACCTTGCTTACACCCCCACCCCGTGCCGAGACCCTCTCTCCCTTCTTCGCCCCCTCCAAAGTCCCCTGATCGGGGACTTTTTCATTTTTCTTCTTGACATTTCAGTTCAAAGTGATATCATAAAGATATCATCTATAAGGAGTGACTTCAATGACAGAAAAAATCCTCACCAATAAAAAGCACGGCATGGCTATGCTTATATTCTTCCTGCTGCTTATGGCCGCAGCCATCGTTATGGTCGTCATCGGAGCCATGCGCAATATAATTGCCCTCATTCTTCCCGGCATCGTTATTCTTTGCTTTATCTGGATTCCCATGATGGGGCTTAAAATCCTCAAGCCGCAGGAAGCCTTAGTGCTTACCCTGTTCGGCCACTACTATGGCACCCTGAAAGGTGAAGGCTACTACTATGTCAACCCCTTCTGTACCGGCGTCAATCCTGCTGCCAAGACACGGCTGAGCCAGAGCGGCGATGTCAAAACACTGGGTGTAAAGGCCACCACCGGCGATAACACCACCTCCATTGAAGTAGACACCACCGGCAAAAAGCTCTCGCTCAAGATCATGACCCTCAGCAATAATCGCCAGAAGATCAATGACTGCCTGGGAAATCCCGTGGAAATCGGCATTGCTGTCACTTGGCGCATTATCGATACCGCCAAGGCTGTTTTTAATGTGGATAACTACAAAGAATACCTTTCCCTGCAGTGCGATAGCGCCCTGCGCAATATCGTGCGTCTGTACCCCTACGATGTTGCTCCCAATGTAGATACCACCGGCGACGGCGTTGCCGATGACGGCAGCCTGCGCGGCTCCAGCGAGATTGTTGCCGCCCGCATCCGCGATGAGATCCAGCAGCGGGTGGCGGAAGCCGGTATTGAGATCATCGAAGCCCGCATCACCTACCTGGCCTACGCTACCGAGATCGCAGCCGTCATGCTGCAGCGCCAGCAGGCGTCCGCCATCATTGATGCCCGCAAGATGATCGTAGACGGCGCAGTAGGCATGGTGGAAATGGCGTTGGCGCGTCTTTCCGAAAGCGGTGTGATAGAATTGGATGAGGAACGCAAAGCCGCCATGGTCAGCAATCTTTTGGTGGTGCTGTGCGGCAATCACGATGCTCAGCCTGTAGTCAATTCCGGCAGCCTATACTGATTATGAACGAGAACCAGAAAAAACAGGTGCCGCTGCGCCTTTCCCCCAAGCTGTACGCTGCCATTGCGGCCTGGGCAGAGGATGACTTTCGCTCAGTTAATGGGCAGATCGAATATCTGCTGACTGAGTGTGTACGCCAGCGCAAGAAAAACGGCAAATATGTCTCGGATGAGATTGATGTTCCCCCAGAACTGGATGTTGAATAACAAAAAGCGGCCCGCCGCAGCACATGCTGTGACGGGTCGTTCTCTTTATGTTTTTATTCAGCATCTTGCCAGCCCTTGCACACATCCACCCAGGCCAGCGCCTCGGAAAGTTCATACAGCTCCTCGCAGGTCAGTTCAATTGCACTATTGCTGCTGCCGCACGCCGGGAATACCGTAGTAAACCGTTGCAATGAAACATCCAGGCAGGTTTTCACCCCCGGTTTTACCGCAAAGGGGCACACCCCGCCCACTGCGTGGCCAACAAGCTCCACAGCTTCCTCCGGGGTCAGCATCTTGGCTTTGCAGCTAAAGGTCTCCTTGTATTTGTGATTATCTATTTTGGCGTCCCCAGCCGTTACCACCAGCAGCGGTCCCTCCGCTGTCATAAAAGAAAGCGTCTTGGCAATGCGGGCAGGAATAACGCCCACCGTCTGTGCAGCCAACTCCACCGTCGCGCTGGAGGTTGCGAACTCCAGCACCTTATCTTCCATGCCCCGCGCGGCAAAGAATGCTTTCACTTCCCGAATTGACATAATGGTTTCCTCCGATATTTGCGTAGTGATGTACCTATCATAGCCCCCTGCGAAATTTTGTCAAGCGGTACCGGCATATTTTACTGCAAAAGGTCTTGACTGCCGGCTCATTTCACGGTAAAATGTATAAGCATTCAAAAATAAATGCAGGCATAGTTCATCGGTAGAATAGCGGCTTCCCAAGCCGCGGAGGCGGGTTCGATTCCCGTTGCCTGCTCCAAAAAAAGAGACGCCATATGGCGTCTCTTTTTTTGGAGCAACGGGGAACACTTGCCTTCTTCAAATCACCAATCACAGCCCTAATTTAACGCGAAGGAAAAAACCGCTATGCTTTTCCCTTTATTTATCCTCTTGGGTCACGGGGGAAGTACTATCCTCCTTTTCCGCAGAGCATTCCTCTTCTTCCATCATCTTTTGCAGCGTTTTATTGTGCTTTCCCAGCACTTTACCGCCTTTGCTAAAACCCACCGCAAATAAAAGCGCCACTGCAAAAATGGCAAGAGCGGCCGCCGGTACCAACATCAACATGGTTTCTTCTGTCATAGCATTCTCCCCCTTTTTGTCCCCCATAGTATATCACATTCCGGTTGCTTTGCAAAATTCTCGCTGCCAAAGCAACCTGCTTATTCTGCATTTCTTGTCATATTTGCCAGTTTTCTCTTCCTCATTTGCATCGATTGTTGCAAAAAAACTATTGACACTTCCCCCAGCCTGGTGATAATATTAGTTCATTAAAGCGATAGCAACGCTGTGACTACGGAGGAAAGGAGAAAGCTGCAATGAAAAAGAACTGCTTTATGATGATGGCTATGATGATGCGCATGTGCGGTATGCGCACTTTTTCCAATGCAACTTTTTCCGATAGCTCCATCATCACAGATTAAAAACATCGCGCCATCCATGGGCGCGGCCATCATTTGTTTTTAACCGGGAGACTTCATCGGAAAGTCACCCGGTTTTTGTTTTACCCATATCTTTAGCGAAAGGAACCTCACCCATGAACCTGTATTACGAAGATCTGGTAAGGGCGAACCACCTGCTGGGGCGAATGTGACCTTATTCCCGCCCCTGCTCCGTTCACCCACAACCAAACATCTTGTAAGATAAAAGAAAGGACATTTACCATGAAAAAGACTTTGAAAGCTGTTCTGGCCGCTCTGCTCGTTGTTTGCCTGCTGCTGCCCCTGGCTGCCTGCGGCAACAATGCCACCACCGAAACCAAGCTCAAGATCGCCATTCCGAATGATACCACCAATGAAGCACGCGCGCTGCTGCTGCTGCAGGATCAGGGCTATATCAAGCTGAAGGATGGCGCCGGCATCACCGCTACCGTTCTGGATATCGTAGAAAACCCCAAGAACATTGAGTTCAGCGAAGTAGAGGCTGCCCAGCTGCCCAACCTGCTGCCCGATGTTGACTATGCTGTCATCAATTCCAACTACGCCATCTCCGCCGGCCTTAATCCCACCAAGGATGCCCTGGCACTGGAAGGCTCCTCCTCTGCCTATGCCAATATCCTGGCGGTAAAGGAAGGCAATGAGAATGAACCCCTCGTCAAGGCACTCATCGCCGCCCTCTCCAGCAAGCAGGTTGCCGATTACATCACCGAAAAGTATGATGGTTCCGTTGTTTCCGTTGTAGAAAACCCCGGCGATGGCTATGATGCCGACCTCGATTACACCGCTTTGGCCGGTCAGACCATCTCCGTTGCCGCTTCCCCCGCTCCCCACGCTGAGATCCTGGCTGTTGCCAAGGAAATTCTGGCCGCGAAGGACATCACCCTGGATATCCAGGAGTACAGCGACTATGTTATCCCCAATAATGTTGTAGAGGACGGCACCGTCCTGGCCAACTACTTCCAGCACACCCCTTACCTCGATGACTTCAACGCCGAAAACGGCACTCACATCGTTTCTGTTCTCTCTGTCCATGTGGAGCCTCTCGGCCTCTACGGCGGCAAGCAATCCACTCTGGATGCCCTTAAATAATTGAAACGAACTGGGGATTGAAAAAGTATGATCGAGATCAAAAATCTGTGTAAGACCTATTCCCTAACGGATGGCAGTGTGGAGGCCCTCAAAGATGTTTCTCTTTCCATCCCGGATGGCGATGTCTTTGGAATCATCGGCATGAGCGGTGCCGGCAAAAGCACCCTAGTGCGCTGCATCAATATGCTGGAACGCCCTACCGCCGGCAGCGTGGTCATTGATGGCAAGGACCTGACCAAAATGACCGAAAAAGAGCTGCGAGCCGAGCGCCAAAGCATCACCATGATCTTTCAGGGCTTCAACCTGCTGATGCAGAAAAACTGCCTGCGCAATGTTTGCTTCCCGCTGGAACTGGCTGGTGTAAAAAAGGCCGAAGCCATCAAAAAGGCACAGTCACTGCTGGAGCTGGTGGGCCTGGGCGATAAAGCCTCGGCCTACCCTGCCCAGCTTTCCGGTGGCCAGCAGCAGCGTGTCGCCATCGCGCGGGCGTTGGCCACCAACCCCAAGGTGCTGCTGTGCGATGAAGCCACCAGTGCTCTCGATCCCAAGACCACCAATGCCATCCTGGAGCTCATCCGGGAGATCAATCAGAAACTCGGCATCACTGTCATTATCATCACCCATCAGATGAGCGTGGTGGAATCCACCTGCCGTCATGTGGCCATCTTGGAGGAAGGCCAGGTGGTGGAGCAGGGCGAAGTTAGTGCAGTATTCTCCCACCCCAAATCGGAAGCCGCCCGCCGGCTGGTCTTCCCGGAGGGAAATCCGGAAAGTCTGCTGTGTTCCCTGCCCGGTTCCCGGCTCATTCGTGTGGTGTTCAATGGGGCCGATGCCACCGGCAAGCCCATCATTGCCCGCATGGCCACCGAGATCGGCGTGGAAGCCAATATTGCCTATGCTTCCACCCGCAGCATCGAGGGCCGCGCCTACGGCTCCATGCTGCTTTCCATTGAAGATAAAAACGACGATCTGGCCCGTGCCATCGGCTATCTTACACAGGATGGCGATATTACCGCTCAGGAGGTGACCCAGTATGCTGAATAATCTCTTTTCCGCTGAGGTACTGCAGGAAACACTCTCCATTGTTCAGGGGCAGTTCCTGCTGGCCTTCTGGGAGACGCTGTATGTCACCATTGCGGCCATGTTCTTTGCCGTGGTCATCGGTCTGCCGCTGGGTGTCATCCTGGTTGTGGGCGAAAAGGGCGGCCTGGCCCCCCTGCCCGGCTGGCTGATGAAAACCATCAATGTCATCATCAATCTGTTGCGTTCCGTCCCCTTCCTTATCCTTATGATCCTGCTGTTCCCCTTCACCCGGGCCGTTGTGGGCACCGCGGTGGGTACCGTTGCCTCCATTGTGCCGCTGGTCGTGGCTGCCTTTCCCTTTGTGGCCCGCCTGGTGGAAAGCAGCCTGCGAGAGCTCAATCCCAATATCATCGAAATGTCCCGCAGTATGGGCGCTTCCCCCATGCAGACCATCATTAAGGTCATGATCCCGGAGGCGATGCCCTCCCTCATCTCCAATGCCACCATCGCCATCACCACCATCCTAGGCTACACCGCCATGAGCGGTATCGTGGGCGGCGGCGGTCTGGGCAAGATCGCCATTAACTACGGCTATTACCGCTACAAGTATCTGGTCATGCTGCTGGCTGTTATCCTGCTCATCGTTATCGTGCAGGTGTTCCAAAGTATCGGCACCCACCTTTCGGTCAAGCTGGATAAACGCCTCAAGCAAAATCACTAAGTAATCTCCTCTCTTCTTTTTCTTCCCTATATAAAACCTCCGGGATCTCACCGATTCCGGAGGTTTTCTTTTGAGTAATTATCCGTTTCAAAAAGAACGAATGTTTCGTGTGAAACATTTTCAGCCGCAGCCTTTAGTAGTGATAGCGCTGCCGCTTGGCCAGCAGAAAGACCGCCGAAACGATAGCCGCCAGTACCTCGGAAACTGTGATCGCCCACCAAATACCATCGATATCTAAAAACAGCGGAAGAATGATGACCGAGGATGCCTGGAACACCAACACACGCAAAAAGGAAATAAGCGCCGAAACAGCGCCGTTGCCCAACGCCGTAAAAAAACCGGAGCAAAAGATATTAAAGCCCGCCAGCAGAAAGGAAAAAGAGAACAACCGGAACGCGTGCTTTGTCAGCGCAAACAGACTATCATCAAAGCCCACAAAGATGTAAGCAAAGGGGCCCGCCGCTGCGATTGCCAGCGCCGTCAGCGCCACACCTACCGTTAGGGTCAGTGTGATGCTCTTACGAAGCAGGCTTTTCATCTCGGCCGTATTCTCTGCACCGTAGTGGTAGCTTACAATGGGCGATACGCCGATGGAATATCCGATGGAAATGGCAATGAAGATGAACTGCACATACATCAGCACGCCGTAGGCAGATACTCCGTCCTCCCCGATGTACTTGAGCAGCTGGAAATTATACAGCATACTCACCAGCGAGGTAGCGATATTGGACATCATCTCGGAGGAGCCGTTGCCGCATGCCTTTAGGATCGATTTTATCTCCAGCGATGGCTTTTTCTCCAGCTGCAGCAGGCTGCCATTCGTCCGCAGGAAGTAGATAAGAGGCAGCACACCGCCTACCATCTGCCCGATGCCGGTCGCCAGCGCAGCGCCTGCCAGTCCCCACCGGAAGCCCACGATAAACAGAGCGTCCAACGCGGCATTGGTTAGCCCCGCCGCGACGGTCACAAAAAGCCCCAGCTTCGGCTTTTCCGCCGCCGTCAAAAAACTCTGGAATACATTTTGCAGCATAAAGGCAGGGGTGAACGCAATAACAATGCGTCCATATAGCACACAGCCCTCCATCATCTCGGGGGTCGCCCCCAGCAGCACACACACCGGCCGTATCACCGCTATCCCGATGGCCGCCAGAAGGATCCCCAGCAGCACGGTAAAGCACACCATCATGTTGAAGTAGCGGTTCGCCTTTTCCTTATTGCCCTGGCCCAGCTGCTGCGCCACCAACGCTGTACCGCCGGTTCCTATCATAAATCCGGCCCCGCCCAGCACCATGATAAACGGGAACACGAAATTGAGCGCCGCAAATTCGGTCTTGCCCACTACATTGGAAACAAACAGTCCATCTACCACGCTGTAGATGGAGGTAAAGATCATCATGATAATGGTCGGCATGGTAAAGCGGATCAGCCGGCCGTAGCTGAAATGGTCGGAAAGCCGGATGGGCTCCTGCGCGCCATTTCTTCTCTCTGCGTTCATTTATTATTCTCCAGTTTTCATTTTCTAAAATTTCCGGCAATCTCTTTCTTTGCCGAATCATATGGTCTGTACCTGTGCAGACAGCAGCGTATTTTAGCATAGATATCTGTAATCTGCAAGTTTTTATTGCCTCACAGGATACGGGCGTCCCTCCGCTTTTATCGTGCCGCCACCCGTCACGGGCGGGCAGCCATCCTCCGCTTCGGGACGCCCTCATTTTTCTCTTATTCGGGGAACTCCAGCTCGCACGCACCTACCGCACGAACAGTCAAATGGGTACAGCTTTCTTCGCCAAAGGTCTCCCGCATTACCCGCAGAAAGCCCGCTTCTCGCTCTCTTGGCACCAGTGCCTGTACTGTACCGGCAAAGCCGCCGCCGTGTACCCGCCAGCCGCCACAGCCGGTCAGTTCCCGCCGACATAGCGAAAGTGCCAGTGCCAACCCTCGTTCATTCGGGTCAGCTGGGTAGATGTTCTGCAGCTTCTCCATCGAGGATTCCCCACTGGCCAGCATCTCCTCCAAGTAATGCTCCGCAGTGGGTTCCCGCAGAGCTGCCGCCAGCCGGGGCACCCGCTCGTTTTCCTCAAAGAAATGCATCGCCCGCAAAATTGCTCGGTCGCTCACCTTGCCGCGCAGGCCGGGCAGCCCCGCGTAAAATTCCGCCGGGTCTACCTCCCGCAGCACCCGGCAGCCAAACTGCGCTGCCACCGCTCTCATCTCCCGCGGGATGGCCGTGTAATCCTCAGTCAGGTCGGCATGGCTCCCACCGGTATTCACCACATACATCGTCATACCCCAGCGGGCAAAGTCGCAGGGCAGGCGCTCCACAATAGGGGCCTTCGGGCAAAGAAAATCAATGGCAACCGCGCTGCCCACCGCCGAAGCGGTCTGGTCCATCAGGCCGCAGGGCTTACCAAAGTACTCATTTTCGGCATACTGGCCTATACGCGCCAGTGCCACCGGCGGAATGGCCCCATCATTATACAGGGCATTCTGAATTTGCCCCAGCAGCAGTTCAAAAGCCGCCGAGGAGGACAGCCCGGAACCGGTGGGAACAACGGAATCGGTCACACCGGCAAAGCCGCCGGCCGCATACCCCTGCTGCCGCAGCCCGGCAAAGACACCTCTTATCATGGAGGGGGAATGGCCCCGCTCCTTTTCGTAATGGGTTAGGTCGCGCCAGTCCAGCGGGGGCAGCGGATGGCTCTTGCTGCCTATCTCCACCGGCCCCTCCTTTTGCGGAGATACGATGGCCAGCTTGTCCAGCGTAACAGCAGCAGCCAGCACCCGGCCGTGCTGGTGGTCGGTGTGGTTGCCGCCCAGCTCGGTGCGGCCCGGTGCCGAAAAGATGCGCACCTCTTCCCTTTCCCCATACAGCCTGGTAAACTGCTCCAGCAGGCGCAAACAGCGCTCCCGTTGCGGCAGCGGGTCATCGGTCACATACAGCCGGCACAGTGCCTCATCACAGACACCGCTCTGCAGGGCTTTTTTCCATTGGGCCGCAGTTGGCATCGTTCGTTCCTCCGTCAGTTCAGGGTAAAGCGCATCAGCACCGGGTTGTGGTCGGAATAGGTAAACCCGGTCTGCACATTCTCCAGGTAGGTTACCGTCACATTGTCGCTTACCAGGAAGCCATCCACAATAATGGTGAAGTTCCCCTCCTCATAGGGGATATCGCAGTTGCGGCAGGTGGGCTCCACCTTGCCGTCGGTATAGCTATCACAGCGGGTCAGTCCCTCTGGCAGCATCTCCGCGGGGAAGGGCTGCGCCCAGCCAAAGTCGGTCATCTCACCGCCATTCAGCACCTGGGTGGAGTTCCCGGTAAAATCATGGTTGAAATCGCCGCCGCACACCACATAGTTGCCCTTCTGGTATTCGGCCAGCATATCGCCAAACAGCATATTCATCTGCGCGGCCCTTATTTCATCGCTGCCGCCATAGGCCGAAAGGTGCACATTAAAGAGCACAAGCTCCTTCCCGTTTTCCGTGGGCACCCGGCTGATGGTATAGCACCGGTCCAGGTCAAGGAACTTGGAAAAGCCGGTGGAAATGGGCAGGCTGCGCCGCAGCGCACCGGTGATGCCGACACTGCTGAAGGTCACCATGCTGCTGTTGGAGCTGCCATGCGGCTGTGTCAGCGGATACATGAGGAACGCTGAATGGTAATTGACGGCATCCACCTCCGCCATCTGCGGGAAAGCCGCCCGCAGGATCTCCTGCTCATCGATATGGTAGCTGCGGGTGGAGTCAAAATCTACCTCCTGGAACAGGATAAAATCCGGCTCCAAGGAGGAAACCTCCTCTGCTGCCGCATTGATGCATTCGATCACACTTTCGGGGCTTTTTGCCCAGGATTCCACCCCACCATCCATAAAGAAGGTGAAATCATCGGTATAGGCGCCAAAGCCGACATTCTGCGTCACGATGGCATATTCCTCGCCCAGCCGCACCGCCAGGTCAGTCTCCTGGGGATTGCGGATCTCTAACTCCTGGTTATCGGGGATGCGGTCATAGCTCAGCATCACATATCCCACATAGATAATGACCACCGCCAGCAGCACCGCCAGCAGAATCAAAAGCGCTTTCAGCAGTTTTCTCATGTTTCTTCTCCTCCCCACTTTCGTGGTTTGTTTTACAGCAGCTCCAACAAATCCTCTTCCTCCAGCGGCTCCGCCTTGGCCGTGTCATTTTCCCGGTAGCCGGTCATAATGACCCTAAACAGCTCCTTGGTGGAAGGCGGCGTATAGCTGATGGCGTTGGCGCCGGCCTCTATCGTCCGCAGGATGGATTCTTCGGTGGGGCCGCCGGTAGCGATGATGGGCACCTTGGGAAATTTCTCCCGAATCTTTTTCACCACTTCGGCCGTGCGCTCCGCCGCGGAAACATTGAGTACCGAAGCCCCGGCCGCCAGTCTTGCCGCGATATCATAATTTTCACTGGTCACGGTGGCGATGATGGGGATATCCACCACCTTTTTCATCGTTTCCACCGTCTGGTTGCGCATGGGTGCGTTCACCACCACACCAAAGGCGCCCTGCGCCTCGGCATCCTTGGCCAGCATCACGCTGCGTATGCCGTCGGTAACGCCGCCGCCCACCCCGCACACCACGGGGATGGAGGAAGCGGAAATGATGGCGTCCATAATGACCTGCTGCGGTGTAAAGGGGTAAACCGCCAGCACCGCATCGGCATTACAGTTGCGGATGATGGCAATATCGGTGGTGAAGATCAGCGACTTCATCCGTCTGCCCATAATGATGATCCCGCTGGCTCGGCGGATGACCGAGGGCAGGGCAAGGCTGTTATGATCCCGCAGCGCACTGTGGATAAAGGCTGGGGGCTGTCTATGTTCTTTCTGGCTCATGGGGTTCCTCCTTTGGAGTTGGGGTCGCTGGGTTTATATTTTATTTATTATACCATATTATCCAATAAAAAGAAAGCCCGGAGGGTGGCATCTCTCCGGGCATCTTCCGCTATTTGTGATAATTTTCCGTTAAGACTCAGCTTAATAGAAAGTGGCAACCTCCTGCTCCGGTTCCTCAGCCGGGATGCAGGCGCTGACCGCCAGCACCGGGCCGCGCTTGCCGTACACAGTGCTGTACTGGATATTCACATTGGCTGTCACGGTATACCAGCCGCCATTTTCCAGCTTTTCAGGGTTATATCCCGTGCAGGCCAGCCCCATAAAGGTGATATCCTCCACGCAGCAGGTCATCACATGCCGCCCGCACACAAAGCAGTTTTTCAGGCTGCGGTGCTTGGTCACCACACGCCCCTTAAAGCGCACCGTCTTGCCCTGGTACTTTTCCATCTCTTCGGTCAGGTCACGGTACCACACGGCAAAGTCCGCATCAGCGATCTCAATGATTGGGGCCTCAATATCAAAGGGCAGCGGGTCCTCTATCTCATCATAATCAAAGTTGCCGTCCACATAGTCATAGCCTATTTCGGTCCGGCGGCTCACACCCCGCACCACCTTGTGGATCTCCATTTTATCGGCGCCCACCGGGGCCCGGTTCAGCAGCACCATCTCACAGCTGGTCAGCTTATCCACCATCAGGCTGCGCATATTTGTGTTGTAACTCAGGAAGGTATTGTAATCCGCTATCATCACTTCCTGGTAGATCATCCAGCCCTGCGGCATCTGCTCGTACAGGCGCTGCAGCTGCCACATGCCGTTATATTCTATCACTACCCGGTCCACCCGGTGGATCTTCTGCCACTCGCCCAGCTTGGCGGTGGTCAGCTCCTCCTCGCTTTCGATGGGCAGGATATGCACATTCTTCATCAGCGGGTGAGAAAGATCGTATTCCTCCTCGCCCTCCTCGCACAGCACCAGCAGGGTGTGCTCCCCGGCATTGAATTTCTTATCCTCCAGCGTTTCCCGGATAAAGCGGGTCTTTCCCCCCTCCAAAAAGCCGGTAAACAGGTAAACCGGGATTTCAACAGCTTTTGCCATTCGTCAGTCCTCCGTTTTTCAGTTCAGGTGGAACAGCGAAGTCAAGGCGTCCTCCTTCAGCTCGGCGCCGATGACGCACAGCCGACCGGTGACACCAGCAGCGCCATTACGGATCTCCACCTCACCGGGAACATAGTCAAAGTGCAGCCACTTGCCGTCCGTACCGGCTACAATGCCCTTGGCCCGCAGCACCTGGCCATAATCGCCGGTATCCAGGGCTTCCAGCGCGGCAGCCAGCTCCTGCTTCCCGTAGGGGTGGGCGGTCTCTTTACCCCAGCTGGTAAATACCTCATCGGCATGGTGATGATGGTGATGGTGGTCATGTTCATGGCAGCCGCAGCCGCACTCATCGTCATCCTCATCGTGATGGTGGTGATGCTCATGCTCGTGGTCATGGTCGTGGCAGCCACAGCCGCACTCATCGTCATCCTCGTCGTGATGGTGGTGATGCTCATGCTCGTGGTCATGGTCGTGGCAGCCGCAGCCACACTCATCGTCGTCATGATGATGGTGCTCGTGCTCCTGCTCCTCGGCCAGCTCCTCCAGAGCAGCCGCCAGGGTATCCCGGCGTTCCATGGCCGCCAGCAGCTGCTTGCCGTCCAGTTCGTCCCAAGGGGTCGTCACAATGGTGGCGGTGGGGTTCTTCTCCCGCAGCAGGGCCACACAGGCATCCAGCTTTTCCTGGCTCATCCCGGCAGTCCGGCTCAAAATAATGGCGCTGGCATGCTCCACCTGGTTATTGAAGAACTCACCGAAGTTTCTCATATACATCTTGGCCTTGGTGGCATCCACCACGGTGGTAAAACCGTTCAGCACCACATCGTGCATTTCCAGGTTCTGCACCGCCCGGATGACATCGCTGAGTTTGCCCACACCAGAGGGTTCAATGAGGATACGGTCGGGGTGATAGGTATCCATCACCTGCCGCAGCGCCTTGCCGAAATCGCCCACCAAACTGCAGCAGATGCAGCCGCTGTTCATTTCGGTAATGTTAATACCCGCTTCCTGCAAAAAACCACCGTCAATGCCGATCTCGCCAAACTCATTTTCAATGAGGACGAGCTGTTCGCCGGTATAGGCCTCAGCGATCAGCTTCTTGATGAGGGTCGTTTTGCCAGCGCCCAAAAAGCCGGAGAAAATATCAATTTTAGTCATAAAAGCATCTTCTTTCCATGAGAATTATTTGCCGATATAGTATTATACTACTTTTGTCAACTTTCTGCAATATCTCAGCACTCCCCATTTCGCATGTCACTTTCCGATAATAAGCACAAATTTTATATGGTTAAAAGGGCCACAGGATATCCCTATCCCATGACCCTCCCCACGCTCTTACTTCTATTGGGGTTATATTTCATCATCTTCGATCTTTTCCTCGGGCAAAACGATCCCCTGTGCGGCGAAGTACTCCAAAAGAAAATCAACAAATTCCTGTAGAGCTGAAGAATGTGGAAGATTTTTATTCCAAACGGCTTTTACTACACAGTTCTGTGGCGGATTAAATGGCAGTACTGCAACATCATCCCAGTCCCTCACAAAATCCTGTGGAAGTAATGCACATAGTATACCTTTGGACACCGCTTCCCTAATAAGGGAGCTGGTGTTGGTGCACAAGCGGATCTGCAGCGGCCAATCTACCGGCAGCTTACTGTTCAGCACTGCAATAGGGCGCTGACGGATATCCAGGAAAGTCACTGAATCCTGCTGTGCCAGCGGATCATTTAATGAAGTGCAAAAAATGTTTGCTGTTGGATAGATATCAATGGATTCCATTGTATTAAAACGCTCTTTAATATCTAAAGGAGTCAATACAATATCTATACTGCCATCATTTAACCTTTTAATTGCATCGTAACTGGAAATCTCCAGCACAGAGAGTTTAATGTGTGGGTGCCTTTTCTTAAGCGCTTCATATATCTCCAGCGGGAAAACATTCCAGCAGGAAATTGCAAGACCCACCGTTAAGGAATGGTTTTCTCCTGTTTCCTTGAGGCTGCTGATTTGTGCCAATAGCGCCGAATAAAACCCCTTAAATTGCGAAAGCAAGTTACGGAGAGTCTTTCCATATTCGGTCAGCTCCATACCATTTCGCCCACGCACAAACAACTGAATGTCCAATTCATCTTCCAGTTCTTGTATCGCTCGCGAAATCACCGAGCGGGAAACATAAAATTGCTGGGCAGCAGCAGTCACATTCCCTGCTTGACATACCGCTTCGTAAAATTCAATCTGTTTGAGGGTCACTGTCATCAACTCCTAAACTCTTGATAATCTTCTGCGGGTGATTAACGATGAAATGCAAATACAATATCGCATTCAAATTATAGCACTAATATGGAAGCAGGCGCAAGTATCAACTGTTTTTCCGGAGAGGATCATACACCATAAAGGCTGTAGCCAACAGTGTATATACTCCCATCAGGACATAGATCGGTGTAAACAACTTTTCCCCCGTTATAATTCCCAGCATATTTAAATAATAAGCCGATGCAAACCCGCCTAAATTGCTTACGCCTGTTGCAATTGCGATCGCAAGAGAAGATTGGTTGGGCGAAATATACATTCCCAATATGGCATAAGCTGATGTGATCAACAAAACGGAGGTCATTCCCATTATAGCAGATCCAATCATTAGAATTTCCGTCTGTTTTGCAAAGCCTAATATACCAGCACCTGCAGCGGCAATAAAGTATCCAAATACAAGAGTAAGCCGTTTTAGCTTATAAAAAATCTTTCCAAAGAAAAACCCAATGAGACAACCACTGGCACTATAAAGAGAAAGTGCTGTCGCTGCCACGGTGGCGCCTCCGGCATGGCGATGTTCAAACAACAATGAGATATTCATCAGGATAGGATAACTAACCAGCTGCTGCAGAAATAGCAGAAAAGCAGTAAGGGCGGTTGCGATCCTGCCTCGATGATCAAATCCTGCCGATTTAAGTAGTGAATGCCGATAACCGTTTGGTACCTCTGCTGTTACTGTCGGAGCACAGCAGCTTTCTTCCGGCTCTGGTTGGAACACCAAAAGAAGCAGGCTGAATAAACCGAGTAGATGCGCTAAAAAAGTATAGTTCCATCCATACTCTGCCAACGAGCCAGCCACCATCTGTAAAAGAACTCCCCCGAAATTACTGATAAGATTACCATAACCCAGCATATCGGCTTGTTCTTTTCCGGTATAGTACTGCATAACAAGCGCATTTCCCAATGAGGCACGCAGACCTACTCCAATGCCAAAAACGGCACGGCAAACCAACAATACTGTAAAGCTTTCAGTTAAAAAGAACGGTGCGATACCGCCTATCAAAAACAGAAGGATCCCTACAAGAGAGATCGTCCTATAACGAATCTTTTTGCCGGCAACGGCGCCTGCCCACAGGGTAGTCGGAACGATAAATAATGTAGGTAGCGTAGAAATCAGCGCATAATTATTTGACGGAAATTGTGCAGCCAGTTTAGCCATCGCAGGAGAAACCGTTGCAACCCCCATTGATGTAAAAAAAATCGCAAGCAGTGAGATCGACTGTAATGGTGAAAGAACCCCTTTTTTTGTAAAAACAAACATATATACTTTACCTTCAGTAGATTTGATTAAATAGTGGTACCGAATATACTAATAGGGAAAAGCCCATGCATCAGCCGTAGGCTTTTCCCTATTGTATTCTATTGGGTCATCGTTCACATCTGCCGCAATTATCGCAGTAGCCCTTTGTCTTGCAAGCTGGCAGGTGTAGTATTTCATAGAAGTCTTCAGCAGAAAGGCCCGGCGTTCCGCCGTCAGAAACACCTTTTGAAGTCGGCTCCTTGGGCTTTTTTTCGTCATGGTCAGTCATGATGACACCTCATTTCATGTGAAATCTTCTATAAAAATGATACAATCGACCATCCACTGCTACAAATCGCAAACGAAGATGCGTGCAATCAGTGCTGCGGTGTAGCCTTGATCAAATTAGGATTGAGCTGCGCATCGCCGCCACCCTTAATGCTCTTGCTGTCGGAATCAACGATTTCTCCCTGATTCGCACCAAATTGGCGCACTCCGGAGAGATACCCTGCTTTTTCACGGGCATTTTTGGCAAGCTGGGTATAAAGACCGTATTCATGATCAACAACATTCTGCATGTAGGAAGGATCCGTATATGGGTTGCGGGGCAGCGGGACATCTTGATCGCGTGCCAAAATATCCTGAACCTTCTTGATGTTGACCTTATGCGCAGTGGTTCCATCTGCAATGGCAACGGCAGCAGCTACACCTGCGGCTTGTCCGGTGCCGACACACTGCGGAATCAAATTGACATAGTCGATCCCAATTTCATCAGCAGAGATATGGCGTCCGGGGCAAAGCAGATTCTCGGTCTTTTTGGGCAGAATCGCACGGTAAGGAATCTCGATGGGGCAGTTATCATTGATAAAGCTGATGGTGGAGTGCCATGCAATAACATCCTCGTGCTCCTGCGGGAATGCAAAATCATTCGGGGTAATGACATATTCGCCGTCCAGACGATAGGAGCAACGGGTGCCCAACTGAGGCGCAATATCATAAAGGAACGCGTTGCGGAATGCAACGGGACAAGCCTTACGCAGATACTCCAACGCATTGCGCATGGTATCACGGGTCTCCATTTCAGTCTCGGTCGCATCCTTCAGGTTTGAACAGTCACGTTCAGGGTGCCAGTTGTTGATCCAGCACACATCATTGGTAGGACCGGGCAGCGGCGCCGCACGGAACCCGCAGACTTTGGAGAAGCCCTCATGCAAAGCAGCCGCGGCAGCATGATTGGTTTTTTTCCATTCGCAGAAAAGATCCCAATTGCAACCGCCGATACGCCAAACCAGCGCAGTAGTGGCACAGCGGGTCAGCTTATCTGCCAATCCGAAGTAAGGACAACCGGTCTGGCGGAAAATATCGCCGTCTCCGGTGGCGTCGATCACGATCTTCGCCAGTACAGCCTTGCGGCCCTCCTTACTTTCAAAATACACGCCCTTGATGGTGTCGCCATCCATAATAGGACGAGTCCCCCAAGAATGGCACATCACATGGATGGAATCCTTGTGCTCCAGCAGCATCTTGTCCATTTCGATTTTCAACTGGTTTGGCTCAAAATACACAGATCGAACCAGTCGTTCGGGCAGCTTCGCATTGGTACTAAAGCAATCGTGAATGTTCTTCCATGCATTGACAAGGACCGGATCCTCACAACCGATCTCATCGCCGGAGGGTCCAAGAACAGCACCCGGAATGCTTTCCATACGGGTGAACCATTCCTCCTGCAGTCCACGGACATACTGTTTGTTATAGAAAGAAAGGCGAGGAACCATAATAACATAGCCGCCGGTAACATCACCGCCCATGTAGCCGTAACGCTCCATAAGGACAATGTTTTTACAGCCTGCACGGGCTGCCGCTACTGCGGCAGAATGACCAGCTGCACCGCCGCCAACAACAAGAAGATCACATTCGGTATAAACCGGAATTTCTCTCTCACCTTCAAATACAGTTTTTTCTTTTTCGCTCATATAAGGTTTCCTTTCAATAAAGAGGGGCTTTTTTAGCTGGAGTGGGCCAATGCCTTATCGACCCACTCCATCGAGCTATGTTGAGCAATAATAATTACAGAATGTAGGTAAATGCCATGCCGCAAATGTAGCAGATAACCATGAACAGGACTGTCGTTTGAACGCCCTTTGTCCAAACAAACTTCGGGGTAATCTCGGGGCGGCCAAGAATAAAGGCTGCGTTGGTGGAAGCTGCAACGGTCCAGAAAGCATAGCCGGAGCAGATATTCGATATAATCAGGATAACGTCGGGGTTGATTCCGGTGGTTGCAGCCAGACTGCAGACAAATGGTGTAACAACCGGACAAACTGCCATGGTAAGTACAAGACCGTTAGCAACCTGAGTAACAAGGGTAGAGAACAGGATTACAATTGCCATCAAGACCCAAATGTTAGCACCGCCGAACAGAGGGCTGAGAACCTCAACCAACCACTGACGGATACCAAGATTTGCGTCGGAGGTGACCTTGCCCAGCATGACCAGCGCACCGACCAGAGAGATCATTGTCCACATGGATGCTTCCGAGAGGCATTTATTAATAGGAACAATGGACTGCTTGCTGTCCTTGCGGCGGATCAAGGCGCCGATTGCACACATAAGTACCCAAATCCAGGAGTTGCCCATGAAAGTAAAGAAATAACGTCCGGGCGCTTCCTTCGGATAAACGGTTCCGATAAGAATATAAATTACCGGAATGATAATCATGGCAAGGCTTATAATCTGATCACGGTTGAAATGATCAGGGGTATTGCGCATGGCCTCTATTTCATTAAAATCCAAAGACTTCAATGGCTCCATGTTGACCCTATACACTGTCTTCATCAGAATCGTGTAAACAATCAAATAGATCATGGTGATGGAGAACATGCAAAGCATCCAGGTGCCTTCATTAAACGTGCGGCCGAAGGGCTCCATTGCAGAGTTGATCAAAGCGATGGTCATAACCTGCGGGGTCTTGAATGCAAAGAAGAAGATACCGGTGGCAGCAATGTAAACACCAAGCAGAGTCCACTTTACAAAGGGATCGTCTTTATCGTAGCCGCAAACATCACGAATGGATTCTACCAGTCCGAAGAACAAGATGTAGACGGGAGGGCCACCAATAAAGGCTGCAGCGACATAGGTGGCAAGGAACAGCATTACCATCGTCATAACAGGGCGACCACGGCAAAGCTTGCTGCTCAGCAACTTTTTAGCCAAAACATTCATTGCACCCGAATCTCGCAAAGCCAGACACAGGGCACCGCAGAATACCAGCTGAACAGTAAAGACGGAGCCCAGCCATTCGCTCAACAAACCGGAAATGTCATAATACCCATGGAACAGAGTGGCAAGTAGCGCCATCAGCGAACCGCTGAGCAAGTCACCGTTAAAGCAGGTGATAATGATTAGACCAATCAGAACACCCAGCATCTTTACACCGGTTACGGTAACTGTACTGAATGGCTTGACCAGATAGCCAAATAAGAGCATAAATGCCAAGCCAATGACCATGACAATTGCGTAGGTCGAATTGATCTTTCTTTGTTTTGTCATTTTTAACCTCCTACAAATTGATTCCATTTCCTATGCCGGACGTCCACAGCATAGCTTGCAAATAGCTTGCAATTAGAATATAGCATAGAAAGACACAAAATAAGCGATTTAATTCGACACAATACTGTTCATTTTTACTACAGGCAAAAAATGCGATTGTTGCTTTGTCTCTATTACACATACCGAGCACACAACTGAAGGGCTTGCTGCCTGCGATTCACAGACAGCAAGCCCTTTCGGTTGCTTGAACAATTTTTACTAAAATATTTTATCCAACTTTTTGGGGTCACTTCAAAATCTTACATCAATTTCAACAACTTTGGCAGGAAAGTAACCAAATCTGGGAAAATCATGATAAGTACCACCACCGCAACATAAATAATAACGAATGGCCAAATCCTTTTAAAAGCTGATGCAGCGCTTATTTTGGCAACACCGCAGGCTATGAATAGATCTGAGCCAAAAGGCGGCGTAATGGTACCAATGCACATCCAAACAACAAATACTACGCCAAAGTGGACCGGATCAATGCCGATGGCCGTAGCAGCCGGTGCCAAAATGGGGGTAAGAATAACCAGAGCTGGAGAAACCGACATGAACATCCCCAGGAAAAACATAAAGATGCTGAACAGGCCATAGAACATAAGCGGTGTCTTGGCAATACCGATGATCCAGTTGCCAATAAGAGTCGGAATATTATTGCGGGTAAGTACGATGGCAAAGGTCGCAGCTGTCACAATTATCATCATAACCGCAGCAGATGTGCGAGCAGCATTAACAAATGTTTTGGGTATGTCTTTCCACTTTAGCTCCCTGTAAACAAATAGTCCGATGATTAAACCGTAAACCACTGCTACCGCCGCAGCCTCGGTTGGAGTGAAATAACCGCCATAAATGCCGCCTAGAATTATGACAGGCATCAACAACGCCCAAATCGCATCTACAAAAGCCTTCCACAGTTCCTTACCAGTAGGCTTAGGGGAGGTAATCATTTTAAACTTCTTGCTAAATCCACGTGCATACAGGCAGTATAGCAATATTACCGATACGGTTCCCAGGCTTTAGTTCTTCCAATGCACCTTTGATAATGCGACAGGAAACCTCATGCATCTTAATAAAATCCTCATTCGGCTCTCCAACCGATATGGTACACACCAGCTGTGTCCAATAGCCATTATACCGCGGAGTAATCTCCATCGATATGCAATCGCCATGAGCTACAACACAATCAAACATAGTCGCAGCGCGAATACATGGAAGTTGATTATCCTCCAGTGAAAACCTCCCTGTAGAAATAAGGGTAAAGTTGTAGTCTGCCCCCATTCCCTGCGTTGCATGTTCCAGCTCTGCCGCCACCTGCTGCTCCGTCATGCCTGGCTTAACATTTTTCAGTACTTCTGCATAGCCCGCATCAGCCAATTTGCCGCATTGACGAATTAAAGCAACCTCCTCTGGGCTGTGGTGATTTCGGATACGAAATAGCGGTTCCGATACATCACACAGTACTAATCCGGGCATTTCTCTTTCCAGCGCCATACGCCATGATTGCGGCAGAATGTCCAAGCTGGTGCCCAAGCGACCGCTTGTTATTTCACTTTCTTTCAGCACATCTATAATCGCTTGAATGGGAGTTGTGCTTATCCTGCATTCAGTCACGATTCCAGCATTTTTCAATTCCCCGCAAGATATCTCTGAGTCTACAATACCAACGGGGTTGGAACATGGAAAAAACAATGCAGACTGCAGCCCGTAATACACATTGGCAGCCGTTAAAAAGCGGAAACAACCATACGCATTGGTTCCAACGCATCCATTTCCTATCGTCAACAACACATCTAGCTTTTCGTCCTGCATCAGACCTCTTACTGCTTCAACCCTTCTTTTCTTTTCCCCATCGCTGAACATCTGGCCTACCCCTCCACACTTTTAATTATTTTTAGGCTCTTGCCGTCCTCTGTCAAGCATCGTCCTCCTTCTACAGTCACCAAATAGGTATCCCCCCAGCAAAAACCGCAGTCATTTCCATCTTTCAATATAATTGGGCTAAGTATTACCGTCATATCTTTGGTCAGTTTTGTCTCATTTTCTGCAGAAATCGGTTGTTCCCGTAGATCCACCCCGCAAATGTACCCTTGAATGCCCCCAATAGTGTATCCTGCTGCCCTAGCTTCTTCTTCGATTTTTTGGGCAACAGTGCTTACCTTGTTCCCAGGTATTAGGAGCTTAGCCGCTGCGCTTATCCACCCGGCCACTGCCTCATGCATCGCTACCGCCGTTTGGTTTTCTTTCCCTACACATAAAGTGCGCAGCATTTGAACCCAATATCCATTATATCGAGGTGTGATAGCTGCTGCTATGCAGTCACCATACTTTACTGCCTTTTGAGAATTCGCAGCACTATGCAACAGGCCCATGCCGTTTGCATCGTTCAAAAAACCGCAGTTTAGAGTTGTAAGGGTTTCCTCTGCACCTTGCTTTTTCATGGCATAGTCCAACTCAGACACCAGTTTGCTTTCGGTTACATTATTCTGCACCGCTGCACATAGAGCTTCATATCCGCTTAGTGCCAACTCAGCACATTTCTCAACCAATCGACATTCTTCCCTACTGCGTTTCTTGCGGATTTCATAAAGATCCATCGTACAATCCACCCATTCAAGCTCTGGATATGCACTATGAATACAATCAAACCATGAAGCGGGAAGTGTTTCCGGGCAATAGCCAATTCGGCCATTGGTAATACCTCTACTACCTAAAATATCTACCAACCCCTCGGCCAATCTATCTCCTACCATCCTCACATCCCAAAAACCTCTCTCGTTCAACGCCTTCAAATGTGTTAGGCTACCGCAACATACCGTCGGGGTTTCATCGGCAACTATCACTAACGCTTGTCTATGGTAATAGACCCTGTTATCTACAAAGTATCTATAAAATCCGTACTCGTTAGTCGCCACAGATCCGTTACCTACAACCAAAATTGAATTTAGGTTCAACCTTTTCATTAGATTGTTCGCTTTTAGTAATGGCAGATATGTTGCTAATCACCTGCCGCGGGTATATTCTATATTGTTTTGCAACAAATAACTTTACTGACCTGGAAAACAGAATGGCCAGTCATCTTTCCATTTTGGCTTCAGGATTTTGCTGCAATAACGAGTAATATAGGTATGGGACGGTTGCAATTATTTGCAGCCGTCCCTTCATTATATAAAAAAGCAGATTTCTGCATGAGGTTCAAAAGCCTCGATGCAGAAATCTGCGGGTGTTACAGCACCTAGGCGCTGCGAGCTTTTCATCGGACATATTGTTGCCCTTTTGGGAGGTTGCTGTTCAAATTCCTTTGTTGAAGGTTTTTATTTGCTCTTACACCACCTGCAAAAGGTAAAATTTCAGATAGTCGGTCTCCGGAACCTCCGGCAAAATGGGATGATCCGGAGCCTGCTGCCGCGCCTCGATCTGCCGCAGCGTCACACCGGCATCCAGCGCTGCCTCCCGCAGCATCTTACGGAACATCTCATCGGTCATAAAATGGGAGCAGGAGCAGGTCGCCAAATACCCGCCGCGGGGCAGCAGCCGCATCGCCTTCCTATTGATCTCCTTATAGCCGTGATAGGCGTTTTTGGCGGTCGCGCGGCTCTTGGTAAAGGCAGGCGGGTCCAGAATAATATAGTCATAGTCGCACTTTTTCTCTTTGGCCATCTCGGTCAGCAGGTCAAAAACATCGGCGCACTTATAGTCCAGATTGGTCAGTCCATTGCGCTTTCCGTTTTCGGCGGCCAACTCCAGTGCAAAGGCCGAAACATCTACCGCCGTCACATGCTCCGCCCCCGCCGCTGCCGCATTCAGCGCAAAAGCCCCGGTATGCGTAAAGCAATCCAGCACCCGGCGTCCGCGGGCCAGCTTGGCCGCCGCCTGCCGGTTGTACTTTTGGTCCAGAAAAAAACCGGTCTTTTGCCCCTCGATGTAGTCCACATCATATTTTATCCCGTTTTCGGTAATGGTCACATGCCCGCTCAGGTCGGTTCTCAGCCCCTCCATCTGGTAGAAGGCCTTTCCTTGCTCCAGCCCCTCCAGCGTTCTTATGGTCACATCGTTCCGCTCGTAGATCGCATCAATCTGCTCGCCGTCCTCCCGCAGCAGTTCCACCAGCGCCCGGTACACCCAGTCTTTGCGGCGCTCCATGCCCAGGGAAAGCACCTGCGTCACCAATATGTTTTCAAAGCGATCCACCGTCAGCCCCGGGAACTGATCCGCCTCACCAAAAATAAGGCGGCAGCAGCGGTAATCCACCGGGCCCATCACCGTTTTACGGTAATTCAGCGCATAGCACACCCTCCGCCGGAAAAACGCCTCATCAAAGGTATCATTGGCATTGCGGCTGATGATCCGCACCCTGATTTTGGAGTGATCATTCACCCAGCCGGTGCCCAGGTACCGCCCTTTATTACTCACCACATCCACCATATCACCATTTTGGTAAGCGCCCTCCACGGCGGTCACTTCCTCCCCATATACCCAGGGGTGGCCGGCCCGCAGGCTGCGCTCCGCCTTAGGGGTAACGGTAAATACCGGATATTCTCTTGCTGTCATAGTATCTCTCCCACTCGCTAAAAATCTCCCTTTATCATAGCGGTTTTTCCGCCAAAAAGCAACACTTGCTCCCCATTCGCAAAAGGTCTATAATCATGCTGTACGGCGGCCGCCAAAAGCACCCGCATGGCGGCGTCACTGCCCTTGACAGGCGCCAGCCCGCCTTGCGTCGGGCGCCAGCCTGCCTGCGGGCGTTCCTGGCCATGTGGGCGTTTTGCTCGCCGCCTGTCCCCTGCTCCTGCACCACTTTATCACTTTCCCCAAGGAGGCTCCCACATGAAAACCGCCATCTGTTATTATTCCCGCCACCACGGCAATACCCTCAAGGTCCTGGAGGCCATGGCTGAAGCCGCCGAGATCAATCTCATCGATGTCACCAGCCGCATGGCCGCCCGCCTGCCGCAGTACGACCGCATCGGCTTCGCCTCCGGCATCTATTACTCCAAATTCCATGATACCGTGGTCCATTACGCCGCCCAGTACCTGCCCGAGGGCAAAGAAACCTTTTTCGTCTGTACCCATGGCTCCACTGCCTGCCCCGAAAAGTATTATGCCGCCATCACCGAAGCAGTAAAGGCCAAAAATTGCCCCATTCTTGGCACCTTCTCCTGCCGCGGTTATGATACCTTTGGCCCGTTTAAGCTCATCAGCGGCATGGCCAAGGGCCACCCGGATGCGGATGACCTGCAAAGGGCACGCGCCTTTATCCAGGCCCTGTAAAAGCCGAAAAACACCGGCAGTTCGCTCCCTGTCCCGCGGAGCTCGCTGCCGGCCTTTTCTTTTTTTATACGGCTTATACCGCGTACTGACTGGTATACAGCCGATAGTAGAAGCCCTGCTTCTCCAGCAGGCCCTCATGGGTACCGGCCTCCACAATCTGTCCGTCATTGATGACCAGGATCAGATCGGCATCCACTATGGTGGAGAGCCGATGCGCGATGACAAAGCAGGTGCGTCCCCTCATCAGCTTATCCATCGCCTTTTGCAGCAATATCTCGGTACGGGTATCCACATTGGAGGTCGCCTCGTCCAGGATGAGCAGCCGCCGGTTGGCCAGCAGCGCCCGCGCGATGGTCAGGAGCTGCTTCTGCCCGCCGGAAATATTGATGGAATCCTCGCTCACCACAGTGTCGTAGCCCTGCGGCAGCGTGCGGATAAAATGATCACAGTAGGCCTCATCGCAGGCGGTGACAATCTCCTCGCGGGTCGCCTCCGGCTTGCCGTAGGCCACATTATCGGCCACAGTCCCGCCAAACAGCCAGGTATCCTGCAGCACCATACCGAACAGCCCCCGCACATCCTCACGGCTCACAGCGGCTATATCATGGCCGTCTATCGTGATCTTCCCGCTTTGGATATCATAGAACCGCATCAGCAGGTTCACCAGCGTGGTCTTGCCCGCGCCGGTGGGCCCTACAATGGCCACCTTCTGCCCATGCTTTACCTTCACAGTGAAGTCCCGAATCAGCGGCGTTTCTGGATCGTAGCTGAAATTCACATTTTCAAAATCCACATCGCCCTTTATTTCCTCCGGCAGGTGCCCCTCGATGGGCTCCTCCTCCGGGGCGTCCTGCATCTCATACACCCGTCGGGCGGCGGCGCAGATGCGCTGGATAGACCCCAGCACCTCGGCGATCTGCTCCAGCGGCGCGGAAAACTGCCGGGAGTACAGCAGCACCGTTACCACGGCACCCACACCCAGGGCTCCCTGTACTGTTAGGTAGCCGCCGATGAGAGCGACCAGAATATACGCCAATGCATTGGCAGCGGTAATGCACGGTGTGATCAGTCCCTGCAGAAAGATTGCCTTTGCCTCGGCGTCCTTCTGCCGCTTGTTCGCCGCGGCGTGCGCCGCAATGGTGGTCTCCTCGTAGTTATATGCCTTCGTGGTCTGGTAGCTGGCGTAGCTTTCCTCCACAATGGAGTACATCTTGCCGCTCTCCTCAAACATGCGGCGGAAATCCGGGAAGAAATCACGATGGATAGCGGCATCAGCAGCAGGACCGCCAGTCCCATCCGCCAGTTTTCCCGCAGCATCATCACAGCGATGACCACGATCTGCATAAAGCCCATTACTGTCACATCCACAATGTTGTGGATACTGCCGCCCATATTGGAAACATCCTCTTGAATACGGTCAATGATCTGTCCTGCCGGGGTCTTATCAATAAAGCTGATGGGCAGCCGGGATAGTTTATCCGAAAGCTTGATGCGCAGTGTGCAGGTATAGTACTTACTCACCACATTGTTCATCAGGACCATCTTTCCGGTGTCCACGATACTCTTCAGCAGGTACACCCCCGCCAGTGCTCCGCAGATCGGCAGCAGCGCTTCGGTCAGACCGGCTTTGGGCCGTTCTCCGGCCCATGCATCGTACAGCAGCTGGACGCCCTGACCCAGGAGCTTCGGGGCGATGACGGTACACGCCACCACTATACCACCCAGCAGGGCGCCCAGCAGCAGCCAGCCGTAAATGGGCCGGGCGTCCCGCACCAGTCGGCGGAATACCTCCCAGGTGCTCATTTTTACTTCCTCAGTCGGTTTCTTTTTGCGGTTCATCGGCGCTCACCTCCCGTCTGGGAAAGATAAATCTCCCGGTATACCTTGCAGCGCTCCAGCAGCTCCCGGTGGGTGCCGCTATCCACCAGCCGCCCGCCGTCCATTACAAAGATCTGGTCGCTGCTCATGGCGCTGGTCACTCGCTGCGTCACCACGATCTGAGTCCTCCCGGCCGCCTTTTCGGCCAGCGCCCGCCGCAGGTTCGCCTCGGTCATAAAGTCCAGCGCCGAAAAGCTGTCGTCAAAGAGATAGATCGGCGCGTTTTTCAGCACAGCCCGGGCAATACTCACCCGCTGCTTCTGCCCGCCGGAAAGGTTCTTGCCGGCCTGCTCCAGCCGGTGGTCCAGCCCCTCCGGCTGCGCTTTGATGTAATCTGCCATCTGGGCCACCGCCGCGGCTTCCATCAGTTCCTCCTCGGAAGCGCCGGGGCGCCCCATGGCGATATTTTCCCGGATGGTGCCGCTGTAAATGCCGGCGCGCTGCAATACACAGCTGATATTGTGCCGGATGGTACGGCGGCTTAGGGTGGCGGCATCACGCCCGTCAAAGTAGATCTTCCCCTCGGTGGGCAGCCGGAAGGCCATCAGCAGCTGCACCAGCGTGGATTTACCGCTGCCGGTCCCGCCGATGATAGCTACCTTCTGTCCCGCGGCGATATGCAGCGAAACATCGCTTACCGCCGCGGCGTCAGCACCCTCATACCGAAAGGTCACATTCTCCATGCGGATGTCCCCGGCAAAGGTGATATTGTCATCCTCCTCGGCGGTCTCGGTCATCATGTTGGCGTCCATCACTTCACCGATGCGGCCCGCGGCCACCTTGGCATGGGGGTACATCACCAGGGCAAAGGCCGCCATAACGATACCGTTCATTACCAGAGCCACATACTGCACCATGGCAAAGATATCGCCGCCGGAAGCGGCGGAAATCCCGCTTTGCATCCGGCTGCCGCCAAAGTACAGGATCGCGACCGCCACCAGGTTCATCAAGGCGATGGCAATGGGCGCCACCAGGCCCATCTTTGTATTCGCTTCAATGATATGCTCGGCCATCACACGGGTGGCCTCGGCTATGCGGCCCTGTTCCTGCTCCTCCCTGTTAAAGGCCCGGATGACGCGGATGCCGTGCAGGCGCTCCCGCACCAGGTCGTTCTGCTTATCGCAGAATTAGTCGCTGATTTTCCACAGTGGCTCCACCCTGCGGCCAATAGCCAGCACCAGCAGCGTAATGATGGGCATAGCCACCAGGATAATGAGCGCCAGCGTGCTGTCCTTGGAAAAGGCCAGCACCACCCCGCCGAAAAACAGCACCGGAATGGTGATGATGTTGCTGGAAAGCATATCGGCCACCCAGGCCAGCGTCCCCACATCGTGGGTGGAACGGGTAAGCAGCGCCGAGGTGCCGATGCGGCTGACCTCTTCAAAGGTCAGGGCATTCACCCGGCCAAAAACCGCCGCGCGCAGGTCGGCGCAAAAGCCGGAAACAACTTGGGTGCGGCACCAGGTACCGGCCGCCACCGCCCCCAGCGAGAGCAGCGTGACCAGCAGCATTCTGCCGCAGCAGCGCAGGATATAGTCCCAATCGGAGGTGTAGATGCCGCCGTCCAGGATATCACTCATGATGGTGGGCAGCAGCAGCGAACAGACGCTGGAAACGGCAATCAGCAGCATGCCCAGCAGCATTTTCCCTCGGTAGGGCTTAAGATATGGCAAAATTCGTTTCATAATTTCTCCGTCAGTTTATGGGTTCCGCTCTCTCCCCCGATCTTGAAAAAAGGCGCAAAAAGGCCGGGAGCAACAGAAACTCCCGGCGAGCGAAATAGCACCTTGGTTCAGGCGGACTTACAGAGAGAGCTCCTGTGCAGGTATTCGGTTGATTCCAGTGCGGAACTTGTTCATCTTGTTGTTGTGCAAAAAGTACATTTCAGCAGCTCCTTTCTTTCATATTTGGCATCGAAAAGAGTATAGCATACCGAAGGTTCGATTGCAAGCACTTTTTCCCGCCCCTGCATTCCGGCGGCACGCCTCCGCTTTGTCTCGGGGCGCCGTTTGTACCAAACCGGTCACCCCTCGCCCGCTCCGCCGCGCCGCCTGCCTTGTCTTTCATTCCACCAGGTACCCCACGCCAAAGCGGGTGCGGATAAACTCGGAAAGCCCAGCAGCCTCCAGCTTTTTGCGCAGGCGGTTCACATTCACGGTCAGCGTGTTTTCATCCACAAAGCTGTCGGTCTCCCACAGCCGCTGCATCAGCAGCTCGCGGCTCACTACCTGGCCCTTGCGTTCCATCAGGCACAGCAGGATGCGGTATTCATTTTTGGTTAGGTCGATGGCATTTCCCTCATACTGCAGGGTCTGGTCGGCAGTATTCAGCACCGCTCCCCGGCACTCCGGCGCCGGCAGGGCAGTCTCCAGCCGATAGCTGCGCCGCAGCATGGCCTGCACCTTGGCCACCAGCACACTGCCGTCAAAGGGCTTGGCGATGAAATCATCGCCGCCCATGTTCATCGCCATCACGATGTTCATGTTGTCAGCCGCCGAGGAGATGAAAATGATGGGCGCCGCAGTCCTCTGCCGCAGCTGGCCGCACCAATAGTAGCCGTCGTAGCTGGGCAGCTTGATATCCAGTAGGATGAGATGAGGCTGATAGGTCTCGAACTCCCCGGTAATGTTGCGGAAATCCTGCACCTGCCGCGCCTCCATCCCCCATTGCTCCAGCAGGCTCTGGATGCCCTCGGCAATGCCGCGGTCGTCCTCCACAATGAGTATTTTGAACATTTGGCCCCTCCTCGCTATGCGGTAAATCTCTCCTCCCAGTATCGCACATTCCGGCTAAAAAATCCACCCGAAGATGTTTAAGATTTCTTGATTTTTATGGTCACAAGCGGCATTCCGGGACGCTGCCCGCAGCCGACTGCCCGACGAAATCAGCATAACGCTGTCCCGCCGCAAATGCCAGCAACAGCTGGTTGAGTGGGGCAGATTCAACCATCAATTGAGCCCATGATCGCAGAGTCACCCAAAAAGCCCTCTCTGGCCGGACAGGGCTCTACTTTGCGGCAATTGGCCTAATTTACAAGAGCATTTCATATCCAACAAATTCAGACTTCCAGCTCGTCCTCCATCGGAGGCAGCTGCTCCTCCGGGAACAGGGCGGCAGACTGCTCCTCCGGCAAACTGGCCACCCCCCGCAGCTTCCGCTGGATCTGCCGGGTGCGGACACCGACCAGCTTATCCAGCTCGCTGCTGGCCTGCTCCAGCCGGGTTTGGGTCATGGTCAGGGCATCCGCAAATTTATCAAACTCGGTCTTAACGGCGCCCAGGATATTCCAAACTTCCCCGCTGCGCCGCTGGATGGCAATGGTCCGGAAGCTCATTTGCAGAGAATTGAGCAGAGCTGCCATAGTGCTGGGGCCGGCAATGTTCACCCGGTATTCCCGCTGCAAAGTTTCCACCATACCCCGGCTGACCACCTCGGCATACAGCCCCTCAAATGGCAAAAAAAGGATGCCGAATTCGGTGGTCTCGGGCGGGCAAAGGTACTTTTCGCGGATATCCTTGGCTTCCATCCGGACGGTAAGCAGCAGCTGCCGCACCGCCGCTTGAATCGCCGCCTGGTCACCGGAATCATAGGCGTCCCGGAGGGCAGCGTAGCTATCCCCAGGGAATTTGGCATCGATGGGAAGCCAAATAAAGCTGCCATCCTCCGCAGGAAGTTTGACAGCGTATTCCACCACATTGCGGCTGCCGGGAACCGTTGCCACATTTTTGCAGTACTGCTCCGGAGTGAGAATGTCCTCCAGGATAGCGCCAAGCTGCACTTCCCCCAGAATTCCACGAGTTTTCACATTGCTGAGGACCTTTTTGAGGTCGCCGACGCCCTGGGCCAGCGACTGCATTTCACCCAGACCGCGGTAAACCTGCTCCAGCCGGTCATTCACCAGGCGGAAGGATTCGGTCATGCGGTCATTGAGGGTTTTTTGCAGCTTTTCATCGACGGTTTGGCGCATTTCGTCCAATTTGGCATTGTTATCCTGGCGAATGGTGGCAAGCTGGCGTTCCATGGACGCACGCACATCCTCCAGCGCGCGCGTGGACTGCTGGGAGAATGTGGATAGTCTATTTTCAAACTGGGTGAGATGCTCCAGCAGGGCCCGGCTTTCGCTTTGCGACTGGGACTGCTGGGACTGCATGAGGTACTTGCCGAGGGTGAGAATATCGGCCTGCACCGAACGCTCCAGATCGCTTTGCAGGCGCTGGAGCTGGGTGGAAATATCATTTTGGCAGGACTTTTTGACCTGCGTAAGCAGGTAGATGAGCAGAGCAAGGATGAGGACGGCCGCCCCCAACAGCACCCAGCCCATGGTTTGCTGATCCATAGGTTTTCTCTCCTGAATTTGGCCAAATGCGAACTGTTGTTCTTCTACGATTCCCATTGTAGCACAAATGTTCGATGATGTAAAGGGACGAACAAAAGTTTGTATGAATGAACGAAAATTCTACCATTTTTGGACTTGACAATGGGCAGGGTGCATAGAAAAAGCCCCCGATGAGGGGGACTTTTTCCTTGAGAAAGATCTTAATCCTTGCGGAGAATGATGGCGGAGCCGGCGAGCGCGAGGGCCGCGGCGGCGACGGCGACAGCAACGAGGTCATTGGCGCCGGTGGCGGGGTTCTTCTGGTCATCGGTCTTGGGGGTGTCCTGGGTAGGGCTGATGATGACGATGGTGGTGGGGCCTTCCTCCTGGACATGGGTGATGGTGCCCTTGTCATCAACAGTCACCTTGCCGGTAATGGTCTCTGGAGTGTCTTTAATTCCAGTATTCACAGTTGTTGTGGTGCCATTGGTGGTGATGGTGGCAGTAACATTGTTCAGGCGGATATCACCAAAAGTATCTTTCGTGAGAGTCCCAGTGATGGTATTATTGGTGAGGGTGAGAGTAGCGCCATTAGTAGATTTGTACTTGATTGCAGCACTGTCGCCCGCAAGTTTTCCATCTTTAATACCACAATCGGTAAAGGTGCAATTTTCAATAACATCAGTGCGTGTTCCTGTTCCCTTATGGCTAATCTTAACACCAGTAGCACACTCAGTGAAGGAAGAGTTTTTAAGGTTCAAGCTACCATCGCAACCAAAATAGATACCAAGATCAACATTGGATACGGAACAATTATTAGCAGACACATTAGCTGTACCAGTTTCGCCCCAAAGAAAAACAAGTTCTCCGGAGGTTTCTTCCTTGGAAGTACCTTGATTTTTGCAGTTTTCAAGAACATAATTTTGAGTTACTCCCGCATTAGGAGTATTGCCCCAAATCTTAATATTCTTGGCATCATAAACGATTACAGTCAGCTCTGCGGCCTTGCCCGTTTCAGATATATTAACTGCAATTTCACCATACTGGAAATCGGCACCGTTGCCGTAAATGGTAAGATTTTTGGTCAATTCAGGTGTTCTGTTAGGCTGCGCAAGAAAATCGGTGTAAGCCATCAGACGACCCTTAATGCCTTCCTTCATATAGAGTACAGTTGCACCATCGTTAATCGCGGTCAGTACATCAGCGGCGTACTTAACATTTCCATCTTTTTCGTAAGCGACAACAGCTGCGGCTTTGCCTGTGCTTCCACCAGGGATATCATAGTCTGCTTCGTTGGGGAACGATTCCGCAGTCACGCCGGCAGGATAAGTATATGTATCCGCCATAGCGGTGACAGGCAGCATGACGGCCAGCAGGAGGAGGGCCAGCGCCAGGCTAAGGAGCTTTTTCATAAGACATTACCTCTTTCTTTTTGGGGTTTCCCCTCTTTATTTCCGGCAGGTGAATCATGCCCGCGAGTAAATGATTCATGTTTGCCCGCAAACATGAAATCCCCCATATGGGGGATGCCGGTAATGTTATTTTAGCAATTCAAGCGAATAAAGTCAAGAAAACAGTGGAAGTTTTTTCATCTTTGTAGAAGTTGCCAAAAGCGAAGAGGGAAATTTATGCAAAAAAGCAGAGGCCCGGTGAGGGACCCCTGCTGGGAAAATCATTCCTCCCGCTTTTTGCGGGTGGCACGGACGATATTGAGGGCAATGATGCCCGCCACGCATGCGCCGAGGAACATGGGCATGATCATGGCGCTGTATTTTTCATCGGCGGTAAGCACCTCTGCCCATTTGCTGTCGATATAGAGGGACAGCTCCGGGCCGATATAGGTGTAGTAGCCGCAGTGGGCCAGGGACTCCTCATCGGGGTAGGCGGTGGGGTCGGATTTTGTCTCCTCATCCAGCAGCTCGTACACCTTCGTATTGGGGGTGGAATAGCCGATGGCCTCGGTATTGGCAAGGCCGACCTCCGGCTCCAGCATGAAGTTGATATACATTTCCGCCAGCTCCCGCTTCTGGCTCTCCTTGGGGATGCACAGGCAATCGGTGAAAAGATTGCTGCCCTCCATGGGAATGGAGAAGGCAAGATCAGGGTTGTCCGCTATCATGGTGACGGCATCGCCGTTATAATAGGGCGCCATGGCCGCTTCCCCGCCGATCATTTTATCGAACACCTCATCGGCGACATAGGCCTGAATGACCTTTTTCTGCTCCTTCAGCAGCACCACAGCCTTATCCACCTGCTCGGTGCTTTCGGCATTAATGGGCAGCCCCAAATAGGCAAAGGTGATGCCGAAGGCGTCCTTGGAGTTATTGATCATCAGGATATTATCCATATAGGCTTCGCTCCACAGGGCGCCCCAGCTGGCCACCACCGCTTCGTCCTCTACCATTTTGGTATTGTAGATGAGCCCCAGCACGCCCCAGGTATAGGGCACCGAATACTCATTGGTGGGGTCGTAGGACTGGTAAAGGTACTTTTCATCGATGTTTTTCAGGTTGGGGATATTGGACATATCCAGCTTTTGCAGCATCCCCTCGGCGATCATACGAGAGATCATGTAGTCGGAGGGAACGACGATATCATAGACGGCGCCGCCGGTTTTCAGCTTGGCGTACATCGATTCATTGGTATCGTAATTGGAATAGATGACCCGGATGCCGGTGACCTCCTCAAAGGCCTTGTTGACATCCAGCCCGCCATCGGCACCGTCGGAGATATACTCGCCGCAATTGTAAACGCTGATGGAATAGCCCTTATCCCTGTAGCGGCCGTAGTACTCCATATCTAGAGCTGAGGTATCAATGCCGGTTTCCGCTGCCAAAGCGGTAACGGGAAGCAGAAGGACAACCATCATCAGCGCCAAAAGGAGGGAAAGGATACGCTTTTTCATGCCGCAGGTTCCTCCTTTCGCATCATCTGCTTTTCCTTGCGGGCAGAGTAATAGTTGCTGAGAAGCAGCAGCGCCAGCACCACCACAAAAATGATGGCGGTAAGGGCATTGATCTCCGGGCTGACACGCTTGCGGACCATCGAGAAGATGGTGACGGGCAGAGTCTGCGAGGAGGCGCTGGACACAAAGTAGCTGATGACGAAGTCATCCAGCGAGTAGGTGAACGCCATGAGGAAGCCGGATACCATGCCGGGCATGATCTCCGGGATGACGACCTTATAGAAGGCCAGCTTGGGGCTGCAGCCCAGATCCTGCGCAGCCTCGAAGGTGAAGCGATCCATCTGACGGAGCTTCGGGAGGACATTGAGGATGACATAGGGCGTGCAGAAGGTGACATGCGCGATGATGAGCGTCACGAAGCCGAGCTGCATTTCCGGCAGCTGAAGGAACGAAAGCGCGGTGCCGCCGATCCAGTTATTGAACTTCTGGATGCCATTGCCGAAGGAAACGAACAAAAGCAGCATGGAAACACCGGTAACGATCTCAGGATTGAGAATGGGCAGATAGGTGATGTTCATCACCAGTGATTTGAACCACTTACGGCGCATGGCATAGATGCCGACCGCCGCCATGGTGCCCAGCACCAGCGCGATGACAGACGCCGCCAGCGCGATGATCAAGGTATTGCGCAGCGAGGAGAGGATCAGCTCATTGTGGAACAGCTCCTTATACCAATGGAAGGAGAAGCCGGTCCAGCTGGCGCGGGATTTGGATTCATTGAAGCTGAACGCAATGAGCACGATGATGGGCAGATACAGGAAGATGAATACCAGACGGGTATAAAGCTTGGCATACCATTTCATATCAGCATCCCTCCTCTGTCGTCGTTGTCCTCAAACTGGTTCATGAGGCTCATAACAAGCAGGATGAATACCATCAATACCAGCGAGATGGCGGAGCCGAGATTGGGATTGTAGGCGTTGCCGAGGAACTGGGTCTCGATGAGGTCACCGACCATCATATTGGAGCCGCCGCCCAGCATACGGGAAATGATGAAGGTGGAAACAGACGGCACGAATACCATGGTGATGCCAGTGGTGATCCCGGGCACCGAAAGGGGCAGCACCACACGGGTAAAGGTGTTCCACGGGTTGGCGCCGAGGTCCCCGGCGGCCTCCAGCGTGTAGGGCTCTATTTTGGTCATGATGGAATAGAGCGGAATGACCATAAAGGGCAGGTAATTATACACCATGCCCAGCACTACAGCACCCTGCGTGTAGATCATCTTGAAGGGGCCGATGCCGAAGAACTCCAGGATGCTATTGATGACGCCGTTATTTTCCAGCAGGGTCATCCAGGCGTAGGTGCGCAGCAGGAAGTTGGTCCACATCGGCAGCATGACCAGCATAACCAGCGTGCGCTGATTATTGGCATTGTAGCGGCTCATGATAAAGCCGAGAGGATAGGCGATGACAAGGCAGATGGCAGTGGCCACCAGCGAAAGCCAGATGGAACGGACAAACACCGCGGTGTAATCCGAGACCTTGGCGACATTGGCGAAGGTGAACTGGCCATCACTGGTGGAAAGGCCGAACACCGCCACCAGAATGAGCGGTACGACGACAAAAATCACCGACCAAACAATATAGGGGACGGAAGAAAAGCGAAATTTCATGGCTTTATTCCTCCGTGCGCTTCATGATATGAATATCCATAGGCGCGACATCCATGCCGATGAGGGTCCCCGGCTCCACATACTGGGTGGTGTGGATCTTCCACTTATAGCCCATGGCGTCTACCATGATCTCGTAGTGGACGCCCTTGAAGATGATGGATTCCACAATGCCGGAAATTTTGCCCTTATCGGCGGGAACGATCTTGAAGTCCTCCGGACGGACGACGACCTGTACCCGCTCCTTGGGCTCGAAGCCCTTATCGACACAGTCGAAATAGTCATTCGCAAATTCCACGAGGAAGTCCTTATGCATGATGCCATCGATGATATTGCTTTCACCGATGAAATCGGCCACGAAGGCATTGCAGGGCTCATTGTAGATATCCTGCGGGGTACCGATCTGAAGGATGTTGCCATCCCGCATGACGACGACGCGGTCGGACATGGTGAGCGCTTCTTCCTGATCGTGGGTGACATAGATGAAGGTGATCTCCAATGCCTGCTGGATGCGCTTTAGCTCGATCTGCATTTCCTTGCGGAGCTTGAGATCCAAAGCGCCGAGGGGTTCATCCAAAAGCAGGACCTTGGGACGGTTGACCAGCGCACGGGCGATGGCAACACGCTGCTGCTGACCGCCGGAAAGCTGGTTGACGTGACGCCTGTCGTAGCCGGAAAGACCGACCAGCTTGAGCATTTCCTTGACGCTCTGGCGGCGTTCCTTTTCCGGCACCTTGGCGATCTTCAGGCCGAATTCGACATTTTCGTACACATTGAGGTGCGGGAACAGCGCATACCGCTGGAATACCGTATTCACCTCACGCTTGTAGGGGGGCAGGTCATTGATGCGGACACCACCAAAAAAAACATCACCCTCCTTGGGTTGGATAAATCCGCCGATGATGCGCAAGGTAGTTGTCTTGCCACAACCGGACGGCCCAAGAAAAGTAATGAATTCCTTGTCCATGATGTCAAGGTCGATCCCCTTGAGGACCGGCTCGTCATCAAAATCGACTCTGATGCCGCGCAGGCTGATCAAAGCATTTTTGTTCATTTCAACATCCTCCTTTTGCGGTAAATCTGCAGGCCCTCACACCTGCCGCAGCCGCTATTGCACCGTCCCCGCAAAAGGTTTTTAGGATACCCCGAAGATTGGGGTTCTTTCAGATGGGCATATACGAGCCGCCTTTTTATTGAATTGAATGGTCAAAATGACAGATATCAATATATCATATTTTGTCGTAATGTCAATGCTAAATTTCAAGATTTATTAGAGTTTTTCAGAAAATTTCTGCGTCTTTTGGGCAGAGCTTATGATGAACTTTGAAATACTCCTGATTTCTCCGTTTTTCTCAAAATATCTTAAATTCATGTTTTGGGGGATTTTTCTCCCCGCAGCAGCGAAAAAAGCCAGGAAAGCTCCTCCCGCCGCAGTGCCCCGCAAAGCAGCAGCGCCGCCCCGTAGCAGGCCAGGTAAAGGAACACCAGCAACAGGAGAATAAGCGGCTGCCCGGTCCGGGACAACAGCCTACCAAAGATCAGGCGCAGCAGCCACCAGCCCCCAACTGCCGCTGCCGCCGTAAGCAGCCAGCAGAGCGGCTGGAGCCGGAACACCGTGACCCGGGTAAGCCGCGCGGCACTGAGGGCGAAATTGAGGAGCTCGGTGGCGGAGATGGAGAAAAGATAGCCGGCCACCCCATACCGGGGCAGCAGCAGCCAAACGAGCAGCAGGCCGGTGGCGGCATCGATGATATTGTACCGCATATTGGCGCGGTACTCCCCTACCCCCTTCAGCATGCCATCCACGAGGGTATCCATATACATGATAGGCACCAGCGGCGCCAAAAGGCGTATGTACTGCCCGGCGGCGGGCTCGGAATAGATGAGCTCGCCCAGGGGATGGGCGAAGAAAAAGCAGGCCCCAGCGACAGCCATCGAAAAGAAAAGCCCCAACCGGTAAAGGCGCTCCAGCATGTAGCCAAGACCCTGCAGCCGGCCCTGTACCTGGGCTTCGGTCAGCTCGGGAACGATGAGATCCGCAATGACGGCGATGAGCGCTGCCGGGAACAGCAAAATGGGCAGGGACATGCCTTGGATCACGCCATAGGCGGCCAGCGCCGCCTGAGCCCCGCCGCCAAAAAGGCGAAGCCCCCGCGGGACAAGCAGGTGCTGGGCGGTACTGAGCGCCGACCGGGCGTAGCTGCTGAGGGAAAGCGGCACCGTAATGCGCAAAAGAGATGGCAGCATGGAGGTGCGGCAGCGCCCCTTCCGGCGAGGGAGGGAGGCAAGCAGCAAAAGCAGCAGCGCTAGGAAGGAAAAGACCTCCGAGGCGAGCATACCGAGAGTAAGGGCGCCGCAGGCGTACTCCAGGCCGTAGCCGCCCAGCCGCAGCAGCGCCAAAACGGTGCAGCCGATGCGGATGAACTGCTCCGAAAGCTGAACGAGGGACATTTTGACCGACTGATGCATGGCAATGAAGTAGCCGCCCATGGCACCGGACGCAGCAACAAAGGGCAGGGCGAATGCCAGCACACGCAGGGAGAGGATAATGCGGTCATCCCCAACCCAGGCGGCCGCCGCAGGCGCCAGATAATAGAGCAGCAGTAAGGCAGCCATGCCGAAAAAAGCGGCATATCCCATGGCGCAGCCGGTGGCCCGGCGGATGGCTGCGTCATCGCCGCGACCGGTCTGCTGGGCAATGAGCCGGGTGGCGGCCAGCCGCACACCGGAGACCGCCACGGTAGTGGCAAGGGTATAGACCGACATCACCAGCTGAAAAAGCCCAATGCCCGCAGCACCGATCTTGCCGGCGACATAGACCTGGAACACCAGGGCGATGGTGCGCATCAGCAGGCTGGTAGCAGTCATGGCGGAGGTATGCAAAAGGAGCTGTTTGGCACGGCGCATATGCGGCTCTCCCCTCCCCTTTTGCGGTATCTCCTTTTATCTTATGGGTGGATGGCGGGAAATAGACGGGCGAGGCGCAGAAGGAAGGTGCGGCCGCAGGCCGTTTCGCCCCTTGGGGCGAAACACACGGGCAAAGCCTGTGTCGGCGGTGCGGAGCGCCGCCGGGCCTGCGGACGCATCCAGTAAATGGCATAAATTCGGCCCAGGAAAAGGCGGTGGCAGCTACTTTGGCGCGCGAAGGGTGAAGCGATGGTGCAGCAACCCCAGCAGGGCCAGTGCACCCAGTGCTCCGCAAATAGGGTAAACAGTGCCGATGAGCTTCCCAAAGCCGAAAAGGCTGCACAGCCATGCAGGGATAGCCAACAGAAGGACAAAGCTGAAGCGGCGGTTCGCCATGGTGGAAAAGCGAACCATGCAGTAATGGCGGAGAGCAACGGCGCAGGAAAGCGCGGTACCGAGCATGGCACAGAGCAGCAGCACCCCATAGAGGTAGTACCAGCCCCCGCCCAGCGCACCGGCAGCGGCCAGCATGGGCAGCGGCGCCTCTACCACGGTGGGAAGCGTCTCCATGGTGAGGAATATGCCCAGCGCGATGGAAATGAGAATAATGCAGCCAAGCAGTACTCCCCACCAAACTGTGCGGCGGGAGCGCAACTCTTTCCCGACGGGGGCCAAAATACCGATGGAGGAAAAAAGATTATAACTGACAAAAGAGCAGGCGGCAATAGCCCAGTGGGAAAGCAGTGGGCTGACGGATGGGACTGCAGCAATGGTAAGCTGCCAGCCGCAACGGCGCAGGGTAAGCGCGCTGACCAGCACCGAGCAGATAACCAGCAGCGGCACCACGGTGGAAAAGACATTTACCATGCCGGAGGTGCCGGTAAGTGAAAGCAGCGAAATCAAAAGGCAGAACGCCGCACTGCACCAAAAGGCGGAGGCACCCAGTATCTGCGCGAAAAGCGCCCCCACCCCGGCCGCCATGATGACCAATATCCCGAAGAGGAAAAATAGCTGCAGTAGCCCAACGGCATCCCGCAGGAGCGGGATAGGGCGGCGAATCACAAGGGCATCGGTTTGGTCACAGCCGGTGCGCTGCACCAGCCGCAGCAGCAATACCCCAAAGAAAAAGGAGAGTGCCACCGCCAGCAGCAGGCCCGCTATCCCCTGCCAACCAAAGCAGCCAAAAAACTGCCACAGCTCCTGGCCGGAGACATAGCCCGCCCCCAGGTAACAGCCCGCAAAGGTAAAGCCCAGCCGCAGTGCACTCTCTTTCCGTTTCATCAAAAAAAGGACGCCCCCTATCGAGTCATGTATGGTGTGCGTCCTTTTCTTTCGTATTCATTTTGCTTTTTGTTCTATCCGCCAAAGCGTTCCACGGTGATATAGAAACGGCCCTTCTTGGAAAGGCCTCCGATCTCCCTTAGAATAAGCCTGCCCTGCCCGCGCACCGAAAGGATATCTCTTTCGGCAAGCTGTCGGTCAGGCTTTAGGCACTCGCAGCCATTCAGGCTGACCCGCCCGGCGGCGATGAGCTCCGCGGCTCTCCCCCGGCTGAGGGAAAAACCGCTGCCAAGAACGGCATCCAACCGCAGTGAAGCGACGGTATCCCGGATGGTCTTTCCATCGGCAGCTGGAATGCGCAGCTCCGAAAGGGGGATCTCCACCGGATGCAGACCGGTGCGGCCGGCGCTCAGCCAGTTATCCCGCAGGAAGGGAATGCACTCCCGCAGGGCAATGACATCGCAGCCGTTTTCTCCCACTAAAAGGTCGCCCAGCACCTCCCTGCGGACACCCTGTGCCATCAAGCTGCCCAGGATGTCCCGATGGGTAAGCGCCGCGCCATGGCCCCAGCTGACCCGGATAGCTCCAAAGGGCAGCTCCTCTTCCGGGATGTTATCCGCATCCATATAGTCCGGTAGAAAGAGAAACAGGCAGCGCTCGGCATCGGGGTGGCCCCCCATTATCCTATGCGGGGGCGTGCTGCAGCAGACTATCACCTGCTGGGCAATGCCGCGCTGGTGCGGGGTGAGAAACATAGTATGGGTCAGGCGGTTCTGATGGGCACACTGTTCCAGCTTATCCGCCACTTGGGCGGCAGTCATGCGGTCTTCGCCGGAAAATGCTCGGAGAAAATCTCGGTCTTTGGACATGGGAGGCTCCTTTGGAGGGTTTGATGGGGTGGGACGGCCCGCAGGGCAAACCGCCGCAGGCGGTTTCGACGGCGGAGCCGTCGGTTTCGGCAAAGCCGAAACGCCCTGCGGGCCGTATGCCTGCGGTTTGCAGGGGGCAGCGGGGAGAAAATGCCGCCCGCTTTCGTCTTGCATCTTACCATACGGCGGGGCAGAATGCAAGAAAGGCAGTGCCCCATCACGGAGAACCGCCTTTCTTGTATGGAAACTGTACCTGAGGATAGCAAATTTAGCTGAGGGTAGTGCCGGTGGCAAAGCTGGCCACGATGATGATAATGATGCTGATGGGGGCCAGGTACTTCACCAGGAAGCTGTACGCCTTCTTCAGACGGAAGGGCTTGCCGTCCAGCTCGATCTCGCGGATGGCGTTTTGGGGCTTCCAGGCCCAACCGACAAACAGGCAGGAACCCAGTGCGCACACAGGAATCATCAGACGGTCGGTGAGGAACTCCATAAAGTCGCCGAAGATGGGGGTGGTAAGACCATTCTTGAAGTCGAACCAGATACCCTTGATATCAAAGGCGGCCTGAGAGCAGGTATAAATGGTACCAAGGAGGAACATCACCACGCACAGAATGATGGTAGTGGGGGTGCGTTTCCATCCAAAGCGCTCAGTAGCGAAGGCAACAACGCCCTCCACTAGGGAAATGCAGGAGGTGAGCGCCGCGAACAGCAGCAGCATGTAGAACAGGATGCCGAAGAACTGACCGCCGGGCATCTGCTGGAACACACCGGCCAGCGAAGAGAACGCAAAGCCTGCGCCCTTGCCAACGCCTTCTGCGCCGAGGGTAGCAAATACAGCGGGAACAATGATAAAGCCGGCAATCAGGGCTACCAGTGTGTCCATACCACAGATGATAGCGGCGTTTTTGGCGAGGTTTTCTTCCTTTTTAACATAGGAGCCGTAGGTAACCATAATAGCCATACCAAGGCTGAGTGAGAAGAACGCCTGCCCCAGGGCCGAAAGCACGGTACTGAAGGTGACTTTGCTCCAATCCGGAATCAGCATATATTGCAGGCCTTCCCCGGCGCCGGGCATGGTAAGCGCCCGGATAAGCAGAATAATGAGGATGACAAACAGCGCCGGCATACCGATCTTATTAAAGCGCTCAATGCCGGATTCCACGCCCTTGACGATGATGAAGCAGGTAATGCCCATAAAGATACCCGCGAAGATAACTGCAGTCAGTGGGAACCATGTTTCCCCGGTGACGGCATTGTAGCCCAGCAGCGCATAGAAATATCCCAGCGGATCGGCGTAAACCTTGGTGGGCTCGGTGGCGTAGCTGGCCACATAGCGCAGCACCCAGCCGCCTACATGGCAGTAGTAGCTGGTAATGATAAACGCCACGATAACGCCGAACCAGCCGACCCACTTGTAGCCAGGGTGGCCCAGCTTGCCGTAGCTATCGATGGCATTGGCCTGCGCGCCGCGGCCGATGGTCAGTTCCGAGAGCATGACCGGGATGCCAATGAGGAGTACGATAGCAAGGTAGATGAGGATGTACGCTCCGCCGCCGCCTTCGTAGGCCTTGCCGGGGAACTTCCAGATGTTGCCGAGGCCGACGGCCGAACCGGCTGCCGCCAGAATAAAGCCGATCTTGCTGCCCCATTGGGCTCTTTTAGGTTCCATAGTCATTTTCTCCTTTTCTATGCACACTGTGGTAATTGTTCCAATCATAATACAATTTTTAATTGATAGCAACAAAAATTTTAATGGATTGTAAAATTCCGTCGTTTGTGCTAAAAAACGGAGCTTTAATGGGTATTATTGTGCATGTTAACGGTATTTTCTGCGCCGCTATTATACATATTGCATAAATTCAATTTATCAATTTTATTATAATAATTAAAATTTATAATTATTTAGGGCAGCAAAAAGCACCGACTGGAACCGGTGCTTTGATTTTTTAGGCATGGTAGAGCTTCTTGGTCTGGTATTTCGGCTCACAGGTCAGGTTGACCCCCAGCTTGTGATAAACATTCTCATCCACGCGGGAAAGAATCACACTGGCATGGGCCTCACACCCGCGCAGCTTACTCAGCTGCTGCATGGCCAGTGCTGCAGTGGGGTTGGTAGCGGCGCATATGGACAGTGCGATAAGGATCTCATCGGAATGCAGGCGAGGATTGTGGTTGCCAAGGTAATCCACCTTTAGGCGCTGGATAGGCTCGATAATGATAGGCGACAGCAGGTGCATCTCATCATTGATGCCGCCCAGCTCCTTCAAGGCGTTGAGCATGAGCGCGGCGGAAGGCCCCAAGAGAGAGCTGGTCTTCCCGGTGACGATGCGGCCATCGGGCAGCTCCAGCGCCATCGCGGGTTGGCCGGTCTCCTCCGCTTTGGCGCAGGCGGCGGCCACCACGGGACGGTCGGCGGACGATACATTCAGCTGGTTCATGATAAGCTCCTGCTTGTGGATCTCAGCAGGCTCGCTGAGCCCCTGACGCACCAGGCAGGCGGTGGCATAGTACCGGCGGATGACCTCCTGCTCGGAAGCACGACGGCAGGCATCGTCATCTATGATGCAGTTGCCCGCCATATTGACGCCCATATCGGTCGGACTTTTGTAGGGAGAGGAGCCGTAAATGCGCTGGAAAATGGCATTGAGCACCGGGAAGATCTCGATATCACGGTTGTAATTGACGGTGGTGACACCGTAGGCTTCCAGGTGGAAAGGATCAATCATATTGACATCGTTGAGGTCGGTGGTGGCGGCCTCATACGCCAGGTTGACAGGGTGCTTGAGGGGGAGGTTCCAAATGGGAAAGGTCTCAAATTTGGCATATCCGGCCTTGACCCCGCGCTTATTTTCGTGGAAGAGCTGGGAAAGGCAGGTGGCCATTTTGCCGCTGCCGGGGCCGGGGGCGGTCACTACCACCAGCGGGCGGGTGGTTTCGATGTATTCATTCTTGCCAAAGCCCTCATCGCTGACGATGAGCGGAACATTGGCAGGGTAATCGGGGATAATGTAGTGGCGGTAGACCTTGACCCCCAGGGCCTCCAGGCGCTTCTGGAAGGCATCGGCGGCTGGCTGGGCATGGTAATGGGTGATGCAGACGCTGCCCACATACAGGCCAATCCCACGGAAGGCATCGATGAGGCGCAGGACATCCAGATCGTAGGTGATACCCAGATCGCCGCGGCGCTTGTTCTTTTCGATGGCATCAGCGCTGATGACAATGACGATCTCCGCGGAGTCCTTCATCTGCAGCAGCATTTTCACCTTGCTATCCGGCGCAAACCCCGGCAGCACGCGGGAAGCGTGGTAATCATCAAAGAGCTTACCGCCGAATTCCAGGTACAGCTTACCGCCAAACTGACCGATGCGCTCCCGGATCTTATCCGACTGCATTTGCAGGTATTTTTCATTATCAAAGCCGATTTTGAACATGATTTCCTCCTCGTATTATCCTCTGTCACTGCGTTTTTATCGGGGGCTGCCGCCCATCGCCGGCAAAAATAAAAAAGCGCCTTTTGCGAGGCGCTTCTTTTGTTCCCCCTTTGGGGGAGCCCTTACGATTATATCATTAGTGGGCGGGACATGGCAAGTGGAATCGCGTATAATTTATCCCGAAAATTTTAGCGAATAGCGCCAAAATCCATTACTGCGGCCGTTTTTGTCGGCCGGAGATGATAACGCCGCCAATGATAAGCAGCGCCCCCACTATGGCCGTCCAGCTCATGGGTTCCCCCAGCAGGAAGTGGGAGGCCACTATGGTAATAAAGGGCTGGAGATAGATATAGTTATTGGCGTGAACGACTCCCAGCCGGTCGATGACAACATTCCACACGGCAAAGCAGACGGCACTGCCCAGCACCGCCAAGAACAGGATGCAGAACAGCGGCTTTGGCTGTACTAGCGGGGTAAAGTCGATCGAAAGCTCCCCGCGGGCAGCCAGCAGCGGCACCGAGGTAACCGCGCCGTACAGGATGACCCGGCGGGCCAGCAGCGTGCTGTCCACCCGGCCGGAAAGCTGCTTGATAAGGACTGAATAGCAGGCCCAGCTGGCTGCCGCCAAAAAGGCCAGCAGATCGCCTACCGGGCTGAGCTTGAGCACCAGCGCGCCGTTGAGCACCACCAGCACCACACCACTCATGGCCACGGCAAAGCCGACCCAAACGGTGGTGTGGAGCTTTTCATCCCTGGTAAAAAAGTGCGCCAGGATGGAGGTAAGGATGGGCGCCATCGCCACAATGATGCTGACATTGGCGGCAAAGGTGTGCTTCAGGGCGGTGTTTTCGGTAAAGAAATAGAGCGTGCCGCCCAAAATGCCCAATAGCAGGAAGGTCAGCTCTCCCCTGCCCTGCCACGGCAGCGGCCGAGGGCGCAGCAGCCACAGCACAAAGTAGGCAATGACAAAGCGCATGAACATCACCTGCGCCGGGCTGTAATAGGCAAGGAGCTCCTTGCTGCAAACAAAGGTGGTGGCCCAAATGGCGGAAACCATCAGCGCCATCAGGTGGGCAAGCAGACGGGAATGGGACTGGGAAGCGGAAACAGTAGGGGGATTTGCTTTGGGGTTCATAGGGGTAATGTGCATCTCCTTAAGGGTTGCCCTGCGGCCAAATGACCGAAAGGGCGCTGGTTGTGGGGTTATAGTCCTCCTGCAAGCGCTGCTCCAGCTCCTCCACTGTGGTGGAACGCAGGATCTCCAGGGGGTAGTAGATATCTTTCATACCGGAAAAATGAGCGGCGGCCATCAGACCGGCGATGGATTCCGCGCGGCCATAAAGGCCGATGGTCCTGCCGTAATTGGCACGGCGGCAGCGGGCAAAATCCTGCGGCGGGATGCCCTGCCGCTGCAGGGTAGTCACCCGCTCACACAGGGCTTCATAGACAGCCTGTGGCTGACGGCTTTCGCCGTCAAACATCGCACAGATAAAGTCGCGTCCCGCCATCACCTCGCTGCCAAAGGTAGCGTTGATCTCGCCCGCCTCGTACAAACGGCGGTACAGGTCAGTCGTTTCGCCGCAGATGAGGTCAAGCAGCAGTTCATCCAGCAGGCGGTGGCGCATATTTTCCTTTTCGCCGCCCGCCGCCTTAAAACCGACCTGGAACATCGGCGCAGCAATGGGCATTTTCTGCTCGCAGTAGTGCTCCCGCACCGTTCTTGGCTCCCGGATGGTAAGCGGGTTGGCCGCGGTCTTCGCTGTGGGGAAGTATTTTTCCGCCAGTTCCAGCACCGCGTCCTCCTCAAAGCACCCGGCAACCGAAAGTACCATATTGCCTGGGCAATAAAAACGCTCGTAGCAGCGGCGCAGCAGGGCGGCATCTATGTGGGCGATGGATTCCTCCGTCCCGGCAATATCCTCCCGGATGGGATGAACATGGTACATGGCCTGCAAAAGGTTCGCCGTGACCATCCACTCGGGGCTGTCGCGGTACATGCGCAGCTCCTCGGCAATGATCCCTCTTTCCCGGCGGACGGAAGGCCCGGTAAAATAGGGCGTCGCTACAAAGTCCAGCAGCACCTCCAGCGCCTTGGAAAAGTTTTCGGTACAGCTAAAGTAGTAGGCCGTCTTATCAAAGCTGGTAAAGGCATTGGCGGAAGCGCCCAGCGCGTCAAAGCGCTGCATGGCGTCTCCGTAGGGGCAGTCGAACATCTTGTGTTCCAGGTAGTGGGCCACCCCGGCGGGCAGCGATACCTCTCGGCCCCGCACCCGGTAGCCGATGTCTATGGAGCCCACCCCGACGGTGAGCATGGCATATGCCGTTACAAAGCCGGGCATCCGGCACATCTGCACGGTAAGGCCGCTGGGCAGCACCATGGTGCGGGTGCTTTGTCCCAGCAGCTCGGAGGTATGGCGTTCATCAATCCTCATCGCACCCATCCTCCTTCCCTACGGCCTGCAAAAAGAACACAGTATCCAGTGTAAGCACTGCCGCGGCGGCCGCCACCTCTTCCGCGGTGATGGAGGCGATCTCCTCCATATCCTGCTGCGGCGTGATGGGATCCCCCTGCAAAAGCCCGCTGAGATACCAGCCCTCGGTGCGGGCCAGGCTATCCCCAATGGAGCAAAGCGAGCTTTGGAACGCCAGCTTGATGTGAGAAAGCTCCTGCGGGGTGATATGCCCGGCGGCCAGGTCGGCGATCTCGGCCAGGATGGCGCTTTGCAGCCGCTCCCGGTTGGCCTCCTCCAGGCCGCATTCAATAAGCAGTATGCCGGTAAGCAGGTTGACTCGCGCGCCGCAGTAATAGCAGCAGCCCAGCCTTTCCCGTACATTGGTAAAAAGCCGGGAGCCGGTGCTGCCGCCCAGCAGGGCGGTCATCACACGCAGGGCGGTACGGGCCCGGCGCTGCCGCGGCAGGCCGGTGCGGAAGCCCAGCACCAATTTACTTTGGCTCATGGGCAGCTGCTCGGCCAGCTCCGATACCCGCTCCGCCCGCCGGGGGAGCCGCTGCGGAGTAGGACAAAGCGGCGTGCGCTCCACCCCGTCAAACAGTTTGGTAAATACCTCCTCGGCATAGTCCGGGCTGCCGCACCCGCTAAAGAAGATCTCTATGCGGGCTGTGCGGATCAGCTCCCGGTAGCGGCCATAGGCCTCCTTCGGTGTGGCAGAAAGCGTCTCCTGCACCGTACCGTAGCGGGGCAGCGCAAACCGACAGCCCCGGCCCATCTCAGCCGTGCAGCGCTGGGCCGCGTAGCTGCGTTTATCGTTGATCTCCGCCTCAATGGTATCAATAAGGTACTGCTGCTCCAGCCGGAAGGCCTCCTCCGGGAAGGCATCGCCCTCCACCTTCGGCTCCAGCAGTATTTCTCCCAGCAGCTCGGCGCAGCCCCGGCTGATACTCTCCCCCTCCAGTGCAAAGCGGTCATCCGCCCCGGCAATGGAGAAGGTGAGCAGCTGGTTTTCGCCGTGGCGGGAAATATCGGTATCCAGCACTGCCCCGTAGAGGTCCGCCAGGCGGCATTCCAGCTCGGTCATATCCCGGCAGCGGCGGCTGCCCATGCGCAGCAGGTATGCCGCCAGCACCGCCGCGGAGGTCTTCCCCTCCGCCAGCGGTGTAATAATAGTGACTGATATGCTGTTGTGGTAGAATTTAGGGTCGTGAATGCGGGAAAACCATACGCCATCGGCGATGGCGCGGCGCTGCAGGGGTCCTGTCATATGTATCTCCTGGGGGTGAAATTTTATCAAAGGCCCGTCCCATCAAAGGGCGGGGTGTAGGCGGCATCGGCGGAAGAACGCTGCTGGGTATAGCCCAAAAAGCCCAGCTCCTCCGCCCGCTCGCAGGCCTTGCGGTATTCGTAGGTAAAAATGGGGCGCTGCAATTCCCGGATGGCAATACCGGCAGGCGGAGTATACTGGCTCATCAAGCTCAGCCGGATATCCTCCGGAGAGAAATTATCCGCCAGCCAGTTCAGCAGCCTTAGGCTGTCCTTATGGGCTCCCGGCAGCACCAGGTGCCGCACCACCATGCCGCTTTGCAGCATGCCGTTTTCATCAAAGCGCACCGGCCCCACCTGCCGGAACATCTCCCGCAGGGCCTGGGCCGCCACGGCAAAATAATCCGGCGCAGCAGAATACCGGGCGGAAAGCGCGCTGTCGTAATATTTCAGGTCGGGCAGGTAGATCTGCACCCTGCCCTCCAGCAGCCGCAGTATTTCCACCCGCTCGTACCCGCCGGTATTATACAGTACCGGGATCGCCAGGCGTTCGCGGCACAGGTTCAGTGCTTCCAAGATCCACGGCAGGTACTGTGTGGGGGTAACCAAATTGATATTGTACGCCCCCTGCGCCTGCAATGCAAGGAAAACTTCCGCCAGCCGTTCGGCGGTGATCTCTTTCCCCTCGCCCCCGTGACTGATGACGCCGTTCTGACAAAAAACACAGCCCAGCGTACATCCGCAGAAAAACACCGTCCCGGAGCCCCGTTCGGGGTCCTCCCCGCTGATGCAGGGCTCCTCCCACCGGTGGAGAGCGGCCCGGGCGGCGCGCAGGGTATTCCCCGCCCCGCAGCGGCCAGTTTGGGTACGGCGGTCCGCCCCGCAGCGGCGGGGACATAGTTCGCAATGTTCGGGGATTAGTACCGCCATACACTTTACCGCCTTTCAGCACAATGCCGCAGGCAGTCCTGCGGCATCGTGAAATTTAAGATAATAAATTTATTTTGCGATGATGCCATCAAATGCCGCCCAGGGCAGCACACTGTAACCATCGCACACCGTCTCCCGGCTGATGCCGCGGAGATTCTTCAGCAGCTCGGCAAAGTTGCCGCTGATCATGGTTTCGGTCACGGCGCCGGCCAGCTTGCCGTCTTTAATGAGGAAGCTGTTCTTGGCCACGCCGTTAAAGTCGCCGCTGGCGCCGGGCTGGCCGCCGGAGAAGCGGTTGATAAGAATGCCATTTTTGATCCCGGCAATGATCTCCTCCAAACTCTGCTCGCCAGGATGCAGGAAGTAGGCGCCGCTCTGGTTGGCAGCGCGTTTCTGGCCGGTCTTGCGTGCCGCGTATTCGGAAAGGCAGAAGCTCTCCAGCACGCCATCCCGCAGAATAACGCCGTTTTCGCTCTTATAGCCATTGCTGTCAAAGCGTTCACCGCAGACGATGCGCTCATCCAGCGGCCTTGTTTCCAGCGTAATGCCGCTGGAGGCGACCTTTTGGCCCAGCTTATCCTTCCAGATACTCGTATCACTGATGAGGGCATAATCCCCAGCATAGCAGCCCAGCGCGGTGCCCAGGAATTCTCCCATAAAAGCCGGGCTCACCAGCAGCGTCCCCTCAAATTTCTCCGGAATGGGCGCGGCGGTCAGGTCAGCCTCGGCATCCCGCAGCAGGCAGCGCATCATGCCGGTCTCCATCAGGGGCTGGTCCAGCCGGTCGGTCAGGTAGCCGGTGCCGTTAAAGGAACCCGCCTTCTCCCCCTCGTGGGCGGAGAACATGGTGCTGATGATATACCCGCCGTTCTGGTAACGCATCTCCACACCGTTGGTGTTCATCAGCAGGATGTCGTCGTGGTCATATTTCGCGATGAGCTGTTCCATATTGATCTTGGGATACTCGGTGTGCAGGGTATCCATGTACTCCTGTAGCCGGTCAAAGAGCTTATCCCGGTCGGGGGTAAGCACCCCGGCGGTAAAGCTCATATTCTCTGCCTTGGGCGCAATGGATTCGGCCTCATCGGGCTGGGCCGCCATCACCGCCGCCATGCAGTCCTTTACTGCGGCGTCTATGGCTTCCTTTTCGCAGGAATTGGTGTGAATATTGCCGGTTTTCTGCTCTTTGATAGCCTTAAGCGAAAGCCCGCTCTTAAAGCCGGAGCGCATTAGACTGAATTCCCCGCCATCAATGTTCAGTTCGTCTATCTTGCCGCTGGTCACAATCACGGCGGCGTCATCGGCGCCGGCCTCATGCAGCTGTTCCAGCGCGTAGCTGGCTGCGTCCTTCAAATTCATCATGCTGCTTCCCTCACTTTCCCGCTACATTCACTTTGCACTTTACGGCCGGGCCGCCCATGCCCACCGGCATCGGCTGCTTTTTGCCGCAGGTACCGCTGCAGCTCCACACCATGTCGTCGCTCAGCATATCCACGGTTTGCAGCATCTGGAACGCCACCCCGGAAATGGTGGTATCCCGCACCGCGCGGCCCAGCTTGCCGTTCTTGATCTCATACCCCATCATAATACCAAACATGAACTCGCCGGTGGTATCGGCCTGGCCGTTATTGGTCTGGGTAAAGTAGTACCCGTCATCAATGGCGGCGATCATATCCTCCAGCTTGTCCTTGCCGGGCAGGATGGCGGTGTTTCTCATACGGATCAGCGGCTCATCGCTGTACGCATAGCCGCGGGCATTGCCGTGCGGCTCCATGCCAAAGTGCTGGGCAGTCTCACGGCTGTTCATGTAGCCCACCAGGATGCCGTCCTTGATGAGGACTTCATCAAAAGCGGGCGTGCCCTCATCATCTACATACACCGGCAGCGGGGCACGGCTGCCATCGGGCAGGGTGTGGGCATAGTCCACCATGGTGATAAGGTCAGTAGCGACCCGCTTGCCCAGGTTGTGCGCAGCCACGGAGCCGCCCAGCACCAGGTCGGCCTCTACGGTGTGGCCCACGGCCTCGTGCGCCAGAATACCGGCCAGCGCCGGAGCCAGCACAACATCCTTCAGCCCTGCGTTGGTAAAGACGCCCTCGCGCTTCTTCATCAGCAGCTCCACCTGCTCGTCCAGCTTTTCGTAGTACTCGCTGGGGTCGGTAAAGTGGTCGGTAAGGACGCCCTCGCCGCCGCCCAGCACATCAAAGATCTCAACCGGCATCCCATCGGGCGCGTCAGCGGTAAGCTGCACGACCAGATGGGTACGGGGCCGCACGCTGTGGCTGTTGGTGCCGTCGCTGACAGTCAGCAGCTTCTCCATGCAGTCATGGCGCAGCAGCACCCGGCGGCTTAACAGATTGGGGTACTTCTGCTTCAGGTAATCATCCGCCGCCCGTACAAACTCGATGTAGTCCTTCTGCGGCACCTCAATATATTCCTTATCCTTCGCCACCATGCCGCTGGGCAGCACCGGCAGCGCGGGACGGTTCTTCTTCACGCGGGCATCCAGGAAAAGCGCGTTCTCCTCGGCGGCCTTCAGCACGCGGCGCACACTCTCCTCTTCGTATTCCACGGCGCTGGCAAAGCCATAAACGCCATTGCGGTACACCCGGGCGGAAACACCGCCCTGCTGGGCGCGGGCATTGCTTTGCAGGTCGCCGTTCAGCATGGCTACCGCGTGGCTGGTGCTGATCTGCGCGCGCAGCTCCACATGGCCGTGCAGCTGCGGTGCAAAGGATGAAAGATAGTCTTTCAGCATATCGGTTCCTCCATATCTAATATCGTTCCGCCGCCGATGACCGACCCGTCGCGGTAGAAAACCACCGCCTGGCCGGGCGCCGGGGCGCGTTGTGCTTCCATAAAGTCCACCCGAACGGTACCGGGGATGGGGCTGGGGCTGATAACCGCCGCGGCCGCCCGGTGGGCATATCTTATCTTCGCTTCCACTTCCAGCGGTCCGTGCAGGTCCTCTATGGCGATCCAGTTGAGGTCATCAGCAAAGATGGTCCTGCGAAACAGCCGGCTTTCCTCGGTGGTCAGCTCCACGGTGTTTTCCGCCGCGTTAATGCGCCGCACAAAGGCATGGCACCCCAGCGAGATGCCCAGCCCCTTGCGCTGACCGATGGTATAGTGAGTAATGCCTTTATTGGGCCCCAGCACAGTGCCGTCCTCCGCCACAAACTGTCCGGCGGGCAGCTCCTGTCCTGTCCAGCGCCGCAGGAAGGCATTATAGTCCCCATCCGGCACAAAGCAGATATCCTGGCTGTCCGGCTTTTGGGCCACCACCAGCCCGCTTTCCTCCGCTATGGCGCGTATCTCCGGCTTGGAGTACTCCCCCAGCGGCAGCCGCAGCATGGCCAGCTGCTCCTGCGTCAGGTTATACAGCACATAGCTCTGGTCCTTTTCGGGATGAATGGCTCTTTGCAGTTCCCAGCGGCCGGTCGCTTCATTGTAGCCGCAGCAGGCATAGTGCCCGGTCGCCATCAGGTCAAAGCCCAGCTCCCGGAGCTTATGGGAAAAGGCCCCAAATTTAATATATCGGTTGCAGCTGATGCAGGGGTTCGGCGTGCGCCCGCGCAGGTATTCCTCCGCAAAGGGCCCTACCACCTCCTGCCGGAACAGGTCTTTATAATTCAGCACATAGTGCGGAATGCCCAGCTGCTGGCACACATAGGCCGCGTCCCGCACATCGTCGGCGCTGCAGCAGCCGGATTCCAGCGTGGGGTCGTCCCACAGCTTAAAGGTCACACCAGTCACCTCATATCCCTGCTTTTTCAGCAGGTACGCCGCAACCGAGCTATCCACTCCGCCGCTCATGCCTACCATGATCTTCCGGGCCATCGGTGTTCCCTCCTTTTCGGTAAAATAAAGTTTTGTCTTATGCCAGGCGTCTCCGGTGGAAACGCTCCGCGATGGCCACCACCACATGGCCCAGCTCCTTCACCCGCAGCAGCAGGCAGGCGATAAAGTAAACGATCATCGCCACTACGATCGCTGCCAGCAGGCTCACCAGCAGCGAGGTCGTCTTGGTAGAAAGCCAGTGGTAGAAAGGCAGCGTCGCCGCGGTCATGGCCCCGGCCGCTATTATCATCTTCAGGTAGGTCCCCGCCAGGTACCGGTAGCCCATATGCCCCATCTTGCGCTGCAGCTGAATGATCAGCAGCACGGTGGTAATAAAGCTGGAAAGCGCCGTCGCCAGCGCCAGCCCCTTGTGCTCCATCGTCCGCATCAGCAGCAGATTAATGACGATATTAAGCACGATCGCCAGCAGCGAATTGATGGTCGGCGTCTTGGTATCCTGCAGGGCGTAGTACACATTGATGGTCACTTCCTTGATGCTGTAAAAGAGCAGCCCCAGCGAGTAGAAAAACACAACCTCCCCGGTGCGCTGCACATCAAATTCGGTAAACTCCCCGCGGAAAAACAGCAGCTGCACAAATTCCTTGGAGAACATCATCATGCCCGCCGAAATGGGAATGACAAACAGCCCGATGATGCCGCAGCTGGAGCGGTAGGTGTGCTTCAGCTGCCGGGTATCGCTGGCGGCGGAAAGGCGGGAGAGCTGCGGGAACAGCGCGGTGGTGATAGAGACCACAAACACCGAGGTCACAAACCCGGTGATGCGGTTGCCGTAATTCAGCACCGAGACCACGCCCTCCGAAAGCAGCGAAGCGATGCTCTTATCAATGATGATATTGATGGAATTGATGGTCTTGCCCAGGAAGATAGGCAGAACCATCACCAGGAATTTACGGATATTATGGTTGCGGAAGGCGATATCCGGGTGGTAGCAGAACTGCCGCCGCAGCGCCACCAGCAGCACCAGCAGGAACTCCCCTGCGTAGCCGATGACAACGCCCCAGCCCAGCATATCGTAGTTCTCTCCGGAAAGGAGAATGGTGGCGATGACCGCGATGTTCAGCGGCACACTCACCATGCCAACGGTAAAGAAGCAGCCCTTCATCTGCAGGTAGCCCTGCAAAATATAGCCGACCCCCAGGAACACCAGCGAGGCGATCATGATGGAGGAAAGGTTCACCGTCAGGTCCAGCTGCGCACCCTCAAAGCCCAGCGCGAACAGCCGCACAATGGGATACCGCAGCGCCAGAAACACAGCGATAAAGCCCACCGAGAGCAAAAACGACATGGTGATCACCTGGTCGTGGAACGGCTTTTCCTCACCGGGGCGGTTCTGCTGCAGGTCGGTATAAACGCTGATATAGCTGGTCAGCATAGCGGTACCCAGCCCGGAAAAGAGAATGGTGGGCAGGGTGAACGCCACCACATAGGCGTCACTTACATTGCTGGCACCGTAAGAAAAGGCCAGCGAAAGCTCCCGGCAGAAGCCGAGCACCTTGGCCAGTATCGTGGTCAGCACCATGATGATGGCATGGACAGCGGTCTTGTTCATTTACTCATAGCTCCGTTACGAAATGTGATAAACGCCGCCTTACTGCAGCTTGCCAAAATTACTGAACGGGAAAAGGGTGAAGATCGCCCGTCCCTGGATGGACTCGCCAGAAACATAGGGGTTCTGCCAGTAACGGCTATCCATGGAATTGGCCCGGTTATCGCCCATAAAGAGGTAATACCCCTCCGGGACATCAAACTCACTGGGAATGGCATACTGGTACACCACATAGCTTTCCTGCTGCACTTCCCCATTAATGGTCACAGTGCCGTTTTCATCGATCTCCACATGGTCGCCCGGCAGCCCGATGAGCCGCTTGATGAGTGTGGTGCCGGCCAGCTCCGGGGTCTCCGCCGTAAAGACGATGATATCCCCGCGCTCCAGCTTTTCCAGGTCATGCACCCGCAGCGCGAAAAGCGCGCTGTGCTCGGCAATGGTCGGCTCCATGCTGCCCGTGGGCACAATCGGCACAAAGAACACAAATTTCACGATCAAAAACAGTGCCAAAATCTCCAGCCCAAAGGGCAGGATCCACTCCTTATACAGCCGCTTAAAGGTCATGGGCTGCTTTTCTTTCTTTGGGGTATTTTCAGGTTTTTTTTCGCCGGCGGCAGGGGCGGTATTCTCCGGCTGGCCGGCATTCTCTATGATATCGGTCATGCTATATCCTCACAGTGTTTCTTTACTTCAGTATTTCCTTCAGGAAGCTCTCTCCGGCGATCTCCGCCTTGACGCCCAGGTATTCCGCCACGGTGGCGGCCAGGTCGGCATAGGTGCTCCGGGTACCAATATTGACTCCCGGCTTCACTTTTGCGCCGTAGGCCAGCATGGGCACATGCTCCCTGGAATGATCGGTGCTGGGAGTGGAAGGATCGCAGCCGTGGTCCGCCGTGATGAACAGCAGGTCATCGGGCCGCAGCAGCGGCAGCAGCTCCCGCAGCTGCACATCAAATTCCGTCAGCGCGTTGGCATAGCCGTCCACATCATTGCGGTGGCCGTACAGCATATCAAAGTCCACCAGGTTCACAAAGCACAGTCCGTTAAAATCCTTCGCGGCATAGTCCAGGGTGTGGTTCATGCCGTCGGTGTTGCTCTTGTTGCGCACCATCTCGGTAATGCCCTGCCCAGCAAAGATATCATAGATCTTGCCGACACCAATGGAAGCCAGTCCCGCCGCCTGGATGTAATCCAGCAGCGTTTTCTTCGGCGGCTTCAGCGAAAAATCATGCCGGTTGCTGGTGCGGGTGTAGTTGGGGTATTCCCCCACATACGGCCGCGCAATGACCCGTCCGACCCCCAGCTCAGGCCCCTGCAGCATTTCCCGCGCCTCTTCGCAGATATGATAAAGCTCCTCCACCGGCACATCGGCCTCGTTGGCCGCGATTTGGAACACACTGTCCGCCGAGGTATAGCAGATCAGCCCGCCGGTTTCCTTCTGCTCCCGGCCGTAGTCCTTTATCACCTCGGTCCCGGAATAGGGCTTATTGCACAGCACCTTACGCCCGGTTTTTTCCTCAAAGGCCTTGATAAAGCTCTCCGGGAAACCATCGGGGAAGGTCGGCATCGGCTGGGGCGAAATAACTCCCGCCAGCTCCCAGTGTCCGATGGTGGTATCCTTGCCGCGGCTCTTTTCCGCCATGCGGCCGTAGGCGCCCACCGGGGCCGCCACCGGGGTACCGCAGCCCACCTCATCAATATTAAAGATGCCCATTTTCGTCAGCATCGGGATATTCAGCTTGGAGGAAGTGGTGCAGGCACGCAGGGTATTGCTGCCCGCATCGCCAAAGTCTGCGCTATCCGGCATTTCGCCGCAGCCGCAGCTATCCAGCACAATGAGAAAAACGCGCTTTTCCATAGTCTATACTCCTTGCTCCCCACGCCGCAGTGCGGGGTTATATTTCGGGAGAATTTCCCAATGCTTTATTGTATCACATTCTTGGCATAAAGGGAAGTGAACATTCCTTAAACTTTCCCCTTTTACGCCCCACTCATACCTTGTGCGGGGACAACATTTCTTCCCTGCTTATTCATGTGATAAAAATCCAGGCCCTGTTCTACAATGATTTGTGTAGAAGGAACATTTCTCCCCTGCTTATCCATGCGGTAAAAATCCAGGCCCTGTTCTACAATGGTTTATGTAGAAGAAACACTTCTCCCCCGCTTATTCATGCGGTAAAAATCCTAGCCCCGCTTTACAATGGTCTGTCCAAAAGCGGCATACCAAGGCAGGCAAGCAAACGCTTACAAGCATGGAAACGGCAAAAATACATTTTCCACCCATATTCGCCTTACAGTGGGTATCATTTTACCGGTAAAAATGCTATTTTATCATCAAGGAAACAAAGGAGGCAGATTCATCACCAAAAACGGAAAGAACAGAATTTAACCCAGGAGCAGCTTGTCGAGCGCTTGGGTATTTCCAATAAAACCATTTCAAAATGGGAAACAGGAAAATGTATGCCCGATTATGCCGTAGTAAAGAACTTGTGTGAGGAATTAAATGTTTCGGTTTCTGAACTCATGGACGGCGAGGAAACCGACGATAAAAGTATTCGTATGTATGATGAGGAACAGATCCTTGATCTGCTGAGAAGAACACAGGAACTGGAAAAGCAAAAAGTCATGCTGACCGGCGTTGTTCTTATCGTCATGGGCGTTGCTTTTCAGTCCTTGTCGCATACTTTGGGCGGCTCCGATGTCAAAGATTTTTTCTGGGCTTCTGCTGGGGCTGTCTGTCGCCGAAATGCTGGCCGGTATTGCCGTGATATGTAAAGGCGCAAAAAGAAAATAATAAAGTGACCGCATTATAAGTTGCCCCTGTATTTCCGGATACGGGGGCATTTGCTTTGTTTGCTCCTGTGGAATCAGGCGGATAAAAAAGCCCCATCTTTTACGGAACCTTTACAATTCTGGGAATGTATGGGCGCATATTGCATGAATACTGGATGGTACAGGATAAGATTGCATCAAATCAGTGAAATATTGCATATGTGGGGGCGGGTTTCACCGGCGTTTCGGGCCGGTTTTCTTTGACAGATGCGGCAAAAAAGACTACAATGAGAATTAGAAATTTGCCGCAAGGAGGCCCCGCCATGAAGCAGTATGTTATCGCCCTGGATCAGGGTACCACCAGTTCCCGCGCCATTCTGTTCGACCGGGAGCAGAATATCATCGCCATGGGACAAAAGGAGTTCCCCCAGCACTACCCCAAGGCCGGCTATGTGGAGCATGACCCCATGGAGATCTACTCCTCCCAGTACGGCGTGATGGTAGAAGTACTGGCCAAAAGCAATGTCCAGCCGGAGGAAATCGCGGCCATCGGCATCACCAATCAGCGCGAGACCACCATCGTGTGGGATAAGGAAACCGGCCGCCCCATCTACAATGCCATTGTTTGGCAGTGCCGCCGCACTGCCCCCCTTTGCGAGGAATTGAAGCGCCAGGGCCTGGAGGACTACATCCGCGAGCACACGGGCCTCCTCATCGATGCCTATTTTTCCGGCACCAAGATCAAGTGGATCCTGGACAATGTGCCGGATGCCCGCCAGATGGCCAAGGAAGGCCGTCTGCTCTTCGGCACGGTGGATACCTGGCTCATCTGGAAGCTGACCGGCGGGCGCGCGCATGTGACCGACTACACCAACGCCAGCCGCACCATGCTGTATGATATCCGCCACATGTGCTGGGATAAAAAAATCTGCGAGGCATTGGATATCCCCATGAACATGCTGCCGGAAGTCAAGCCCTCCAGCGCCATATACGGCACCATGAACTATGCCGGCGTGGAGATCCCCATTGCCGGGTGCGCGGGCGACCAGCAGGCCGCGCTTTTTGGGCAGACCTGCTTTGCCCCAGGTGAGGCGAAGAATACATACGGCACCGGCTGCTTCCTGCTGATGAACACCGGGACGGATATTTTCCAAAGCAAAAACGGTCTGGTGACCACCATGGCCGCCAGCGCCGACGGCACCGCCCGCTATGCCCTGGAGGGCAGCGTTTTCATCGGCGGGGCGGTCATCCAGTGGATCCGGGATGAGCTGCATCTCATCCACGAGGCGGCCGACAGCGAATACTTTGCCACCCGGCTGGAGGATAACGGCGGGGTGTATGTGGTCCCGGCCTTTACCGGGCTGGGTGCCCCCTACTGGGACATGTATGCCAGAGGAGCCATTATGGGGCTGACCCGCGGCTGCAACCGCAAGCACATCATCCGGGCCGCTTTGGAATCCATCGCCTACCAAAGCCGGGATGTACTGGTGGCCATGGAGCGGGATACCGACATCCGGCTGCAGGAGCTGCGGGTGGATGGCGGCGCTTCCGCCAATAACTTCCTGATGCAGTTCCAAAGCGACATCATCCATACCACCATCCGCCGGCCGATGATAAGGGAAACGACGGCACTGGGCGCCGCTTATCTGGCGGGCCTTGCCACCGGTGTGTGGAACGACCTGGACGAGATCCGGGAGCAGTGGACGCTGGATAAGCTGTACACCCCGCAGATGAGTGAGGAGATCCGGGAACGCAATCTGCGCGGCTGGGATAAGGCCATCGGCCGGGTGCAGCACTGGGAGGACCGATGAGCATTACTCACTGGAAAAACTGTCCCATTAAAGCAACCATTCGGACAAGATAAGAGGCCTTTGGTCGGCTACAAAGCCTAAAAAACATCTTTCACCGGGAAAGTCTTCCAAAGTGGAGAGGCTATCCGAGTAAGATTGTCCACTGGTTGGGTTCTGCAACGAGAGAGTCAATGAATATTGCTCGCCGGGAAAACCGGCTGGGGCGGAACGGCCACATTCACTGGCCAGGTGCGGCACAGGAAAGACCGGTGAAACGGAGATTTTTTTGAAAAGGGCAGGTGCACGGGAAAGTCGCCCCGCAGGGGCGGCGGCGCAGCCGCCGGGACGGGCGAAGCATGTCACACCGCCCGGAGGGCGGTGCCCTGCGGGGCGGCCCCCGCACCCTGCTGAAACCAAGACAGAAAGGCGGAACTGCCATGACCGAAGCCATGCTGACACCCTGGGGAGAGGCACTTGACCGGGAGCACCCGCTGCCGGAATACCCCCGCCCCCAGCTGAGGAGAAACAGCTACCTGAACCTGAACGGCATATGGGAATATGCCATTACCAAAACGGCCGAAAAGCCCGCTGCCATGCAGGGGGAGATCGTGGTGCCCTTTTCGCCGGAGACCCCGCTTTCCGGGGTGGGACACATCTTGCAGCCGGATGAGTACCTGTGGTACCGCCGCAGCGTCACCCTGCCGGAGGGCTTTTTCCGGGGCGGCCGGCTGCTCCTGCATTTCGGGGCGGTGGACCAGTGCTGCACCGTGTGGGTCAACGGCCAGGAAGCGGGCAGTCACACCGGGGGCTACCTGCCCTTTGCCCTGGATGTGACCGAGCTTATTGAGGGCGATGCCTTTACGCTGGAGCTTCGTGTCACCGACCCCACCGATACCGGTTCCCTTTCCCGCGGCAAGCAGCGGCTGAAAAACACCGGCATCTGGTACACGCCGCAGTCTGGTATTTGGCAGACGGTGTGGATGGAATGCGTACCGGAAAATTATCTGCGGTCCCTGCGCATTACCCCAAAGCCGGAGGAAAATGCGGTCCACATTCGGCTGGAGGCGGATGACCCTGCCATGGCCGCTGTCACGATTTGCAGGGATGGGGGCATCATTGCCGAAGGGCAAACCGACGAAAATGGAGAGAGCACGCTTACCATCCCGGCGGAGGAACTGCGCCTGTGGAGCCCGGAGAATCCGTTCCTCTACGATGCTGCCATCACCCTGGCGGGCGGCGATAAAGTGGAGAGCTACTTTGGGATGCGGGCCTTCGGCATTGGGAAGGACGAAAAGGGGCTGCCGCGGCTGCTGCTGAATGGAAAGCCCTATTTCCAGAACGGACTGCTGGACCAGGGCTACTGGAGCGACGGCTACTACACCGCCCCCAGCGATGAGGCGCTGATCCATGACATTGCTGAAATGAAGCGGCTGGGCTTTAATATGCTGCGCAAGCACATCAAAGTGGAGCCGCTGCGCTGGTACTACCACTGTGACCGGCTGGGGATGCTGGTATGGCAGGATATGATGAACGGCGGCGAGAGCTATTCCCCGCTGTCTATCTATGTATTCTCCAACCTGGGGCTGCGGGTCAAGGACGACCGCTACCGCTATTTTTCCCGGAGCGATGAAGCGGGGCGCACCCACTACTACGAGGAGCTGGGACAGATGATAGACCTGCTGTACAATACCGTGAGTTTGGCGCTGTGGGTGCCCTTTAACGAGGGCTGGGGGCAGTTTGACGCCCTGAAAGCTGCGGAGTTTATCCGAAAGCGGGATGATACCCGGCCGATCGACCACGCCAGCGGCTGGTACGATCAAGGCGGCGGGGACATCAAAAGTATTCACTGGTATTTCCGGCCGTATCACCACAAACAGCCGCCCAAGGAGCAGCGGCCCATCTGTCTGACGGAATACGGCGGCTACAACTGCGCTGTGCCCGGCCACTGCTGGGGCGAGGGAGCAGAATTCGGCTACAAGAAGATTGCTGACCCGACGGAATTTAACCGAGCGTTCCAAAAGCTGATGGAGGAGCAGATCATCCCCGCCAAGGAGAGGGGGCTGGCCGCGGCCGTCTACACCCAAGTGAGTGATGTGGAGGGCGAGCGCAACGGCCTGCTGACCTATGACCGCAAGGTATGTAAGGCGAATGAGGCGATTTTCCGGGCGGTGAATGCCAAACTTACCGGGGACGCTTGATTTTGACATGGCCAGTGTGTTATACTCGTAAAACCGAAGGAGTGAGCTGGACAACAGCGGGCGGGTGTCCGAAAGGCCCCGCATGAGGAAAGTCCGAGCTCCACAGGGCAGGATAACTGCTAACGGCAGCCGGCGGCGACGCCCGGGAAAGTGCAACAGAGAGATACCGCCCCGCAAGGGGTAAGGGTGGAAAGGCGAGGTAAGAGCTCACCAGCTTTGGGGTGACCCAAAGGCTATGTAAACCCTATCCGGAGCAACACCAAGCGGGATCACAGGGGGCTGCCCGTCCCGATCCCCAAAAGAGTGGCTGGAGCCTGCTGGCAACAGCAGGCCTAGATAGATTGTTGTCCCAGACAGAACTCGGCTTACAGGTTCACTCCTTCCATTTACAGCAAAAAACGGACTTATCCCAAAGCGGATAAGTCCGTTTTTCTTGCTTTTGTCATATCAACGCCATGGAGGTAAGAACCCAGATGGTGAGGAACATGGTGACGACTGAAAAGAGTGTGGTGACCACAATGAGCTGCGCCGCCAACTCGCCATCGGCGCCGCACTGGTTGGCCAAAGTATAACCGGAGACCGCCGTGGGGCAGGCCAGCATAACTGCCAATGCCGCCAGGGCATCCCCGCGGAAGCCAGCCAACACCACCAGTGGAATGAACACAAGTGGGATGATGACGCTTTTACCCAGCACCGCCAGCCACAGAGAACGGCCGTAATCGCCGAAGCGGGAAAGGTGGATGCTGCCGCCCAGCACAATAAGGCAATAGGGGGTGGCCATGCCGCCGATGTCGCTGACCGTTTTTTCCACCGGCTGGGGCAGCGGGATGCGCAGCAGCAGGAAGATGAGCCCCAGCGCCGCGCCGATGAGGTAGGGGTTTTTGATGATATTGAGCAGCAGCATAGTGGGCTTTACCCGGCCGCCGCGGTATACCTCGAACAGGATAGCGGAGATGGTGCTGGTGAGCGGGATGATGATGGCCGCCATAATGGCGATAAGACCGGTATTTTCGCTGCCGTACAGGGAGGCGATGATGGCCATGCCAAAGATGACGAAGTTCACACGGATCTCGCACTGGATGACCGGGCCGCGGCGCTTGGGGTCGGGCTCCAGCCGGCCGAAAATGAGCAATGCCAGCGCCAATATGATGAGGATAATGACGATGGAGGCCAAAAGCGGCTTGCCGTAGACCGAGACATCCCACTCCGCGCGGTACAGGCTGTAAAAGAGCTGGGTAGGCAACAGCAGCTTAAAGCCCAGACGGTCCATGACATTCAGCGTTTTTTCATCCACCCAGCCCAGCCGCCGTACCAGCATACCGACGCACAGCATCAGCAGGATGGGGGTCACGACCCGGATGGAGAGCAGAAATCCTTGCATTTTTTATCCTTTCCCCTGCGGCCATCCACCAGCCGTGGAGTGTTTTTTCATTGTACCATAAGAATTTGGGGAGAATCGTGTCGGATTCTTCCTAAGTATAGCCGCTTTTCACCCACATGGCAAGCCCACTAAGGGCGACGCCCCTCTGTTTGCCGGATAGACGCCGCCCTTTTGTTTTTTAGCCGACCGGCCAGTAGCTGCCCTGCTCCACCCGATACAGCGTTTTGACCGGGGCCAGCGTCAGCAGGATATCCACCGGCTGCCGGCTGGAAAACCGCACCGCCGTGCCGCAGCTGGCCTCCAGCGCGCGGGGGCGGGGCATCATCCGGCTGGAGATGCCGCTGCGGGTAAGGGCCCGCGCGTATTCCATCGCCTGCAGCTGGTTGGGGAAGGTCGCGAGATACTCCATGGTACTGCCCCCTTTGGGCATATTGGGGCTGTGCCCCATACCATACTATGCAAAAAGCGCCCCGCTGCCCTGCCCGGCACCCGGATGGGCCATGCCGCATAGAATGCGGAAGTACTCTACTTGTTTTTGCCGGTGGGGAGTGGTACAATAACTGCGGATACACTATTCCCGCAAAAGGAGAACGGAGGCCTCTATGAAACAAATCTATCTGGATAACGGCGCGACCAGCTTCCCCAAGGCACCGGGGGTTGGCCAGGCCATGAAGGATTACATCGAGAAGGTGGGCGTCAATATCAATCGCTCCAGCTACCGGGCCACCGCGGAGGCGGCGCTTTCCACCCTGACGGTACGGGAGGACCTGTGCCGGCTGTTCGGCGCCGGGGAGGACCCCAGCTATGCCATCTTTACCAGCGGCGTGACCATGAGCCTGAATATGATCATGAAGGGGGCGCTGCACCCCGGTGATCATCTTATCATCAGCGGGATGGAGCACAACGCGGTGGCGCGCCCGGCCACACAGCTGGAGGCGGCTGGCGTGGCGGTTTCCATTGCCCCGTGCGATGGGGACGGTGTGCTGCGGCTGGAGGAATTCGAGAAGCTTATCACCCCTAAAACCCGGCTGGTGGTGATGCAATACGCCAGCAATGTCAGCGGGACCATTCAGCCCATGGGAGAGATCGGAGCCATCTGCCGGCGGCACGGGGTGCTTTTGGCGGTGGACAGCGCCCAGGCAGCCGGGCATTTTGCCTTTGATATGCAAAAATTGCAGATAGACGCCCTGTGCTTTACCGGGCACAAGGGGCTGCTGGGGCCTTCCGGCATTGGCGGTTTTGTGATGAACGAGGAGATGAACAAGGCACTGACGCCGCTGATCGCGGGGGGGACCGGCAGCATGTCGGCCTCGCTGGAGATGCCCCCTACCCTGCCCGACCGCTACGAGGCAGGGACCCCCAACCTGCCCGGCATTATGGGGCTGGGGGTGGCGCTGCGCTACCTGCAGGAGGTGGGGCTGGATGCCCTGCACCGGCGGGAGATGGCGCTGACCGAACGATTCCTCAGCGGGCTGCGCGGGAATGAACATATCCGTATCCCCGGCCCGGCCGATGCCAAGGGGCGGGTAGGCGTGATCTCGGTGGACTTTTTGCGGCAGGATAACGCCGAGGTGGCGTTCCAGCTGGAGGAGCAGTATGGCATCCTGACGCGGTGCGGGCTGCACTGTGCCCCTCTGGCACATAAGACACTGGGGACCTATCCCGAGGGGACGGTACGGTTTTCGGTGGGGTATGCCACCACCGAGGAGGAAGTGGATGCTGCCATCCGGGCGATCCATGACCTGGCGTAAGGTTTTCGAAAGGCAATGGGCGCCCCGCAGGGGCGGCGGCGGAGCCGCCGGGACGGGCGAAGCCCGTCCCACCGCTCGCAGAGCGGTGCCCTGCGGGGCGCCTTTTTGCGGGCTTTCCGCTATAATAAAATCCGGGGCCTCCCTTCGCAGGGGCTCCGGATTTTTTGCTTATTTTACATAGATGGAACAATCCTGGTACTGCTCCACGCAGCCGATGATGGCAGCGCCCGGTACATTTTCGCACTGCAGGAGCTCTGCCAGCAGCTTTTCGGCATCGCGCGCATCCACGGCGATGAGCAGGCCGCCGGAGGTCTGCGGATCGTACAGGATATCCTGCAGATACAGCGGGACGCTTTCGGCGAAGCGGGCGGTAGGCCCGGCAAACTGACGGTTGCGGTAGGCGCCCTCCGGGATGAGGCCCATTTCGGCCAGGGGCTGTACCCCGGGCAGTACCGGCACCTTGGTGCTATCGATGACGATGGTTAAGTCGCTGCCGCGGGCCATTTCGGTGGCGTGGCCCATCAGGGCAAAGCCGGTCACATCGGTCATGCTGTGGACACGGTATTTCTGTGCGATCTCACAGGCGTATTTATTGAGGGTTGCCATCTGCTTCACGGCACGCAGGTACAGCTCCGGCGGGGCCAGCTCGGCGCGGTTGGCGGTGGTGGTGATGCCAATGCCCAGGGGTTTGGTGAGGATGAGCACATCCCCTTCCAGTGGGGTGCAATTCATGCGGATCTCATCGGGACGGGCAAAGCCGGTCACGGAAAGGCCGTATTTAGGCTCCTGGTCATTGATGGTATGGCCGCCGGCGATGATGACGCCCGCCTCATAGGCTTTTTCGTAGCCGCCGCGCAGCACCTCGTGGATCATTTCCTTGGACATCTGCGGGGTCACGGTCATGATATTGAGCGCGATCTTTGGGGTGGCGCCCATGGCGTAAATATCGCTGATGGCGTTTGCTGCGGCGATCTGCCCGAACATGTAGGGATCATCCACAATGGGAGGGAAGAAATCCAGCGTCTGCACAATGGCCAAATCATCGCTTACCTTATAAACGGCGGCGTCGTCGCTGGTATCGTAGCCCACCAGCAGGTTTTCATCCTTTACCGTGGGGATGCCCTGCAAGATCTGGCTCAGCATTCCCGCGCCTACCTTGGCGCCGCAGCCCCCGCAGGAGGCAAGTTTGCTCATTTTAATATCACCCTGCATTTTATTTTCCCTCCAGTAATTTGGTATAGTACAATACACCCTCCAGAATACCGCCCGCGATGGCGTTGGCCTTATCGGAGGGGGTGAAGCAGTTTTCGACCTTGCACCGGGCGTCAATATCGCCGGATTTGAGGCCCTTGGTCACAGAGGTGCCCTCCGGCAGCATGCCGCGGACAATGCCGCCCATATTGGCGTAGACAGGCTCCTCCCCGGCATAGGCCACCAGCTGACCCTTTTCCACCACATCGGTGATCTTGACCACCGGGTGCCAGATGCCATCGGCGGTGGCGCGGATAATGCGCTCGCCGCTGAACCCGCCCACATTGCCAGGGGTGGCGGTATCCGGTTCGGGCGAGCCCTCATACAGGGTGCGGCCCATATCATGCCCGCGGTTGCTCTCCACACAGAAGTGGCAATCCACACCGGAGGTAAAGCCGGGGCCGATGCCCACCACCAGCGGCGCATCAGTGATTTTTGTTCCGATATTTTTCTTGGCAATGATGGCATCCACCAGTACAGCCGGTTCCAACTTTTTGGCCTCTTTATATTCGGGGTCAATGAGAATGGGGATCTCCCCTTCCCCGATGATGCGGCGGGCATCCGCAGCATCTTTGGCCAGGCGGGCCGTGACCCCTGTCACCGTTGCGGCGCCATCGTACACCGCACGGGAAAAGGCCACCGTGCAGCGCACCGTGGTGGGCTTTTCGATATCGGTGCAGACGATTTGAAACCCGCAGCGGTGCAGCCGGCAGGCAATGCCGGTGGCGAGATCCCCCGCGCCTTTAATGGCGATCAGCATATTCTCTCCTCCTATCGCTTCCAAACCTCGTATTCTCCGGGCCGACGCTGCAGGGCCGCGGTTACGACCCGCTCCACGCCTTTTTGCAACAAAAGAGTGGCCAAGGCCGCTATTTCATCCGGCCGGGCCCGATCCGCCTGGTTGAGCAGAACGGCATATGGACGGCTGCCCACATCCTTGCGCTGCGCCAGCGGAGAGCTAAGCAGCATCGCCATCAGCTCCGGGGTTACAATTTGGTCCGGTTCTAGATCAAAACGCAGCTTTGCAAGCTCCGGGCGATGGCACACCTCACCGAGCGGGCGACCCAACGCGGAAAGCCCCGCCACAGCGATGACCGCATCGGCGAAGGGCGGAATGACCGGTTCGCGGTCATTGGGCACCTTCAGCGGCAGGCCCTTGGTGCCGTCCGCTTCTATTATAACACGGTCAGCAAGCTTCGGGAGCTGCTCCAGCAGCGGGGAGGGGCCGAATTTTCTTTCTTCACACATGGTACCTACCGTCATCAGGCGGCAGCTGGCCAAAAGGCTGCCTAAAACCGCGGCGTCATCGCCCATGTAGCCATTCTCCCTGGGCGGGCGGATGTGGGTGGTGGTGGTCATAATGACCGTTTCGCCCCGCCGGTGGTATTCTTTCCCCAGAGCAGCCATCAGGCTGCTTTTACCGCCGCCGCCTACGATTGCCGTTACATGGGAATTTTCTAGGCCAAAGGACGACATTGCCGAATGGTGTTCCATATTTATTCCCCCTCTCCGGTTTTCACCGATATACTGTTCAAAGAATAACACGCGGCACTTGAAAAGTCAATTGATATCAGTCATAATAAGGATATTAAGGAAGGATAAAGGAGGTTCCCCATGAGCAATAAACAAATGACTGCCAGCACCTCAGTGCGGATCCGTATGGACGATGTGAAGGTATTTGGGCCCGGCATAGCGGAGCTGCTGGAGCGTATTGACCGCTGTGAGTCCATCCGTACCGCCACCATGGAAATGAAAATAGCATACAGCAAGGCCTGGACCATGCTGCGCAGCTGCGAGGCTGCTCTCAGCTATCCGCTGATCCAGCGGAAGGTAGGCGGCGCCGGCGGCGGCGGCTCCACCCTGACGCCGGAGGGGCGTTCCCTGTTGGAGCGTTACCGCCGGTGGGAGGCCGACTGCAAGGCCTATGCCAAGGAGCATCTTGCGGAGATCTTCCCGGAGGCCGCCGAATGAATCTTTCGCTGGTTGTACTGGCGGCTGGGGCTTCCCGGCGCTTTGGGGCGGCCAATAAGCTGCTGCAGCTGCTAGATGGCAAGCCACTGTTATGCCACACGCTGGAGCTGGCGGCAGCGCTGCCCGTTATGCAGCGGACAGCTGTCTGCTCGGTGGAAACCGCCCCCTTAGCGAAGGCGGCGGGTTTTACCGTGCTGCTGAACCCGCAGCCGGAGCTGGGACAGAGCCACAGTCTGCGGCTGGGGCTGGCCGCCTGCCGGGAGAGCGACGGCTGCCTGTTCCTCACCGGGGACCAGCCTTTCCTTAGCGTGGAGACCCTGCACCGGCTGATTAACGCATGGGAGAAGGAACCCGGCGGCATATGGGGATGCGAGTTTGAGGGGCGCTTTTCCATCCCCTCTATCTTCCCTGCCGCTGTGTATGGGGAGCTGCTGACGCAGGATGGCGATGTGGGCGGACGGGAGGTCATGCGGGCCCACCCGGAGCTGGTGCATACCATCCCTGCGCCCCCGCAGGAGCATTTTGATATCGATACCGTGGCGGACCTGGCCGCAGCACAGCAAAAATAACCGAGAAGGAGCAGCCGGCGTGCTGTTCCTTTTTTCTGCGCCGTACCCGCTATCATGCAAAAACACCCCCGTCCTTGCGGACGGGGGGCTTTTGTGTAAAACACGATGAGAAATGGAGCTGTCTTTTTTGGTAGAGTTCATCCCTTAGATGATCTCCAATCCCTTAGCTCTAAAAGGATTTTCATTCAGTTACTCTGAATTAGTCCTCTTTGAACTCGTAGTCCTTGCCGGGCAGGATAGCGTTCAGGATGATGCCGAATACTGCAGCGCAGGCCAGGCCGCTGAACGAAACACCACCGATGTGGATCGGATAGGTGTTGAAGCCCAGACCGGATACCATGATGATAGCAGCGACCAGAACGTTACGCATGTTAACGAAGTCAACCTGGTTCTCAACGATGGTACGGATACCGGTAGCAGCGATCATGCCGTACAGAACGAAGGAGATACCGCCGATAACAGCAGTGGGGATGGAGTTGATAACTGCCTCAAACTTGGGAGACAGGGAGAGGATGATAGCCATGACAGCAGCAATACGCATTACGAAGGGGTCGAATACGCGGGTCAGGGCTACTACGCCGGTGTTCTCGGAGTAGGTGGTGTTGGCGGGGCCGCCGAGCAGACCGGCCAGAGAGGTACCGATACCATCACCCAGCAGGGTGCGGGTCAGACCGGGATCAGCGATGTAGTTCTTGCCGGTGGTAGCGCCGATAGCCATAACGTCACCAACGTGCTCAACCATTGCAGCAACGGCAACAGCAAGACCGGCAATGATAGCATCAGCATTGAACTTGGGCAGATGGAAGTTGGGAAGACCAACCCAAGCAGCAGTGCCGACGGCATCGAAGGAAACAGCGCCCATGATGATGGCAACGATGTAGGAAACGATCAGGGAGATCAGTACGGGGATGATCTTGATCATGCCCTTGCCCCAGGTATTGCAGATGATGATCACGAGGATCGGAACAATACCGAGGACCCAGTTGGTGAGCAGGTTGTTAACAGCAGAACCTGCAAGGTTAATACCGATGAGGATGATCAGCGGGCCGCAAACAACGGGCGGGAACAGCTTCATAACCTTCTTGGTACCCAGAACCTTGATCAGGATAGCGAGAACAACATACAGACCGCCGGCAGCAACTACGCCGCCGGTAGCATACTCTTTGCCGTACTGGGGGATAATAGCAGCATACATGCCCAGGAAAGCAAAGGAGGAACCCAGGAATACGGGAACCTTGCCCTTGGTGATGAAGTGGAACCACAGGGTAGCAACACCAGCGCAGAACAGGGTAACAGAAGCGGACAGACCGACGATACCCTCGCCATAGCTATTGGTCAGAACGGGAACCAGAATGGTGGCGCCGAACATGGCGAAGCACTGCTGCAGGCCCATGATAATGGACTTGCCCCAGCCGAGTTCCTTACGAGCATCATAAATGCCGGTAATTTTAGTACTCATTAAATTTGCCTCCTCAATGATTTGGATTCTCCATTTCTCTTGGTCTATCGAACCTCTGCATCAAGACCGAGTGCGCCCATTTATGTACTTACACATCGGCACGGATTTCTTGCGAAATCTCTTTAATGCAGCATCCTTATTATATCGTGTGTTCATAAAAAATTCAATCTCTCGGCCCCCGGTTTTCCGTATTCCACAATTTACAGTTTTTGATGTTGTGCATTTTGCCATCACCCATTGGAGAAACTCCCCAATATCTCCCCTATCATTTTCAATTATATTTGGAATGTTATAAACATATTCCTATTTAGATATGTTAAATATGCCCTAAAATATGCTGCTATTTTCTCCATTTTTGCACCCTTTGCAATAAACTTGTTCGATAATTCGGTCCTTGAGGGATATTTTATGCTGTTAAGATTATGTTAATACACCACAAAGACATAGAAACAGGCACCCACCACAGAGGGCAGGTGCCTGCATTTTTAGTGCCTATTGCGCGCGCCTTTGGGCAGAATTACTTCTTCTCAGCAGCGGCTTTTTCCTGCAGGGCCTTCAGCATGCGCTCAGGAGTGATGGGCATCTCGGTGAAGCGGCAGCCGGTCGCATTGTAGATCGCGTTGGCGATGGCGGGGGCGCCGGGAACCATTGCAGGCTCGCCGATACCACGGGCGCCATAGGGGCCGGTCTCCTCGGGATGCTCAACGCCCATGGCGATGAAGGTCTCGGGGGCATTATCAATGGTGGGGATCTTGTAGTCCACGAAAGACTTATTGAGGACTTTACCATCCTTGAGCTTCAGCTCCTCGAACAGTACAGTACCCAGAGCCTGCATCATACCGCCCTCTACCTGAGCCTTATACAGCTCGGGGTTGACGATGTGACCGGGGTCGCAGCTCTCTACCATCTTCTTTACTTCGATGATACCGGTCTCGGTATCGACCTCAACCTCGGCGCCGGCTACAGCGGTGGTCCAGAACGCGGCGGGCTTGGGGGAATAACCGGTAGCGGGATCATAGTTGATGTTATTGGGCAGGGTAAAAGTGCCTACGCCGATGGCGGGACCGCCGTAACCGGAGCCGTCCTCAAACGCCAGACCCAGTGCCAGATCGGACATGGGCATACGGCTTTCGGGGTGGTTGCGGTTGATGATCCAGCCGTCCTCAAGGTACAGCTCACGCTTGATGTAGCCCAGCTTGATTTGAGCCAGATCCAAAAGCTTCTCCTTCAGATCCTCGGCAGCCAGCTTGATCGCATTACCGGCGCAGTAGGTGATACGGGAGGCAACGGTCTGCCACTCATAGGGGGTATGGTCGGTATCGCCGGTGCGGATGGTGAACTTGGAGGGATCGCAGCACAGAACCTCGGCGGCAATCTGGGTTAGGGCAGTATCGGAGCCCTGGCCGATATCGTGACCGGAGGTCATCAGGAAGAAGGTGCCGTCCTCATTCATACGAATGATGGCAGCGGAGCCAGCGTTGGTGGGCTGAGAGGGGGACTTCCAGCCGCCGGCAATGCCCTTGCCGCGTACCTTGTGGGGGCCGGAGGGAGGATCGCAGGGCTTATCGTACTGAATGGCCTCAGCGACCTGATCCAGGGCCTCCAGGAAGCCGCAGGATTTCATGATCTCGCCGGTACCGGTGGACTTGCCGGGGGCCAGACCGTTGACACGGCGGATCTCGATGGGATCCATGCCGATCTCCTTGGCAACCTCATCGATGTTCTGCTCGATACCGAAGTGGATCTCGCACATACCGAAACCACGGTAGGGGCCGCCTACGGGGTTGTTGGTGTAAACGCAGTAAGCGTCGGTCTTAACATTGTCGAACTCATAAGGGCCGGTGGAAGCAAAGCCGGAGGCCTTAACGATGTTTACGCCGTACTCGGTGTAGGCGCCGCCATCCCAGTAGAAGTCGTTCTGAACCGCCAGGAACTTACCGTCGCTCTTACGAACTGCGGTCTTGATCTTGGTGTACAGACCCTGACGAACATAGGAGTTGACAAACTCTTCCTCACGGGTGTATTCCATCATAACGGGACGGCCCTTGCTGTGCATGGCCAGAGGAATGATGATACCTTCGATGGTGGTACCGGCCTTGGCGCCGAAGCCGCCGCCCACATAGGGGGAGATGATACGCATCTTGTTCAGCGGGATATCAAAGGAGGCAGACAGCGCCTGACGAACCGCATACGGGGACTGGCAGGAAGCCCAAACAGTGCACTTACCGTCTGGCTCGTACTGGGCTACTGCAATGTGGTTCTCGATGGGGGTATGCTGAACATGGGGAACATGGTACTCATGCTCGGTGATGTAGTACTCGTCAGGATGCTCCTCGGCATACTTGAAGGCCGCATCGGCATCGCCCTTACGGATGATGTGATGGTGGGAGATGTTGGTATGAGCCTGCGGGTGGAAGATGGGAACTACTTTATATGTATGCAGCTCGGGATGGATGAGGATGGCATCCTTGGCCATACCCTCCATGGGGTTATTGATAACGGGCAGGGGCTCGTACTCGACCTTGACCAGCTCGCAGGCGGCCTCGGCGATCTCCGGGGTCTCGGCTGCAACGGCAACAACGGGCTCACCGCAGAACTTAACGGTATTGACTGCCAGGAAGTTTTTATCCTCCAGGTACAGACCGCCGCGCTTGGTGTAGTAGTCGCCGGTGATTACATCGTGAACGCCCTTCAGTGCCTTGGCGGCGGAAACATCGATGCTCAGGATCTTGGCATGGGCATAGGGGCTCTTTACGCACTTGGCATACAGCATACGGGGCCATTTCATATCGCCCACATACTTGGCAGCGCCGGTAACTTTCTTAACGCCGTCTACACGCGGAACACTTACGCCAATATATTTACTCATTATTTGGCACCTCCATTCATGCGCTCGGCAGCGTCCTCAATCGCCTCGATAATTCTCTTGTAGCCGGTGCAGCGGCACAGGTTACCGGACATGTAATGGACGATCTCATCACGGGTGGGATGGGGATTTTCGCGCAGCAGAGCGGTAGCGGAAACGATGAAGCCGGGAGTGCAGTAGCCGCACTGCAGGGCAGCGTGGTCAATAAAGGACTGCTGGATGGGAGAGAGGTTGCCCTTCTCATCGGCAAAGCCCTCAACGGTCTCGAAGTGCTTGCCGTCCATCTCGGGGGCCAGCATCAGGCAGCCGTTGATCAGTACACCGTCAACGATCATGGCGCAGGCACCGCACTCGCCGGCGCCGCAGCCTTCCTTGGCACCGGTCAGGTCCAGCATATCGCGGATGACATTCAGCGCGGTCTTATTAGCCGGTACATCCAGCTCATATTCCTCGCCGTTTACAAAGAAATCAACATGATAAGTTTTCATTTTTCGGCACGCTCCTTTCTCATACAGAAAGCTCGGCCAGGCTTCTGCGTACAGCAACCTTTACCAGGCTGATGCGGTACTCGGCGGAAGCACGGACGTCGCTGATGGGAGAAACCTCGCTGCCGGCAAGCTCCGCTGCCTCACCGATGAGCTCGGGGGTCAGCTTCTTGCCTTTCAGCAGGGCCTCGGTCTTGGGCAGACGAATGGGGGTAGGAGCGCAGGAGCCGATGGCTACGCGGTAGTCCTCACCAAACTTACCAACTGTAGCACAAACGGTAGAAAGGTCTACCTCCTTACGGCGGTCAAACTTGGTGAATACAGCCTTCTGGCCTTCCACATAGGGGATCTTGAGGCCGATGGCCATCTCGCCGGGCTTGAGGCCGACCTTACGCACGAAGATGAAGAATGCGCCGCGGGCGATTCTCTCTTCCTGGCTTTCGCCAGCCCAGCTCACCAGGGAGACCTCACGCTGACCCTCGGGACCTACTACGACCAGCTTGGCGTCGCAGGCAACGAGAGGAGTGACGGTATCCGCCAGAGGAGAAGCGTTGATGACATTGCCGACACTGGTAGCGCGGCCGCGTACCAGCTGGGAACCCAGAACGGAAGCCGCCTGAGCGTAGAAGGGGTAATTCTCCTTCACGATCTCACTTTCGGAGATCTCCTTGCAGGTAACGCATGCGCCAATGTACAGGCCGTCCTTCTTGGAGAAAGTGATCTCCTTCAAGCCGGGAATACGCTTGATGTCGATCACGGCTTCCGGGTTAATGAGGCGCTCGCGCAGACGAATCATTACATCGGTACCACCATTCAGGATGGTATACTTACCTTCGTACTCTTTCATCAGTTCGAGAGCTTCTTCCACAGAACCCGGAGCGAAATAGTTAAATTCCTTCAATGTAAGCACTCCTTTTTGATTGGTTTTATGCAGAGTAACACTTATACAGCATCTACATTATAATATTGGAGGCCTGTCAATTCAATTCCTTTTGATCGATTTTGATATTCTGCCTAATTCCGGCCCTCTAATTTGTGAAAAATGGAATATAGCACCTTGTAAATACTACACAATAAAATAAAAAACTGTCCGTGATTTTTGTCAGAACGCCGTTCGGCGGGATTCGTTCACTTTTGATAAGATGAACGAAAATGTTCTTATGCTCTTGTTCATATATCCTAATACCTGTTAAATTATTAACTCACTTTATTTCGATAATTTTCATTTTTCTATGAAAATTCACCAAAAAATTTATTGCTTTCTTGGCGGCAAAAAAGCTCTTCCGCCATTTACTTTTATTCTGCTTTCCTTTATAATGTAGATAAATAACAAATAGAGTAGGGGAACTGCGGCCTTTTCACACTCCGGCCTTGCAGCCTGCTTTATTTGTCATGGGCACCGCCCCGCTTCCCTACCGCTGCGGACGGTGCTTACCTACATCATTTTGGGAGGTCTTTACTTATGTCCAAAAAACCTTTGGAAGGCATCCGTGTACTGGATTTTACCAATGCGCTGGCAGGCCCCTACTGCTCCATGATGCTCGGCAACATGGGCGCCGAGGTCATCAAGGTGGAGAAACCAGGTACCGGCGATGACAGCCGCGGCTACGGCCCGTTTGTCAATGGCCAGAGCGGCTATTTTGTCAGTGTAAACCACGGCAAAAAGAGCGTCGTCTGCAACACCAAGGATCCCGAGGGCGTTGAGATGTTCAAGGATCTGGTGAAGCATGTCGATATCGTGGTGGAAAACCTGAAGGCCGGTGCCATGAACCGCATGGGTCTGGGCTATGAGGAGCTCAAGAAAGTCAACCCCAAGCTCATCTATGTAGCTATCTCCGGCTTTGGCCAGACCGGCCCCTATGCTCCCCGTCCCGCCTACGATATGGTAGTGCAGGCCATGGGCGGCGTAATGAGCATCACCGGCGAGCCCGGCGGAAAGCCTGTCCGCGTCGGCGCTTCTATCGGCGATATCATTGCCGGTATCTTTGGTGCTTTTGGTGCCGTTACCGCCCTGTATAAGCGCGCCATCACCGGCGAAGGCGATATGGTGGATGTGGGTATGCTGGATTGCCAGCTCGCCATCCTGGAAAACGCCATCATCAAGTATTCCGCTACCGGCGTCGTGGCCGGCCCTCTGGGTGCTGTTCACCCCACCGTTACTCCCTTCCAGGCATTTGAAACCAAGGATAACTATGTCATCGCCGCCTGCGGCAATAACCGCCTGTACGCGGCCTTCTGCAACGCGCTGGGCTGCCCCGAACTGATCGATGATCCCCGCTTCGACACCAATATGCACCGCAACCAGAACCTCAAGCTCATTGGTGACCTGCTGACTGAAAAGACCCGTACCAAGACCACCGCTGAGTGGCTGGATATTCTGGAAAAGGCCGGCGTGCCCTGCACCGGCATCAATACCGTAGATAAGCTGTTTACCGATCCGCAGGTCGCGGCCCGCAACATGCTCATCGAGGTAGACCAGCCAGGCATGGGCAAGGTCAAGATCGCCGGCAACCCGGTGAAGATGGCTTCCGTCGAGGCCGATGCCGACCATCACCCCGCTCCCGCCCTGGGCGATTCCACCCGCGATATTCTGGTGAATATGCTGGGCTGGGAAGAGACCAAGGCCGACGAGTATGTCGAAAAGTTCCACTAAGTTTTTTGTGCAAGTCCCGCTTGCCGGAGACGCTCCTCCGGCAAGCGGCAACCCATATACTCTCTGAAAGAAGGATAAAACTATGACCAAACTTGAAGACCTGATTGAACGCAAAGGTTCAATCGCTCTCGGTGGCGGCCAGGCGCGTATCGAAAAGCAGCATGAGCAGGGCAAAATGACCGCTCGTGAGCGTCTCGAGACCCTGTTCGATCCCAACACCTTTGTTGAGATTGATGCCTTCGTTGTCCATCGCTGCTACTACTTTGGCCAGGAAAAGCAGCACTTCCCCGGTGATGGTGTTGTTGGCGGCTACGGCAAGGTAGACGGCCGCATCGTCTACGCTTATGCCCAGGATTTTACCGTTGTCGGCGGCTCCATGGGCGAAGTTCAGGCCAATAAGATCTGCAAGATCCTTGAGAATGCCCGCAAGGTCGGCGCTCCCGTAGTCGGCATGAATGATTCCGGCGGTGCCCGCATCCAGGAAGGTCTGGACGGTCTGGAAGGCTACGGCAAGATCTTCTTCCGCAATACCGCTGCCTCCGGCGTTGTTCCGCAGATCACCGCCATCATGGGCCCCTGCGCCGGTGGCGCCGTTTATTCCCCTGCCCTTACCGATTTCATCTTCCAGGTGAATAAGACCGGCAAGATGTTCATTACCGGCCCCGATGTTATCAAATCCGTTACCGGCGAGCAGATCGATGCTGAAAAGCTGGGCGGTGCTATGACCCACAACCGTGTCAGCGGCGTTGCGCACTTCATGGCCTCCGATGATACCGATTGCATCAACCAGATCCGTCGTCTGCTGAGCTACCTGCCCTCCAACTTCCGTGATGCCGCTCCCACCATCTTCAATGGTGACGATCCCAACCGCATTGCCGATCAGCTGGATACCATCATCCCTGATAATCCCAACAAGGCGTATGATATGTACGATGTCATCAAGGCCATCACCGATGGCGGCGAGTACATGGACTACATGGGCATGTATGCCCCCAATATGATTACCTGCTTTGCCCGCTTCAATGGCCGCTCCGTTGGTATTATCGCCAACCAGCCCAAGGCCATGGCCGGCTGCATGGATATCAACTGCTCCGATAAGGCTGCACGCTTTATCCGTACCTGCGATGCCTTCGGCATTCCGCTGCTCACCCTGGTAGATGTTCCCGGCTTCCTGCCCGGTTCCACCCAGGAGCACGGTGGTATCATCCGCCACGGCGCCAAGGTCATCTATGCCTACTGCGAAGCCACCGTTCCGAAGGTTACCATGATCCTGCGTAAGGCCTACGGCGGCGCTTACCTGGCCATGTGCTGCAAGGACCTGGGTTCCGATATCGTATACGCCTGGCCCACCGCTGAGATCGCCGTTATGGGCGCCGAGGGTGCCGCCAACATCATCTTCCGTAAGGCCACTCCCGAGGAGCGCGCTGAGCTGATCGATGAGTACAAGCGCGAGTTCAATAACCCCTACAAGGCTGCCGAGCGCGGCATGGTGGATGATGTCATTATCCCCTCCACCTCCCGTCAGATGATCATCGCCGCCATGGAGATGCTCGATGGCAAGGTCGTGGAAGCTCCCAGAAAGAAACACGGCAATGTTCCGCTCTAATCAAAAGGAGCGTGAATAATATGATGTATCTGTATATTGCCATTGCTCTGCTGGTCGGGCTGCTGCTGGGAAAAGCGCTCTTTGGCAAAAAGGCCGCTCCCGCGCCTGCCCCGGCCCCTGTGGCCGCAGTTCCTGCCGCCCCGCAGGAGGATGAGGATGAGATCGCAGCAGTCATCGCCGCCATTGCCGCTATGATGGGCTGCGCGCCGGAACAGGTACGCATCCTTTCCCTGCGTGAGGATTCTCCCTGGAGACCCACCTTACTAATTTCTGATGGAGGACAAATCGATGAAAAGATTCCTGATAAAAATAAATGGAAAAACTTATGATGCTGAGGTAGAGGTCGTCGGCACCTCCGCCTCCGCTCCCGTAGCGGCACCCGCAGCTGCCCCCCGTGCCGCTGCTCCCGCTGCCGCTCCGGCTCCTGCCGCTGCCCCCGCAGCCGGCGGCCCCGCCAATGTCACCTCCCCCCTGCCCGGCACCGTTCTGCGTCTGTGCAAGAATACCGGTGATACCGTTACGGCCGGCGAGGTCGTCATGATCGTTGAGTCCATGAAGATGGAGAACGAAGTCGTCGCTCCCGAGGGCGGCCGCATCGCCTCCATTGCCGTTGCAGCCGGCTCCGCCATCAATACCGGCGACCTGCTGTTCACTCTCGGCTAAAAACTCTCACAGCATAATGCCTAATGCGGCGCTATTGTTTTGTGTGTTTATCACAATGCAATAGCGCCGCATTTTTGCAACATTTTTGATATATTTTCCATGCCATTATTATTTTGTGTGTATTGCACCATTTATATAGTTTTTTATTGTGCAAAATATATATGTCAAAATTCATCAAAAAGGAATCAAATTTTCTACAATGTAAAAATTCCACAACACCTATTGCATTTTATATTATTTAATAGTAGAATAGCTATTAGAAAGAACATGGGTAAGTAGTAAACAGCTGCTCCCTGTTTCCATTATTTCCGCCGAGGCGGAACCGCAAAGGGGGCGACACGCATGGATACCAATTACGGCATCTCGATGAACTCTATTCTCCGCATGGATATCCTGCATGATGCCCGCCTGCTGGCCGGTGCTTCCGGCACCGATCAGATCGTTACCTCGGTCAGCGTCATGGTCGATCCCAACATCGTCAGTGCTGTGACCGGCGGTGAGCTGCTGGTTTCCACCGCCTACGCCATCCGGGAGAATATCCCCCAACTTATGCAGCTGGTCCCTCAGCTGAAGGAACACGGCGTGGTAGGCCTTGGCTTGAAGTTCAACAGCTATATCAATGAGATGCCGCAGAACATCCTCGATCTCTGCAATGAGCTGAGCTTCCCGCTGTTCGAGATCCCCAACAGCATCTCTTTCTCCCAGATCATCACCCCCATCATGACCACCATCGTCAATAATCAGGCACAGACCCTGGGGGATATCTACGAGCTGCAAAAGGCGCTGACCGCTACCATGCTGGGCGGCGGCAACCTGCAGTCCATCGTACAGACGCTCTTTGACCGTTTTGGCAACAGCGTCGCCATTTACAATGACTTCTTTTCTTCTTTTGTGCTGGCCTGCAGCGAGCAGCGCCGTGAAAGCATTTCGCGTCGGATGGAAAATCTCGTCCGTTCCGGCTCCTCCAGCAAAGAGACTGTCTCCCTGATGAGCAGCCGTGAGGTCGATAGCATTGATGGCCTCATCTGCAATAAGATCATCATCCCCATTTACAGCGATAAGAAAAAATACGGCAGTATCTACATCTGGGAGGACAACCGCGAGATCACCGGCGTAGACCTGGCCGTTCTGGAAGCTTCTACTTCCCTCATCGCGCTGGATATGATCAAAAAGATCTCGATGTACGAGATGGAAAACAACCACAAGGCCACCTTTCTTGATGATCTTTTGGTTCACGATGAGGAACGGCAGCGCAAGTCGTTGGCCAATGCCGAGTACTTCGATTTCGATGTGGATGCTGAGCACCGTGTGGCGGTCATCCGGGTCCTTTCCGGCAGCTCCACCATCGGCAATAGCTCCCTTTACAAAACCAACAACAGCATTGTCAATATCCTGCGGCGCATCAGCCGCGATAGCAGCATCAAGGTTCTGTTCGTCAATAAGTGTGACAGCATCGTGCTGGTCTTTGAATCCCCCCTGCGGGAAGATGAAGAATACCGCCGGTTGCTGCAGGCGTTCATCGATACCGCACTTTCCTCTTTAGAGGCGGAGGGGATTCTCGCCATGGCGTCTATCGGCGTCGGCCGCAGCTATGCTGATGCCACCAGCCTGTGGAAGAGCTTTAATGAAGCCCGCCGCGCGGCTGCCTGCTGGAACATTGATAATTCCAGTGTCCACTACTTTGAAAAGCTCGGCGTTTATCGCTTCCTTTCTTACGAAAATCTCCGCCCGGAGCTCATCATCTTCTACAATGAAACGCTCAAGGTGCTGGTGGATTACGACCACGACCGCGATTCCGAGCTGGTACATACCCTTTCGCTTTACTTCAAGTGCGGCGGTAATCTCAAGCGTCTGGCAGAAGAAATGGGCGTCCACTACAATACTGTGGCCTACCGCATCCAGCGCATCAAGGAGCTGGCCCATGTCAGCTTTGATAACGCCGACCAGATGCTGAATCTGCAGATCGCCCTTAAGATCTATGAAGTCAACTTCCACCGCTGAGGCCATCTCAGCCCAACTGCTGGCCCTGCTGCCGCAGCATCCCGCGGAGGCCACCGTTCATTCGGTGTTCCATACCTCGGCCAATCTGCTGTATCAGGAGCAACTGGTCACTCTGCTGGATGACACCCGTCCGCTTTATCCCTGTGCCGTACGGCTTGGCGGTTCTATTCCGTCCGTTGCCGCCGGGGAACCCGCTCTCCTTTCGCGGGAGCGCATCACCTTCCCCCACAGCGGCCACACCATCGAGCTTCACCGGGCGGCCGTCACTTCCCTTTCGCTTTTCTCTCCGTTGCTTCCCCTGCAGCTGCCCCACCCGGCGGCTCCGCAGGCCCTGCGGGAGATCATCCTTTCCAACGGCAAGCCGGAAGGCTTCGCTCCTCTGTTTACTATTTTGGAGGACGACCCCTCTCCCCTGCCCGATAACCTCTATGTCCGCTATGCGGCAGAGCGCATCCCCGCTCTATTCGCCGCCCTGCGGCAGAAGAATGCCGAAGCCGCCGCTGAGGCTGCCTATTCCATCGCCGGCTGCGGCATTGGGCTCACCCCCTCCGCCGATGACTTCCTTTGCGGAGTCATGGCGTCGGTACTGGCTTCGGCCATTGCCCGCGGGGAACAAAATGAATGGCTGCCTCTTACCGCCGCTATGGCCGAACGAGCTGCCCCCCACACCAATCTCATCAGTGCCGCATTTCTGCGGCAGGCTGCCGCCGGGCAGCTCTCCTCGGATGTGCTCACTCTCATCCGAACCCTTTATTCCAGTGTCCTATCGCTGCGGCTACCGTCTGCTGCGATGAATGTTATCGCCTTTGGCGAAACATCCGGTACAGATATCCTGACCGGTATATATTTCGGACAAAAAAATTATCCAAATTAGGAGGAAACGGCATTGGTTAGTCTGCAAATCAAACCCAACACCTACTACGACTCCATTACCCTGATGATCATCTCCAAAGAGCTGAAGAAGGTCCCGGGCGTAAAGGAAGCTCTGGTCGGCATGGGCACCGATCTGAACCTTGACATTGCCAAGGTAACCGGTCTTTCCAGCCCCGAGCTGGAAGCCATCACCCCCAACGATTTCTTCGTAGCGCTGGATTGCGAAAACGAAGAAGCCGAGGTTGCTGCTCTCAAAGCTCTGGAGGAGCAGCTGAATAAGAAGGAGGAGAGCCGCAGCGCTGCGTACTACCCCCCCACCCTCACTTCCGCCCTCAAGGCTGATCCCAAGATCAACCTGGCGCTCATCTCTGTTCCCGGCCGTCATGCTTATGATGTTGCCAAGGACGCTCTCGACAAGAACATCAATGTTATGCTGTTCAGCGATAATGTTTCGATGGAAGAAGAGAAGAAGCTCAAAGAGTACGCCGTTTCCAAGGAGCTGCTCATGATGGGCCCCGACTGCGGTACTGCTGTTGTTAACGGTCTGCCCCTGGCTTTCGCCAATGTCATCCATAAGGGCCCGATCGGCATCTGCGGCGCTTCCGGTACCGGTACTCAGGAGCTCACCATCCTCATCGACCAGCTCGGTTCCGGCATCACCCAGGCTCTGGGCACCGGCGGCCGTGACCTGAAGGCGGAGATCGGCGGCCTGATGTTCAAGCAGTGCCTCAACGCCCTCATCGCTGACCCCGATACCAAGGTCATTATCATGCTCTCCAAGCCGCCCGCGGATCATGTTGCCAAGGAGATCCTGGCCATCGCTAAGGAGTGCAACGACCACATCAAGCCCGTAGTCGTAGACTTCATCGGCGGCGATCCCAACCTTCCCAAGGAGTACGGTCTGACCGCTGCCTACAACCTGGAAGACGCTGCCCGCAAGGCTGTTGCTCTCTCCAAGGGCGAGCCCGTTCCCGCTGATATGTTGGATATCGATATGCCTAAGGCTGAGCTGGAAGCTCTCATCGAACGCGAGACCTCCAAGATGGCTCCCACCCAGAAGTACTATCGTGGTTTCTTCTCCGGCGGCACCCTGGCGGATGAGTCCATGAAGCTCTCCATCGGCAAGCTGGGCCACATCTATTCCAATATCCCCCTCAAGCCCGAGGATAAAATCGAGAATCCCCTGACCGCTGAGTACAAGGAGAACACCTGCATCGACTTTGGTGAGGACGAGTTCACCGAGGGTAAACCTCATCCGATGATCGACCTGACCCTGCGCTGCGAGCGTATCCTGCGTGATGCTCACGATCCCACCCTGGCTATCCTGCAGTGCGACTGCGTTATCGGCTACGGCTCCAATGCCAACCCCGCCGAGGAGCTCTCCGCTGCCATTGCCAAGGCCAAGGAGATCGCTGCGAGCGAGGGCCGTTACATCTCCGCTATCTGCTCTATCGTAGGTACCGAGGGCGACCCCCAGAACTTGACCGAGACCCGCAAGCAGCTGGAAGCTGCCGGCGCTATCGTTGTTCGCTCCAACGCTCAGTCCACCTATCTGGTACACCATATGCTGGATAAGCTGAATGGAGGTAAGTATTAATGCATCAGATCAATAAACTGTTCGGAGAAAAGCTCCACATGGTCAATATCGGCGTAGAGACCTTCTACCAGGATATGCTCTCTCAGAAAGAAGCGGGCACCCAGGATATCGAGGTCATCCATGTTGACTGGAAACCCGTAGCCGGCGGCAACAAGAAACTGGCCGGTATGCTCGGTATGTTGAAGTAATTACCCACTCCCGCGCTGCGGGAAGGTGATTTTTCTAAATAATTTATTTAGGAGGAAAAAACAATGACATTGGGCGAGAAAATCAATGCCGCTAATGCCGAAGCCCTGAAGATCATTCTGGGCGCTCAGCCTACCCTGATCGGCGTTGGCACTGCCGGCGAAGACATTCCCGGTATGACCAAAAAGACCATTCTGCACTCCGGCCCTCCCGTAACCTGGGAGAACATGTGCGACCCCACCAAGGGTGCTGTTATCGGCGCTCTGATCTATGAGGGTCTGGCCAAGACTCCCGAAGAGGCTGAAAAGCTGGCCGCTTCCGGCGAGATCACCTTCGATCCTTGCCACCATCACAATGCCGTAGGCCCCATGTGCGGTATCGTTTCCTATTCCATGCCCGTTTGGAAGGTCATCAATAAGGCTCATGGCAACATGGCTTACTGCACCTTCAATGAGGGTCTGGGCAAGGTTCTGCGTTTCGGTGCTTATGATGATACCGTTATCACCCGTCTGCACTGGCTGCGCAACGAGTTCTATCCTGTCATCAAGGAAGCTCTGGAGATCCGTGGCGAGATCGACCTGAAGGTCCTCATCGCTCAGGAGCTGCAGATGGGCGATGACGGCCACAACCGTAACCGCGCCGGTACTTCCCTGCTGATCCGTGAGCTGGCTCCCGCCATCGTTAAGACTCACTTCGATCAGGATGTCAAGGTTCGCGCTCTCGAGTTCCTGAACTCCAACGACCACACCTGGCTGAACCTCACCATGCCCGCCTGCAAGTGCACCATGGATGCCATCGAGGGTATCGAGTACTGCTCCCTGGTTTACACCATGTGCCGCAATGGTACCGAGTTTGGTGTTCGCGTAGCCGGTCTGCCCGGTCAGTGGTTCCACTACACCTCCGAGAAGGTCGAGGGCCTCTACTTCCCCGGCTTCACCGAGGCTGACGCTAACCGCGATGTGGGCGATAGCTGCATCACCGAGACCACCGGCATCGGCGGTTTCTGCATGGCTGCTGCTCCCGCTATTGTTAAGTTCGTAGGCGGCACCGTTGCCGATTCCATCAAGTACTCCACCGAGATGTACGAGATCACCGAGGGTGAGGGCACTGCTTATCAGATCCCCGCTCTGGGCTTCCGCGGTTCCGCTACCGGTATCGATATCCGCAAGGTCATCGAGACTGGTATCCGCCCCGTTATCAACACCGGTATTGCTTGCAACCGTCGTGGTGTTGGTCAGGTCGGCGCTGGCGTTGTTCATCCTCCCATGGAGTGCTTTGAGCAGGCCATCGAGGCTTTTGTAGCCAAGTATGCTGAGGGCTGATTCTCTCACATAATTACTTAGTTGTTTTGGCGTCGGGAGAGGAACCCCCTCTCCCCCGCCCACAAACATAAACCAAATATTTAGGAGGAAAAACACTATGTCTAAGTGGTCTGATGTCAAGATTTATGATCTGTCTATCCCGATCGGCGTAAACTGCCCCCCCTGGCCCACCTATGAGCCCGTACAGATGAAGTTCTTTAAGCGCCTGTCTTCCAATGGCGCTAACGGCCAGATCCTCACCCACTCCAACCATGTTGGTACCCACCTGGATGGCCCTCTGCATTTCGATACTTCCGGCCGTACTGTTGATCAGCTCGAGCTGACCAAGCTGGTTCGTCCCGGCGTCGTTGTTGACCTGACCGATGCTCCCTGCTGCGAAGACTTCGGCATCTACACTCCCGAGATGATCGAGGAGCGCGTTGAAGTTCGTGAGGGCGATATCCTCATCATCAACACTGGTTATCATAAGTATGGTTGGGATTCCCCCGAGGCTGATGAGCAGCGCTACATGGTTCGTCATCCCGGTCCGTCCCTGAGCTTCGTTAAGTGGTGCCAGGATAAGAAGATTGCTTGGATCGGCGTAGACTGCGGTTCCGCTGACCATCCCATGAACACCAAGATTCGTGACTGGTGCCCCATGGATGCTGCTAAGTGCGACAAGTACATGCAGGAGAAGTATGGCAAGACTCTGCAGGAGATGTATCCCTGGCCCGAGCAGTATCAGGCCATGCACATCCAGCTGTTCTGCCAGCCCTATGAGTGCATTCACGCTGAGTGCCTGGGCGGCGACATCGATCAGCTCTCCAACAAGCGCTGCGTAATCGGCTGCTTCCCCTGGAGACTGGTTGGCGGCGAGTCCTGCATCTCTCGTATCGTAGCCTTCACCGGCTTCGAGGATGCCTGATTCTAACTGAATTAGTAGCCTGAATAAGGGGGCGGGGCGCCTGGCGCTTCGCCCCTTTTCTCTCCCTCACCCCCTCTTAAAGGAGTTTCCCGCTATGACGACACTTCTCATCCTTTCCGGGTTCTACATTATCTGGCTGGCTGCCCTGCTTACCGTGGCCTACACCCCCCGCTTGTTCCACAACTACACCTTGTTTAAGGCAATCAATAGTATCCTTTTTGTAGTTATCTCTGTTTTGGCCTGGCGCCACTCCGGCATGAATATGTTCACCTATTGGCCGCTGCTTGCCGCGTTCTGCCTCGCTGCCTTCGGGGATATCGCCATTGGTGTCGCCAATAACCGCTACGGTCCCTCCGGTGCCTCTCATTCCGTTTCCGGTATGGCCGGGGTTGGCTTTTTCTCCATTGCGCATGTTTTCTACCTTCTGTTCTTCACCCAGTTCTGCCCCATGCGGTGGTATCACTTTATTCTGCCTATCATCGCCATGCTGGCCATGCTGCGCATCACACGGCACCCCTCTTTTCACTTCAGTCGGCATACCCGACCCGCGGGCATCTTCTACTATATGGTGGTCACACTCATGTTCTCAGTCGGGCTTAATGTCGCCGTTACCTGCGTCACATGGTCGCCGCTGCTCAGTATTCGCTGCCCTCTCAATGGTTGGGCATTGGGTGCCGGCGTTACCCTCTTCCTCGTCTCGGATCTTCTCATGCTTCCCCTCTACTTTTACACCCGCCGCAAGTGCCCCCGTTGGGTGCGCTTCGTCAATCTCACCACCTACTATATTGGACAGCTCCTGCTGGCACTCAGTCTCGTACTGTAAGCCCGCAATTCATATATCTTCGGCTCTCTGCTATGGGAGCCGTTTTCTTTTCCTCTCCGCCCGGGGCGCCCACTCCGCTTCCCCCTCGGGCCGATTCTCCGCTGCGCTCCGGACGATCCTCGCCCGCTCCGCGGGCGCCCCTCCCCTTTTTCATACCAAAAAAAGAGTGCCCCTCATCGGGACACTCTCTTTTATTTAGGCTAATTGCGCAACTCTCGGAATTACTCCTCGATATCGATAACAACGCCGGAACCAACGGTACGGCCGCCCTCGCGGATAGCGAAGCGCAGACCCTTCTCGATGGCGATGGGGGTGATCAGCTCAACATCCATCTCAACATTATCGCCGGGCATGCACATCTCTACGCCCTCGGGCAGGGAGATAACGCCGGTAACATCGGTGGTACGGAAATAGAACTGAGGACGATAGTTGTTGAAGAAGGGGGTATGACGGCCGCCTTCAGACTGCTTCAGTACATAAACCTGGCCACGGAACTTGGTGTGAGGATGGATGGAGCCGGGTTTGCACAGTACCTGACCACGCTCAACTTCGGTTCTCTGGATACCACGCAGCAGAGCACCAATGTTATCGCCAGCCTCAGCATAGTCCAGCAGCTTGCGGAACATCTCAACACCGGTAACTACGGTCTTGCGGGTGTCATGGATACCAACGATCTCAACTTCGTCGCCAACCTTAACCTGACCACGCTCAACACGGCCGGTAACTACGGTGCCACGGCCGGTGATGGTGAATACATCCTCGATGGGCATCAGGAAGGGCAGGTCAGCCTTACGCTCGGGGGTGGGGATATAGTCATCAACAGCGTCCATCAGGGCGAGGATGGAAGCGTAAGCGGGATCGGAAGGATCCTTGCTGTCGCACTCCAGGGCCTGCAGAGCGGAGCCCTTGATTACGGGGATCTCGTCGCCGGGGAAATCGTAGCTGGAGAGCAGCTCACGGATCTCCATCTCAACCAGCTCCAGCAGCTCCTCGTCGTCTACCTGGTCAACCTTGTTCATGTAAACTACGATGTAGGGAACGCCTACCTGACGAGCCAGCAGGATGTGCTCACGGGTCTGGGGCATGGGACCATCAGCAGAAGAAACTACCAGGATAGCGCCATCCATCTGGGCAGCACCGGTGATCATGTTCTTAACATAGTCGGCATGGCCGGGGCAGTCAACATGGGCATAGTGACGCTTGTCGGTCTCATACTCTACATGGGCAGTGTTGATTGTGATACCACGGGCACGCTCTTCGGGAGCCTTATCGATCATGTCGTAAGCCATGAACTCGGCATCGCCCTTCAGACCAAGAACCTTGGTGATAGCAGCGGTCAGAGTGGTCTTACCATGGTCAACGTGACCAATGGTACCGATGTTTACGTGGGGTTTGTTGCGCTCAAATTTCTGTTTAGCCATCGTAAAATCCTCCCTTTGTTATACTTTGTTTTTTTAATATTATTTTTCCCTACCCTTTATGTTTTCCGGGTTCGGGATCATGCTTGGGGTTCATCACTCAGCCTTGGTGCGGCTGGTGACCAGCTTCTCCGCGATGTTCTTGGGCAGCTCAATGTAGTGGCTGGGCTCCATGGTGTACTGGCCGCGGCCCTGCGTTTTGCTACGCAGGTCGGTGGCGTAACCAAACATCTCAGAAAGCGGTACAAAGGCATCAATCTGCTTGGCACCGGGGCGGTCCTCAAAGCCACGGATCTGACCGCGGCGGGAGTTCAGGTCACCGATAACATCGCCCATATACTCTTCGGGAACAATCACGCAAACCTTCATGATCGGCTCCAGAATAACGGGGTCAGCCTTTCTCATTGCCTCTTTGAAGGCCATGGAACCGGCGATCTTAAACGCCATTTCAGAGGAGTCTACCTCATGGTAGGAACCATCGTACAGCGTCACGATGCAGTCTACTACGGGATAACCCGCCAGTACACCGCTGGCCATCGCGCCCCTGATACCGGCATCGACAGCGGGGATATACTCCTTGGGGATAGCGCCGCCCACTACTTCGTTGCGGAACTCATATCCCTTGCCGCTCTCGTTCGGCTCCAGACGGATCTTTACATGACCGTACTGGCCCTTACCGCCGCTCTGGCGTGCGTACTTGTGGTCCACATCGGCCATCTTGCGCACCGTCTCTTTGTAGGCAACCTGGGGCTTACCCACATTCGCTTCTACCTTAAACTCACGCAGCAGACGGTCTACGATGATCTCCAGGTGCAGCTCGCCCATGCCGGCGATGATGGTTTGGCCGGTCTCCTCATCGGTGTAGGTGCGGAAGGTGGGATCCTCCTCAGCCAGCTTGGCAAGGCCCAGGCCCATCTTCTCTTGACCGACTTTGGTCTTCGGCTCAATGGCAACGCGGATAACCGGCTCTGGGAATTCCATAGATTCCAGGATGATCGGATGCTTGGCGTCGCACAGGGTATCACCGGTGGTGGTGTTCTTCAGGCCCACGGCACCGGCAATATCACCGGCATAGCAGGTCTCAATGTCTTTGCGGTGGTTCGCATGCATTTGCAGAATTCTGCCCATGCGCTCATTGTTTTTCTTCACCGAGTTATAGACGCTGGTGCCGGCATCCACAGTACCGGAGTACACACGGAAGAAGCACAGCTTGCCTACATAGGGGTCGGTCATGATCTTGAAAGCGAGAGCGGCAAAAGGCGCGTCATCGCTGGAAGGTCTGGTCTCCTCTTCCTCGGTGTCAGGGTTTACACCCTTGATGTCAGGGACATCGGTGGGGGCCGGCATATAGTCTACCACGGCGTCCAGCAGCTTCTGTACGCCCTTGTTGCGGTAGGAACTGCCGCAGCATACGGGAACCATGTGGTTGGCGATGGTGGACTTGCGGATGCAGCTCTTGATCTCCTCGATGGTAAGCTCCTCACCGTCGAGATATTTCATCAGCAGCTCCTCGTCCTGCTCGGCCACATGCTCCAGCAGCTCGTGGTGGTACTCATCGGCCTTGGCCTGCATATCGGCGGGGATGTCCTCCACGCGGATATCTTTTCCAAGGTCATCGTAGTACACATAGGCCTTCATCTCTACCAGGTCGATAATACCCTTAAAGGTATCCTCGACGCCGATGGGCAGCTGGATCGGAACAGCGTTGCACTTCAGACGGTCGCGCATCATGCGCACTACATTGTAGAAGTCAGCGCCCATAATGTCCATCTTGTTTACAAATGCCATTCTCGGCACATGGTACTTGTCAGCCTGGCGCCAAACGGTCTCAGACTGCGGCTCTACGCCGCCCTTGGCGCAAAAAACGGTTACGGAACCGTCCAGCACGCGCAGGGAACGCTCTACCTCTACCGTGAAATCAACATGTCCAGGGGTGTCGATGATATTGATGCGGTGGCCCTTCCAATAGGCGGTCGTGGCGGCGGAGGTGATGGTGATACCACGCTCCTGCTCCTGCTCCATCCAGTCCATGGTGGCGCTGCCGTCATGGGTCTCACCCAGCTTGTAGTTTACGCCTGTGTAGTACAGGATACGCTCGGTGGTGGTGGTTTTGCCGGCGTCGATGTGCGCCATGATGCCTATATTACGCGTTTTCTCTAAGGATACATCTCTTGGCATAATGCCCTCCTAATAAGTTTGCGAATTCCATGCCCACAGGGGCAAAGAACAGTAAAAATGCAGTAGTCGCCGGAATTACCATCTGAAATGGGCAAAAGCCTTGTTGGCCTCGGCCATCTTGTGGGTATCCTCGCGCTTCTTGCAGGCGCCGCCCTGGCCGTTCATAGCGTCCATGATCTCGCCAGCCAGTCTCTGAGCCATCAGCTTTTCGCTGCGGTTGCGGCTATAGGTGGTCAGCCAACGCAGACCCAAGGTCTGACGGCGCTCAGGGCGTACCTCCATGGGTACCTGATAAGTGGCGCCGCCGACACGGCGAGCCTTGATCTCCAGAACGGGCATGATGTTCTCCATCGCCTGCTCAAAAGCCTCCAGCGGGTCCTTGCCGGTCTTTTCCTTTACGATGTCAAATGCACCGTAGACGATCTTCTGTGCAACGCCCTTTTTGCCATCCAGCATGATGTTATTGATCAGACGGGTGACCAGCTTGGAATTATAAAGCGGATCCGGCAGAACGTCGCGTCTTGCGATATTACCTCTTCTTGGCACTTCGCTTCCCTCCTTCATAATAAAATGAGATCTTCGGTACTCGAAAGTAAGTCCCCACTCCCGTCGGCCAGTCCAGAGGCTATGTTAAAAAGCCATCTTTCTTGGCACTTATTACGGGTGTGATTACTTCTTCGCGGCACCAGCCTTCTTAGGCCGCTTGGCACCGTACTTACTACGGGCCTGGTTGCGGTTCTGGACGCCCTGGGTATCCAAAGTACCACGGATAATGTGGTAACGAACACCAGGAAGGTCCCTTACACGACCGCCACGGATCAGCACTACGCTGTGCTCCTGCAGGTTATGGCCGATACCAGGAATGTAAGCGGTAGCCTCGATGCCGTTGGAAAGCCGTACTCTTGCTACTTTACGCAGCGCGGAGTTGGGCTTCTTGGGGGTAGAGGTACGGATCGCGGTGCAAACACCACGCTTTTGGGGAGAATTTTGATCGGTCATTACACGCTTCTTGGCATTCCAGCCCTTCAGCAGTGCAGGCGCGGTCGCCTTCTTCTCTACGGTTTCTCTGCCCTTGCGAACCAGTTGGTTAAAGGTTGGCATGGTTGTCCTCCTTTCATCAAAAAGTATTTATTCATGGGCACAAACCCGGAGGGTTTCCGGGTTGTGCTTGCATGACGGATTCAGCTTGCGGAACAATGCCCGCCCAGTTAAATATTTTACCAAATTCCCCCCGGGATTGTCAAGCGGTGATTTGGATATTTTTCACCAACTTTACAGTCCCGTTTTGGGGAATTTGACTTTTTCTTTTTGCTTACATCACTATGGCGTTGGTGCTTGCCATCAGCGCCTCCAGGTTGGCCTCATCGGCTTCTTCCTCGGCCTTTTCCTCCTCGGTGTAGGTCACCAGGCCCGTACCGGCGGGGATCAGCTTACCAATGATGACATTCTCCTTCAGGCCCTGCAGCGGGTCTACCTTGCCCTTGATGGCCGCCTCGGTCAGTACACGAGTGGTCTCCTGGAAGGACGCTGCGGACATAAAGCTGTCGGTGGCAAGGGAGGCCTTCGTGATACCCTGCAGAATGGCTGTATAGGTCGCTTTCTGGCGGTTGCCGCCGTCCTCGGCGTTCTCGCGGTCGATCTGCTCGTTGAGGTGCAGTACCTCAGCGCGGTCGGCCATCATGCCGCGGATATAGTCGGTATCGCCCGGCTCCTCAATGCGCACCTTCTTCATCATCTGACGAACAATGACTTCAATGTGCTTATCATTGATATCTACGCCCTGGGTCCGGTAAACCATCTGGACCTCGCGGATCAGGTATTCCTGCACCGACAGCTCGCCGTTCACCAGCAGTACCTCGCTGGGGTCGGCGGAGCCTTCCGTGATCATAGTGCCCTTTTCGATCAAGTCGCCCTCATGGACGCGCACCTTGCTGCCGAATACGATCTGATGCTCAAAGTGGTCGCCGGTCTGCGGGTCATCCACCTTCACCACATCCACGCCCTTGTTGTCCTTATCAAAGCTGACCAAACCGCCGTTATGGGCGATAACAGCCACGCTCTTGGGCTTGCGGGCCTCAAACAGCTCCTCTACACGGGGCAGACCCTGTGTAATATCGCTGGCGGAGGCGATACCGCCGGTGTGGAAGGTTCTCATGGTCAGCTGGGTACCCGGCTCACCGATGGACTGCGCCGCGATGATGCCCACGGCCTCGCCGATGGCAACAGGGGCGTTATTGGAAAGGTTAGCGCCGTAGCAGCGGCTGCAGGCGCCGTTCTTGGCACGGCAGTTGATGACACTGCGGATCTTCAGGCTGGTAATGCCCGCGCCTACGATCTCCTCTGCGGTCTTGTAGGTGATCATCTCTTCCCGGCTGGCCAGCAGCTCGCCGGTCTTTGGGTTCACCACATCCTCGCAGGGGTACCGGCCGGTCAGACGCTCGGCCAGCTCCTCGATGACGCGGTTGCCGTCGGTGATGGCCTCCACATCAATGCCCTCGTGGGTGCCGCAGTCCTCCTCACGGATGATCACTTCCTGAGATACATCGACCAAGCGGCGGGTCAGATAGCCGGAGTCCGCGGTACGCAGAGCGGTATCGGCCAGACCCTTACGGGCGCCGCGGCTGGATTGGAAGTACTCCAAGATGTTCAGGCCTTCACGGTAGTTGGCACGAATCGGGATCTCGATGGTCTGACCGGAGGTATTGGCAATGTTGCCGCGCATACCGGCCAGCTGGTTGATCTGGTCCATCGAACCACGGGCGCCGGAATCCGCCATCATGTAGATGGGGTTCAGCTTACCGAAGTTCTCCTTCAGCGAGGCCTTTACCTCGTTGGTGGCGTCACGCCAGATAGCAATGGTCTGCTGGTAACGGTCGTCCTCGGAAATATAACCGCGGTCGTACTTCTTGCGGACCTTGGCTACCTTTTCTTCGGCAGCGGCCAGCACCTCCTTCTTGTTGGGGGGAATGGTGGCATCGCAGACGGCAACGGTAAGGGCAGCACGGGTGGAATACTTATAGCCCTGGCTCTTGATGGCATCCAATACCTCGCTGGTATCGGTGGTGCCATGCTTCTTTATGCTCTTGTCAATGATCTTGGAGAGCTGCTTCTTACCCACCTGGAAGCCGACCTCAGGGATCAGCTCATTGCCGGGGATGCTGCGGTCCACAAAGCCCAGATCCTGCGGGATGGGATTATTGAAGATATTGATACCGATGGTGGTATAGATGCTGCCGGTATAGGTCTTGCCGTTCAGCGTCTTGGTGGTACGCACCAGAATCGGCTCGTGCAGATCCAGCACCCCGGTCTGATAGGCCATCAGCGCCTCATCGGGGCTGCGGTAGATCTTCACATCGTGTGGGTTGGCCTCGTAGGCCTTCTCCCAATCGGCAATGGAGGTAAACACGCCGGGGTTGCGGATCTCATCGGTGGCGTACACCTTATCGATGATGGTGGTCAGGTAATAGGAACCCAGCACCATGTCCTGAGAAGGCACAGCCACGGGCCGGCCGTCAGAGAGCTTCAGCAGGTTATTGGCCGCCAGCATCAGGAAGCGGGCCTCGGCCTGCGCCTCGGCGGAAAGCGGCACATGCACCGCCATCTGGTCGCCGTCGAAGTCGGCATTGAATGCGGTACAAACCAGCGGATGCAGCTTCAGGGCGCGGCCCTCCACCAGAATGGGCTCGAATGCCTGGATACCCAGACGGTGCAGGGTAGGCGCTCGGTTCATCAGCACGGGGTGGCCCTTGATGACCACCTCCAGCGCGTCCCAAACCTCCTTGGGGGAACCACGGTCCACCATTTTGCGGGCCTTGCGGATATTCTCAGCGACCTTCAAATCTACCAGACGCTTCATTACAAAGGGCTTAAAGAGCTCCAGCGCCATCTCCTTGGGCAGGCCGCACTGGTACATCTTCAGCTCGGGGCCCACCACGATAACGGAACGGCCGGAATAGTCTACACGCTTACCCAGCAGGTTCTGGCGGAAGCGTCCCTGCTTACCCTTCAGCATATCGCTTAGGGATTTCAGAGCACGGTTGTTGGGGCCGGTCACCGGGCGGCCGCGGCGGCCGTTATCGATGAGGGCGTCCACCGCCTCCTGCAGCATCCGCTTCTCGTTACGGACGATGATATCGGGGGCGTCCAGCTCCAGCAGCTTCTTCAAGCGGTTGTTGCGGTTGATGACCCGGCGATACAGGTCATTGAGGTCGCTGGTGGCAAAGCGGCCGCCATCCAGCTGTACCATGGGGCGGATATCGGGAGGGATGACAGGCAATACATCCAGGATCATCCACTCGGGCTTGTTGCCGCTGGTGCGGAACGCTTCCACCACATCCAGGCGCTTGAGCAGCTTCGCCTTCTTCTGGCCGGTGGCCTTCTCCAGCTCTTCCTTAATCTCAACCGAGAGCGCCTCAATATCCAGCTGCTGCAGCAGCTTCTTTACCGCCTCGGCGCCCATACCGGCATCAAATTCATCCTCATAGGCTTCCCGGTACTCGTTATACTCCCGCTCACTCAGCAAGGCGTACTTCTTCAGCTTGGTGTTGCCGGGATCGATGACGATATAGGATGCGAAATACAGCACCTTTTCCAGCACACGGGGGCTCAAGTTCAGCAGCAGGCCCATGCGGCTGCTGGTGCCCTTAAAGTACCAGATGTGGGAAACGGGCGCAGCCAGCTCAATGTGGCCCATCCGTTCGCGGCGCACCTTGGCGCGGGTCACTTCCACGCCGCAGCGCTCGCAGATCTTGCCCTTAAAGCGGATACGCTTATACTTGCCGCAGTAGCATTCCCAGTCCTTAGTGGGTCCAAAAATGCGCTCGCAGAACAGGCCGTCGCGCTCCGGCTTTAGGGTGCGGTAATTGATGGTCTCAGGCTTTTTTACTTCGCCGTAGCTCCAGGAGCGAATGGCATCGGGGGAAGCCAGCCCGATCTTGATCGATTCAAAAGATTTATTATCCAAAGTTCTTCCCCTCCATCATTAAAAATCAAATCCGTCGTCCTCATCTTCGCTGCCGTCAAAGTCGGCATCGTCATAGGAATCGCTGTCCTCATCGGGGTTTTCCATGGTGTAGTTGTCCTCGATCTCGGAATCCACGGCTACATCGCTTTCATCGTAGTAGTCGCTGGCCATGGGCATGTTCTCGTCCTCATCGTAGGTCTGCTTGATGTCGATCTCCTCGTTGTCCTTATCCAGGATCTTGACATCCAGGCCCAGGGACTGCAGCTCCTTCACCATTACGCGGAACGCCTCGGGGATGCCGGGCGCCGGAATGTTCTGGCCCTTCACAATGGACTCAAACGCCTTCACACGGCCCACCACATCATCGGATTTCACGGTTAGGATCTCCTGCAGGGTGTAGGCAGCGCCGTAAGCCTCCAGCGCCCAAACCTCCATCTCACCAAAGCGCTGGCCGCCGAACTGTGCCTTACCACCCAGGGGCTGCTGGGTGACTAAGCTGTACGGGCCAACGGAACGGGCATGGATCTTATCATCAACCAGGTGATGCAGCTTGAGGTAGTACATATAGCCGACGGTAACACGGTTATCAAATTTCTCACCGGTACGGCCATCATAGACGACGCTCTTGCCGTCCTCAGGCAGCCCGGCCATCCGGAAGCACTCCCGGATATCCTCTTCGTGGGCGCCGTCGAAGACTGGGGTCATCACATGCCAGCCCAGGCGGCTGGCGGCCATGCCCAGGTGCACCTCCAGCACCTGGCCGATGTTCATACGGGAAGGAACGCCCAGGGGGTTTAGCACGATATCCAGCGGGGTGCCGTCCTCCAGGAAGGGCATATCCTCCGGCGGCAGAATGCGGGAAACTACGCCCTTATTGCCGTGGCGGCCAGCCATCTTATCGCCGACGGAGATCTTTCTCTTCTGGGCGATGTAAACTCTTACCACCTCATTGACGCCGGGGGAAAGCTCGTCGCTGTTTTCTGGGGTGAACACCTTGATGTCCACCACGATGCCATACTCGCCGTGCGGCACCTTCAGCGAGGTATCGCGCACCTCTCTCGCCTTCTCGCCAAAGATGGCGCGCAGCAGGCGTTCCTCGGCGTTCAGCTCGGTCTCGCCCTTGGGGGTCACCTTACCGACAAGGATATCGCCGGAGTGTACCTCGGCGCCGACATGGATGATGCCTCGCTCATCCAGAGCGCCCAGCATATCATCGCCGACATTGGGGATCTCACGGGTGATCTCCTCCGGGCCCAGCTTGGTATCACGGGCTTCGGTCTCATATTCCTCGATGTGGATGGAGGTGAACAGGTCGTCCCGCACCAGCTTTTCGTTGATGAGAACGGCGTCCTCGTAGTTGTAGCCCTCCCAGGTCATAAAGCCGATGAGCATATTCCTGCCCAGCGAAACCTCGCCGTTGGCGGTGGCGGGGCCGTCGGCCAGCACATCGCCCTTCTTCACTTCCTCGCCCTTTACCACAATGGGCCGCTGGTTGATGCAGGTGCCCTGGTTGGAACGCAGCATCTTTACCAGCTCATATTCATGCTCCACGCCTTCCGCATCGGTCACAATGATGCGATCAGCATCGACATAGCTTACATGGCCGTCTTCCTTGGCAACCACTACTACGCCGCAGTCGTGGGCCGCCTTGTACTCCATACCGGTGCCGACATAGGGGGACTCGGTCTTGATGAGCGGGACGGCCTGACGCTGCATGTTGGCGCCCATCAGGGCACGGTTGGCATCGTCGTTCTCCAGGAAGGGGATCATAGCGGTGGCAACGGAAACCACCATCTTGGGGGAAACATCCATGTAGTCCACCTTGTCGCGGGGGACCTCCTGGACGCTGTCGCGGTACCGGACGGAAACCTTTTCGTTGACAAAATGGCCGTTTTCATCCAGCGGCTCATTGGCCTGCGCCACGATGTATTCATCTTCCACATCGGCGGTCATATACTGGACGGTATCCAGCACCTTGCCGGTGGCCTTATCTACCGGGCGGTAGGGGGCCTCCACAAAGCCGTACTCATTGATGCGGGCAAAGGTGGCAAGGTACGAGATCAGACCAATGTTGGGGCCTTCAGGGGTCTCGATGGGGCACATGCGGCCGTAGTGGCTGTAATGCACATCGCGGACCTCAAATCCGGCACGGTCACGACTGAGGCCGCCGGGGCCCAGGGCGGAAAGACGGCGCTTGTGGGTCAGCTCGGCCAGAGGGTTGGTCTGGTCCATGAACTGGCTCAAGGGGGAGGAACCAAAGAATTCCTTGACCGCTGCCATAACGGGGCGGCTATTGATGATGGCCTGCAGGGTGATGGATTCAATATCCTGGGCCTGTGTGGTCATTCTCTCCCGGATGACGCGCTCCATGCGGGCAAAGCCGATGCGGAACTGGTTCTGCAGCAGCTCGCCCACGCTGCGGATGCGGCGGTTGCCCAGGTGGTCGATATCATCGGTGGTGCCGAGATCGTACCGGAGACCGCACATGTAGTTGATGGAGGCGTAAATATCAAATTTGCGGATGTTCTTGGGGACCAGTTCATCGGCGCGGCGGGTCAGCTCTTCGGCCATTTCCTCGCGGGAAAGGCCCATATCCAGGATCTCGGAAAGGACGGCAAAGCGCACTCTTTCCCGGATGCCCATGGCCTTCAGCTCTTCGGCGGTGTAGTCGGTAAAGTCGGCCATATCCACCATACCGTTGGAGAAGATCTTCAGCTCCTCCACCCCATCGTCCTCGGCCATCTGCAGGCCGGCGGGGGTCAGGCCCTGGGTGGTGATCCAGACGGTATCAACGCCGTGGGACTCCAGCAGACGGGCGTCGTCGCGGCTCAGCAGGGCGCCGGCCTCAAAGAGGATCTCACCGGTGCGGGGATCGGCCACAGGGCGGGAAAGCACCTGGCCGGTGATGCGGGGCACCAGGGAGAGCTTTTTGTTGTACTTGTAGCGGCCCACCCGGGAAAGATCATAGCGGCGGGGATCAAACAGCAGCTGAGCGAGGTGCTTCACGGCCGATTCGATGGTGGGGGGCTCGCCGGGACGCAGCTTGCGGTAAACCTCCAGCAGGGCCTCATCGCCCAGCATTTCGGCATCCTTGCTTTCGGCGGTCTTTACCAGGTAGGCATAGCGGCCAAACACCTCGTAGATCTCCTCATCGGTGCCGCGCAGGTCGGTCAGGGCGTTATTCACATCGGCATTGATCTGCTCGACGGTGACATCATCCCGCAGGCGCAGTAGCGAACGGATAAAGGTGGTGATGGGCAGCTTGCGGTTTTTATCGATGCGGACGCTGAACACATCGGCGGAGTCGGTATCATACTCCAGCCAGGCGCCGCGGTTGGGGATCACGGTGGAATCAAACAGTTTTTTGCCGGCGGGATCGTGGTGCATGCCATAATAGACACCGGGAGAACGCACCAGCTGGGAAACGATGACACGCTCGGCACCATTGATGATGAAGGTACCGGCATCGGTCATCAGGGGGAAATCTCCCATGTAGATGTCGGATTCCTTGATCTCGCCGGTGACCTTGTTGATGAGCCGCGCACGCACGCGCAGGGGGGCGGCATAGTTTACATCCCGCTCCTTGCACTCCAGCAGGGGGTACTTTGGTTTGTCATCCAGCGTAAAATCAATGAAATCCAGCTGCAGATTGCCCTGATAGTCGGTGATCGAGGAGATGTCCTTGAATACGGCCCGAAGACCCTCATCCAGGAACCACTGATAGGAATTTTTCTGTACTTCGATGAGGTTCGGCATCTCGGCCACTTCATCGATGTGGGCAAAGCTCTGGCGGATATTTTTGCCCAGTTTTACGGGTTTGGTGTTTACCATCCGATGTTCCACTCCATTCCATCATTTTTTCGCCATCACTTGGACATCAATGACTGCATAAATATTTGTTGATTATGCACAGTATCACGAGAGTATTATCGTGACTTATGCACACTTGACAATACCGTTTAGTCATAAAAAGCCATTATGATACAGTATATTATTGTAGTCCCGAAACGGGGCCTTGTCAAGCAGAAATTCCAAAAAAAATGGTGAAATTTTAGTGACGGAAATTTTGACCAGAAACACCCCGAAAGACGGCGAAACGCCCCGGACGCTATCCCATAAATGGGACAGGCCCGGAGCGTGATGACGCAGAGGGGAAATTACTTGTAGAAGGCACGCATAGCACGATAGGTCATGTAGACATCGGCCTTGGCGACGACCTCGAACGGGGCGTGCATGGAAAGCACCGGAACGCCCAGATCGACGGTATCGATATTGTGCTGGGAGACATACATGGCAACGGTGCCGCCGCCGCCCTGATCTACCTTGCCCAGCTCGCCGGTCTGCCAGCCAACATGCTCGGCATCCAGAATACGGCGGGCGAAGCCCATCATCTCAGCGGTGGCGTCATTGGTGCCGGCCTTGCCGCGGGCACCGGTGTACTTGGTCACCACGACGCCGTAATTGATGTAGCTGGCGTTGCGGCGCTCATGCACCTCGCCGTAGATGGGATCGAAGGCGGCGTTGACATCGGCGCTGAAGCAGTGGCTGTTAGCGGCCACATGGCGCACCTTGCAGCCGGCCATATCGGCCAGATCCTCAATGAAATCCTTGAGAAAGTAGGAGTTCATGCCGGTGGGGCCGTTGCTGCCGGTTTCCTCTTTATCCGCCAGAATGGTAACGGAGGTATACTCGGGGGATTTCTCATCGATCTCCGCCATGAGGATGGGATAGGCGCAAACGCGGTCATCATGGCCGTAGGCACCGATCATGGAACGATCGAGACCGAGATCGCGGGCCTTGAAGGCGGGAACGGCGCACAGCTCGGCGGAGAGGAAGTCCTCTTCCACGATGCCGTATTTTTCGAACAGCAACTTGGCAATGGCGACCTTGACCTTCTCGGAGCCGGTGTCATCCCGCAGAGCGGCGCTGCCGATGAGGATATTGAGCTTTTCGCCCTCGATGCCTTCGGCCAGGGTCTTGCGCATCTGGTCGGCGGCGAGATGCGGCAGCAGATCGGTGACGCAGAATACGGGATCGCCCGCCTCCTCGCCGATGGCAACGGACAGCGTAGAGCCGTCCTTACGAACGACAGTGCCGTGCAGCGCCAGCGGGATGGCGGTCCACTGGTATTTCTTGATGCCGCCGTAATAGTGGGTCTTGAGGAAGCACTGCTCGCCCTCCTCATACAGGGGCCGGGGCTTGAGGTCCAGACGGGGACTGTCGATATGAGCCACACCGATGCGGACGCCTTCGGCGACGCTGCGGCGGCCGAGGGTAGCGGCGATGAGGGCCTTGCCGCGGTTATTGAGGTAGACCTTATCCCCTGCCTTGTACTGCTTGGCGTGGTCAAAGGGGACATAGCCGGCCTTTTCCAGCATGGCTACGGCAGTGGTAACAGCCTCGCGCTCGGTCTTGGCGGCATCCAGGAAGGTCTTGTAGCCCTCGCAAAAATCGTAAGCAGCCTTCAGCTCTTCCTCGGACATGGTCTCGGTGAGATTCTTGGGGTTCATCAGCAGCTCCTCGCGCAGCTGCTCGCCCTTGGTTTTTTCACTCATGGGTATTTTACTCCTTTCGGTTTTTTGATAATTTTATGGATTTATAGGCACAAAAACCGGCGGCAGCGCTCCACCTCTTTTTCCAGGTGGGCAAGATCCGACGAATTTGTGATGACAAAGTGGGCGCGGCGGGTGTAATACTCGTCCTCGTGTTGGTTGCTCATACGGGCTTCGGCGGCTTCCCTGGTGATGCCGTCCCGTTCCAGCACCCGGCGCAGGCGCTCCTCCCGCGGGGTCACCACGCTGACAATAACATCGCAGAGCTGATCGCCGCCGCTTTCAAACAGGGTGGGGGCGTCCAGCACGCAGGCGCGGCAGCCGGCCGCTTCAGCGGCATCCATGCGGGCTTCGCACTCCGCCAGGATAAGCGGAAAAGTGATGCCGACCAGCCGGCTCAGTTCCTCCGGCCGGGAGAAAACAATGGCGCCCAGTGCCTTGCGGTCGATGGTGCCATTCGGCAGGCGGGTGCCGGGGAAGGCCGCCGCGATGGCCGCGGTGCAGGCGGGGCTGTTATTCACCCCGTGGGCGATGGTATCGGCATCCAAAATCTCGATGCCGCCCCAGCGGCGCATGAGGGCGGTAACGGTGGATTTGCCGCTGCCGGTGGGGCCGGTCAGGCCGATACGGAGCATGGGATCACCTCGGTTCTGGTTGGGGTAGGAAGAAGCCGGTGGCTGCCAAGACGGGCGCCCGCAGGGCGCTCCGGCGCAGCCGGAGCCGGCGGCTCAGCCGCCGAAACCGCCGCAGGCGGTTTGCCCTGCGGGCGTCCCGCCGACGGCAGCGGGGCAAAGCAAATAATCAGAGGTGGACCACCCGGAAAGCGGCGGCGCGCAGCAGGCGGTTGTAGACGGCAAGGCCCATCTCTTCCGGTTCCGGGGCGTGGACATACACCTCGGTGGCCTGCAGCTTATCCAGCTGCCGCAGCACATCAAAGAGGTTCTGTGCCTGGGAGGGATAATCGTAGGCCACGCCGTAGCTGATGGTGGGAGCCTCCAGCAGGGAAACATCCTCATCGAAGCACATGGCGTAGAAGCCGTCCTCCTCCCCTGCCCGCTGCAGGGTCTCGTAGTATTCGTTCACCCGGGCGGCGTAGTCCTCCCGGCTGCCGCACAGCAGCGTAAGGGTGGCGGCAGGGGCGTAGTGTTTATATTTCATGCCGGGGCTGGGGGCCGCGGCATCCTGCGGGAGCATATGTAGGACGGCCTCGGCGACCGAGACGCATCCGCACCGCCGCTGGATCTCCTCCGGGGTGACAGCGCCGGGGCGCAGCACCTGCGGGGTACCATCCGGCAGGAAGCAGAGAACGGTGGATTCCACCCCGACGGTGCAGTCGTCGCTTTCCACTATGGCATCCACCAACCCCCACAGGTCATCCACACAGTGGCGGAAGGTGGTGGGGCTGGGGCTGCCGCTGCGGTTGGCGCTGGGGGCAGCCAGCGGCACACCTGCCGCCCGGATGACGGCACGGGCCACCGGGTGACTGGGCATCCGGATGGCAACGGTTTCCAGACCGCCGGTGGTGGTCAGGGGGATCTTGGACGAGCGGGGCAGCACCATGGTGAGGGGTCCGGGCCAAAAGGCCTCCGCCAGAATTTTGGCGTTTTCCGGGATGGCGGTCACCAGCTCCGGCAGGGCGGAAAGCTCCGCGATGTGGACGATCATGGGGTTATCGCTGGGGCGGCCCTTGGCGGCGTATACCGCCTTGACAGCCGCTTCATCATAGGCATTGGCGGCCAGGCCGTACACCGTTTCGGTGGGAATGGCGACCAGTCCGCCGTGCGCGAGGATATCCCCGGCGCGCAGCACGCCCTCGGCGTCCTCAGCGGGGTCATATATTCGGATGAGTTCGGTTTTCATCATAATTCGGGATACTCCCTGTTCTGCAGTTTTTCGGCCTGCTCGTGCGCCAGCAGCGGCTCGATGAGCAGGTCCAGTTCGCCGTTCATCACGGCATCCAGCCGGTACAGCGTCAGCTCGATGCGGTGATCGCTGACCCGGTTCTGGGGAAAATTATAGGTGCGGATGCGCCCGCTGCGGTCGCCGGAACCGACCTGGCGGCGGCGGTCGGCGGCGATGGAATCGTTCTGAGCCTGCTCGGCCTGCTCCAGCAGGCGGCTGCGCAGGATCTTCATGGCGCGGTCTTTATTTTTATACTGGCTTCGCTCGTCCTGGCATTCCACCACCAGCCCGGTGGGCAGGTGAGTGATGCGGATGGCAGACTCGGTTTTATTGATGTGCTGGCCGCCTGCGCCGCTGGAACGGAAGGTATCAATTTTGAGGTCCTTGGGATCGATGTGAATTTCCACCTCATCGGCCTCCGGCAGCACCGCTACGGTCACGGCGGAGGTCTGTATCTTGCCCTGGCTATCGGTGACGGGCACCCGCTGCACCCGGTGGATGCCGCTTTCAAACTTTAAGCGGGAGAAAACCTTTTCCCCCTCCACCGAAAACACGATCTCCCGGTAGCCGCCCAGCTCCGTTTCACCCGCGTTCATCAGCTCCACCTGCCAGCCGCGGGCCGCCGCATACAGATTGTACATGCGGTACAGGTCTGCCGCAAAAAGAGCGGCCTCCTCCCCGCCGGTGCCGGCACGCAGCTCCATAATGACGCTGCGGTCATCCCTCGGGTCATGGGGCAGCAGCATCAGCCGGGCTTCCTCGGTCAGGCGGGTGATCTCCTCCTCAGCTTCCGCCTTTTGCTCGGCGGCCATAGCCGAAAGCTCGGCATCGTGGGAATAGAGCAGCTCCTTGGCTTCGGCCAGCGCTTCCTCGGCAGCGGCCAGCGCCAGGTACTGGCGGGAGAGCGGCTCCAGCTCCTTATATTCCTTCATCAAGGCCCGGTAGCGGCCGATATCCGACGCGGCATCGGGCTGGGAAAGCTGGGCGGAAAGTTCATCGTAGCGGCGGTGCGCCGCCAAAAGTCCTTCGAGCATGGCAAAAACTCCTTATGCGAATTTAGTGGCATAAGGCACCGCTACTGCTCCTCCGGGTGGGTGATTTTTTTGATATGGCGTTCGGCCTTGGCACGGGGAATCATGATCTCCCGGCCGCAGGTGCGGCATACCAGCTTAAAATCCATGCCGCTGCGGGTGACGGTGAATTCCTCCCCGCCGCAGGGGTGCTTTTTCTTCATCAGCAGAATATCGCCGACGCGGACATCCATGGGAGTCCCTCCTTTGCCATTAAGTCGATTTTATATTATACCACGGGGGAAAAGTTTTTGCAATGAGGGGGCAGGGGCTTACTTTTCCTTGAGGAGAAGTAAGCAAAAAGTGTTCAAGCTAAGATTGTGGTCGCCTATCGGCGGCGAAAGCCTTTTACAAAGGTCTAAACTGTTCGCCTGCCCCCCTAAAGCCTCCCCTGTGTAAGGGGAGGTGGCACGGCGCAGCCGTGACGGAGGGATTGTCGACACAAATTATGCCAAAGTTTCCTTTCGCCTTCGGCGTCGCTGAGTCACCAAAAGGTGACAGCCCGTACGGCGCCGCAGATACGCTTTCAAGGGGCCTGCGGCGCATTTTATGTGGGGGTACCTGCAAACCGATAGCAGGAAGTCACGCTGCCGAGCCTATGGGTTGGATAAGCAGCTATTTGGATAGACGGCCCCTCCCCCGCCACGGGGGAGGGGTAGGGGGAAGGGGCAGATGCGCCTGCGGCTACTTTTGGAGCGTATCTGTGCGCAGTACGGATTTGGATTTTTCGTTCAAGAAAAATCTAAATTCGTATCCAGCACTGCAAGCGACAGAAAGGGGGTTGTCAAGGGGGAATCTGTCCCCCTTGACCGTGTTTTGCCTACTTTTGCACGAACAAAAGTAGGCCCACGCCGGGTAGGCGTACAAATGAATACCTTTTGTAAAACTCCGCGCCGCCGAAGGCGAAATAAAGCTGGGCATAGTTTGTGTCGGCAATCCCTCCGGTTCGCTCCGCTCACCACCTCCCTTTACACAAGGGAGGCTTTAGGGACATGCGTGCAGTTTATGCCTTTGCAAAAGGCTCCGCGCCGCCTAAGGCGACTACAATCTTGATCCAAAAATTCTTTTACTCACTTTTCATCCCGGAAAAGCCACCCCACCGCGGGCGGCCCAAGTTCCCCCCCGGTATAGTCCCGCCTGCCGCCGAATATAGATAAAGCAATAGGCAAAACAGGAGGGTAAAGCATGGGATATTACTGGCCGGAGGGCATGCTGCTGGAAACTGAGGAAAACCGATATTATCTGCAAAATGAGGAAACACTGCAAAGCGCCATGCGCATCGGTCAAATCTTGGAGGGACGGGCGTTGCTGTGTGATTATGACCACAACCTGGTGGTGGATATGGGCTGCTGCCGCGGGATCATCCCCCGGGAGGAGGGCGCCCTGGGAATAAAAGAGCAGACGGTGCGGGATATCGCCATCATCTCCCGGGTGAATAAGTCGGTCTGCTTTCTCATCACGGCGATAGAGCACGATGAGGCCGGAGCACCGCGGCCCATTTTATCCCGGCGGGCAGCCCAGCTGCGCTGCCGTTCCGAATACATAGACCATCTGACCCCTGGGGAGATCATCCCCGCGCGGGTAACGCACCTGGAAAGCTTCGGCTGCTTTGTGGATATCGGCTGCGGGCTGCCCTCCCTCATCAGCATCGATCAGATCTCGATCTCCCGCATCAGCCACCCGCGGGACCGCTTTGCTGTGGGAGAGAGCATCTACGCCGTGGTAAAGGCGGTGGAGCCGGAGGGTCGGGTGCAGCTTTCTCACAAGGAGCTGCTGGGCACCTGGGCCCAAAACGCCGAGCTGTACCTGCCGGGAGAAACGGTGGCGGGCGTCATCCGCAGCGTGGAGGACTATGGCGTCTTTGTGGAGCTGACCCCCAACCTGGCCGGCCTGGCGGAGCCCTGCGAGGGCGTGCGCGCCGGCCAGCACGCGGGCGTGTATATTAAAAGCATCCTGCCGGAAAAAATGAAGATCAAGCTCATCATCGTGGATGCCTTTGACGCGCCCTACGCCCCGCAGCCGGTGCAGTATTTCCTCACCGAGGGGGTGCTGCGGCGCTGGCGGTATTCCCCGCCGGAATGCAGCCGGGTGGTGGAAACCGTCTTTGGCGAATGATGCCGTCTCTACACCAATAGCCGTTTATTTCGTTGTGTTTTTATTGATGTGTGATAAAGAAGCAATAGAAGTGTAAAAAATTTTGCCGTTCCTATCCGGCACTTGCGCATTGTGTCGGATAGGTCGGGCGGTTATTCGGGCAAGTCCACCTTGCCAACAAAAGAATAATAAATCTCAATGTCCTGTCTGCGGGTCTTGTTCTCGTCATAGCTGCACTCATGCACAACAATTTTCTCTACAAACTCCCGCAGCAGAGTAGGGGTAAGTTCTTCAAAGCTGGTATGCCGCCGGACAACATTCATAAACTTTTCTGCGTTCACGGTGGCTTCCTGTGCTTTGGAAAGCTCCGCTTGGATAGCGGCGGCTCTTTCTTTCAGTTCCCGTTGCTCTGCTTCATAGTCTGCCGACAGCTCTGTGAAACGCTCGTCTGATATGCGCCCGGTCACGCTGTCCTCATACAGCCGCTTGAAGATAGCGGATAACTCGGCTATGCGTTTCTCGGCGGCTTCCAGTTCCTTTTTCTTGGCGGCGTTCCTGCGCTTGCCCCCGTCCTCGTTCTGCTCAATCAAGAGCTTCATAAACCGGGCTTCATGCTTTGCCGCATAGCTGGTCACTTTCCGCAGATTGGAGAGTACACCAGCGGTCAAGAGGTCGGTGCGGATAAAGTGCGCCGTACAGTCATGGGTGCGTTTCTTGTAGTTGCCGCAGATATAACAGTCCTGCTTGCGCTTGTCCGTCTGGTATCGCTGCTGATACATGACGCTGCCGCAGTCCGCACAGAACAGTATGCCGGAGAACAAGCCCACTTCATCATAGCGGTTGGGGCGTTTGCGCTGCTTGCGAAGCTCCTGCACCCGTTCCCATGTTTG